>WBZP01001645.1_pt3 | contig 21681 bp, 12 predicted proteins | sample 5204301 | NCBI WGS metagenome assembly WBZP01 (sample SAMN12412401, study PRJNA552823) | activated sludge metagenome | isolation source: activated sludge from nitrification reactor of wastewater treatment plant... | place: USA: Pennsylvania | collected 2017
AGATGTCGGGAGAGAGCTTGGCGATCTCCCGAGCAGAATCGGCCAGAGTCAGCCCGTCGAGCTCAGCGCGGGAGAAGACGTCCAGCGCCACCGGTGCTGCTGGATCCACGGCGACGAACCGACCACAGGCGACGCTGAGATCCATTTCGTCGCGCACGGCGCGTACGGCCACCGAGGCACCTGCGGACAGTGCCAACTCGAAGTCGTCCGGCGCGGCATACGCGGTGGCGCTGCAGTCGACCAGCACCGCGATGTGCGACCGGCGCGTGTCGAGGAACTGGCGTACCAGGAATGGCGCACCCGCAGTAGGGCGCCCGGCGAGCTTGGCCGACGACCGCCAATGGATGTAACGGCGGTCATCACCCGGCGCATACTCGCGCAGGGTGTGGAAGGCCAGGTCGGTCATCGAGATGTCGTTCGTCGTGTGTCCCTCGAGGTCACGCAGCAGACCGGACCCCACAGGCTCGACCGGCACCGTGCGAGGGTGGACGAACAACTCGACCGGGTCGGTCCACACCACCCGCCGAGAGACCAGGCCGAAGGGATCACCCCGGCCCGTTGACAGCGGCCCGACGACGATCACCCCGCGTCGGTTGGTCGGGATCACCACGGGTTCCTCGTGCGTGGCTCCCGGGCTGAGCGTGGGCAGGTGGAATCGGGCCACGTTCTGACCGACCGGCAGATCCAGGTCCAACGGGAGTACCCGACGCCGACCGTCGTTGGCGACGGCAATCCGACACGCGGCACCAGTGCCGGCGACGACCCGCTGCGGGTGCAGGTCCAGTTCCACTCGCAGCTTCATCCTTCCGAGGGTCAGCACCGCGGAACACGCGACGAGCACGACCCCGAACACGGCGAGATATCGCGGCTCGACCCAACCCAATGACCACCCGACGATCCAGGAAGCAGCACTCACGCCCAGCAGGAGCCAGCCGGTCGACGTCACCGAGCGCAACACCGGCCAGACCCGCGACGTGATCGGGGCCAGCTTCGGCCCGACGAGCGATCGCACGTCGCGGCTCCAGGCGGCCACCCGCGCAATTCGCTTGCCCAGCGGCGCGACCATCCGCCCTCGTCGTGGGCCGCGGACTCCGCGACGGCTCAGGAAGCTGCCCACGGGTGAGGCCGGGGAACTGACCACGGGGTGTTGCTGCGCCATGTGCCGCCGCCTCGCTCAGCCGACGCGTTCCGTGGGGGCGGCCACCTCGGCGAGCAGGTCGTCGACGATGCGCTCGACCGACACCCCCGCGAACAACGCCTCCGGCTCCAGGATCAGGCGATGAGCCATGATCGGGACCGCGAGGTCCTTGATGTCGTCGGGGAGCACGAACGAACGGCCCTGGCTGACCGCCCACGTCTTGGCGCACCGCACGAACGCCAGGCATCCCCGCATCGACAGGCCCAAACGCACGTGGGTATGCCGCCGCGACTCCTCGGCGAGGTGGCTGACGTAGGCCAGCACCGCGGGATCGACGTGCACCGAGTTGGCCAGGGTAGCCATCTGCGCGACGGCGTTGGCCGAGATCACCGGGCTCACCGTTGCGCTGCGGTCGCGGGTGGACGCCTGCGCCAGCAGTTCGACGGTCACATTGTGGTCGGGGTAGCCGATGGAGGTCTTCATGAGGAAGCGGTCCAGTTGGGCCTCGGGCAACCGGTAGGTGCCGGCCTGCTCGATCGGGTTCTGGGTGGCGATGACCATGAACGGCCGGCCCACCGAGTGGGGGATGCCGTCGACGGTGACCCGGCCCTCCTCCATGACCTCCAACAAGGCGGACTGGGTCTTCGGACTCGCTCGGTTGATCTCGTCGGCCAGCACGATCGTCGCGAAGATCGGACCACTCTTGAACTCGAATGTCTGCTTGTGCTGGTCGTAGATCGTCACGCCGGTCACGTCGCTGGGCAAGAGGTCGGGGGTGAACTGGATGCGACTGTGGCTTCCTTGGACCGTGTTGGCCAGGGCTCGGGCCAGCTGGGTCTTACCGGTGCCGGGGTTGTCCTCGAGGAGCAGGTGCCCCTCGGAGAGCAGGCACGTCACCGCCAGTTGGACGGCTCGCTGCTTGCCCCGCACCGCCACCTCGATATTGTCGACCAATTGGCCGAAGGTCTGGTGGAACCAGGTGGCCTGGTCTGCCGAAATCGTCACGACGTTCCTCTCTGTCAGCTTCCGCCGTAGTGAACCGGGCTGACCGCCCCGTTGTCACACACGATCTTTATCCAATAGCTCGAAGGATAGGTGCCCACCCAGTTGACGGTCGTGACGGATCCATTTCCTTGAGTCCACCAGGCAAAGGAAGTGCTCGATCCGGTCGCAGTGCTCGGTGTATTCATGCTGTCCTCGAGATGGCAGCGAGAAGAGGCGGGGAAATTCGACGCGGTCGACACGACCTTGTGACAGTTCGGAACATTCGCGCAGGCTGCACCGAAGGACAACGCAACGATCGGTGGTGGCGGGGGTGTCGAGACGCCCGTCGGTCCTCGGGACACCGAGGGCCGGCCTCTCCCGCTCGTGTCGGCAAGGGTGACGCTGATCGAATCGTTCACGCTGTAGGCATCAACGATGAGGAAGTCGTTGCTGAAGCCGTCGACGATGTCGTAGGTGCCGCTCCACGGGTGAGTGCCCGACGCGTTGACCGTGAGGCGAGCCGGCAGACCCCCACCATTCGCGCCGATCGCCACATGGACCTGGGTCCCGGAGACGTACACGTTGTACGCGGAGATGGTCGGGTTCGTCCACGGCTTGACGGACGTAGCGTTCCCATTGCTCCCGCATGCTGCCTCGTTGCAGACGACGGCGTAGTAGGAGTGGGTGTTCCCGTCGTACCCCTGGCTGAACGTCTGACTGGATGTGGCCCCTCCGGAAGAGACCTCGGTCTTGGAGGACTTCAGGGTGTTGGCCTCGTAGATCTTCACCGTCGCACTGGCGCCCCGTGAGTTCACCGTCGAATAGCTCACGGTCACCGTGTTCGCCGACGGCGCGGTGGCGTTCAGTGTCGAGATCGGCAATGGCGTGCCGATCGCCTTGAAGGTCACCGGCGCGCTTGTGGAGCTGTGCGCGGCGCCTCCGGTCGCATTGGTCGACGTCACCGTGTACTGATAGATGGTCCCGTCGTAGACCACTCCGTCGTCGAGGCACTCTGTCGCCTGCACATTCGTGCAGACGGACCGAGAACCGGCTCCTCCGGTGCGGTTGACGGTGTAGGTCACGGGCTTCGGCCCGTTCGGATCCACTGTCGCCCAGGAAACCCGAACTGCAGCTGACCCACCACCGGCCAACGTCGCCGAGGTGATGACCGGTCCGGGAACGCCCGGCGCCCCCGAGGACTGCCCCTTGATCGGGGCGGATGTCGGCCCAGGGCCGTAGTCGTTCGCCGCGGTGATGGTGAAGTCGTAGGTGTTGTTGTTGACCAGCCCGGTGATGTCCTTGGTCAGGGTCGTGCCGTCGACGGTGGTGGAGCCATTGCCCGTCCAGGTGATCTTGTACTGCTTGACGGGCGTGCCGTCGACCTTGGCGGCGGCCCACGCCAGAGTGATCCCGTGGTCGACGGGCTTACTCACGGACACTCCGGTGACCATCCCGGGGGCCTCGTCGGGACGAGCCTGGGCCGAAGCCGCGCTGGGTTTGCCCCATCCTGCCTTGTTGTGCGCACGCACCGTGAAGGTGACGAACTGGCCGTTCTGCAGGCCGGTGATGTTACAGGGGCTGGCCTGGCAGATCTGGGTCTTGCCCGTCGAGACGATGACTTCGTATTGGTCGATCGGGGCGCCGTGGTTGTCCGGGCTGCTCCAGGACAGGTTCACGGCATGGGACTGCACGACGGACCCGACCAGTGGCACCCCCGGAGCGTCCGGTACGCCGTAGACCTTGAGCGTCACGACCCCGGTCACCCAACGATCCTGGCGGGCCGGAGACAGATCGCTCACGTCGCTCGCAATGACCTGGAAGGTCATCGTGCCGAAGGACGTGCCGGCTGGGGTGAGCGTCACGCGCCCGCCGCTGTGGGTCTCGGTGGCCGGCATACCGGAGCTCTGTCGCACCGAGACGACTCCGAAGACACGATCGATGAGCGGGGAGCGCATGTAGTTGCCCAATTCGACCGTCGCGCTGTCACCCTGTTTGATCCCCTCGAGGTTGACCGGGGCGAAGGTCGGTTTGGGTGCAGGAAGCACGGTGACCGGAATGAGCGCCGGCACCGACTGCGTACCGGCCACGGTGACCGAGACGGCACCGGTGGCTCCGGGTTTGGCGGCCCCGCCAGCGGTGATCGTGATACGACTCTCCCCGCTCCCGCCGATCGTCACGGCCTCGATCGGGGTCTTCCAGTCCGCCTGATAGCGCAGGGCGTCGCGTTGCGCCGGGTCGGCGGTCCACACGTGGCACATCGCCGTCACGTTGAGGGTGACCGGCAGTCCGCCCTCGACAACGTTGATCGGAGTCTGCGGGCACCGCAACACCGGCGTCACCGGGCCCACCTGGACCGGGATCGTCACGATCGCGAAGACGCCGTTGGGGTCGGTGAGCGAGGCTCCGTCGGTCACCTCGAGGGTGATCGCCCCGGGGCCGATGTAGTCGTTGCTCGCCGTGACGGTGAGCTTGGTCTGGCTCTCCGGCGCGCTCACGGCGAGGAACTGCCGCGGCGAGGCCCACATGCGGTCGGTGGTGGTGGCCAGTACCGGTCGCGCCGCGGGCGAGACGACGTAGTCGGCCAACGCCACAGTCACCGTGCCGTTCTGCGGGACGGTGATCAGCGAACCCGTCTTGACGAAGGGGATGCCGCTTCCTGCTCCCGGCACGTAGACCACGGCGCTGCTGGTCGCACCCAGCCCGTCCGTGACCTCGTACGCGACGACCTGGGGACCTGGTTTGACGGGAATCGTCACCGATCCACCCGCGACGGTCGCCCCGGCCAGGTGCACCTTGCTCAGCTTGAGCTGCGAGGCCGGACCGTCGATATCCGCGGCCTTGCCCAGGAGGTCCACTGTCGTCGAGGTAGCCCCACGCTCGACGACGGCGACGTCGTCCTTGAGGATCGGTGGGTTGTTGAAGCCGGCCTTGGCGCGGATCGTGACCGGCACCGGTGCGCTCGGGCCACCGCTGTTGGTGACCTGGTAGCTGATGACCTGGACCGGAGCCTGTTCCTCCTGCGCGGTCGCCGTCAACGGTCCGACGTTCGAGCCGAGCGCGACCCCGGTGGGCAGGCTCGGGTTGGAGAGGGCGAGGTCGGCGATCGTCGCCGGATCCCCAGGGGGGAGCAGGTCGTTGGAGAGCAGGTTGATGCTCACCTTGGCTCCCGGCGTAGCTGTGATCGTGTCAGGCATGGCAACCGGGGCAGGTGGCGCTCCGGGTGGCACGACCGCGACGCGCGCCAGACCGGTACCGGTCTTGCCGTACCGGTCGATGACGACGTAGCTGACCTGATCGGTCCCCTGCCCGACCGGATACGCCTGGTAGGTGATCGAGGTCGGAGACGTGCCGACCACCCGACCCAACGATGTCGCCGACGCCACCCCCACCACGGTCGTCGAGTCACCGTCCGGGTCGATCCCCGAGGTGGGCACCGGGATGACGATGGTGTCACCCGAGGTGGCCCGCGCCTCGAGGGTCTGGGGCGCGGGTGCTTGGTCAGGGGCAGCTTCGGTCGGTTGCGGCTTGACCGTCACATAGATGTTCCCGAGCGCGGTCTCTCCGTCGTCGTTCTCGGCGACGTACTCGATCCGCACGACGCGCTCGACGTCCACCTTCGCCGGCGCGACGTACCGCACCTGGTCTCGTGAGACGTATGCCGCCCCGAGGTCGGCTGTCGTGCCGGTCCCGGAGGCTGCCGCGGGGTCGAAGATACTCAGCTGGCCCAGCGCCGGGGCGCCCAGGACGTTGCTCGCCAGGTGCAGGAACGCCCCGCTCTCGGTCGAGTCGTTCTCCAGTACCGGGATGAGGGTGGTGTCACCGTCTCGGACCACTGCGAAATCGTCCTTGGTCCGCGGCGCGTCCGGCGTGACGGCCGGCAGCTGAACGACCGTGACGTCACCGGCGACGAATTGGTCGGATCCGTTCGACACCGTATAGCGCACGACGGCCGGGCTCGGTGCGAGGGTCGGGGCCAGGGGCGTGACTCTGAGCCACCGACCCCGAATGACATCGACCTGCAGCTGGTCGGCGTTGACCGCCTCCACCTGCGCCGATTGCACGGTGAGCAGTCCGCCACCGGGGTCGATGTCGTTGGCCAACACGTCGACCATGACGGGCACCTGCCCCCGGATCGCGGCGAAGTCCGGCATCGTCGTCGGCGGAGCGGCCTTCGCCGGCGGCGTGACGACGTCCAAACGGATCGCCCCGGGCGCGAACGGCGCTGCGCCGTAGGCCGCCTGGTAGTCGAGCAGGAAGGTGCCGGCCTTGTCGGCAGTGACAGTGAGGCGCCCCGTCTTGAGGTCGCTGTCGATCGTCAGGTGTTCCTTCGGTGCGACCGCCCCGGCGAGCGCCAGAACGGCGTGCCGACTGCCGGGGTCCGCACCCGGTAGATCGTTACGCAGCGGCTCCACGACGACGGCCGCGCCGACCTGCCCGGTGACGACATCGGGCTGCGTGATCGCTGCCGCGGTGGAGGTCGAGGTGCGGTCCAGCACGGTGACGGTGACCTTGCCGTCCACCGGCTCCCCCACACCGTCGGATACCCGGTAGGACAGGGCCACCGGTCCCGAGGACCCGGCTCCGCTCGTCGGCGCGGTGAACTCGATGGTGCCGGATGGCGTCACCGGCACCGGGCCGGCCTCGTTCTTGGCGTCGACGAGTTGGACGGGATCGCCGTCGCGGTAGTCCCGCCAGTCCTGCGTCACCGGCACGCTCACGGTCTGCCCGGCGACGACCGCGAACGGCTTCGCCTGGTATGCCGTGCGCAGTGTCGGCTTCTCGTTGTCCGAGGCCACCCGCACGTCGACGGAGACCGCCGCCTGAGCGGTCGTGCCCGTGCCGTTGTCGACGGTGTAGGTGAACTGCTGATCCCCGGCCCCAGCAGGCAGGGAGAGCAGCAACGACTGGTGGTCGGGGGCGATGGTCAAGGCCACCCCGGGTGCCTGCGGGGGTGTCACGCCGACGATTGCCAGCACTCGGCCGGCGGGGTCGGTGTCGTTGTCCAGGACGTTCAGGACCGTGGTCCGCCCCGGCCGGGCACCCAACGAGTCCGCGTTCGCCTTCGGTTTGAGGTCCTTGCTCGCTTGTGGGTTCTGAGCTTGCTTGGCCTTGTCGGCATTCTGCTTCTTGATCACATCCTGGATCTGGTCCCAATCGTCCAGACTGCGCGCTGCCTCGATGTCGAAGACCCGGCCGTTGGCGGCATCGTTGAGCACGAGCTGATCACGGTTGAGCCGGAAGACCGGTCGCGACAGACCTCCTTGCCGATCGAGACTCTGGGGAGCCGCGGCAGCACCCTCGCAGGACCGAGTCACCGCCCCTGGGGTCCCGGCCCAGGCCGCAAAGACACACGGGCCCAGCACCGCAGGCGCCGCCGGCGTTCCGGTTCCGGCTGCGTAGAGGGCCTTGACCTCACCCCCAGCCACCGGCACGGCATACAGAGCGTGGGCCGTCGCCACGTAGACCTGGTCGGCGGCCGGCCCCGGTATCTGCAAGCGTGCTTCTTGGGGGTCCTCGATGCTCATGCTTCGGTCTCCCACCCAGAGAGACCCACTGGACCGATCGAGGACGACGAGCGTGCGGCCCACTGCGCTCAGTTCCAGGTCGGATGCCTTGCCCCCCGGCAACTGGCTCGCTTCGGGGCTCTCGAATCCCGATTCAAGAGCCCGGATCGTCACGAGTTTGCCGGTCGCGGATGCGGCATAGACGGTGCCGTCGACCCCGATGGCCAACGCACTCGTTTTCTCCGTCGATCCGGTATCCGAGGACACCATGGCGCCGGTCTTGCCGCTTGCGACGCTCGCCGGACCGGCCGCGCCGACCTCGGCGAGCACCGGAGCTGAACTGTCGACTCCCTGCAGGTCAACCGCGCGTGCGCCTGGCACGTACCGGGTGGCTCGCACCTTGTCGGTCCTCGGCTCGAGCACCGCGAGGGTGCCACCCCGGAGGTCCACGACGCTGTCCGAGGCGACCGGAACCGCACGGTCGGCCACGGCGACCCCACGCTCGACGTCAACAGGGAGCAATCGACCGCCGGCTTGGTCCCAGGCGATCACCACGGAGCGGTCCTGACGGACGTCCAGCGTGTATGCCGCCTGCGCCCCCCCAGGTGGGTTAAAGTAGGTGTCGACACTGCCTGCGGACTTGTTGACCCGGCCGAAGAAGCCGTCTCGGTTGCTCGTCACCCAGATGCCGGAGTCGTGCAGGTCCAGTTGGCGGACCGGATTGCCCTCCGAACGCATCGCGAATGCCAGCAATGACCCGAGCGCGACCACGAGAACCGTGGCAACGGCGATCAGACGCACACGATGACCACGCCACATGACGGCCTACCTCAAGAAAAGTGAATAGTGATTTGGGAGCAACCCCCGGTCGGCTCCGTTCAAACCCCCGACAAAGGTACCGTACTGATCTCCGTGGCGCGATACATGGCCACCTGGTGAGCGTTCGCCGATCATCTCCTTTCCGGTAGGAGGTTCAGGTCTGCACGCGTCACCAATCGCGTGGCAAGCGCATACTCCACGAGCCGCGCCCGTCGAGACGAAGCCAGTCGATCGTTCGAGCCGTGCAGACCGCGAACGCCGGCGGCTGTCAGCTTCTGACAGACATTGTCGAGTTTGCGGTTGAAGCGAGTGATGGCCCATCCCAATCGCGCCGCCGCCTCGCTGGACTGTGGCACCGAGGAGGCGCCTGGCTCACCTTTGAGCAGCGCTCGCTCGCACAACGCCGCCACCAAGAGCCGCTGGTCGGGGGTCAAGGAGACCCGACCCATCGTCGTATTGCCGGAGAGCGGTTCGTCCACGCGGGTCGGTTCGAAGGGGGCCTGGTCCAGATGAATGTCGAAGCCATACGTCGTGGGCCCCGCGGTGAACCAAACGACGGTGTGCTCGAAGACGACCGGCATCCGGGCCCCCGGTGCCAGCCAGGCGTTGACCCCACCGTCCGGGTCCGCGACCGTCGCCGACAGATGGCTACCGAGATTGGCCAGCCACCAGATCCCCTGATGATGGGTCAGTTGCAGGAACCTCCGGTGCAGGAAGGGGTTGTCGTCAACGACGATGTCGCCTTCCCGGCCGATGACGAGTGACTCGCCGGGCTGCACGGCATACTCTTCGCCGCAGAAATCGACGGTGGCTGCGCCGGTCCTCATGGCACACATCCCGGGGCGGACCAATCGGGCGCCGCATTGGTGCCGTCGGCACGGACGACCTTCACCTGCAGGCAGACCGGGCCGGGGGCTGGGATGTCCACCGTGGCTGTCTTCGCTGCTCCTGACGATGCGCCGTCCTGGGTGCGCCACTGGAACGTATCGGAGGTCAACGCGGCCGAGTAGGTCCAGGTGAACGTGATGGTCTGGTCCTTGCGGGTTCCCTTGACGGTCACCGGCCCAGGTGGGAGCGCGTCGGCCGGACCTCCGATGTGAGCCGAGGCGCCCGGCGTGGTCGCCTTGGGCGCGGTCGCCTCACCACGGCCCTGACGGGACAGCACCAGCCCGACGATCAAGGCCACCACGAGCAGCCCACCGGCGAGGGCTGCGATCCCGTGGCGGCTGCGGCTCTCGGGTTTGGCCGGGAGCTGCGCGGCCTCCCCGGGCGCCACGATCGGACGCTGGATGGTGGGCCCCGCGGGGGCGGCGTCGATCAGACCCGGACTGGACCGGCTGATCTGAGCATTCGGCACCGGGCCGACCACACCGCGCTGGACGGTGGCGTCGGCAGCAGGGGACGGCGACATCGACGAGCGCGGCACCGGCGCGGCGGACGGCGCGGGGGTCGGCGCAGGAGTCGGCGCGACGCTGATCGGCGACATGTGCCGGGTGGCGTCGACGGTCGGGTAAGACCGCTCCCGGGGCACCGGGGGGACGACTCGCTCGTCCTCGACCAAAGCCTCGGTGCGGGGCAGGCGGAGTTCCTGCTCGATGGCCTGCAATGCCATGACGAAGTCCATGGCTCGTCGAGGCCGTTGGTCCGGGTCCTTGGCCAGGGTCTGGCGCAGCAGGCGGTCCAGGGACGGCGGAATGGGTAACCCGGTCGACGGGGCCGGCAGATCGCGGATCCGGGTCATCAACTCGTACGCGGAACCCTTGACGCCGGGGGACTCGAACGGTGATCGGCCGACAAGCAGGTGCCAGAGCGTTGCCGCCAGCGAGTAGGTGTCACTCGACGGCCGGGCGGGTGAAGTCGCGAAGATCACTTCCGGCGGTGACCAGGGAAGGGAAAGGCCTTGATCGTCGTCGTCCGCGTCGGCGATCTGGGCGGCGATACCGAAGTCGGTGAGACCCGGCTGACCATACTGGCTCACGAGGATGTTGGCCGGTTTGATATCTCGGTGCAGGATTCCAGCCCGGTGCGCGGTCTCCACCGCGCTGCCGATCTGAATGCCGATCCGCAGCACATCACTGACCTCGAACGGCTTTGCGGCAGCGCGTTCCGCGAGGCTGGGGGGTGGGTAGTACATCATGACGATGTAGGGCCGACCGTCGGGAGCGACGCCGGTCGAATACACCGGGACGATGTGCGGGTGCGCGAGCTCGGCCATGGCGTTGGCCTCGGACATGAAACGCTCGACATGCCGACCGGCGGACAGTTGCTGATCGCGGAGCACCTTGACGGCGACGCGGCGCCGCGGGGTCTGTTGGTCGTACAAGTAGACGTCGGCGTAGCCGCCGGAGCCGAGATGCGCAACCGGGGCGAGGCCGGGCAGGTCCGGCAACTGCCGGCCGGAGGTCATGCAACCACCTCGAAGACGAAACGAAGGACCTCAGCCAGGTTGACCACCGTGCCCGGCTCGATCGGCAATGGAGTCCCCGGCCGCAAGCGCATCGGGTCCTGGCCCGGGAGGCGCACCTCGGTCCCATTGGTCGAACCCAGGTCGACGACCAGGACGTACCAATGGTCAAGACGCACCTCGAGGTGTTGACTGCTCACTTCGTTCGTCGGGTCGTTGAGCTTGACGAGGTTGGGTTGGTCTCCGGTGTGGCCATCGGGAATCCGGGGGGCACGCCCGAGCACCAGGCCGCGGTCCAACGTCACGACATCGCCATTGCTGAACACGAGGCGCCCCAGTACCGGCCGGGCTGTCCAGAAGGGCTCTGGTGGTAGGGGCATTCGCACCCCACAGACGCGGCATACCTCGGCGTGGGCGGGGCTGAGATGCCCGGCGGAGCATCGGGCGGCCTGCACCTCGGGGGCCGACGCAGGCGGAGTGCCATACCGCGCGAGCAGCTGCCGGTTGACGGTCTGGTCGTGCAGGCCGGGGGATCCGGGCCCGGTGGGGACCGAGCCCGCGGGTGGCAGGGTTGGTGGACGTGGTGTCAGCCCGGCATTCGACGAGCCCGGCGCAGACCCGATACCGGACCCGGGCGAAAGTTGTGGCGATGATGCACCGCTGCCCATGGAGGGCGCGGCGGCATACCCCTGTGGGGTCATCGGCGCGGCCAAGCCGTCGCCGAATCCAGGCACCGCGTCGATGATCCCGCCACGCACCGGAGGCGGCGACGTGACCCGAGGGTCGACGTGGGCACCGGACAAGGCACCGAGCGCCTCGACCTCTCCCGGCAGCAGCGTTTCCGCCCCTGAGGCGCGCGGCGAGCCGGACACCCCCCCGTCCCGCGCCGAAGCCCGAACGACCGCGCCTGCCGCCGCTCGCTCGACTACCGGCCGCTCGACTACCGGTCGCTCGACTATCGGTCGCTCCAACATCGTGTGCTGGAACAGATCGTCGAAGCCGTCCCCCTCCTCGCCGCTCACGGGTGTCTCAGCGCGCCGTGGGCGCACCGGTGTCGGGTCCACACGTGCGCCAGCGCTGCCGGCCGGGTTGGCCTCGCCGACGGCTGCGGGGGACGGATCCGGGCTCGGAACTGCGTCGGATCCGACACCAGAGGGGGCGGCTGCTGGCCCGGCGGGCGGCGGTAGCACGGGCAGGGCCGATCGGTCCCGAGTGAGCAGTTCGGACTCCAGGTCGTCCCGGTGACTACCCGCGAGTGGGGCGATGGGCCGGTCGGCGGCACCGCCGTCGGCCTGGGCAACACGGCGACCCCCATCCGGGGACTCTCCGAGCTGCAGCGCCGAGGCCGGCACGACACCTCCGGACAGCGGTAGCAGCTGCCCCGCAGCGGGCTCGCCGCGCCGGCGCAACGACACCCGGCTCCCCTCGATGACCCGCTCGGCCCACAACCCGCCAACCCCTTCGACGGTGCCGGCGAGTTCGTCCCGCTGCCACACGTCCACCACACAGTCACCGCGCGCGAGCACTCGAATCCCCGCCTCGGTGACCTCCGCGACCGCGAAAGCGGCGACCGAACGCAAGCCTTCGGCCAGGAGCACCTCGAGTACCCCGTCGACGCCCTGATCGCGCAGCAGCACGTCATGCAGCGCGGGGACGAGGGAACTGGACAGGTCGACATGGACGAGGACCGCAGTGCGTTCGGCGGCGATCCCCACCCACGGGCCCGGTCGATAGGACACCTGTGCTCGAGCAGCAGTCATCCGGACTCCGCCATCCCCAGCTGGCTTCGCGGGAGGGTCTTCTCCAGGACCGGTGACGTCTCGGCCAGGATTCGGCTGTCCAGGACAATGACCGAGACGTTGTCACGCGCGCCTCGGGCGAGCGCCGCCTCAAGGAGGGCCGAGGCTGCCCCGGAGGCAACGGGGTTGGCCATGCTCACTGTGGCGATCTCAACGTCGTCGAGCTCACTGACCAAGCCGTCCGAGCAGACGACGAAGCGCTCGCAGATAGCCGTCGGGATGAGCCGAATATCCACCTGAGGGGCGGGCACGGTGCCCAACGAACGGGTGATGACATTGCGGTTGGGGTGCACTCGCGCTTCTTCAGCCGTGAGCTTGCCGGCCGTGACCAGTTCTTCCACCTCGGAGTGATCGGTGGTCGCACGCAACAGTTCACCTTCGTGCCCGTGGTAGACGCGGGAATCACCGACGTTGAAGATGGCCCAGTGTTCGGATCCGCCGACCACGACGATCCCGACGCCGGCGATGGTGGTGCCCATTCCGAGACGCTCGGGCTCGCGCTCGGCGCGGCTGGCGATGGCGTCGCTCACCGCCGTGAGGGCCAGGACGATGTCGTCGGGTCGTAGATTGTGCTGGCCGTCCAGCTGCCGAACCGCATCGGTGGCCATCGCCGACGCCACGTCACCGGCGGCATGTCCGCCCATTCCGTCTGCCACTGCCACGAGTTGTTGGCCGACGAAGACGCTGTCCTCGTTGTGCGGTCGCACCGCCCCCCGGTCGGTTACCCAACCGACCTCGATGGTGACCACACCCGACTCCTGACCGAACGATCTTAAGAACGTGCCCCGCCGTCACGTCCATCAATGCGACTTCGCACCTGGTGTTCGGCTTGGAACATCGCCCCACGATAGTGGTCGACGTGGCTCATGGGCAGAGCGATTCCAGCGTGGTATCAACCAGTGGACTCGTCCGTTCGGCCCTTTCTTCCGCCTTGTCCCCCGAATGGGGGACAAGACGCGGAAGCAGACTGATCAGCCCTTCAGCTCCGGGAACATGTCGTCGCGCCACTCCTGACCTGAGGACTGGACGGCGCCCTGGGCGAGGTCCTCCTCACGCGCGCGCAATTCGACCCGGCGGATCTTGCCGGAGATCGTCTTGGGCAGTTCGGCGAATTCGAGGCGGCGGACCCGCTGCCAGGGCTGCAGGTGCTCGCGGGCGTAGGCGAGGATCGACTTGGCGGTGTCGGCGGTGGGCTCGTGGCCGGGTGCGAGTACGACGTAGGCCTTGGGCACGGCCAAGCGCACCTCGTCGGGGGCGGGCACGACGGCGGCTTCGGCGACAGCGGGGTGCTCGATGAGCACCGACTCCAGCTCGAAGGGGCTGATCTTGAAGTCGCTGGCCTTGAAGACGTCGTCGGTGCGCCCGATGTAGGTGATGTAGCCGTCCTCGTCGACGCTCGCGACGTCGCCGGTGTGGTACCAGCCACCGGCCATCGCCTCGGCGTTGCGTTCCTCGTCACCCTGGTAGCCGGTCATCAGCGACAGCGGTCGGGTGGACAGGTCGAAGCAGATCTCCCCTTCGCCCACTCCCTCGACCCGGGCCCCGGAGATGGGGTCGACGAGCACGACCGGCTGGCCGGGCAGTGGCCGCCCCATAGAGCCGGGTTTGATCGGCGAGCCTGGCGTATTGCCAACGGCTGCAGTCATCTCGGTCTGCCCGTAGCCGTCGCGCAGGGTGAGCCCCCACGCCTTGGCCACCTGGTCGATGACCTCGGGGTTGAGCGGCTCGCCGGCGCCGATGACCTCGCGCAATGACCCGGGGCCGCCGGACAGGTCGGCGTTGATGAGCATCCGCCAGACGGTCGGTGGGGCGCAGAAGGTCGTCACCTTGTTGGTGCGCAGCTGGTCCAGCAGCGCGGGGGCGTCGAAGCGCGCGTAGTTATAGATGAACACGGTCGCCTCGGCGATCCACGGGGCGAAGAAGCACGACCAGGCGTGTTTGGCCCAGCCGGGTGAGGAGATGTTGAGGTGCACGTCGCCGGGCTGCAGGCCGAGCCAGAACAGCGTGGCCAGGTGCCCGAGCGGGTAGGACACCTGGGTGTGCTCGACGAGCTTGGGCCGGCTCGTGGTGCCGGAGGTGAAGTAGAGCAACAACCGGTCGGCGGGCGCGGTGCCGGGGTGCGGGGTCGGGCCCGCTTCCATCTCGTATGCCGCGCGCAGGTCCGCCCAGCCCTCGGCGGCCCCGATGCTGATCCGCCCGTAGCTGCCGGGCACGTCGGTGAACTTCTCGGTCTGGTCCGGGTTGGTGACGACGTGGCGGGCGCCGCCGCGGGCGATCCGGTCGACGAGGTCGCTCGTGCCGGCGGCCGTCGTCGTGGGCATCAGCACCGCACCGAGCTTCATCACCCCGAGCATCGCGTCCCACAGCTCCACCTGGTTGCCCAGCATGAGCAGCACCGGGTGGCCCCGCCGCACCCCGTGGGCGGCCAGCCAGCCGGCCACCTGGTCGGAGCGGCGGGCCATCTCGTCGAAGGTGCGGGTCTGGGTCGAGCCGTCCTCCTCGACGATGACGAGGGCGGGTTTGTCGTTGCCCCGGGCGATCTCGTCGAACCAGTCGACGGCCCAGTTGAAGGTGTCACCGAGGTCGGGCCATTGGAAGGCCGCGACGGCTTCGGCGTGCCGCCCACGCAGGGCGAGCAACTGGTCACGGGCTTCGCGGTAACGCTCCGTTGCGTTCGTCATGGGCCCACTGTGCCGGGGGCGGTGCCCGGCTCGCCACCGACAGTGATGTGGTGATCGTGACATCACATCGGCCCCCGGGACTGGCGTCTCACGATGTGGCCGGCGGCGATCCTGCCTGGTCAGACCCTGCCGCTGCCGCCGACGGTCGCGGCAGACCGCGGCGAGAGAGTGCGATGACCGGCCCGGTCGCGAGGGTCGCGACCCCGAGGATCACGTATGCCGCGCGCGGCCCGAACGCATGGCCGACCACTCCCCCGAGCAGGATCGCCAGCAGCGACACCGCACGTGCCCCACCGTTCACGGCGGCCATGACGCGGCCCCGGGTCGCGTCGGGGGTGCGCAGCGCGAAGACCGTCGAGGTCGCCGCGTTGAGCCCACCGAAGCCGACCCCGGCCACGACGGAGGGCGCCGCGAGCCACCCCAGCGCCGGTGCCGCGCCCATGGCGACGAACGCCAGCCCGCAGGCGCCGACCGCGGCCACCGACGCGCTGATCCGAGTCCGGTCGCTGGCCAGGCGCCCGGCCAGCGCCGAGCCGAGGATGAGTCCGCCGCTGAAGGCCATCCCGAGCAGGCCGTAGGCCGTGCCGCTGCCATCGAACACTTGGGTGACCAGCAGCGACTCCACGACATTGGTCGCCTCCGCGGCGAGGATGAGCAGCAGCACCGCCGGCAGCAGCCAGCGCAGCACCGGGTCGGCGCGCAAGATCGGCAGCGCTCCCGGCCCGGCAAGCTCCGCCGCCGGCCCGGGGGCGTCGGCGGCGTGCGGTCGTCCGGGGGTTCGGCGGGTGCGCACGGCAAGCGCGGCGACCACGAGGGTGGCGAAGGTGACCGCATCGAGGGTCAACGCCCAGCGCAGCCCGACGCGGTCGAAGAGCAGACCACCCAGCCCGAGACCGGCCAGCCCGGCCGCCGCCCCGAGGGAGGCCTGCACCCCGATGGCGCGCCCCAAGGCGGCGTCCCCGACAATGCGGGGCACGAGGGCCCCCCAGGTCGGGGCGGTGATCGTCTGCCCGACCTGCAGCACGACGACGAGGGCCAGCAAGGGCACCAGCCGCGCCGACGCCACACCCGGGCTCGGGTCGGCCAGCACCGCCAGCCCCGTCGAGGCGAGCACCTGCACTACCCCGGCCCCGACGAGCAAGGCTCGGGAGTCGTACCGGTCGACGAGCCGACCGGCCACCCCGGCGAGCACCGCCGTGGGCATGGCGTATGCCGCGAGCAGCCCCGCCAGGCGCACCGGCTCATCGTCGGCGGCCAGCAGCAGGGTGAGTGCGGCCAAGGTGACCGAGTCGCCGAGCAGGGACACCGACCGCGCGCCGACCGCCAGGCGAAGGTCACGGGTCCACGCCAGTCGCCCAAATTCGTTATCAAGCGATTGGTTCACATATATGAAGCTACCACTTCATGATGGACGGCCAGGCGCTGCCAGGCGAGGCGTGCCGGTGGCTCAGCGACGGTGCCTGGACGCGGCCCGGGAGCTTAGGCTCGACTTCAGCGGCGCGACGGCAGCGGCGCGACGGAGGAGAACCCATGGCTGCACGTCGACGGTCGGTGACGGTCGCCGATCCCCAGGTGCTCAAGGCGCTCGCTCATCCGGTGCGTCAGGAGCTCATGACGCTGCTCGTCGGCGGCGAGGTCTTCACGGCGACCCAGGTGGCCGGCCGGGTGCGGATGACCCCATCGGCGGTCAGCCACCACCTGCGTCAACTCGAGAAGTACGGCCTGGCACGACGGGCGACCGGCAGCCGTGACGGGCGGGAACGCTTGTGGGAGAGCGCCGTCGGCGATCTCACGATCGCCGCCACGGCACGTCACGAGGTCGGCGTCATGGCCATCGAGGCGATCGTGACCCGAGAGATCGAGTTGCTCACCGAGCGACTGCGTCGCCAACGGAGCAACGCCCAGCCCGGGCGGCACATCGTCGGGCTCAGCAGGCTCGACGTCTGGGTGACTCCCGACGAGGCGGCCCAGCTCGACCGCGACATCGAGCGGTTGCTCAAACCCTTCGCACGGCGCACCGGGCGCCATCACCCGAAGGACACCGAATACCGGGTCTTCGTCTACTCGTTGCTGCCCGACGAGCCGCCACTGCCACCCGCCACCGGTCAGCGCAGCCGGTAGGCCTCGCGGGAGATGTCGAAGCCGGCGCCGGTGGTGGTATCGGTGCAGTGCAGACCGTCGCTCTGGGAGAGGCAGGTGATCGGGCCGAACCGCATCGAGGCACCGTAGGCGAGCGCGACGACCTTGCCCCGCTCGGTGCTGACCACCTGGGACCCCGGCTTGCCGTTCCACCAGGTGCCCTCCATCCCGACCAGGTCGGAACCGGCCACCGTGTCACTGACGCAGGTGAGTCCGGCCCGGCCCTTGGCCAGGTAGGCGCCGTGGCCCCAGTCGAATTCGCAGTCGGCTGGCTTCGGGGGCAGCCGCCAGGAATGCTGGTTGACATCGCAGCGCAGGTTCCAGCCGATGTCACCCGTCCCCCCACCGCAGATGATGTTGCCCGAGGGGGTCGAGAAGACCGTGTAACCACGCGCCGGCACGTCGATCACCGGCCCAGCCGGCCCAGTGGGCACCGGGGCCGTGGGCGACGCGGACGACGGCGTCAGTGGCGGGAGCGTGACGCTCGGCGCGGGAGCCGAGGTGCGGCCCGGGGTCGGGCCGGGGCCCTCCGGCGGGCCGGGCACCGTGATGACGACGGTGCTGGGCACGGTGGCGCCCCCGCCGAACATGGCGCAGCCACCGAGCAGGGCTGCGGCGAGGACGCCGACGGATCCCAGAGATCCCATCCGCAGCAGTCCCGCGGTCAGCGATGAGGCAGGCATGGCCAGATCCTGCCACGCGCGACTCGCCGCGGCGCGGCATACCGGGATCCAGCCGAGCTAGCCGATGAGCAACTCGGCGATCTGCACGGCGTTGAGGGCGGCACCCTTGCGCAGGTTGTCGTTGCTCACGAAGAGCACGAGGCCCCGGTCGCCGTCGACGGACTGGTCCTGACGGAGCCGCCCGACATAGGACGGGTCGGCTCCCGCAGCCTGCAAGGGGGTGGGCACGTCGGCCAGCTCGACCCCGGGTGCCCCGGCGAGCACCTCGCGGGCCCGCGCCGGGGTGATCGGCCGCTCGAACTCGGCGTTGATCGACAGCGAGTGACCGGTGAAGACCGGCACCCGCACACAGGTGCCGGACACGCCCAGCTCGGGCAGGTCGAGGATCTTGCGCGACTCGTTGCGCAGCTTGCGCTCCTCGTCGGTTTCGCCGCTGCCGTCGTCGAGCAGTGACCCGGCCAGGGCGACCACGTCGAAGGCGATCGGCGCGACGTACTTCACCGGCTCGCCCAGGTCCACGGCAGCGCCGTCGTGGGTGAGCTCCTCGATCGCCGTGCCGCCGTCGCCGGACATCGCGCGGCGCACCTGGTCGCCGAGCTCGCGCACCCCGGCCAGCCCGGTGCCCGAGACGGCCTGATAGGTGGAGACGACCAGCCGGGTGAGGCCGGCCTCGTCGGCGAGCGGCTTGAGCACCGGCATACAGGCCATCGTGGTGCAGTTCGGGTTGGCGATGATCCCCTTCGGGGCGTCCTTGGCCGCGGCCGGGTTGACCTCGGAGACCACGAGCGGCACGTCGGGGTCCATCCGCCAGGCGGAGGAGTTGTCGATGACAGTGACCCCGGCCGCAGCGAACGTCGGGGCCAAGGCCCGCGAGGTCGTGGCACCGGCGGAGAAGATTGCGATGTGCAGGCCCGTCGGGTCGGCGGTCGCGGCGTCCTCGACGACAATGTCGCGGCCCTGCCAGGTGATCGTCGACCCCGCCGAACGCGCCGAGGCGAAGAGGCGCAGTTGACCGACGGGGAAGTCACGCTCGGCGAGGATCCGCAGCACGACACCACCGACCTGGCCGGTCGCGCCGACGATCCCCAGATTGACCGGCATACCAGCGCTCATCGGCCCGTCCCTCCGTAGACGATCGCTTCGCCCTCGGTCGAGTCGAGCTCGAAGGCGGTATGCGCCGCGCGGACCGCGGCCTCGAGCTGCTCGGCCCTGGTCACCACCGAGATGCGGATCTCGGAGGTCGAGATCATCTCGATGTTGATGCCGGCATCCGCGAGCGCCCGGAAGAGCTTCGCCGAGATGCCGGGGTTGGTGCGCATCCCCGCGCCGACGAGCGACAGCTTGCCGATCTCGTCCTCGAAGCGCAGTTCCTCGAAGCCGATCGCGGCCTTGGCGGCCTGCAACACCTGCAGCCCACGGGGTGCATCGGCGGACGGCATCGTGAACGAGATGTCGGTGCGGCCGGTGGCGACGGCGGAGACGTTCTGCACGATCATGTCGATGTTGATGCCGGCGTCGGCGATGACCGTGAAGATGTCGGCCGCCTTGCCCAACTCGTCGGGCACGCCGACGACGGTGATCTTGGCCTCGCTGCTGTCGTGGGCGATGCCGGTGATGATCGGGGCTTCCATGTCGCTCCCAGGGCCGTAGGGGTCTTCCAGGATCCAGGTGCCTTCCTGCTTGCTCCAGGAGGAGCGCACGTGGATCGGTATGCCGTGTCGCCGCCCGTATTCGACGCAGCGCAGGTGCAGGATCTTGGAGCCGCTCGCCGCGAGGTCGAGCATCTCCTCGCTGGAGAGCACCTTGAGCTTGCGTGCGGTTGGCAGGACGCGGGGGTCGGCGGTGAAGACGCCGTCGACGTCGGTGTAGATCTCGCAGACATCGGCGTTCAGCGCGGCGGCCAGCGCGACCGCTGTCGTGTCGGAGCCGCCGCGGCCGAGGGTGGTGATGTCCTTGCTGTCCTGGCTGACCCCCTGGAAGCCGGCGACGATGGCGATGTGCCCGGCAGCCAGGGCCTGGGTGATCCGGCCGGGGGTGACGTCGAGGATGCGTGCCTTGCCGTGCGCGGCGTCGGTGATCACCCCGGCCTGGCTGCCGGTGAAGGAACGCGCCTCCATGCCGAGGTCGGCGATCGCCATGGCCAGCAGGGCCATCGAGATCCGCTCGCCCGCGGTGAGCAGCATGTCCATCTCCCGGCCCGGCGGGCTCGGGCTGACCTTCTTGGCCAGGTCGAACAGGTCGTCGGTCGTGTCGCCCATCGCCGACACGACGACGCACACGTCGTGGCCGGCCTGCTTGGTTTCGACGATCCGCCGAGCCACGCGCTTGATGCCCTCGGCATCCGCGACGGACGAACCACCGAACTTCTGGACGATGACACTCACGGTGTGCTCTGCGCTCTCCGGGTCTTGGGCTGTGCTCGGGTTGGCATGGTTGGTTCTTCGGTTGGGCTGAGCCTGAGCTGGTCAGGCCTGGCTCGGGGCATCGGAGTCTGCGGTCGGGCAGACGACCCGGTGAGTTTACCGACGCCCATCTCGTATGCCGGTCAGCCACCGGATCGCGAGATGGCGCGACCTGGCATCCAGCCACGTTGTCAGTGCCATGCCGCTGACAGTGCCGTGCGGCTGTCGGTGCCGTGCGCTAGCGTTCGAACGGACTCTGCCTACCGTTGCGTGCGTGAATAGCTTTACCTACCAACGAAATTCATTACCGCCGCTCTTGTCGATGGACAGGTGTTCGGGTATCGTGGCGTCATGATCGACGACCCCGCACCCCGGCCGCTGCACGCGGCGCTGGCGAGTGCGAGGGCTGCGATCGCCGACCTGGTCGACCAGCTCGAGTCCGTCCCACCGCGAGACCTCGCCGGGCTGCTCATGCTGGTGGACGAGTTCGGCGCCGCGGCAGCCGGGGTCCGCGTTGCCGTTGCTGCCGCGGCCGTGAGCCACGGCGTGCCTGCCGCCGCTGGGCAACGCACCCGCGAGTGGCTGGCCGACCATGCCCCGTCGCTGCGCCAAGGCGGGCTCGCGCCGGTCGCCAAGCTCGCCGACGAGCTGACCCGACATCGCGCCGAGCTCTCGACCTGCGCGCAGATCTCGGCCGATCACCCACGGGGCATCGTGTGGCCCGACGCGACCCAGGGCCGAGTGCTGCCGGCCCTCGCGGTCGGAGTGCTCGACGAGATCGACCGGCTCACCCCGCGGCTGGTGGAGGCGGCGATCCCGACGGTCACCCGCGCCCTGGTCGACCTCGGGGTGGACGCCGGGCTCAGCAGCATGCGGCGGCTGCGGCCGGCGTTGTTGGCCCGATACGGCCAGACCGGTGAGTTGGAGCGGGTGCACGCGGCGCTGGCCACGCACGCCCGTCTGTCTGCGCCGCGGGTCGAGTCGGCCGAGCTCACCGAGTACCGGCTGGCCATGACGCCCGAGCAGGCGGCCATCCTCGAGGCGGCCATCGGCCCGCTCTCGGCGCCCCAGCCTAATCCCGAGACCGGGGAGCGCGATCTACGCTCGTCCGGGCAGCGACGGGTGGAG
>WBZP01002375.1_pt1 | contig 21679 bp, 19 predicted proteins | sample 5204301 | NCBI WGS metagenome assembly WBZP01 (sample SAMN12412401, study PRJNA552823) | activated sludge metagenome | isolation source: activated sludge from nitrification reactor of wastewater treatment plant... | place: USA: Pennsylvania | collected 2017
CGTGGATTTGAGCCTGATTGTCCGGCCCGACATGCGGCGATTCCAGGCTCTCGACCTTCTTGTGGAGTTCAAATATCTGGGCTTGAAGGAGCTGGATTTGACCGGCGAACAGGCGCGCGAGCGAAGCCGCGAGCAACTGACCACACTCCCGGCGGTGGCGGCGAAACTGGACGAAGCCGAAAGCCAGGCCCGCCACTACGGCGCGACGCTGCGGGAACGCTACGGCCTGGCTGACCTGCGGGCGTTCGCCGTGGTCGCCATCGGTTTCGAGCGGGTGGTGTGGCGGGCGTTGTGAGCGGCTATGGCGCGAGCGTCTCGACCTCAAAGCGCACCACCCGGCGCTGCTCCCGGCTGAACTCCACGCCGATCAGATGGATCGGCTGGCCTTCCGCCCGATATTTGTCCGCATAGCCCCGCTCCTGGATTTGCCGCAGGGCCTGGCCTTCGGGTTCCAGTTCCACCACCTTGAACTCGAACAGATACATCTGGCCGTTGAACCGCACCGCCAGGTCCAGGCGACCCTGACAACTGGCGTCCTCCGGCGTGAGGTCCAGCCCCAGCGCGGCGAAGTAGGCGTAGAACACGCTGGCGTAATAACCTTCGTAGCGGGCGATGGGGTTGTTGCGGTACCAGTCGGCGGGGATGCTGGCGAAGAAGGCGGTGAACAGCCGCTCCATCCCGGCGAAGTCGTTGGCCAGCAGCAAATCGCCGAGTCGGCGCTTGTTCCCCAGCATCGCTTGCCCGTTGGGGGTCCACACCTTCAGCAGGCCGTTGATCAGGCTTTGATAAACCTCCTGGTTGGGATAGCGCAGCCGATACCAGTATTCCCCGAACCGGTCTTCTTCCCGCGCGATGGTCAGGTAGCCGGTCTGGAACATCAGCGCCTCGGTGGCGATGTGGCCCACGTCGAAGGCCGACAGCAGGGCGGCGTCGGTTTCCAATTGACCGAGCGTCGGCAGCCAGGCGTGCCGGTCGGTGAGCAGGTCGATCAGGAAGGTGGGCGAGCCGGTCTCGAACCACCAGGGCCGGAACTGGCGTTCCTGGAACAGCAGCAGCAGGTCGAAGGGGTTGTAGACCGCCTGGCCGGTCCAGTTGTAGCCGTTGTACCAGTGGCGGATCTGGTCGCGGTCCAGCCCGGCCAGTTCCGGGGCGAACACGGTGTCCACGTCGGCGTCGGTGTAGCCGCAAAGCGCCGAGTAGTCGCGGGAAAGGGTGATATCGCGCAGGTTGTTAAGCCCTGAGAAAAGATTCACCTTGCTGAATTTGCTCACCCCGATGAGAAATGCGAAGCGGATATGAGCATCCGTGTCCTTGATCACGGAATACAGGTTGCGCAATCCATCGCGTATTGCCCGCGCCCGGTCCACGGCGGTCAGGTTGTCCAGGATCGGTTTGTCGTATTCGTCCACCAGCACCACGACCCGCTGGCCGGTGGCGGCGTGGGTCTGGCGAATCAGTTCCGCGAAACAGCCGTCGATGCTGGGTTCCGTGCAGCTCAGGCCCAGGGCGGCCTGGTTGATACGGAGTTGTTCCCGAATCTTGCGTTCCAGGTCGTCCGGGCTTTGCACGATCCCGCCGCCGAAGCTGAAGCGGATGACCGGGTAGCGGGTCCGCCAGTCCCAGCGTTCGTGGACGTACAACCCCCGGAACAGCGGTTCGTTGCCGGCGAACAGCTCGGCCAGGGTGTCGAGGAACAACGATTTGCCGAAGCGGCGCGGGCGGGAAAGAAAGTAGTGCGTGCCCTCGTCGATCAGTTTCAGGGCAAGCGCCGTTTTATCGACGTAGTAGCAGTCATCCTCGCGCAGCTTGGCGAAGGTCTGGATGCCGATGGGGAGTTTCTGGCGGGTCATGGGTGGCGTCCGGGGGCGAGAGAATTCCGGCTCATTCTAATCCCTGACCGCCCCCAGCGCCTTCGTCGCCCCCCTGGTCTGGCTCCCACGCTCCCATGTGGAAGCCAGACCCGATGGGTCGATTACCCGACGCGCCGCCGACCTCGCCAGACGAGGCCGCCGAGCAAAACGCTGAACACCAGCAGCGCCCATTCGGATAGCGTGGGAATCCCCGTCGCTTCGTCCCCAGCGCCGGGCACGCCGGGACCGCCCTGGTCCACGATGTCGCCGTCGGCGGCGAGGTCGTCATCCCCCAGGCCGCCGTCGGTGATGGTGAAGACGGCGGTGTTGTCGGTGATGGTGGCGGGCAAGACGTACCAGTGGGGATTGGGGTCGCCCGGTGGTGGTTCGGGGCCGTATTTCCAGTATTGCGTGCCCGGCGGCAACGGGTTCGGATAGGTCATGGTGAGGATGAGCGTGCCGCCTTGAGGAGGACAGACGGCCGTGAAGCCGAACACGCCGTAGGGGAAGGCGACGCCGGAGGGCAGCGGCGTGGGAGCGGCGGTGAAGCTGGGTGTGCCAGCGGCGAAACCGACGCAGGTTCCCCCGGTGATGGCCGCCTTCACGGTGCCGCCGCCGCCATCGCCTTGCGCGGTCGTGACGAGAACCGTATGCGGTTCACTGACGGACGTGCTGCCGTTGAAGTTGTCGGCGCCGGCGTAGCTGGCGGTGAGGTTCTTGGTTCCGGGGGTGGCGAAGGCGAGGGTGCAGCTTCCCGTCGCAACCGGGGCGGTGCATTGAGTGCCGGCCCCGTCGCTGACCGTCACATTGCCGGTGGGAGTCCCCGCCCCTGGAGCGACAACCGCAACGGCATAATTCACCGGCACCGTTCCGTTAACCGCCGAGGGATCGGGGGTGTCGCTGGTGATCGTGGTGGTGGTGTTGGCCTTGTTCACGGTCAGGCTGGTCGTGCCCTGGCTGGAGGCATACGTGCTGTCGCCGCTGTAGTCCGCCGTGAAGGCGTGTGGGCCAACGCCAAAGCCACCGGTGACCGTGCAGGTGGCGCTACCGCCGCTCAACGCGCGGGGTTGCGTGCCTTCGGAGCAAGTCAACGCCGATCCGCCTTCCTGGAAGATCATTGAACCGGTGGCGGCGGTGGGATTGACCGTGGCGGTCAGGGCGACGGTCTGGCTATAAACCGCCGGCGAGGGGTTGGCCCCGAGCGTGGTGGTGGTCGGCGTGAACACGAATTCATAGGCGCCGAGGTCGCAAGCCCCGCCGCTGGGTTGCGGGCGGGTGACGCCGCGCTGATCCGTGGCGGGACAACCTGCATTGGTGGCGGCGTTGATTGCCGGGCTGCCGGCCAGCAGGGCCAGGGTCTGGGTGAGGCCGCCGTTGTTGGCGAGCGCGCCGAGTAGGGGATCGACGCTAAGGGAGGCGGCGCAAGAACCGTCTTCTACCAGGTTGGCGGTGTTGGCGCCGATGCCTCCGCCAATAATGTTGACACAATCGCCGTTTACCGAGTTGGCGATAATGGTGTTGGAATAATTTAGCGTGCCTCCGGCGGTGACAATGCCGCCGCCGTTGTTGGCCGAGTTACCGGACAGAGTACTGTTGGTCATGGTTAGCGTGCCGCCGTTAACAATAATCCCTCCGCCATAGGTACCGCCCATGCTACAGCTTGCGGAGTTGCCGGACAGAGTGCTGTTTGTCACCGTCAGCGTGCCGCCGTTGGCAATGCCACCGCCAACGCCGCCGCCGACTATGCCGCTACAGCTAGTCGAGTTGCCGGATAGCGTACTGTCGGTCACCGCCAGCGTACCGCTGTTGAATATGCCGGCGCCGCTACCGCCGTAGCTGTCCTGGCGAAAGCATCCGTGAGCGGAGTTGCCGGAAAGGGTGCTGGCCGTTACGGTCACCAGGCCGCCGGCGTTGTAGATGCCGCCGCCCCAGCCGCCGCCGCCGCTGCCGTTGCTGCAGTTTGCGGAGTTGCCGGACAGGGTGCTGTTGGTTACCGTCAAAGTCCGCCGCCATGGCCCCGGCCAACGGGAGACTGGCCGTTCGCGGTGTTGCCGGACAGGGTGCTATGGGTCAAGGTCAGGGTGCCGTCGTTGTTGTAAATGCCACCGCCCCTGGTGTCGGCGGTGCCACTTGCGGTGTTGTTGGACAGGGTGCTGTTCGTTACCGTCAGCGCGCCGTTGTTGTGGATGCCGCTGCCGTCGACCGCATGGCCATTGGCGATGGTGAGCCCGCTTAGGACGACTGTTACCCCTGGACTCACGGAAAACATGCGCACTGCGTTTTGTCCGCTGATCGTCACGCCATGCCCCGCGCCGTCAATTGTCAGGGTCTTGCCGATTGTCAGCTCGCTGGTGGCAAGGGTGATGGTGAAGTCAGCGTTGAAATTGATGGTGTCCCCGGCCGAAGATTGGGCGATTGCATCGCGCAGGCGACACCCAATTCCTGGGCAGTTTGCTGCGTTCGCCGTGCCGTCGTCCACCCCGGACTGCACCGTGACCGTCGCCGCCTCCACAGATAGCGCGGGCAAAAGCCCGCATAGCCCCGCTACCAACGCAAGGCTAATACCTTGCACCAGGGTCTTGCGCCACCCGAGCAGCAACCAGCAATTCTCATTTTGAAATCGTGGTGGGATTTCTTCTCTATAAAAAGCGCTAGAAGAGGAATCTTGACCCATAAATTGAGCTTTTTTGGTTTGTTTGTGGGAATCGACTCACTCCATCAGGCCAAAATGAGAATTGCTGAGCAGCAACAGTAACCAGGGGAGTCGATCCATGGGGGACGGCGGATTGGCCGGAGCACAGCGGTGAGGTCGCATGGATGGCTCTCCTGAAGAAGCAAGCGATACGCAACCCACACTATTATTATGGAATTCGCGGACAAAATCAGGATTGAGACGCTTCGCGGCTGACCAGCACCTTGTCGATCCGCTGACCGTCCATGTCCACCACCTCGAAACGATAGCCGCCCCAGACGCACCACTGGCCGGTCGCCGGCACTTCGCCCAGCCGCGCCAGCACCAGCCCGGCGAGAGTGTAATAGTCACCCTCGACCGGGAGTTCCCGCAGCTTCAGCAGTTCCCACAACTCGTCCACCGGTAGGCCACCATCGATCAGCCAGGAACCGTCGGCTCTTTGCACCACCGCCGGTTCCTCCGTCGCGCGGGGTTCCTCCAGATCACCAACGATGGCCTCCATAAGATCGGTGAGCGTGACCAGCCCTTCCAGTCCGCCGTACTCGTCGCGGACCAGCGCCAGCCGCGCCGACGACTGCTTAAGTAAATCCAGCGCTTGCAAGGTGTGAGTCGTTTCGTGGACCACCGGAACTTCGCGTAACAGAGCGCCGAAATCCGGTTCCCGGCCAGCGAGGTAACAGTCGAGCAGATCCTTGGCCCGCACCACGCCCTGCACCTCGTCGATGGCGCCGCGTCCGGCCGGGAAGCGGGAGTAACGCCCACCGTGGATCGCGCGCAGCAACAGTTCCGGCGGGTCGTCCAGATCGAGCCAGACGATTTCGGTACGCGGGGTCATGACCGCTCCGACCGAGCGGTCGGCCAGCCGCATGACGCTGCTAATCATCTCCTGCTCGGCGCGTTCCACCACGCCGGCCGCGGCGGCTTCGGCGATTAACGCCTTGATTTCCTCGTCGGTGATGCGCTGGCGGCGGGGCGAGTTCAAGCCGAATACCCACAGGACGGCACGGGTGGAGAGATCGAGCAGCCAGACCAATGGCGAGCCGATCCAGGCCATAACCCGCATGGGCCAAGCGACCATCGCCGCCAGCCGTTCGGGATCGCGCAAGGCCAGATGCTTGGGAACCAACTCGCCGATGATCAGCGACAGATAGGTGATCAGCGCCACGACTAGGCCCAGGGCCAGTTGGTCGCTGTGGGAGGCAAGGGCGGGAAAAGTCGCCGCCAGCCAGGCATCCAGCTTGTCCGCCAGCGTCGCCCCACCGAACGCGCCGGCAAAAATGCCAATCAGGGTGATGCCGATCTGCACGGTGGATAGAAACCGTCCCGGATTTTCGGCCAGCCGCAGAGCCGTGGCCGCACCACGCCATCCAGCTTCCGCCATCTGCCGCAACCGGGCCGGACGCGAGGACACCACCGCCAGTTCGGCCATGGCGAAGAAGCCGTTGAGCACGATCAGCAGCAGGATGATCAACGCTTCCCAGATAACCATAAAACCATTGCTTGCAAGTTAAGGAATTCCCTGACGACTGGAAACAGATGGATGCTTGCCAAGGCAAGGCCGCTTACAATAATGTCTTTGCGGATCATCGCACCGCCGTGACCACACTCCCCAGGTTGTTTGATTGGCATTTTCTGGCGCCGCGCTACTGGCCAATCTGGCTGGGGCTGGGGCTGATGAAGCTCATGGCGGCGCTGCCGTTTTCCTGGCAACTGACGATTGGCGGCCAGACCGGCCGCTGGATCGGCAAAATTGCTCGTCGCCGCCGGCGCATCGCCGCGATCAACCTGGAATTGTGTTTCCCGGAGATGTCGCCAATTCAACGGGCCACGCTGCTGGAGGAGCATTTCGCCGCCCTGGGTATTGGCCTGTTTGAAACCGCCATGGCCTGGTGGGCGCCGGATAAAAAGCTGCGCGGCCTGGCGCGGGTCGAGGGCGCCCAGCATCTGCAACAGGCGCTGGATCGCGGCAAGGGCGTCATCCTCCTGACCGGCCATTTCACCCCGCTGGAGTTGGGCGCCCGCTTCATCACCTGGCACCAACCCTTTCACGCCATGTATCGGCCCCACAAGAATCTACTGTATGAAACCGTGATGTTCCGCGAACGCGAGCATCGGTCTCGGCTGCCGCCACTGGCGCGCGAGGATTTGCGCGGCCTGCTGCGCGCCTTTAAACGGGGACGGGCGGTCTGGTACGCGCCCGACCAGAATCACGGCATCCGCAACAGCATCTTCGTACCGTTCTTCGGCATCCCCGCCTGCACCATCACCGCCACGGCGCGGCTGGCGGCATTAGGCGGCGCGGCGGTGGTGCCCTACTTCCCCCGGCGCTTGCCGGGAACGGCGGGCTACGAGGTCGTCATCCTGCCTGCCCTGGAGGATTTCCCGAGCGGCGATGTCACCGCCGACACCCGGCGTGTCAATGAACTGCTGGAACATTACATCCGCCAGGCGCCCGAGCAGTATCTCTGGGTTCACCGCCGTTTCAAGACGCGGCCGCCGGGCAGTCCGAACCTCTACAACTTCTGAATCCGGACTCCTCACGATGCGTTACCGCGCCGATCTACCCGCCGATCCCAGCATCCGCCGCATTTTGGTGATCAAGTGGAGCGCCATGGGCGATGTAATCATCGCCACCGCCCTGTTCGAGGATATCGTCCGGGCTTTCCCCAACCGGGAAATCCATCTTGACACCCAGCCCGCCTGGCAACCACTCTTCGCGCACGATCCCCGGTTTCAGCGGATTCTCGCCGTGGATTGGCGCGACCGCCGACAACGGCTCCGCCAGATGGGAACCTGGCTGCGTCAGGTGCGGGCGGGGCATTACGATCTGGTGATTGATCTCCAGTGCAACGACCGCTCCCGCCTACTGCTAAGCCTGTTGTGGCTGGGCGGTCACCGCATCCGATACCGTCTCGGCAATCGCCGCCAACTGCCCTACAACATCGCGCCAGCGGAACTGCCTCAGCCGGCGCATACCATCGCTCGCGGTCGCGTCGCCTTGCAGGCGGGCGGCATCCCGGCAACGACGCCACGGCCTGTTCTGCATATCCCCGAACGCCACCACGCTCACGCCCAGGCATTCATGGACCGCCATGGATTATCAGCGGGCGATTACGCGATCTTTCTGCCCGGCTGCAACGCCAATGGCCATCTGAAACGCTGGGGCGCTGCCCGCTACGCCGCGTTGGCGAACCAGTTGCGTCGGGAGGGGTTAACACGGATCGTGCTGATCGGCGGCCCGGATGAAGTGGACGAATGCCAGAGCATCGCCCAGCAATGCGGTCCCTGGCTAGTCAATCTGTGCGGGCAAACCGAGATTCTCGATCTTCCGCCGCTGTGCGAACCGGCCCGCTTCATCGTCGCCAACGACACCGGCACCGCGCATCTCGCCGCCGTCACGCGCACCCCGATGATGGTGCTCTGCGGCCCCACCGATCCGCGCCGAGTCAAGCCGCTGGGCGACAATGTAACCACGCTGCAAGCCGAACTACCCTGCGTCAACTGTTATCGCAAGACCTGCTCGCACCATAGTTGCATGGCGATGCTGACGCCGGCGTGGGTGTTGCGGCATCTGCGGGAAACGGCGCGGGAACCGGTGCGATGAGACGCCAGCCCGCGGCGGACGTGATTCAGGACTTGTCGGCGGGGCGGGATTGATAGTCGCCCGGCAACGGTGGAGCATCTTCCGGCAACAATCGGGTTCCGTACTTGGCGAACTGATGGTATTCGTACAGCTTGGCGTATTTGAGGAAGACATAGAACGCCGCGACCGCCGAGTTGATGAATCCGGCCCAGCCATTCAGAAAATTGCGCTTGAACAGATAGCTGCGGATGAAGAACAGCGGTGGGTAGAACAGCATGATCAGCGGGATGCCCCAGCGCTGTTTCTTGAGCTTGTCCATCACCAGTCCGGTCGAGTAGGCGTTGATCTTCTCGACCTTGGTGTGAATGTCGGTCTCGCCATAGTGATACAGCGGCGCCTTGAGCCGGGCGACGCGGCCCCGAACCTTGGGCGCGGCATGAATCGGCAGGTCGTCGATGTCGCCACCGCGCTTGTCAAACAGGCGCAGATAATGATTCATCCGGGTCGCCGGATTATACATGCGCCAGAACATCTGCTCCTGGCGCGGGATTTCGTAGCCATTCGCGGTCGGCTCGCGTTCCAGCAACTGGCGAATTTCCGTCTGGAGCGCGGGCGATAGCGCCTCGTCGGCATCCAACAACAGCACCCAGTTGTGAGCGGTCGCCGCCAGCGCCAGCCGCTTTTGCGGACCGTATCCCATAAACTCGTGCTGGGTGATGCGCGCTCCGTAACGCTGGCCGATAGTTAGGGTATCGTCGGTGCTGAAAGAATCCAGCATGACGATTTCGTCGGCCCATTTGACGCTCTCCAGGCAAGCCGTCAAAGTGCGGCCATTGTTGTAAGTGGTGATGAACACCGAGAGCTGGGTTCGCTCAGTCATGAATCAGCCTGTTCCCGAGAGGATTTTCATTTAGAGTATGCACCTATCGCTCGTCAGCGGCGCGCCCCACTTTACATAACCTTATCATGCTTATCGTGAACCCATGATCGCGTCGGCCCACATCATCGGCGGCGGGGCGCTCGGCGGTGCCGAACTGTTCTATGTCCGGCTCGTCAACGCCTTGCAGGCACGGGGGCAACCCGTACTGGCCATCAATCTCCCGTGCGGTCAGATAGCGGCCCGGTTGCAAGCCGATGTCGCGCAAGCTCATGTACCGATGCGGGGAATCTGGGATTGGCCGTCGCGCTGGCGGATCGGGGCGATTCTCCGCGCGCATCGACTGGACATCGTCCAGACCTACATGGGCCGGGCCACGCGATTGACCCATCTGGACCCCGTCCGGCGTCCGATCCACGTCGCCCGCCTGGGCGGCTATTATGCCCTCAAGGGCTATCGCCACGCTCATGCCTGGGTCGGCAACACCCAGGGTATTTGCGATTACCTGGTGAGCAACGGCTTACCAGCGGCGCGCATCGCCCACATAGGCAATTTCGTTGATATTCCAATCGCCAGCGCGCCGGAACAAATCGCGGAACAACGGCGCCAGATGGATATTCCCGAGGATGCGCTCGTCCTGGTGGCGGTTGGCCGCTTGCACCCGGTCAAGGGTTTCGAGGATCTCCTGACCGCCCTGGCCATGCTCGGAACCACGCTTTACCACCGACCGCTGGTTCTGGTCATCGTGGGCGACGGTCCCTTGAACGCCACCCTCCGCGACTACGCGGACCAGCTCGGCATCAGCCGACGGATTCGTTGGGCTGGCTGGCAACTCGATCCCCATCCCTATTACGAACTGGCCGACCTCTTCATCTGCCCATCGCGTCATGAAACACTGGGCAACGTGATCCTGGAAGCCTGGGCGCATGGCCGCGCGGTGCTGTCCACCCAAACCGCCGGGGCTTTGGAACTCATCGCCCACGGTGAAGATGCCTGGCTGGTTCCCCCTCAACAACCGCATGCGCTGGCCGACGGCGTTCGGCTGCTCCTGGAAGATGAGTCGCTGCGAGCCCGCCTGGCGTCCCAGGGCCGCAAGAAAGTGGAAACCCATTACAGTCAGCAGCACATCGTCAACGCCTATCTGGATCTGTATCAACGGTTGCTGGCAGCATAGCGAAATAGCTCAGCCCTCCCAAACAAGCAAAGCCATAACACGCGAAATACCGGGACGTGTAGCCAAAGCTCAATAACCCGGCGGTGAGGATGGCCAACGTCGCCGCCAGTAATACGCCAGCGCGCTGGCGATCTTCGGCGGACAGTCGCCGCCAGCTCAGGACCAGCCGCCCGAACACGGCGCCAATCAGGATCAAGAGCGCGCCGAGTCCCAGAAGGCCGGTTTCGTACCAGGCATCCATCAGGAAGTTGTGCAAATGCTTGACCTGTACCCGGTCGCCACCCAGATCAAAACTCAGTACCTCGCGGGCGTAAGAGCCGTTGCCGATTCCCACGCCCAGCCAGGCTCGTTCCGGTGGATGTTGAATCGCCTGCCGCCACAGGATGGTACGCCCGGCGGTGAAAGCATCCAGCGGGTGGTTCAAATCCAGTTCACTTTTGTGAAAGGGAGCGGTGTTGGCAATGATTCCGATCACCAACACCAGCGCCGCCAGCAGCGCGCTCCAGCGCAGTCGCCAGCCCAGCGCCACCCAACAGAACGTCGCCAAACCCGCGATCAGGCCAAGGAGCGCCGCCCTGCCCTCGGATAGCACCACATAACCCAAGGCAACCGCAGTGATGCCGACCATCGCGCCATACCGCCAGCGCCCATCGCCTTGTCGCCAGATCCAGCCCAGCATGAACGGCAATAGAAAGGGCAAATTGTCTTCCTGGAGTTGGCTACTGGGATCGAACGGCCGACCGGACCAGCCGAGGCCATAATAGGGCAGCAGCAGAACCAATCCCGCCAAGGTGATTCCACCAAACAGCGCCATCGCGTCCAGCAGGCGATCGGGGTGGCCGGGAGATTCCCGCAACGCGACCTGCATCAACAACAAACTCAGGCTTTGCATGAGGAATACGCCCCAACTCCGGAGCGCCTCCGCCGGATCAATCGCGCCGGGGATTCCCAGCAGGAATACGCCCAGCAGGGTCAGATACAACAGCGTGGTGATGCGATCCAGCCGGTTGCGACGACTCCAGAGACTGAGCAGTCCCCACAAGGCATAAAGTCCGGCGACACTATTGAATAGAGCACGGCCGCCGAGTTGGGTCAGCGGCAACACCGCCAGCAACAGCCAGCCCCGCCGAAAAAAGGCTTCCCGAAGTTTGTTATAAAGCGTGGCGAGTTTCATCGGGCCGACCCAGTCGCGCGAGCGCTTCGAGAACGTGGGGAATCGTGATCGCCGTCATACCCAGTTCGCCGGGCGGCGGCATGATTGGATGGATGAAGCGGGAATGGGTCAGCGGCGCCGAGCCCCCGAACAGACCGACCGCAGGTACTTGCAATGCGGCCGCCATGTTCAGTACCCCGGTATCGTTACCAATATAGGCGTGGCAACGGGCCAGCAGCGCCGCCGTCTGTTCCAGCGGCAAGGCCACTGCATCCGCCGCCGCGCCGCCGTCGGCCTGGATGCGCGCCAATACCTCGTCGGCCAACGCCCGTTCCGCCGGTCCGCCAACGAGGAAGATCGAGCCGGCCCACCGACCATGCAGCGCCAGCGCCAGTTCCGCGAACCGCGCCGCGCCCCACTGTTTCCAGGGTTCGCTACTGCCGATGCCCAGCGCAATCCACGGCGCGGGCCATGCCGCAAACTGTCCAACGACGGCCTGTTCAGCGGCGACATCCACCACCAGCCGCGGCTCCGGTTCGGTACGGGGAATACCCAGCCTATCGAGCAGGGCATCGGCCCGGAGGATGGGATGAGCGTGGCGTAGACTGGAGGGCAACCGTAACGATGTGTTCAGCAGGAGCGATTGCAGGCCGATCCCATAGCCGATCCGCTCCGGGATACCGGCCAGTCGCGCCGCCAGCACATAGCGGGCGCTGCCGTGCAAAAACCACGCGCGCTGATAATGTTGCCGCCGCAGCAAGGCCGCCAGCCGCAGCAGACCGCGCGGGCCGGCGTGGCGACCGACTTCGCGCTCCAGCCACAGAATCTGCTCGACGCAGGGATCGGCGCGCAACAACCGATCGGCCTGGGATCGCGGCTTGGTCAAAATATCCACCCGCCCTCCGGCGGTCGTCGCGGCGATGGCGTGAAGGTGCGGCAAATGCCAAACCATGTCGCCGATGCCGGGCAGCGGCTGTACGATCAGCGTCTTCCCGGAGGGCGCGAGTTTCATGCGAGGCTCTTGGGCGCTTGATGCAGGGATTCGTACAACGCCAGCGTTTCATCCAGCATCCGCCGCAAGGGGAAAACCGGCTCCGGCGGAACCGGCGGCGCGGCGGCCAGCAGTTCGCTCACCCGCGCCGTCAGCCGGTCCAGATCGCCGACCGGCGTCAAACCGGCGGGATAGATTCGCGCCAGAATCTCGCCGACGCCGCCATGATCATAACCCACCACCGGCGTCCCCAGGCTCAGCGCCTCCAGCACCGTGCGCCCGAACGATTCCGGCTGGGCCGACAGCGACAGCACCAGGGTGGAAACCGCGTAGATCTCACGCATGTCGCCGCGATGGCCGGTAAACAGAATCACGTCATCCAGTCCCTTTATCCGGACCATGCGCCGGATCTGATCGGCATAGCGTTGGCGACTCGGCTCGACCCCACCAACGATCAAGCCGCACACCGGCCAGCCACTCGCCCGCAACCGGGCAACCAACTCGATGAAATCCTCGTGGCCCTTGAGCCGGCTCAAACGTCCCGGCAGGGTCAGCACTGGTGCATCCCGTGGTAGCCGCGGATGTCCCCGATACCAGTCCGTGAGCCACGCGGCGGAAGGTTGATAGCCATACGGGAAAGCCGCCGGGTCCACGCCGCGCTGAATGACCTGAATCCGCTCCGCCGGCAGTCCGGGGTAATGGTGTCGCAGATACTGACGCACCGTCTCGGAAACCGCGATCACCCGTTCGCCACGGCTCATGATGGCGCTGTAGCGGGAAGCCGAATACAAGCCGTGGACGGTGGTAACGAAGCGCGGTCTGGTCACCGAGTCCATGCCTCGCCAGGCCAGCCAGCCAATCCAGGCTGGCAACCGCGAGCGGGCGTGCAAAATATCGATGCGCTGCTCGGCCAGCCAGCGCCGCAGCGGCCAAACCCAGCGCAGGATCAGCGGCGATTTAGCGCCCAGCGGCCAGGCAAGATGTTCACTGCCTTCGCTCACCAGGTCCTGGACCAGTCGCCCACCGGCGGAAATCACCACCGACCGATGGCCGCGCCGGACCAGTTCCCGCGCCACCTCCAGCGTACCGCGCTCCACGCCGCCGCTGTTCAGGGCCGGCAGCAATTGCGCCACGCTCAGGCGAACCATCGCTCGACGATCCAGCGGGCGCAGCGCTCCGCTTCGTTGAAGGTTCCGGGTGGGCGCCGCAACCGCAAGCTCCGTTGCCAGTCCGTGAATAAGGTCACCCAACCGTCGGCGGCCAAGTGATCGAGTCCCCGGCTGATCCGGCTGGAGCGCTGTTGCGGAACCTCCAGCACACCCACCGCCGCCCCGGAGGTTAGCGCCTCGTAAACCATCGACACGCTGTCGGCGGTCACCCACGCCTGCCCGGCCCGCGCCAGTTGCGCTGGCAACCAATTCGGGCCGGTGGCCGCGACCGGAACCACCGTCAGCCGCGCGTCGGCCATGCTGGACACGCTTTCCAGAAAACGGGGCGGAGTACGACGGGACGTGGTCAGAGTCCATCGCATCGCGGGATCGGCGGCGACAATTGCCGCGATATGCTGGCGCAACGCGGCGTCATCCCAGCCGAAATGCGCGGACGGACCACCGATCAGCACCAGTCCCCGGTCAGACTCCAGCGTGGAGGAAGCTTGGATCCGGTTCAGCGCCCCGCGCGTGGCGAGTACATTCGGGCGGGATGGCGGCGCGTCATGTTCCGGGATCAGGCAGAGATCAAACAGGCGCAAGGGCAGGCTGGGGCGCATCAATACGATAACTCGCCCCCCGTAAGCGCGGCGGGCGGCCAACAGCGACCAATGGGTGCGATGACCGGCGCCCAGCAGCAAATCCGGGGCCGGCAATCCGTTCCAGATAGTCTGGCGACCCAGCAACAGACTCTTCAGTGCGGCGAAGAGCGGCAACGGGTCCAGCGTGACAACCTCGACCGACCGCAAGCGAATCAGGGCTTCGGCCAATCCCCGGGTCTGGTTGTCATGTCCGGCCTTGCCGTCGCTGAATCGCCAGACCACGAGCGGCATCGCCAAAAATTCCGCCCACGCCCGAAAAGCCGCTCAGTTCACCAGCACGAAATCAGCACCGCAATAGGGGCACTTGGCCTTGCCGGTGGCTTCGATGGGCAAATAGACCTTGGGATGGGAATTCCACAGCATCATGCCCGGCAGCGGGCAGGAGACCGGCAGCTCGGCGCGGCTGACTTCGTAGATCTTCTGGGCGTTGGGCACGGCCCTGGCGGAAACAGCGGCGGAAGCGGCGGCCATGGAACGATTCTCCTGTTTTTGTGGCGATCGGGGCTATCGGCAAAGGCGAGGGAAGGAACCTGAACTCAGACCAGCGTCAGCCACTCGGGATAGGTCTCGCGGCGACCGTGAACCTGGTCGAAATACAGCGCTTGCAGGCGCTGCGTGATCGGGCCACGCCGGCCAGAACCAATGGCACGGCCATCCACCTCGCGGATCGGCGTCACCTCGGCGGCGGTGCCGGTGAAGAACGCTTCGTCGGCGATGTAGACCTCGTCACGGGTAATGCGCTTTTCCTTGACCGGAATCCCCAAGTCGGCGGCAAAACGAATGATGGTGTCGCGAGTGATGCCTTCCAGCGCCGAGGTCAGATCCGGCGTATAGATCACCCCGTCGCGGACGATGAAGATATTTTCGCCGCTGCCCTCGGAGACATAACCCTCGGTATCCAACAGCAGCGCCTCGTCGTAGCCGTCGCGCAGGGCATCGGATAGCGCCAGCATGGAATTCATGTAGTTGCCGTTGGCCTTGGCCTTGCACATGGTGACGTTGACATGATGCCGGCTAAACGAAGACGTGCGGATACGGATGCCGCGCTCCAGGTTCTCCGCGCCCAGATAGGCGCCCCATTCCCAAGCGGCGACAATGATGTGGACTTTCAGGTTATCGGCGCGCAGTCCCATGCCTTCGGAACCGTAGAAACACATCGGCCGGAGATAGGCGCTGGCCAGATTGTTGGCGCTGACCGCCTGCCGGCAGGCTTCATTGATCTCGTCCTTGCCGTAAGGCATTGGCATGCCGACGATGTGCGCCGAGCGGAACAGCCGGTCGGTATGGGCCTGAAGCCGGAAAATCGCGGTGCCCCGGTCGGTGGCATAGGCGCGAACGCCTTCGAACACCCCCATGCCATAGTGCAGGGTGTGGGTCAGGACATGGGTGTTGGCTTCGCGCCAAGGCACCAGCTCGCCGTCGTACCAGATCAGACCATCGCGGTCGGCCATCGACATAATCAGAATCTCCTCGCTGTGTATTTCAATCCTTGCTCTTTTGGACAGGCCATCAATCGCCTTCCATCAGCCGCCGCCAGACGCAGATCACGCCCTCGCGTTCATCCCGCGTCTCATCCACCGGAATCTGGGCCGGCTGCTCTTGCAGCTTGAGCCGATGGATGCGCCGGCGCAGCCCTCGATAAGCGTTGCGCAACCGGGCGGCATCAGCGATGGACAGGACGCCGAACCGCTCCAGCCCGTCGAGTTGCCGGATATTGTCGGGATAGATCAGCAAATCCGGATAACGGCGCGCGTTCGCCAGAATTTCATATTGCACCATAAATTCAATATCGGCGATACCACCCCTGCCCTGCTTGAGGTCGAAGACCGCGGCGGTGCTGGCGTCCAGTTCGGCGCGCATCCGCTCGCGCATGTCGCGGACCTCCTGGCGCAGCACGACGGGATCACGTTCGCGCCCCAGCACGTCCCGGCGAATGGCCCGGAACCGCTCGGCCAACACCGCCGGCCCCGCCACCACCCGCGCCCGCACCAGCGCCTGATGCTCCCAGGTCCAGGCCTGATGGTGTTGATATTCGGCGAAGGCATCGAAGGAACTGACCAGCAGGCCGGCGCGGCCGCTGGGCCGCAGCCGCGTGTCCACTTCGTACAGGTCGCCGGCCCCGGTGCGGGTGGTCAACCAGTAGATAATGCGTTGCACCAGCCTGGTGAAAAAGGTGGCGTTGTCAATCTGGCGCGGCCCAGCGGTCAGTTGCCGGTCGCCCGTGCTGTCATGCAGAAACACCAGGTCCAGGTCGGAGCCGTAATTGAGTTCGATGCCGCCCAGCTTGCCATAGGCGACAATGGCGAACCCGGCGTCCCGCTCCACGCCATCCACCACGCAGCGGGGCTGGCCAAACCTCGGCAGCAGATCGGCCAAAGTCAGGTCCAGCACCTGGCGCAACAAGGTTTCGGCGATCCCGGTCAGATGGTCGCTGACGATCATCAACGGCATGGCGCCGCTGACATCGGCGGCGGCGACCCGCAGCACCTGCGTCTGCTTGAAATAGCGCAGGGCGTTCAGTCGTTCCTCGGGATCGTCAGCCGGCGCCCGCGCCAGTTGCAACTCCAGCTCCGCCGCCAGTTGCCGGCGATCCAGTGGCGCGTACAGCATGGCTGGGTTGAGCAGATCGTCCAGCAGCAAGGGATAACGGGCCAAGTGCGCGCCGATCCAGCCGCTGGCGGCGCACAGCTTGACCAGATGCGTCAGGGTATGCGGATGGTCGGCCAGCAGCGCCAGATACACCGAGCGGCGGGCGACGGCTTCCAGCAGATTCAGCACGCGCTCCAGGGTTACGGTCGGCTGCGGCGTGGCGGCGACTGCCCGCAACACCGGCGGCAGCAGCACGTCCAGCCGCTCGCGCCCGCGCAGGCTCATCGTTCGGTAACTAAAGCCGTTCTGCAGCGCTCGCAGCCGGTTCCAGGCCAGCGCCGGCTCCTCGAAACCGTGCTCGGTCAGCACCCGCAGCGCGGCCTCCTCGCCCGGCTCACCCCGCCACAGCGCCGCCAGCGCATTGTCGCCCGCGTCGCGGTCGGGCGTCGCCGTCAGCCCGCCGAACACCTGGGCGAACTGCTGGCTCACGGCTTCGACATGACGGGCCAGTTCCAGGGTGAACGCGCCCCAGCCGGGCTGACTCATGGCGAAGGCCAGCCGCAGTTTCGCCAACTCATCCTCGGGGAGATTATGGGTCTGCTGATCGGCCCAGGCTTGCAGCCGGTTCTCGACCCGGCGCAGGAAGTCATACGCCTGTTTGAGGCTGGCGACCGCCGCTTCCGGCAACCGGCCGCTGGCGGCCAGATGATCCAGCACCCGCAGGATGCCGCGCTCGCGCAGCGCCGGATCGCGCCCGCCGTAGATGAGCTGAAACGCCTGGCCGATGAATTCGATCTCGCGGATGCCGCCTGGCCCCAGCTTGATGTTGCGCCGCAGACCCTTGCGCTCCATTTCCTGGGCGATCATCGCCTTCATGCCGCGCAGCGCCTCGAAGGCGCCGTAATCCAGATAGCGCCGGTAAACGAACGGCCGCAGCCCGTCCAGCAGCCGTTCTCCGGCCGCCCGGTCGCCCGCGATGACCCGCGCCTTGATCATCGCGTAGCGTTCCCAGTCGCGGCCATGGTTCTGGTAGTAATCCTCGAACGCGGCGAACGAGATCGCCAGCGGCCCGGAATCGCCGAACGGCCGCAGGCGCATGTCCACCCGAAACACGAAACCCTCGGCGGTCGGTTCGGCCAGCGTCTTGATCAAGCGCTGGCCCAGCCGGCGGAAAAACTCCTCGTTGCTAATGGCGCGCGCACCGTCGGTCTGGCCCTGCCAGGGATAGGTGAAGATCAGGTCGATATCCGAGGAGAAGTTGAGTTCGCGTCCACCGAGCTTGCCCATGCCCAGCACCACCAGCCGTTGCGATTGGCCCTCGGCATCGCGCGGTTCGCCGAAGCGCCGGGATTGCCAGTCGTGCAACCGCTCCAGCGCCGCGCCAACCAGGCTTTCCGCCAGGTCCGTCAGATCGCCCAGCGTCTCTTCCAGTCCGGCCAGCCCGGCCAGATCGCGCCAGGCGATACGGACCATCTCCCGGCGGCGGAAGCGGCGCAGCGCGATGCCGAGCCGATCCTCGTCCGCAGCCTCCGCCAACGCCCGTGCCAACCGGATCGGGTAATGGTCCGGTGGGTAACGGTGCGTCAGATCGCCGCTGGCCAGCAAATCGGCCAACAACGCCGGTTCGCGGATGCAGGCGCGCGCAACGAACTCGCTGCCGGCCCAGACCGTGACCAGGGACTCCAGCGCCGCGCCGCCGGGAGGACTTACACCCGCCGTTCGCGCGGCGGTCTCGAAGGCTTCCCAGTGCCGGGCCACCTCGCGGCGCAGTGGCTCGGGCAGACGATCCAGGCACTCGGCGAATTCGATCATGGCCTTTCACCCTGGCCGTGGCGGCGATTACCGTTGCGCCGGTTCCTTGGCGCCATCGTCCGCGCCGTTGGCATCGTCTGTTCCCGCCATGCCTCCCAGCGGAATTTCCTGACCGTTTACCAAAAGTTTGCCGTTTTCGAAGCGCGCGCTGGACTGGTACTGATCGCCTTCAAGCCGGATAAAGCCGGCCGCCATCAAACCTTGGAGTTGCTGTACGGTCTGCTGTTGCGCCATGGCTTGAATGGCCTGTTCGCTCACTGGTGTGCCCTGCTCGTTGGCCTTAGCCCGCAGCTCTTCCCGAGTTGTCTCGGTCAGCAGCGTTTCGACCAGCGTTTTGGATGCCGTAACATCCGCCGCGCCTTTTTCCAGCGCGCCCAGCAAGCCGGACGGATCGAGCAACAGATTGATCTCGCCGAAATCCTGGAAATTCAGCACCAGCTTGCCCTGCCACTGACCTTGGCTCATTTGGGCTTGGGTATCGAGGATGAACTCCGGCTTGCCGCGCAGCAGGGTCTTGAACAGCTTCATCAACTCGTCCAGCGCTTGCGGATCGTCGGGCTGGCCGGCCAGCTTCTGCTGCCACTGCTGCAATTGCGCCACGGTGGCACCGTCCAGATTGCGCAGCGCCAGCTTCAGGCTGCCGGAGCCGCTCCGCTGGTCCACGGTCACCTTGTCGGCCTTGACCACGACTTCGCCGGCCACCTGTTGCGCGCCTTGCGGGCTGAGCACGCCGGTGACGCTCAGGTTGGTCGCGACGAACGGGGCGTCAGTGCTTTGATCCTGGGCGCGCAACTCGCCAATCCTGACGCTGGAGTCGCCGAACAGCAGATCAAAGGCGCCCTTGCGCTGGTTCACGTTCAGGCTGAGGTCGCCGAGCTTGACCTGGCCGCCGCCGGTGGCCGGCTGACCTTCGCTGGCGGCGGGCTTGCCGGTCAGATCCAGGCTGGCGACGGTCAGTTTGCCCTGCACGGCGGCCCCGTGCGGCGCGACCTGGAACTGGCCTTGCAGACCCGAGAACACGAGGCTTTGCAACTCCTCGACGTTGCTCAGGGTCAGCGGCGGCATGGTGATCTGGGTGTCGCTGGCGCCGTCGAACGCGACTCGCGAAATCGCCACCAAGGGTTCCTGGTTGCCGTACCACTTGGCCAGCTCGCGAGTCCAGGCGCTGCTTTCGGGATCCAGGGTGGCGCGGATGACCGCCCCGCCCCATTGCATTGGCACGCCCGACGCACCCCGGCCCGCCAAGGGCAGTGGGCCGTGGTAGATGTCCTGCCGGATCGAGAAGGAGGGATCGGCTTCTTTCGGCTGGCTGCCTTCCGGCAGCGTGAACTGGACGCGGGTGACCGATTGCGACGAGAACAGCCCACGCTCGTAACGAAGCGTGGTGAGCTTGACATTGGGGTTCTTCACGCTCTCCGCCAGCGACTCCTGATACCAGCGCTCCGCCTGCATTCCCAACCAGTACGATGCGCCGACGAAACTCGCCGCCGCCAGCACCAGGATAACCACGATCACACCGACCAGCTTTTTCATGCTATTTGTCTCCGATGGTTCCGATAGGCGGCATTATTCCACAAACCCGCCACAAAAAAGCCCCGCCGAAGCGGGGCTTGTTCGAGCAGTGGATAGCGGCACTCAAGCGCTGGTCGGTCAATCGTCCCCGGCAAGCCGGTTTAACTGGCCGGGGATCTGGGTCCAGGCGCTGAGGTTGGTGGTGTACCAAACGGAGCCGTTACCAGCCAGGCCGGCCAAATCGGCCTTCCCGTCGCCGTTGAGGTCGCCCTGGTCGCGCATCGAACCGAATGACATGTCGCTGATCGAACCTCGCGGCTGCGGTAGATGCGCCTTTGGTCTGAACGCTATATTCGCGCCTTCACGTTATTTTTCCCCATGACTGATCGAGGATGTTCCCATGACCATCGTTCTCAGCCCCGAAACCGAAGCCAAGGCAGCGCGAATTCCCAACTTCGCGCAACGGCTGGAGCGTTTTATCAACGACCAATACGCCTTGGAACAGTGGCGGGCGCAACGATCAACAGCGATGCAGACTTTCATAACCCAGGATATCGGAGAAAGTCTGGCCTGTCGGGAAGGACACTGGGTCGCGACCGGCGAACTGCCCGCTGATTTCGACCTGGAACGCTTCATCGAAGAGCAACGCGAACAGCGCATCCGCCAGATGAGCAGCTTATGAACACGGTCCTGTTCGACACTTCGGTGCTGGTTCCCTACTGCATCGCCGCCCATGCCCACCGGGTACGGGCATGGGCAGCCGTCGCGGAATCCACGCGGTCAGAAATGGACTGCTGCATATCGCTGCACTCTCTGGCGGAAACGTTTGCCGTGCTCAGCGCCCTGCCCATCAATCCGCGCATTTCCACCGACCAAGCTATGTTCTTAATCGAAATGGAGATTCTACAACGCTTCTCCACCGTACCTCTGTCCGTCGATGCTGACCGGCAAGCCATGATCGATGTCGCGGGGATCGGACGCAGTGGCGGGGCGATATACGACGCGCTCATCCTCCAAGCCGCGCGTAATGTCGGTGCATCGCGGCTATATACTTTTAACGACAAACACTTTCGACCTTTGCTGAGGGAAGGTGAACTATTGGAAGTCATCTGTCCGTAACGGGTTTGAGAGACGTAGGCCGTTGAACTGGCCTCATCCTCATCACCACTCGATGCCAGCACAGCAACAGCGCCGCGAACGCCATATCTAGCCCCAGCGCGAGGCCGCGCAAGGCACCTATCAGGATTCGAGTGGGGGATACGAGCGCCGCTGTCCCAGCCATAAAAAAGCCCCGCCGAAGCGGGGCGTGTTCGAGCAGTGGATAGAGGCACTCAAGCGCCGGTCGGTCAATCGTCCCCGGCAAGCCGGTTTAACTGCCCGGGGATTTGGGTCCAAGTGCTCAGGTTGGTGGTGTACCAGATACTGCCATTGCCCGCCAGGCCGGCCAAATCGGCCTTCCCGTCGCCGTTGAGATCGCCGACCCGCAGTCGGGCGAGTCCGCCGGGGACTTGGGTCCAGGCACTCAGGTTGGTGGTGTACCAAATCGATCCGTTGCCCGCCAAGCCAGCCAAATCAGCATGGCCGTCGCCGTTGAGGTCGCCGACCCGCAGTTGGGCCAGTCCGCCGGGGACTTGGG
>WBZP01002377.1_pt1 | contig 21678 bp, 16 predicted proteins | sample 5204301 | NCBI WGS metagenome assembly WBZP01 (sample SAMN12412401, study PRJNA552823) | activated sludge metagenome | isolation source: activated sludge from nitrification reactor of wastewater treatment plant... | place: USA: Pennsylvania | collected 2017
CTTCTTCCTGCGCCTGGCCAGCCCCGTCAACGCAGGCATTGCCGATGCCGAAGGTCTGGCGATGATCGGCCGCAACGACGGCGGCGTGACCAGCAGCCCGCAGGTCTTCGTGACCCCGATGGCCTACGACGAGTCTTCGCTGTTCGCCACCTTCGCGATCCAGCTCAGTGCACCCTCGGCCAATGTGGTGACGCTCACCTACCAGACCGACAACGCCTCGGCCGAGTACAGCCGCGACCACTACTACATGCGCGAGGCGCTGGTCTTCCAGCCCGGGCAGACGCTCAAGACCATCCAGGTTCCCTTGATCAACGATGCCGCGACCGAAGGGGTAGAGCACTTCGACGTCACGCTCTACGGCGCCACGGGCGCGGTCATCCCGCGCGCCAGCACGCCCATCTTTCTGCACGACAACGATGGCACCGCCGGCACGCCGGCGATCAGCGTGAGCGACCCGGCGGTTGATGAGGGTGCGCAGACGGCACGCTTTTTCGTCTCGATGTCGCGCCCGTCGACCAGCACCGCGACGGTGTCGTACGCGACGGCCGACGATACCGCGGTGGCCGGCGCCGACTACCAAGCCCGCAGCGGCGCGCTCAGCTTCGCGCCGGGCGAGACCGTCAAGACGGTGATCGTCAAGCTGAGCGACGACACCCTGGCCGAACGCGACGAGTTCTTCCAGCTGGTGCTGAGCAACCCCGGCGCTGCAACGCTGGCCAAGGCCGCGGGCACGGCGACGATCGGCGCCAACGACGCGCCGGCCGCGAGCGCGCCGCAGGTCACCGTGCAGCCGCTGACCGTGGGCGAGGGCGACGGCTACGCGCCGGTGGTGATCCAGCTCAGCGCACCGTCGACCAACGAAGTGCGCATCACCTACCAGACCGACAACGTCACCGCCGAGTACTCGCGCGACCACATCTACATGCGCGAGACGCTGATCTTCGCGCCTGGAGAGACCACCAAGCTGGTCCAGGTGCCGCTGATCAACGACAGCGTGGCCGAGCCGGCGCAGCTCTTCTACATCAACCTCTACAGCCCGGTGAACGCCAGCGTGCCGCGCCCATACACGCCGGTGCTCATTATCGACAACGACGGCAACAGCGGCACCCCGGCGATCAGCGTGGGCGACCTGGTGGTTGACGAAACCGCGCAGTCGGCCCGCTTTGTGGTGAGCCTGGACAAACCGTCGACCGGGACTGTCACCGTGGCCTACCGCACCGCTGACGACAACGCCGCGGCCGGTTCCGACTACCGGGCCGCAAGCGGAACGCTCAGCTTTGCCCCCGGCGAGATGGTCAAGACCATCGTCGTCGACATCGTTGACGATGATCAACCCGAGACCGACGAGTCCTTCCAGCTCGTGCTGTCTTCGCCGACCGGCGCCACGCTCGCGGCTGCCGGCGGGACGGCAATGATCGGCCGCAGCGACGCGCAGCCAGACAGCCAGCCCTGGATCCAGGTGGCCCCGGCCGCCGCCGCCGAAGGGCAGACCTTCCTGGAGTTTGTCGCCCAGCTCAGCGCACCTTCGGCCAGTCCGGTGAGCTTCACATTCCAGACCGACAACATCACCGCCACCTACAGCCAGGACCACGATTACACGCGGCAGACGCTGACCTTCGCGCCAGGCGAGACGACATTGCCGATGCGCGTGCCGCTGCTCGACGGCAACATCGCCGAGCCGACCGAGGTGCTGTGGCTCAACCTGTACGGCGCGGTCGACGGCCGGATCGCGACGCAGTACGTGCCCGGCCTGATCTTCGACAACGACGGCACGGCCGGTACGCCGGCGGTCTCGGTCAGCGACGTGGTCATCGATGAAAACGCACAGCTGGCGAAGTTCTTCGTCTCGCTCAGCCGCGTCTCGACGCAGACCGTGAGCGTGGGCTACGCCACGGCCGACGATACCGCGCTGGCCGGCGGCGACTACACGGCCACCTCCGGTACGCTCAGCTTCGCACCGGGTGAGATCGTCAAGACGGTGGCCATCAAGGTGATCGACGACGGCCTCACCGAAAGCATCGAGGCCTTCAGGTTGCTGCTGCAGTCGCCGGTCAACGCCACGCTGGGTGACGCGGTGGGTGCCGGCATCATCGGTCGCAGCGACGGCCCGACGGTGGCGCGGCCGCAGATCACCGCCGACGTGGCCACGGCTTCTGAAGCCGATGGCTTCCTGACCTTCCTGCTGCAACTCAGCGCGCCTTCGGACAATACGGTCTCGGTGAACTGGCAGACCAACAATGCCAGCGCGGTCTACAACCAGGACTTCGTCTACGAAAGCCAAGTGGCGACCTTCGCTCCCGGCGAAACGGTGCGCGCGTTGCGCGTTCCGCTGTTGGACGGCACCGTGGCGGAAGGCGCGGAGGCCCTCACGCTGCAGCTGCACTCACCGGTCAACGCCACGCTGCCGGCCACGCTGCTCAGCGGCGCCATCGTCGACAACGACAGCGGCTTCACGGTGTTGAGCCAGGGCCTGAGCAACGACATCTACGCCGTCAGCAGTTCACTGGCGCGCATCGCCGAGAGTGCCGGTGGAGGCATCGACATGGTGCGCGCCAGCGCCACCTATACGCTGCCGGACAACGTCGAGAACCTGGTGCTGACGGGCAGCGCAGTGAATGCCATAGGCAATGCCGCCAACAATATCCTGCGCGGCAATGCCGGCAACAACACGCTGGACGGGCGCGAGGGCATCGACACCGCGATGTTCGGCTCGGCGCTGGCGTCCTACTCGATCAGCGGTACGGTCGCCTCGCGCAGCGTCAGCGGCGGCGCGGACGGCAGCGACACCCTGCTGTCGGTCGAACGGCTGCAGTTTTTGGACACCCTGCTGGCCAGCGACACCCAGCCCGGCCAGAACACCTATCTCGCTTACGCGATGTTCAACGCAGGCTTTGATCGTGGTCCGGATGCTGCCGAACTCGCGCTGTGGACCAGCCAGCTGGACAGGCTGGGCAACACCCGCGATCTGGCGCAAGCGATGATCAACTACTACGCGCCGGGAGTCAGCGACGAAGCCTTGGTGGCGCATCTGTGGGGCACGATCGTCGAAACGCCGATTCCCCTGGAGGCGCTGGAGCAGTATGTGGGCCTGGTGGGCAACGGGACTTACACCCAGGCTTCACTGCTGGAGCTGGTGACCACGCTGGACCTCAACACGGTCGAGCTGGTGGGCGTGCTCGGGCAGACCCTGAGCCTGGACCCGTCGTTCTTCCCGCCGATCAGCTGACCGGCCTCCGCCACAGCCTGTTCATCTTGGCGTCCGACACGCCCCCACGGGGGGCGGCCGGCTTCGGCCGGCCTCGGGGCGCTCAGTAGCCGGCTTGCTGTGCGAGCGCCAGCCAGTCAACCATCGGACCCAGATCGCCGATATCGGGGCCCAGTGCGGGAACCAGATACCAGACCTTGGCGTCCTTGGTGGCCACATAGGAATTGCTGGTGCCGTAGTAGCGGTAGTTGAAGCCCTCCCAACTGCCCGCCAAGCCGTTGGAGGGTGACAGGTACTGCGGATAGGCCGCTTCCAGGTAGTTGAAGATGCGGTCGGATTCGCTTTGCTGAGCCTGAGGCGGGAATTCGGTGACCTGCGACACCAGCACCAGATGGCTGCGCCGGACCACTTCGCCGCTGTTGTAGTCGACCACCGGAAGCTCATTGAAGGGCGAGCCGGCGTTCACCACCCGCAGCGCGGCGATGCGGTCGGCCACCGCCATGCCGGGTGTGGTGATGCGCGCGAAGACGGTGAAGCCGCCGTTTTGATTGTCCAGGTTGGCAGCGTTGTTGCCGAGGTTGATGAACCATTGGTTGCTGGCGGTATGAGGCCCGGTGGCCAGCTTGGCCATCGCTACGGTGCCGCGCAGGTTCGAGCGCGTCGCAGCGAACTCGTTCTGGATCTGACCACGGTTGTTCACTGCTGGACAGCAGCTTCCACCCTCGGGCCAGCGAAAGCCGCCACCTTGCAGAACAAAGGGCTGGCCATTGCCCAGTTTGGCGCTGCGGTGGAAAAACATGTCGTGCCAATCATCGGCGCGCAGGTAAGTCAGGAAGTTGGCCACGGTGATGGGCGCTTCCGTATCAAGCAGGCGCAAATCGATCGGACCCTGGGAGGTGTGCACACGCACCAGGGTCCCGGTCTGAGCCTGCGCGGGCAGTGCCATCAGTGCAGGCAGCAAGATCAGGACAAGCAGGCAGGCACGTAAAGAAGGCATGGATAGGGTCACGGGTGAGGAGCGGGACGTCGACAGCCGCCATTCTGCGCCAGCCTGACCCTGCCGCCGCAGATGGGGAGCCGCCGGGCTCGAACCACGCGCGCGGCTCGTCCCCGGTTGGCGGCCCGGCGGAATGAGGCTCCGGGCTTGCGGCTGCCATCAGCCGCCGATCGTGCAGACGCTGTCAGACCTCCGCGCACTCCGCATGTGCCGGCACGCGCGCCGCCCAGCCCAGTTGATCACGGATCGCCGAGCGCAGCGTGTCCGATGCGTCGGGCTCGCCATGCACCACGAAGGTCTGCTGCGGTGGCTGGTGGAAGTGGCGCAGCCAGGCCAGCAGCTCCTGACGGTCGGCGTGGCCCGAGACGCCGGCGAGCTGCTGCACTTCGGCGCGCACCGGCACCATCTCGCCAAAGATCTTGATCGCCTTTTCGCCAGCCAGCAGGCGCGCGCCACGGCTGCCACCGACCTGGAAGCCGGCCAACAGCACCGTGTGCCGCGGCTCGGGCGCCATCGCCTTGAGGTGGCCCAGCACGCGCCCGCCGGTGGCCATCCCGCTGGCCGAGATGATGATCGCCGGGAAGCGTGATCCTGCCAGCCGCTGCGACTGCTGCAGGGTGGTGACCAACCGCACGCCATCGCACAAGCCGCGCATCTCGCCGGCCGGCACGGCCAGCAGCTTGGCATGGCGCCGGTACAGCGCCGTGGCTTCGATGGCCATCGGGCTGTCCAGGAAGATCGGGATGCGGGCGTCGATGTGGCCGGCGCGGCGCAGGCGCTGCAGCAGCAAGAGCAGGGCCTGCGCGCGGCCCACCGCAAAGGCCGGCATCAGCACCGAGCCGCCGCGCTGCACGGTGCGTTGCACGACATCGGCCAGGCGTTGTGCCGGATCTTCTTCCGGGTGGTCGCGGTTGCCGTAGGTGCTTTCGACGATCAGCACATCGGCCTGCCTGATAGGCTGCGGCGGCGGCATCAGCAGGTCGCGGCTGCGGCCCACGTCACCCGAGAAGACCAGGTGCAGGCCCCGGCGGCCCGGTTCGGTCAAGTGCACAGCGCAGGCGCCCAGCAGGTGGCCCACCGGCGACAGGCGCAGGCGGTGCCGGCCGATCTGGGTTTCGTGGCCGGGGGCCAGCGGCACCAGTTGGGCCAGCGCCCTTTGCGCATCGGAGCGCGTGTACAGCGGCAAGGCCTTGGCATGGCGGCTGAAACCGTGGCGGTTGGCGCGACGTGCGTCTTCTTCCTGCAGGTGGGCGCTGTCCAGCAGCAGCACACGCGCCAGTTCGCAGGTGGCAGGGCTGGCGTGGATGGCGCCGCGGTAGCCGTGCTTGACGAGTGCCGGCAGCCAGCCGCTGTGGTCCAGGTGGGCGTGGCTGATGACCACCGCGTCCACCGTGCGCAGTTCGGGCGGAAAGACCCAGTTGCGCTCGCGGTGCAGCTTCCAGCCCTGGAAGAGGCCGCAGTCCAGCAGGATGCGGCTGCCCGCCGATTCGATCAGATGGCGCGAGCCGGTTACGCCATCGGCAGCGCCAAGGAAGTGGATCTTCATGCCTGCCCTTGCGTCTGCAGTTGTGCCGATTCGAGCACCTCGACGCCGGATTCGCCTTGCGCCAGCGCACGCAGCAGGGCGCGCGCCACCGTGCGCGCCGCGATCGGCCGCCAGGCCGGCGGTATCCACGGGGCCAGCGGGCGGGCAAGTGCCAGTGCCAGTGCCTCCGCCGGGCGCGTGGGCTGGCCCAGCGCCTGGCGATCGCCGGTGAGCAGCGAAGGGCGTGCGATGACGAGCCGGCCGAAGCCCATGCCACCCAGCGCCTGCTCCATCTCGCCCTTGGTGCGCATGTACAGGCTGCGCGACCCGGCATCGGCGCCCAGGGCCGAGACCACCGCCAGGCGCTGCACGCCCGCGGCTTGCGCGGCGCGGGCAAAGGCCAGCACGGCTTCCAGATCCACCGCACGGAATGCCGCCGGCGAGCCCGCCATCTTCAACGTGGTGCCCAGGCAGCAGTAGGCGTCGTGTGCAGCCGGCAGCCTGCCCAGCTCAGTGAAGTCGACCACCCGCACCGACTGGTGCGGGCCGGCGGCCTGCGCACGCCGCAGCAGCAGGTGCAGCGTGCCGGGCCCGGGCCACAGGGCCGCCAGTTCACGCCCTACGAGGCCGCTGCCGCCGGCCAGCAGGGCAGCGCCGGGTGCCGCAGGCAGGTGAAGAGCTTGCGCCATGACCTGAGCTTACGCTGGAGTTGGGGCGCGGCCGCCCCATCCGCTGCAAAGGGCGCCAGGCCGTCATGATCGCGTCATCGGCACGGCCCATCATGGGCGCATGCCGAGCATCGCCATCGCCAGCGCCACATCGGACAGGGCAGAGGCCCCCGACCTGCGCCGGCCTGCGCGATCGGGCCGGTGCGGAGGATGAAGCTGCCGCGCGGCTTTCATGTCCTGATCGCCGCGCAGTTCTGCTCCGCACTGGCCGACAACGCGCTGCTCATCGTTGCCATCGGCCAGCTGGTGGCGCTGCAGTTGCCTGGCTGGTGGGCACCGCTGCTCAAGTTCAGCTTCACCATCGCCTATGTGCTGCTCGCGCCGGCCGTGGGCGTGCTGGCCGACCGCTGGCCCAAGGCCCGCATGATGATGGCGATGAACGCGCTGAAGGTGGTGGGCGTTGGCCTGCTTCTGGCCCAGGGGCATCCGCTGCTGGCCCTGGCCGTGGTGGGCGTGGGCGCCGCGGCCTATGCGCCGGCCAAGTATGGCCTGGTCACCGAACTGGTGGGACCCTGCCTGCTGGTGGCTGCCAACGGTTGGATCGAGGTGACCACCGTGTGCGCCGTGCTGATGGGCACGGCGCTCGGTGGCCTGCTGGTGAGCACTATGGTGGCGGCGCTCGGAGCCGCCTGGCTGCCGGACCAGCCCGCGACCACGCTGGCGCTGACGCTGCTGCTGGTGTTGTACGCCCTGGCGGCCCTGCTCAACCTGTGGGTGCCGGTCAGTGGCGCCACCTACCGGCGCGCCAGCGTGCATCCGTTGGCCTTGTGGCGCGGCCACTGGCGGGCCAACCGCCGCTTGTGGGCCGACCGCGACGGCGGCCTGTCGATGGCCGTAACTACGCTGTTCTGGGGTGCGGCGGCCGTGCTCCAGTTTTCCGTGCTGCGTTGGGCCGGTGAGGCACTGGGGCTGCCGCTGGACCGCGCGGCTTACCTGCAGGGCGTGGTGGCGGTGGGCATCGTGCTGGGGGCGACGCTGGCCGGGCGCTGGATCACGCTGGCGCATGCCAGGCAGGTGTTGCCACTGGGTGTCCTGCTGGGTCTGCTGGTGCCGGCGGTGGTGCTGGTACACCACTGGTGGGTCGCCGTGCCGCTGCTGCTGCTGGTGGGGGCGCTGGGCGGCGCACTGGTGGTTCCGATGAACGCCTTGTTGCAGCACCGTGGCCATGAGTTGCTCAGTGCCGGGCGTTCCATCGCGGTGCAGAACTTCAACGAAAACGCCAGCGTGCTGGTCATGCTGGCCGTCTATTCAGCCCTGCTGGCGGCCCAGTGGGACGTGCGCTTCCTGATGGCCGGCCTGGGGTTGGCGGTGGCGCTGAGCGTGTCGGTACTGTGGTGGAGGCACCGGCCCTGGCGACGCCTGCTTCTGGCCCAAAACCCGACAGCCTCCTAGGAGGCAACGCGGCTCACGCGGCCGGCAGCACAGGGGCCCAGGACTGGCGCGCCGCAGGCAAGCCGCCGTCGGCGATAGCCGAGAGGTACTCGGATTCCACCGTAGCCACCACGCGTGCCCAGTCCATACCCGCGGCGACCGCGCGGGCTGCCCGGCCCAGTGCCTGGATGCGTTCGGCCTGGCCGGCCAGGCTGCGCGCCGTCGCCACGAAGGCCTGGTTGTCGCCATAAGGCACCAGCAGCCCGCTTTCGTCGTGGTGCAGCAGCTGGGCTGCGGCTGCGTACTGGTGTCCCACCACGGCCAGGCCGCTGGCCATCGCCTCGGGCAGCACGTTGCCGAAGGTCTCCGTGAGGCTCGGGAACAGAAAGACCTCAGCCGATGCATAGTGCGTCGCTAGGTCTACGCCGCGGTGCACCCCCGTGAAGATCGCTTCCGGGCAACGCTGCTGCAGGCGGGCGCGTTCGGGTCCGTCGCCCACCAGCACCAGCCGCACACCGGGGTCCTGTTCACGCATGGCCCGGAACGCATCCACCAGGCTTCCAAGGTTCTTTTCAGGGGCCAGCCGTCCCACTGAAATCACCACCGTGTCCGCATCGCCGGCACCCCATCCGCGTCGCAGCGCCATGCTGCGCCGCACCGGGTCGAACAGACGCGTGTCCACCCCGCGCGAGACCACACGCAGGCGCCGAAAGCCGCTGCCGCGCAGTTCGTTGCGCAGCGTTTCCGTCGGCACCATGGTGCAGGCCGTGCGGTTGTGGAACTTGCGCAGGTAGGCCATGATGGGATCGCGCAGCCACGCCACACCGTAGTGCTGGCTGTAGGCGTGGAAATTGGTGCGGAAGTCCGAGACCACCGGCAACCTCAGGTGTGTCGCGGCCTGCAGCGCAGACCAGCCCAATGGCCCTTCGGTGACGATGTGCACCACGTCGGGCCGATGCGTCGTCCACTGGCGCAGCAGCGCGCGACGTGCCGGCAAGCCAAGCTTGAGCTGCGGGTAGCGTGGGATGGGCAGGCCGCGCATCAGCAGTTCGGCAAATCCCGGACTCTCGGCGGCAGCTTCGCCGCGGTCCTGGCGGGGCCTCACGAGTTGCACTTCGTGGCCGCGCAGGCGCAACCCTTCCACCACGCGCGAGATGGTGGCTGCCACGCCGTTGACTTCCGGCGGGTAGGTTTCGGTGACCACCGCCACGCGCAGCGAGCGGCGAGCCGGCATCAGCTCATCGACGACGAAGGGGACTCCAGGCTGCGTATCCATGCCGCGATGCTGACTCGGTGGTGCAACAGTTCGATGACAGCTTGGCCGGTCAAAGGTCTTGATCAACAGCCGGACAGGATCGGGCCGCGTTTTCGACGGCCATCTACCGAGTTCCATCGAACACAGCGGCGATGCAGGGCGCTGGCGAGCCATGGACGCGATGCGCCTGGCCTCGGGGGCGCTCAGGAGGCGCTTGCCCAGCTTCGCCCGTGTTGCCACCCAGATCAACGCGGCTGGGCTGCAGAAGCCGTCCATGCGCGCAGCGCCCAAGGCAGCGCAGGGTGGAAGTGGCGGACTCCGCCGGCACGCAACTCTCCGATGACGACTTGTGTCATGACCGGGTACAGTCGAACCAAGCCGAACCACCCACAGGAAGCTGCCGCAAGCTCTACAAAGGGAGCAACGCCCATGACCGCCGACTTCTCCGACTACGTGCACCCGCGCCACGTCGATGCCTTCATCGAGGCGGCGCACCACTACCATTGCCATATCCTCGTGCGCAAGACCGGCCGTGCATCGCTGCAGTACTGCGGGCTGCCAGGGTATGCCGGCAAGCGCGCGGATATGAAGGCCAAGACCGCGGTGCGCGACCTCCCGCCGTACAAGCTGCAAGGCTTGGTATGTTCCCCAGCCATCCACCCCAGCGCCTGCAAGCCCGATGCGCTTCAGGACTGGATGAAGAGCGCCCACCTGATCACGGTGCCCAAGGATGGTTTCGACGACCGCGAGCAGCCTCGCGGCTGTACCACGCCGTACCTCCTCCAGACCGATCCCGGGCACCGGCACTACGGCTGCATCGCCTGGGTTGAACATGGCCTTCTGGTACCGCGCTACGTGCACGGCGACTACGACCTCTACGCCATCATTCCTTCCGGCAAGGCTTTTGCACCCGGCGGGCAGACGGTGCGCGGGCAACCGATGCTGGGCCGCATGGACTTGCCGCGCCAGATGCCACTGGCAGAACGCGTGGCTCGCGATGAGGTCTTGCGTCAACATGCGGTAACGGACCTCGTCAGCCCGTTGAGCCTCCAGGTCTCGACCTTCTTGAACCTGCGCATTGCCAGGAAAGAGCCTGGCATACCGGGCGCACTGATGGTCAACCATGGTGAGCAGATCAACCTCGGTGCCGCGGCCGTCGACCACCAGCCGGTGCTGGCCTTCCTGGCCGAGCCACGCAACGGCGAATTGGCGATCGTGCTCGCCGACCAGGCCGCGCATGAGTCCTTCTTTCTGTCGGCGTAGACGTTCTCGTGCGGCCTCATGCCCACCGTTGAGAGAGTCGGTCAGTAGCTGCGGTTCGCGAGCTCCGCGCCTTCGGTGCTCCACAACGCCCTTTGCCGCCGGGTCCAGGACATGCCACGGAGTCTCACGCAATTCCAGCGCAGGCGTGGGCACAGCGCTGTCCAGCTCCTGTATCGCCCAGTACGACAGCACCGTCCCGGTGTCGATGATCGGGTGGATGGCCAGTCACTGATGCCGGCCTGCGCGCGCGATTGACCAGCCGACCGGTTCGACCTTTGCGGGTCGTCCTGCAGCGCGTCCGCCAGGACGTTCGTATCGACCGGCACCGGAAGCTGCCTTGCAGCAGCCGTCTCGCGCCGCCGGCGAGGGTCGAGCGCTTCCTCAAGGTGGGCGCGCTCCATGGCCGCCTGCCTGCCGCCCGGTGGCCGGTCATCACGCGATCGACACACTCCTGTCATGGCTCCTTCATAGGCGGGCGTCACGATGTCGTCACGCCATGCCGTGACTGGGGCAGGCGTGCCCCGCAACCCGCATCTGAAGGAGCCTTGGGTGAGCGAATTCTTCAAAGCCTTGCAGACCCAGCGCTGGGACGACCACCGCTACTACCACCAGAGCCGCATCAACCAGTCGCTGCACTTCGTCAGCGCATTGAGCTTCCTGGTCGCTTATGGACTCGTCTGGACGGATCCGGCCGCGGCTGCCTTGCTGGCCTGGGGGGTGTCGATGACCACGCGGCAGGCCGGCCACTTCTTCTTCGAGCCGCAGGGCTACGACACGGTGAACCAGGCGACCAACGAGCACAAGGAAGCCATCAAGGTGGGCTACAACCTGCAGCGCAAGGTGGTCCTGCTGAGCACCTGGGCCGCGCTGCCGCTGCTGCTGTGGCTGACGCCCTCGCTGGGTGGCTTGATCGAGCCGGCGGTGGCTTGGTCTGGCTACCTGCACGACGTGGGCATCGCGTGGCTCGCGCTCGGCGTGGGCGGGTTGCTGTTGCGCGTGCTGCATCTGTTCTGGCTGAAGGACGTGCGCACGGGCCTGGTCTGGGCCACCAAGATCCTGACCGACCCCTTCCACGATGTGATGCTGTACTGGCGTGCCCCACTGCACCTGCTGCGGGGCGAGCTGCTCGATCCCATGCACCACGTGCGCCAGGACACGATGCGACGCTGATCCCGATGCAGGGCCCCGCCTGCAGGTGGGGCCGCTGAGTTCAGCGCATGGTGCTCAGCATCTCGCGCAGCAGGCTGCGGCGGATGGACCGGTTGCTGGTCTGCGGGCTCCGCCACCACCAGCCGTCGCGTTGCATGGCTTGTGCAGCAGCCACGAAGCGCTGGCGCACGGCCTCGAAATCGGCTTCGCCGAAGTCCAGGCTGAAGATCAGGCGACCGGAGCCCACCCAGCTCAGCGCCAGGCCCTCACGGCGCAGGTAGAACTGCAGCATCCAGTTGTAGCGCGACGGTTCCCTGTAGGTCACGGTCCAGACGCTGGACAGGTTGGCCACACGCACCGGAAGCCCCAGGTCCTGCAGCCTCTCGTTGAACTGGCGTGCGCGGCCGTCCCAGCGCGCGTCCAGGTCGCGGTACAGCGCCTGCACCGGCTCGCTGCGCAGGCGTTCCAGGAAAACCTGCATCGCGCCCATCACGTAGGGATGCGAATTGAAGGTGCCGCGGGCAAAGCAGATGTCTGCCGGGCGCTCTTCCCGGAAGCGCTTCATCCAGCTCGCCTGGCCGCACACCACGCCCACCGGCAGGCCACCGCCCAGGGTCTTGCCATAGGTGACCATGTCGGCGCGTACGCCGAAGTACGCCTGCGCACCGCCGGGTGCCAGGCGAAAGCCCATGAACACTTCGTCGAAGATCAGGGCGATGCCCCGTTCGCTGCAGACCTGACGCAACTGCTGCAACCACTGGGTGTAGGCCGCGCGGTCGTAGTGCGCCTGGCGGCTGCTGTCCACCAGCGCGCTGTCGCCTGGTGCGGCGCGGTTGGGGTGCAGGGCCTGCAGCGGATTGACCAGCACGCAGGCGATGTCACGCCGCTTGCGCAGCACACGCAGCGTGTCGCCGTCCATCTCCTTGAGCGTGTAGGTGCGGCCGGGTGGCATCGGATTGCCCGGGCCCGGTTGCACGTCGTCCCACCAGCCGTGGTAGGCGCCCGAGAAGCGCACCAGCACCTTGCGCCGCGTGTGGTAGCGCGCCAGGCGCACGGCCTGCATCACGGCTTCGGTGCCGCTCATGTGAAAGCTCACCGCGTCCTGGCCCGAGATGCGACACAACTCGGACACGTTGTCCGCCACCACCGGGTGGTAGCTGCCCAGCACCGCACCCAGTTCGGCCACGCGGGCGCTGCCTTCGGCGATGCAGGACTTGTAGAAGTCGTGCCCGAACACGTTCACGCCATAGGAGCCGGTCAGGTCGATCAGGCGCTGCCCGTCCAGATCTTCGACGAAGACACCGTCGCTGCGCTGCACGAACGCACCCACCGACAGATGCTGCCGCAGATAGGGGCTGAACTGGAAGGGTACCCGGTAGGCGCCGGTGAACTGCAGGTCCGGGATCTGATCCCGTGCCTGCCGGGTCAGGGCCAGGCTGCGGGCATGTCGGCTGCCCAGTTCGGCGGCCAGCACGGCAAACGCGTCGCGGCGTCGACCCTGCACCTCCGGGGGTGCCTGGTCGGCTGCGAAGAAGTGCGCTTCATCGTAGGCATAGCCTGGCACCCAGCCGGCCACGCGCTTGGCCATCCTGGCATGCCCCGTCAGCGAGGGATGCTTGGCCATCGACAACTCCAGCCGCCGGCGCGCCAGCGGCAGCGTCGCCATCAGGCCTGCCAGGGCCACACCGCCGATCACCCAGGGTTCCATCTTCCGTCCTCTCATGCATCGACGACGCGCTTGTATGGCAGCGCCTTGACAGCTTGATGAAGGTGGCCGTGTCACGCAATTGACCGCGGGCCTTCACGCCGGCGTCATCCGCTGCGCTGAGCATGAAAGTGGCGGGGCGGCTGGATCACCGCTGGAGAAGCACGATGAAGGTGAGCGTGGTCGGTGCGGGCTATGTGGGCCTGGTGACGGCGGCCTGCCTGGCCGAGATGGGCAACAGCGTGGTCTGCCTGGACGTCGACGCCCAGCGTGTGGCCGGTCTGCGCCAGGGCGAGATGCCGATCCACGAGCCGGGCCTGGCCGAGATGGTGCAACGCAATGCGGCCGCCAGCCGGCTGGCCTTCACCACCGACGAGGCGCTGGCCGTGTCCCATGGCACGCTGATCTTCATCGCGGTGGGCACGCCGGCTGCCGAAGACGGATCGGCCGATCTGGCGCATGTGCTGGCTGCGGCCGCGACGATCGGGCAGCACATGAGCGACTACAAGGTCATCGTCGACAAGAGCACGGTGCCCGTCGGCACCGCCGAGCAGGTGCAGGCCGCGGTCGCCGCAGAGCTCAAGCGGCGTGCCGTGGTGCTGCCTTACGCCGTGGTGTCCAACCCGGAGTTCCTGAAGGAAGGCGCGGCGATCGAGGACTTCATGCGGCCTGACCGGGTGGTGCTGGGTGTGGACGACGAACAGGCCATGCTGCTGATGCGTGCGTTGTACGCGCCCTTCCTGCGCAACCGTGACCGCATGCTGCTGATGGACGTGCGCAGCGCTGAACTGACCAAGTATGTGGCCAACGCGATGCTGGCGGCGCGCATCAGCTTCATGAATGAGATGGCATCGTTATCCGAGAAGGTGGGCGCCGACATCGAGCAGGTGCGCCTGGGCATCGGCAGCGACCCGCGTATCGGCACCCACTTCCTTTACGCCGGCTGCGGCTGGGGTGGTTCGTGCCTGCCCAAGGACGTGAAGGCGCTGCAACGCATGGGCCGCGATGCGGGACTGGAACTGAGCCTGCTGCGGGCGGTCCAGCGGGTCAACGAGCAACAGCGCGGCCTGCTCGCCCAGCGCCTGGTGCAGCGCCTGGGTGAGTCGCTGGCGGGTCACCGCATCGCGCTGTGGGGCCTGGCCTTCAAGCCCGGCACCGACGACCTGCGCGAAGCCCCGAGCCTGACGATCATCGACGAACTGCTCCAGCGCGGTGCGAACGTGCGCGCCTACGACCCGGTGGCCATGCCGGGCGTGGCCGCGCGCTTTGCAGGGCATAGCGGGCTGGAACTGGTTGACAGCCCGCTGGCCGCTGCCGATGGCGCGTCTGCGCTGCTCATCGTCACCGAATGGCGCGAATTCCGCAGCCCCGACTTCGCTGCGCTGATCTCGACCATGAAGCAGCCCCTGGTGCTGGATGGGCGCAATCTGTACGACCCGTCCTTGATGCAGCAGATGGGTTTCGACTACCTGGGCATTGGCCGTGCCGCGGCGCCACAAGCTCCGGTCCGGGCGGCCTGGCCCCCGGCACGTCTGCAGGCCCTGGCAGCATGAGTCTGGCCCAGTGGCGTGACCGCCTGCTGCTGCAGGAAGACCTGAACTTCCTCCTCACCAACCGCCTGCCTCGCCACGCGGTGACACGGTTCATGGGGTGGTTCAGCAAGCTGCGAAACCCCTGGGTCGTGCGCGCTTCGATGGCCGTCTGGCGTGCCTTCACCGACCTGGACCTGAGCGACGCACGCAAGACCCACTTCGCAAGCCTGCACGAGTGCTTCACGCGCGAGCTCAAGCCCGGCGCACGCCCGGTGGACCAGGACCCGCAGGTCCTGGCCAGCCCCTGCGATGCCATCGTCGGCGCCTGCGGCACCGTGCGCTTGGGCAGCGTGCTCCAGGCCAAGGGTTTTCCGTACAGCCTGCGTGATCTGCTGGGGCGCGCCGAACGTGCGCTGCCCTACGAAGGCGGCAGCTATGTCACGCTGAGGCTCACCTCGGCCATGTACCACCGCTTCCACGCGCCGTACGACGCACGCGTGGAGCATGTCAGCTACCTCAGCGGCGACACCTGGAACGTCAATCCCATCGCGCTGCGGCGTGTGCAGCAGCTGTTCTGCCGCAACGAACGCGCGGTGATCCGCCTGCGCCTGAGCAGCGGTGACCCGCTGACCCTGGTGCCGGTGGCGGCGATCCTGGTGGCCAGCATCCGGCTGCATTGCCTGGACTTGCTGCTGCACCTGCGCTGGCCCGGACCGCACGAATTGCCCTGCCAGGCCAAGGTGCAGAAGGGCCAGGAGATGGGCTGGTTCGAGCATGGCTCCACCATCATCGTGCTGGCGCCACCGGGTTTCGAGCTGGCCCGCGGGGTGCACGAAGGGCAGCCCATCCGCATGGGCCAGGCGCTGCTGCGCCTGCCGGACCCGGACTGAAGGCGTGCAGGCGCAGCGTCAACCGGTGATCGATCTGGTCTGGTTCAACGCCGGTGGTGGCCACCGTGCGGCGGCCCAGGCGCTGGCCGATGTGATGCAGGCGCAGGGTCGGCCGTGGCAGGTGAGGCGGGTCAACCTGACCGAGGTGCTTGACCCGATGCGCAAGTTCGAACGGATCACCGGCATGCAGCCGGAAGACCTCTACAACAAGCGCCTGGCCAGCGGCTTCACGCTGGGGCTGACGCAGGAACTCAAGCTGTTGCAGGCGGTCATCCGTCTGGCCCACCCGGTCATCGTGCAACGCCTGGAGCGTCACTGGCGCGACACGGCACCGGACATGGTGGTCTCGCTGATTCCCAACTTCAACCGGGCCTTGCACGACAGCCTGGCCCTGGCCCGGCCGGGCGTGCCCTTCGTGACCGTGCTGACCGACATGGCCGACCACCCGCCGAGCTTCTGGGTCGAACCGAGCACGACCCAGCACCTGGTGTGCGGCACCGAGCACGCGGTGGCGCAGGCCCTGGCCGCGGGGTGCAGACCGCAGCGCGTGCATCGCGCCACGGGCATGATCCTGCGCCCGGAATTCCACCAGTCGCCACAGCTCGATCGCGGCGCGGAGCGCGAACGGCTGGGGCTGGACCCCCGGATCCCGACCGGACTGGTGCTGTTCGGTGGTGCTGGTTCCCGCATCATGAAGCGCATCGCACAGCGCCTGCCGCACACGCCGCTGATCCTGATCTGCGGGCGCAACGCCGCCTTGGCCAAGGAGTTGCGCACGCTGAGCGCCGCGGCGCCCAGGGTGGTGCTGGAATTCACGCCCGACGTCGCGCACTGGATGCGCCTGGCCGACTTCTTCATCGGCAAGCCGGGCCCGGGCAGCCTCAGCGAAGCGGTGCAGTGCGGGCTGCCGGTGATCATCACCCGCAATGCCTGGACCATGCCGCAGGAACGCTGGAACACTGAATGGGTGCGCCAGCTGGGCGTGGGCGTGGTGCTGCGCAGTTTTGCGCAGATCGCACCCGCGGTACAGGATGTCTGCGCGCGCCTGCCGGCCTTGCGCACCGCGGTGCAGGCGGTGCAGAACCGCGCGGTGTTCGAGGTGCCGCAGATCCTGGAGCAGATTCTGGCAAAGCAAGGTCGGGTCAAGAGCCCGGCCGCCGCGTCATCGAGCTGACCGATGGCTGTCACAGCCACGTCGCTGCGAGCCGCCACGATGGGTGACGCCATGAAACGCGACGCACTGCTTCCGCTGCGATCTCCCGACGAGGTCGAGCCGTCGTCGGCGTCTGCCGAAGAAGGCATGCTCAAGGTCCGCACCGTCTGGATCTCGGACCTGCACCTGGGCACACCGGGCTGCCAGGCCGAGGCCTTGCTGGGCTTTCTGCGCAGCGTCGAGTGCCAGACGCTGTTCCTGGTGGGCGACATCATCGACGGCTGGCAGCTGCGCCGCAACTGGTACTGGCCGCAGTCTCACAACGACGTGGTGCAGAAGTTGCTGCGCAAGGCACGCAAGGGCACACGGGTGTGCTTCGTGCCGGGCAACCACGACGAGTTCGCGCGCAAGTACCTGGGCCACACCTTCGGCGGCGTCGATGTAGTCTCCGATGCCGTGTACACGCTGGCCGACGGGCGGCGCATGTGGGTGACCCACGGCGACCACTTCGACGGCGTGATCCAGTGCGCCAAGTGGCTGGCCTATGTCGGCGACTGGGCCTACGAACTGACGCTTCGCATCAACCGGCACCTCAACTCGATGCGCGCACGCTTGGGTCTGCCGTACTGGAGCCTCTCGCGCTATCTCAAGCTCAAGGTCAAGCGCGCCGTCAGCTACGTAGGTGATTTCGAGTCCGCCGTGGCCCGCGAAGCACGCGCCCGTGGCGTGCATGGGGTGGTCTGCGGCCACATCCACCACGCGGAGATGCGCGACATCGACGGCCTGCTGTACTGCAACGACGGCGATTGGGTGGAGAGCCTCACCGCCCTGGTTGAACACGCCGACGGACGGCTGCAGATCATCGACTGGTCGGCACGCGCCGCGGTCGACGAGTCCGCGGGCGCTCAACCGGCTCTGCTCGCCCCCTTGGCCTGAGGGAGCGCGGCCGGTTCGCAGCCACTCTCTGGGGCCGGCCGTGGCCTGCCCGCCGGCGAATCTCAGACCGACGGCAGGAAGCGCCTGCGGTAGGAATCGGGCAGGTCGCGCAGGCGCAGCATCATGGGCAGGTCGGCGGTGCCGAAGTCGGGGTCCCAGGCCGGTGGCCCCAGCACCTTGCCACCGCAGCGCAGATAGCCCTTGATGAGCGGTGGCGGTTCCACCTGCGCGCCGGTGGCCAGATCATCCACGGGCAGAGGCAGCCGCGGGCTGACCTGTTCATCCAGCGGTGCCAGGTGCGTGTGGCGCAAGCCATGCCACAGGTCGGCAGCCAAGCGACCGCCGTCGCGAATCGGCACGCTGGCGCAGCCAACCACACGCTCGATGCCGTTGCGCTGCATGAAGGCGCCGAGCTGCGACCACAGCATCAGCACCACGCTGCCCTGTCGCCAGCCCGGCGCGATGCAGGATCGCCCCAGTTCAGCCATCGTCGGTCGCAGGCGAGCCAGGCGAACCAGGTCGAATTCCGAATCGCTGTACAGCGCGCCCAGGCGGCGTGCCGCTGCGGGCATCAGGACCCGGTAGGTGCCGATCACCTGCGCTGGATCGTTCACCGTGGCTGTGGTGCGAACGATCAGGTGCTCGCAGTAGGCGTCGAACAGGTCCACGTCCAGGCCGGCCGGCGCGCCGGAGGGCGGGCGCAGGCGAGCCCCCATCTCCTCGACGAAGATCCGCCATCGCAGCTGCTGGGCAGCGCGCACGTCCTCATCGTGACGCGCCCAGACCGCTTGCAGCACGGGTGTGGACTTGGCGGGCGGTCTGCGCTGGTCAGGCAGGGCGATGGCGCCGGGCAGGGCGTGGTGGGAGATGCGGTCACTTTCCATGGGCGAATCGTCCAGCGGACCTGTGACAGGGGCACGAAACAGGCGTGACCCTTTTGTGTCGCCGCGTGGCCAGGTGGGCCGCGGCTGGCCTGGCTTGTCAGCTCACTTTCGGGCGGCCGATCTTTACCGGCTCGAGCTGTTCAATGGCCGCTACCAGCGCTGGGGTGGCCAGCGCTGCCAGCGCGTGCAGCCCGGCGCGCAGCAGTTCACTCTTCTTGACTTCGCGCTGTTCCGAGAGAGCACGCGCCTTGAGCGTGGCGATCAGCGCGAAGTCGGCCTCGGGCATCGTGAAGCTGTCGCGCACCGGCTTGCGCCGCACCTTGGCGGGCTTGCCGGCCTTGACAGCCTTTGCCGGCTTGGCCGCGCGTGCGGGCCGGGTGGTCGGGGCGGCTCTTGCGGGGGCTTTCACTGCGACCTTGTGCAAGACCTTGGCGGCCGCCTCGGCAGCGGCAGCTGTTATCGGGTCGGCAGCCTGGGTGGCGCCTGGCGTGCGTGGGCGGGTTGGCATGTGATCTCCTGTCAAAAGGGTATAAATAGTTTATACCGTTTAAGCGAAATCACCGGCCGCCCACGCTCCTAAGCCGGTGGCTGGTCCGGCGTGCGCCAGGATTTGAGGGCGCGCAGCAGCGGCCGCTTCTTGGACTGGTGCGACTGCATCCGCGTCAGGATGTCGTCCAGGGTGCCGATGGCGTCGACGATGTGCGGACCCTTGTTGAGCATCACACATTCGGCCCGTTCGCCCATCGCGGCGTCGGTGATCTCCGCGCGCGAGGGCAGGCCGGTCTTGGCCAGTGACTCCAGCACCTGGGTTGCCCAGATCACCGGGATGTGCGCCGCCTCGCAGGCCCAGAGGATCTCTTCCTGGACTTCGGCCATGCGTTCATAGCCGCACTCCACGGCCAGATCACCCCGGGCAATCATCACGCCGGCCACCGGCCCAGCCATCGCTGCCAGTAGCATTTCCGGCAGATGCTGGAACGCCCTCTGCGTCTCGATCTTCAGCACGATGCCCAGCTGGCCGGCGCCCAGCCGGGTGAGTTCATCCTGCAGGGTGCGCACATCCAGCGCCGACTGGCAGAAAGACAGTCCGATCACGTCGGCCAGCCTGGCCGCCACCTGCAGGTCCTCCAGGTCCTTGGCCGTTAGGGCCGGCGTCTGCATCGGCGTGTCGGGCAGGTTGATGCCCTTGTCGGCTGCCAGCTTCTCGCCCGCCAGGCGGGCCTGGATGATCTCGACGACCAGGCTGCCGCGCAAGCGCTGCCGGACCACACCCCCGATGCGGCCATCATCGAACCAGATCCGGTGGCCCTTGCGCGCCTGCCGCAGCGCTTCGGGCAGGGTGCAGGCGATGGTGGCCGGTCTGGCACGGGCGCCGCGCCGCGCCGGCTGAGCCCCTTGGCCCACGCCTTCTGGTGTCAGGTGAAGAAGGTCGCCGCGCTGCAGATGCAGGTAGCCCTGCGCGATCGGCAGGTCGGACACGGTGCTTTCCAGCGCCTTGCTACGCCGGGTCTTCAGCCTCAGCACGGTCTGCTCCGTGATGTAGACCGTGTTCACCGACTCCACCACGGCGCAGTCCTCGTGGCGCTCCACGACGCCCAGGTGACGCTCTTCGCCACGGGCGTCGGTGAGATCGATCCGGCCGCCCACCTCCACCGCGTTGAACCAGTCGGCCTGGACGCGCAGTACGGCTTCGGCGGTGGCCGGCGCGGCCAGTGAGCCCGGCGGGCGAAGTGCCAAGCGTGCAGGCTTGCTGACCCGACCCAGCGCATCACGCTGCGGCTTGAGTTTCACGACACCCTGTTCCTGGGCCACGGGGCCGGTGCGCAGCTTGGGACCGCCAAGGTCCATCAGGATGCGCACCGGCCGTCCGGCCTGTCGCCCGGCCTTGCGCACATGCTTGGCCATCGCGCGCCACTGGGTGGCGGTGTCGTGGGCGCAGTTGATGCGGGCAATGTCCATGCCGGCGGCCACCAGTGCCTCGATCAGCGATGGGTTGGATGCCGACTCGCTGGGCAGGGTAACCATGATGCGTACGCCCCGACTGGCTGGCGCTTCGCCCAGCAGCGCCTTCGCGTGCCGGTGCAGCAAGGCCGGGCCACGCCGCGAGCCGACGGGTTCGTCGCCGGTCAGCGAGCCCCAGGGCTGGCCCAGCATCATGTGCAGGATGCCCAGCGCCTTGTCCAGGTTGGCCAGCACGTGCGTCTCCGATCGGCCGAGGGACGAGATGCCCAGCCAGGACAGTTGTGCCTGCAATGGACGCAGGTCGATCTGGCGCAGCGCCAGGTAGTGGGCCAGGTTCAGCGCGCTGGGCATGCGGCCGGCGTCCAGTCCGTTCATCCACGGTGCGAGGCGCTGGGCATTGGCGAGCATCGAGCGCCGGATGGACCAGAGCTGGTCGATCAGCGAGCGGCAGACGGAGGGATCCCAGGGTTTGCCGTCTTGCCGCTTGGTCTGTCTGGCCATGTTCTTGCGTGGTGTGACTGAAGTTCAACCTTTCAGTTTCAGCTGCGTACGTGACAGCTTTGCGACAAAACCGTGGCAAGCCCGGCCTCGGGCCTGTCACAGCACTCCAAAGGCAGGCTTGGATGCGTCAAGTCAAAGCTGGGTCAGGCGCCAGGGAAATAGTGAAAGGTGATGCGGGGGACTTGGCTATGCTTCATCCGCAAACCGCGTGTCGCATCAGCTTGGCGCGCACAGCTTGGAGGATCCGATTGATGGCCACCCAAATCTCTCAACCGCGCCAGGTTCTGGCCACCGTCCAGGAGGTTCTGCCGCAACTCGGCCTGGCTTACGCCACGGACGTCGACCAACGCTGCTGGGGCATCACCCGCTGCATGCCTGGCGCGGCATTGGAAGAACTGGCCACAGGCACGACGGTGCAGTTGACGATCGAGTCGCACCAAGGTTTTGATCTGGCCTCCGCCTGGACGCCGCTGGGTTGAGCAGCATCGCAGCCTCCTAGGAGGCTGTCGGGCTTTGGGCTGGGCCTGCGCCGGGGAGAGTTTCGGTGCCAGCGTAGGCGTCGGCGAGGCGTGGGGTGTCCCCCCACAACGAGCCGGCAACGACCGATGGCACCGAAAATCTC
>WBZP01002301.1_pt1 | contig 21672 bp, 22 predicted proteins | sample 5204301 | NCBI WGS metagenome assembly WBZP01 (sample SAMN12412401, study PRJNA552823) | activated sludge metagenome | isolation source: activated sludge from nitrification reactor of wastewater treatment plant... | place: USA: Pennsylvania | collected 2017
GATTGTTGTCAGAAAAAAAACAGATGACGGCATTTGCTGTAAACTAAATAGGCCAGCGCAAATGCTACCAGCCATGCCGCAATAATAATCAATACAGATAGCATATTGTTTTTACTGCTTCGCATTCTTATTCAATTATTCTCTTCAGCCGCAGGTTGGCAACTGGCGAAACAATCAGCGGAAACTTTTCCACCACAACAGTACTGGAGTCGAGTCCAAAAGCTTTTTCTTCTGACAGACTTATGTCTTTTAACCAGAAATAAATCTTCATGACAACCCGTTCAAAGAAAGGCAGCTCATTATCCTGGCTCAGGTATTTCTCCATTACGATAAATGAAAAGTCGCCGATTACATTGTTCCTTTCCAGGCTTTCGTAGCGGCTTTTAACGTTCACTTCCATATTTGCCACCATATCTTCCACCACTTTTCTAAACAACAGGTTAATGCGTGGCTGTACCCTGAAACCAAGACTGAAGTCAACCCGGATTATATCGTTGGGAATGATATGGGTCACTTTATACTCTTGTGTATATGGATCATCGAGAGTGTCCACATGTATCAGCCAGTATATATCGGCCCGTTTGGGTTTACGGTTCATGATGGAATAAATAACCTTGTGTTCTATTTCACGGGTGTTATCGGCACTGGTAAGGTAAACAAGGTGTGTGGCATATTTGGGCACTGATCTATCGTTACTTAATTCCTGTATTTTGGGAATATATTGTTCCAGCCTTACAAATTCCACATACCTGTTTTTAATTTTCCTTGCCCTGAACCATGCATACATTACAATAAACAGCAGGCCGCCAACAATCAGCGTTACATATCCGCCGTGTGGAAATTTTTCAAGATTGGCATAGAAGAAACCAAACTCAATAGTGAGATAAACCAATAAGTAAAGGTACACCAGCACAGGTTTTTTGCGGTGCAAAACGAGATAGTTGGCAAAAAGAATGGAGGTGGCTATCATGGTGGCGGTAATAGCAAGACCATAAGCGGCCTCCATATTTGTTGCTTTCTTAAAATATAACACCACCCCGATACAACCCGCAAACAACAGGGTGTTTACTGCAGGTACAAACAGTTGCCCCTTTGTTTCTGTCGGATAATTGACTTTTAACTTAGGCCAAAGGTTGAGCCGCATGGCTTCGCTTACCAGTGTAAATGAGCCGGAGATCAATGCCTGACTGGCAATAATAGTGGCGGCAGTGGCTATGCTGATACCGAAATACAAAAACCAGGCTGGCATAACACCATAAAATGGATTAAATCCCTTTTCAATCATTTCGGCTGTTATCATCTCGCCATTATGATTGTGCAACATCCAGGCAGCCTGGCCCATGTAATTAAGGATAAGGCAGCTTTTTACCAATATCCAGGAATAACGGATGTTCCACTTGCCGCAGTGGCCCAGGTCGGAATATAATGCCTCAGCACCGGTTGTGCACAAAAACACACCTCCTAAAATGTAAAAGCCTTTTGGATAAGTGGCCAGCAGTTTTATGCCGTAGTATGGATTAAGTGCTTTAAGCACCGATATTTCAGAAAACAGGTTGATAACACCCAGCACGGCAAGCATTAAAAACCAGGTTAGCATTACCGGGCCAAAAAAACGGCCAATGAAAGCTGTTCCAAATTGCTGTAAAAAAAACAAGACGGTAAGAATGCCTATTACAATATATATAATTGTCCACTGGCTGATGTGCGACAGGGCGGGCACTTGTCTTAACCCTTCAATTGCAGAGGTTACTGAAATTGGCGGCGTAATCATCCCGTCGGCAAGCAGTGCGGCACCACCAACCATCGCCGGAAGAACCAGCCACTTTTTTCTGCGGCGAACCAGAGCAAAAAGTGAGAATATTCCGCCTTCACCCCGGTTATCGGCCTGCAGGGTAAGCACCACATATTTTATAGTGGTTTGTAATGTAAGCGTCCAGATGATGCAGGACAGGGCACCGATAACCAGTTCTTCAGAAATTACTTTCCCGTTAATGATAGCATTGTTTACATAGAGCGGAGAGGTGCCGATGTCGCCGAAAATAATTCCCAGTGCGATGAGCAAACCCGCCGGTGTGGCCTTTTTAAGTGAGAGTGACATTTTTCACAGTATAATTAAAGGTCAAAAGTAGATTGGGTATTTGGGGCCGGTGGCCAATGCTGGTTTTTTGAACCCAAATCTTTATAAAATCTTTATACCCCATTTTATTCCGGCATACAGGCAAAGCATATCTATTTTTGCACTATCATCCTCTATGCCAAAGCGTTTCGGTAATAAAATCAGTTTACAAAAACAATACCTCTACAGTGTATTGCTGGTGCTTAGCGTATCTCTGCTTTGCTATGCTTTTACACCTTATATGGGTTACCGGGTGGTGGCACTGGTATTGCTTGTCACCGTATCGCTGATTGCTATTTCTTTTGAAATTTTTCCGGTGCTGCTGGCAGCTGCATTATCCGCATTTATCTGGGATTTCTTTTTCATTCCGCCGCATTACACCATTCATGTTGATTCGACAGAAGACGCCATCCTGCTAATCATGTATTTCATTATTGCGATGGTAAATGCAGTACTTACTTACAAAATCAGGCAGGTAGAAAAACTTGCCAGGCTGCGGGAAGAAAAAGCGAAAGCAGTAAAGCTTTACAACACTTTTCTCAATTCGTTATCACATGAATTGAAAACACCTATTGCCGCTATCATTGGCGCTACTGATAACCTGCAGGCAGGTGATAATTCATTAAGCGATGAAGATAAAAGCCAGCTGGTTTCAGAGATTGCCAAGGCTTCATTCCGGCTCAACCAGCAAGTGGAAAACCTGCTGAATATGTCACGAATTGAATCTGGTTTTCTTAAACCCAATAAAGACTGGTGCGATATTGGCGAAACGATTTATGAGGTGGTGCGCCGGGTTGAAGAAGACAAACCTTCTCAAAAAATCAGCATCAGCCTGCACCCGCAATTGCCGCTTTGCAAGCTGGATAAAGTAATGCTGGAAACCGTTCTCTACAACCTTTTAAATAATGCAATACGTTATACTTCATCGAATAACAGAATTACTGTCAATGCCGTTTGCTTCACCGATAAGTTAGAAATAGTGGTGCAGGATGATGGGCCGGGTTTTCCTGAAGAAGAAATTGGATTGGTTTTTCAGAAATTTTACCGGCTGAAACAGAATGATGAAATAGGGACAGGGCTTGGACTTTCTATAGTCAAAGGCTTTACTGAGGCTATGAAAGGGTATATAACGTTGGAAAATGCAACTGGCGGCGGAGCCAGGTTTACCATCCACCTGCCGGTGGAAACATCAATAATAAAAGTGTAGTGAATGAACAAAGCAGAAATACTTGTGATAGACGATGAGGCGCAAATGCGGACACTGCTGGAAATAACCCTGCATTCGCACCAATACAAGGTGACCAGTGCTGTTAACGCAAAAGAAGGACTGATAATGGCCGCCAATCATCCTCCTGACCTTATTCTGCTCGATTTAGGCCTGCCTGACAAAAGCGGCCATGATGTGCTCAAGGATCTTCGGCAATGGTACACCAACCCGGTTATCATTCTGTCGGTTCAAAAAAATGAAGAAAGCATCATCACTGCCCTTGATAACGGAGCCAACGACTATTTGAGTAAACCTTTCCGCACTGGTGAACTGCTGGCCCGCATCCGGTCTGCTATACGTAACATACAACCTGAAGACAGCAACAGGGTGGTTACCGGAACTGACCTTGAGATAGACCTTACTGCCAGAACCGTTATGAAAAACAATGAACTGGTTAAACTTACGCTTACCGAGTATAACCTTTTAGCTTTATTAGTTCGTAACGAGGGGAAGGTGCTTACCCATCAGTACTTGCTGCGGGCAATCTGGGGGCCGGGATTTATCAGCCAGTCGCAATACCTGCGGGTGTTTATTGCACAAATAAGAAAGAAAATTGAAAATGACCCCAACCGCCCCGAGTATTTGCTTACAGAATCAGGTATTGGATACCGCTTTATTAACAGGCAATAAAAAACCGCTCTTGCGGAGCGGTTTTTTCAGATTTTGTTATTCGATTACAGCGACTTCATATAATTCACAACATCCCAAATGTCGTTTGCATCAGGAATTTTTGTTTTATAAGAAGGCATATCTTTTCTTCCTTTTTCTGTTTTGTAATACAAAGAGCCATCAGTTTGGCTTTTGAAAGCCGGTTTTGTGAAATCGCCACATTCAGTATCTAATTGTGCCGCTTTAGGACCATCACCTTTACCTTTTGAACCATGACAAGATTTACAGTGCTGATTCCACAAGGTTTTACCATTTGCCAGAGATGCAGCATCAGCTTTTTGGGGATTTACTTTGTTTTTGTAAGCATCGGGTACGGGCCATGGGTCATTTGCAGTTTTAGTTGTAAAAGCCACCAGGGCAATTGCAAACAAAGCGGCAAAAAGAGAAAAAACAGTTTTTTTCATGGTTGATTTGTTTTTTATTTGTTATTGATGTTTATTTTTTACAATAGAGTGACAAATTTAAGGCATGGTTGCATCGGCAGCTTCTTTTGGCTGTTCTTTTTTAAGCCTGAAAAGCTCATATACAATTACAACATAATGTCCCCATACCACAAGCATCAGTACAATAAATGTAATCAGCATCCAAAGTGGCGGATGTGAGCTCCATAATGCCCGGGGCTGGTCTTCAATGATATTTGAAACAGGCACGCCCCACTTAGGAGCAACCACTGTAGCTTCCAGGTTTCCAAATACTTCATTCTCATCTAATTTGGCAATCAACGTCAGGTTGCCAGCTGTATCGCCCGGCAAGCCAAGCGGAAACTCCACCAATGCCTCCCCGTTTTCATCAGTAGTGCCTTCCCCAACTTTTAACGGGTTGAAATGACGCTTTACAAATATTCCAACAAGCGTTTCCGGTACAGGTATTTCTTCACCCGTTCCGATATCAACCAGTTTTACCTGAACGGACAGAAGTGAATCTTCCTTAATCGGGGTTATTTCGAGCCTTGCCCTTTTAAACTCGGTAAATTCTTCAGCAGATTCCATGGCTTTGTTACCGGCAAATACTGCTTTGAAATAGACCTTTCCTTCTGCATCTGCTTTCAGCGAAGAATCTGCTTTTACATTAAAAACAGCTTTACCCCTGCCATCTGTAATTGCAAAACCCAGTTCTCTTTCTTCCTCTCCCATCACCTGGAAAAAACTCACCTTCATTTTGTAAAGATTCATGAACTGACCTTTTACTTTCGCTTTCAGTCCAACTTTTAAATCAATACTGTTATCAGCTTTCTGCACTCCGAGAAACTCAATTGACGGTGAGATTAGTGATTCCTCCTCAGCAGGCTCCTCTGCGGCCGGTTCTTCTGCTACAGGAACAGCGGCAGTATCGGCTGCGGCCTGGGTATTTGTATCTGTTTGTGCTTTTAACGCTGACGGAACCAGCAGGAAAAGAAAGCCTGCCAGCACTAACATTTGCCTGAACATTTCTTTGTATGATTTTTTACTTACAGCTTGTGTCATAAAAAAGTTATTAAGCAGGTTTTACTCTTCAGTTTTATCCGTTTCTGACTGTTGCCCTTTGGCTTTCGGGTCTTCGAGCCCTGTGATGGGCACCACTGTTACAAATTTTGAAATAAGTGTGAAGAACAACAGGAATGTGGCAATGCCGGCAAACGTAAGCACCCACTCAGGCCATGTTGCCGAATACTTCACATATTCCATCCTTGTGTCCTGCATAGGAAGTGCTGGTGATTCCAGTGTTGGTACAATAATCAGGTAACGTTTCACCCATAATGCAAATACCATAATAAAAGCCGATAACGTAATCCATTTTGGCTTGCGGGTGGCAGGTATCGCTACTATTAATATTGGTAACACAATACCGGCCACATTAGCAAATAATGTCCACCAGCCATATTCTTTCAGGCTGAAAAGTTTATGTATTACTTCATTATCCCATTTTTCTGATCCAAACCAGCTGGTAAAATACTCGGAGAAGGTAAAGTAACCATAACCGGCTGCCAGTAACATCATTATATATCCCAGGTTGATAAAGTGCTTGTCGGTAAAGTACTTTTCTAATTTATACATCCTTCTGTACACCCACATGGCCACAATCAATACACCGCAGCCGGAGAAAAGGGCACCCAGTACGAAATAAGGGCCAAAAATTGTGCTGTGCCATCCGGGTCTGAGGGTCATACCAAATATCCAGGAAAGAATAGATGCCACCACTATTGAAAGCGGAATCATAATAATGGATAAAAGGTTTTGCGAAACAATGATGTGCTTTTTCTGGCTGGCAGTGCCCTGGTAGCCATTGGCAAAAAAAGCATACAGTTTCTGTCTCCATTTCGGCACATTCAGCTTGGCATCACGATATACTGCAAAATCTTTTATCAGTGCCAGATACAATAATAAAACTGCACCTACTAAAAATGTAACCACCGCCATCACATCCCATGTCATGGGCGACTGTATCCTTGGATAAAAAAACAGGTGCCAGAGGCGATCAAATCTTCCTACACAGAGCAGGATAAAAACGGGCCCTACAATAATTGAAATCACTGTCATCATCTGTGCCAGGCGAACGATAGGCTTACCCCAGGGAACTCTCAGTAAATGCAGCACCCCGGCAATAATGGCTCCGGCATAGCTAAGACCGATGAAGAAAATAAAATTTACAATAAACAGACCCCACACCACATTGTCCCGCATGCCGGTTACGCCGTGGCCTTTGGCTATTTGCAAATACAGCGCATAAAGACCGGCAAGTATCCACAGGCCGAAAAAGATGGTAAAGAACCAGTTTCGCTTACCAAATTTTTCAATATTAGGCCGCTGGTAATTGAGGGCTTCCTGCTGGTATGAATTGAGTTCCATAATAAGATGTATTCGAATTGAATGATAGAATTCCTTGTTTACGATTTTTTCTGATCGGGTTCCATAATGTATTTGAACCTTTCCTTGATGTTTGAATCCAGATCTTCGTACCCTCTCTCAACAGGGAACTGTCTGTCTTTAGGCGGCAGGTAATACACTCTTGGTTTGGTGCCCAGTTCTTCAAGGAAGCGATAAGCAGCCCTGTCTTTTATCAACTGGCTGAAACTTACTGTTTCTGAGCCATTAGTAACAGTATCTTCATTTTCGTCGCCAAAATAGAATACACCATTGGGGCAGGCTTCAACGCAAGGAGGAAGCATGCCTTCTCTCGCCCTGTCAGGACAGAAATCGCATTTTTCAACGGTTCCAACCTTGGCTGGCAATCCGGTTTCCGGGTTGCTTGCCAGACTGCGAATGTCAAATGGCTGTTCTGGTTCATCCCAGTTAAATACACGGGTTGAATACGGACAGGCAGCCATACAGAACTTACAGCCAATGCAGCGGTCATTATCAATCAGCACAAGGCCATCATTCCGTTTATAAGTAGCATCCACCGGACAAACCTTTACGCAAGGCGGGTTGTCGCAATGAAAACACTGCTTTGGAAACCAGTAGGGAGCAGCCTTTTCACTGTCTTTCATCAGCTTTACAGTAAGCCATTCTGTTTCTTGTGGCCTGTAGTGCCATTTTTGACAAGCAGAAATACACTTTCTGGCATTTTTGCAAAGTGCAAGGTCAACCACCATTACAAACTTTTTACCAGCAATGCCTTCCCTTGCTTCCAATTTAGAAACAATGGCCATGTGTTCCTGATGGTTCAGGTACGCAGAATCTATTTCTACAATCTCACCATCGGGAGAAAGCAGTTTCACTTTTTCTGGACCTGCCTTTTTTGAGGAGCAGGAACAGGCAAGGCTGCCGCAGGCCGTTGCTGCCACCGCAGCAATGGCTGTGGTTTTCAAAAAATCCCGCCGGCTTTTGTCGTTTATTTCATCCTGTTTCATAATCTGTTATATATGAATTGTATGATTTTATGAATTGCTGTCTTTGGATGGGTTTTTCATCCAGTTATAGATATCCTGTTTTGTAGCTTTTTGCCTGTTAGTGGCAGCTTCAAAAACAGATTTCTCCACTTCAACTAATTTACCATCCCGTGTCAGCATTTTAACCATTTCGGGCTTGGCTGATTTGTCTTTGCCGGCAAACAGTGAAAAAAACTGCCTGCGGGATTTGTTGTCTGGCTTTTTGTTATTTCCCATAATATAATATTGTAAAAACCTGATAATTTAGCACTACGATTGACAAAGACATGACAATCAAAATCGAAAATAAAAAGTGTTATACCATTGATGTATGACCTTTAACAATCTGTTGTGTGACAAAAGTCATATAATTGTTGAATTATCGTCATGAAACTGTCAGGCAACATAAGATAGTTTTGATTTATTGTTTAAAAAGAGTTCTTATCTGCTTATTAATATTATTTAGAAAAAAAGTGTTTATGAAAAAAAAATCAGTAGTTAAAACAATCACCTTCTTTTTGGGTGTAATGTTCCTTTCTGCCACGCTGTTTCAGTGTAAGAAATCCGGGGAATTGGCCGGACAACTGGACAGGTCGTACACCGGAGGAGCCGACTCCACCGTTTTTGCCCCGTTTTATGAAAAAAATGTAATTGCCACTGCCGATGTAACACCCGATGTGAACGATGTGATGGTGTTCAGAAGTGTGCAAAGTATTGTAAGAGAGTACTGCGGTACTTCTAATTGTCATGGTGGTGCGCTGGGTGCAGATGGAAATATGGTAAAAGGAAAGGTTGGTAACCGCATGGGCACTTATGAGGATGTGATGAAATTTGTAGTGCCGGGCAATCCTGAAGCCAGTGAGCTTTGGAAATATGTGACCACTAACGATTTTGACAAGGCCATGCCTCCCGTAAATGTTGGTCATGAGTTAAGCACAAGAGACAAAAGCATCCTGTATAACTGGATAAAAAATGGCGCAAAAGAAAAACCAAACCTGGCCGATTTCAGGCCTGCCGCCATTCGCCTGATGGTTGATGGTTGCGCTTCAGCCAACTGCCATAATACAGGGACTGCAACTGGTGGCTGGGCAAGAAAAGGATTATTGAGTGTTGCACCATACAATCTGGTTACCGCAGATACTTCGCAATACACATATGTAAATCCAACAACAGGGTCATTAACAGTGTATTGCCAGCTTTCTAATAATACACTGAGAAATAAGGTGTGGACTGACTACAAAGACAGTGTAAAGAAATTCTTTGCCGACACCTTAGCCAATGCCAGTTTCCGCCCCTGGAAAACAGTAAGTACCCCAACGTCTGCCCTGAGTACAAGGGGGCCTCTGAATACTTATGATGATATTCTGATGGACATTCTGTACCCAAAATCAATCAGAACAGTATCTAGTACAGTATATACAGACCCTGTATCTCTCAAGAGTTATTATGTAAGAGGTAACCCTCTGGTTGCTACAGACTGTTTTGTGAGAAGGATGGATTCAACAATTATTTACCGCAATCCGATAACATTGGTTGAAACATCTAAGAATGGAAGTATGGCTTATGATGATGGCGGATTTAAGCCATCTGAAGTGGCTTTGTTTAAAGCCTGGTATTTTGCTGACCCAAACATTCCTGATGTATGGAAATACGGAAATGGCAATGTTGGTATTTTCAAGTATATAAAAACAGGAAATTATATTAAAAAGCCATAACCCATTGTAACAACACAAAACAGAAGAAACATGAAAAAGAAAATAACTATAGCAGCCCTTGCCACAACAATGATGGTTTATCTGCTGTCATCCTGTTACAAAAACAGGAACGACATACAGGAGCTCCCAAGGGTATCTTTCCGTAATGAAGTAGTGCCTATTGTAACTGCCGGCCCATGTGGCTGTCATAATACCAGTGTTACAATCCGTGCGGTACTCTTCTCTGACAACCGCACCAATACAATTTATTATGATGCCATACTTGCCAGAAGAGGCCAGTTTGAAGCCTGGGTAAATGGCGGCACACACCCCGGCGGCGGACAGATTGATTTTTCACCCAGCGAAAAAAACATAATCAGGCGGTGGATAGCACAAGGCGACCCGTATGATGATGGCTCTGGCTGTACTATCAGCGGCACCCTTACCTATACCAATGATATACAGCCTATTTATAACACAAGTTGTAAAGGCGGAACCTGTCATGGTGGTATTGCTGTAGCTCTCGATTATAACAAAATGGTTGCTGCTAAAAATACACTCAGCACCATTGCCAACAGCGGCGGCTCTACGGGTCACCCTGGTGGTGCCTTGAGTATGTCAACCTGTACTGCTAATAAATTTAAAACATGGATTAATCAGGGACAGCCTCAGTAACCCTGCAGAGAAACAAAAGATTAGTAAAACAAAAAAAAGGAAATAATGAAAAAGATAATAATACTTCTTGCATTGGGGTTATCTGCCTGGACAGTTGCTGTGGCACAGGAAGAAACACCTGTCAACGAAGCTCCAAAACAAAAATTTACCCGTGCAACATTTAACGCTACCAAGCTTATCAATAATCAAACAACAGAAATTGTAAGCAAGGGTAATATGCAGTTTCTGATTTCGCACCATTTTAGTCCAATATGGATAAAAGATGCCAACAGGCAGGATAACTGGGCGCAGTTATTTGGCCTTAATTCTGGCCTCGCTTATACTTATCTTTCTTTTGACTACTCTCCAACCGATTATGCAAACATAGGCCTGGCTGCAGCAGGAAAAAGACGTTATGAAGGATGGGCCAAATTTAAACTTCTTCGCCAGCAAACAGGCAAAAAGAATGTTCCAATAACATTAGGGTCTTATTCATTATTTAGTGTAAACGCAGGCAAAGATGCTACAGTTGATCTTGGATGGAACAAGTGGTCGTACCTGCATCAGTTACTGATTGCCCGTAAATTTAACGACAGGCTTTCAATGGTACTGGCTCCAACATTGGTCTATTTTAACGAAGTGCCTTATGGCATTAACAACAGCAACTTTGTTGGTTCGGTTACACTGGGAGGAAAATACAAGTTAACATCAAACAAGAACCTTACGTTTGAGTACTCCCGCCAATTAAATATGTATAAAAATCTTATTGACAAAAACGGAAATATTATTGATTACAAACCAGATCTGATTTCACTAGGTATGGAGTTTAACACTGGTGGCCATCTGTTCCAGTTTTATATTGGCAACACCACGTACTCTTCACAAATTGATCAGCTGGCAAGAAACACATCTGCTTTTGAATTCAATAATCTTGCCTTTGGCTTTACGATTAACAGAACGCTGAGCCTGAAAAAAGACTAACTGAGAATTTAGAATCCAATATTAAAGGGTAGAAACCGGCTTTAACAAGCCGGTTTTTTATTACAACATTTAACAGAATCAGGACAATGCACAACCTTTCTGTATTTAACTTTGTGCCGCTTTTTTATTATCAATCTTTATAAACCAAACTATATGAAACTAAACTACCTCGTTGCAGCAATTATTTCGTTGTCGTTGCTTTCCTGCGTAAGCAGTAAAAAGTTTAAGACAGCACAAGCCGATTATGCAAAACTGGAAGAACGTTATAACACACTTAAAACAGATAACGAAGAATGCAGTGTTGAAAAGGCAACCCTGGCCCGCCAAAAGGAAACCCTCGAAAGAGAAAAGGCATTACTGGCCGCACAAATTAAAGATTTAAATGAGCAGGTTGGTTATCTGAAAACAAACAACAATGCAGCCCTCAGGCAACTGGAAGACCTCTCAGTTATATCAGCCTCACAGGCAGAAAGCATTAAAAAGTCTATGGAAAACATCGGTGCCAAGGACGCTTATATACAGACTTTGCAACAACAAATGGCAAAAAAAGATTCGCTTAATATGGCACTTGTCATGAACCTGAAAGGAGCTATCGGAAACCTGGACGACCAGGACATCAATATAAAAGTGGACAAAGGTGTGGTGTATATTGATATTTCAGACAAACTGCTTTTCAAAAGCGGCAGCTTTGATGTAACCGAAAGGGCAAAAGAAGTGCTTGGTAAAGTAGCCCTGGTGCTGAAAAACCAGCCAGACCTGGAGTTTATGGTGGAAGGACATACCGATAACATTCCTTACAAAGGAGGTGTGCTGGCTGACAACTGGGACCTAAGCGTAAAAAGAGCCACATCAATTGTAAGGATTTTACAAAAACAATATGGTCTTGAGCCTGCAAAAATGGCTGCTGCCGGCAGAGGCGAATACAAACCCATTGAAGATAACGGCACTAAAGAAGGCCGTGCTGCTAACCGCCGCACCCGCATCGTTGTACTTCCGCAGCTTGACCAGTTTTTCAAATTGCTGGAGCCACAAAAGAATTAACCAAATTATTGAAGCATATAAAAAGCCAACCTGTGCAGGTTGGCTTTTTCATTTAATGTCAACTGTTAAGGCTGTTTCAGTTCTTCAAACATTCCGGTTTGTTTATTTTTTCTCACATTATCCGCAGTAAAATAACGGCCATTCATGGCTACATAAATGCCCGCAGGTAGTGTTTGAGCAAATGCCAACGCACTGCCCAGGTTAAACAATCCGTCTGAACTGCCAAATTTTATCGGAATCATAGCACCGGTAAGCACTACTGTTTTATCCTTCACTTTCTGAGCCAAAAACTGTGCAGTTTCACTCATAGTGTCCGTGCCATGAGTAATAACAATCCTATCTTCATCGCTGTGTACACATTGATGAACAATCAGTTCCCGGTCTTCATCTGTCATTTCCAGGCTGTCCACCATCATCAGTGTTCTTATTTCTACATCTACTTTATTCCTTCCCAGTTCAAGCAGGTCATGCATGTGAGTGTCTTTAAAAAACAACTGACCGTTCAGTTCATTGTATTCCTTGTCAAAAGTGCCGCCTGTAATAAATATGCGGATAGCCATAAAAATATTTTCAGGCAAAGGTAGCAGATGATACTTTGTTCAGGTGCATCGCCTTTTGAAATAAATTAGCTTTGCATCTCAAAATTGAAAACTATATGAGTTTTTTGCAAAAAATGCAGTCACGGTACACAGTTAAAAAATATAATCCTGCCGGTAAAATAGAAGCATCTGCTATTGAGCAACTGAAAGAGATACTCAGGCTCAGTCCATCATCTATCAACAGTCAGCCCTGGAAGTTTACATTTGTTACTGATTCTGAAGCCAAAGCACAACTGGCTGAGGCTTCACTTTTCAATAAAGAAAAGGTGTTGAACAGTCAATGTGTAATCGTTTTTCAGTCGCTTAAAAAAGTGGAGGATTTTGAGAAACAGGCGGCTGAAAATTTGCCGGAAGGCCAAAGAAATTATTTTCTGAACTTTTTGAAGCCTAAAGGCGATGCCGCTATTCAGTCGTGGATGGCGAATCAGGTTTATATCTCACTTGGTGTGCTGATGAGTGCCTGCGGACAAATGGGCATTGGCTGCACACCAATGGAAGGTATTGATGCGGGTGGATACGATACTTATCTGCATAACGAGACTTACAGAACCCTGTTCGCTGTTTGCATCGGCGAAGGCGCCGAAGATGATACTAATCGCCTGGAGGCAAAACCCAAATCAAGACTTAAAGCAGAAAGGGTAATCGGGGAGATATAATAATACCTCTGAAAATTACATTTTCACTTCCATTGTTTTCTTTTGTTTACGGCTTTTCTCTGCTGCAAAGCCCATTACATGACTTTCAATTGACGCATCAATGGTTGAAGTAAGCAATGCCGGATTGTGTTGCGATACGGCCTGTATCCAATCGGCAACCAGCCGCCAGTCGCCGCCACCATGCCCGTCGGTGGTTTGCTTCCACTCGGTTACTTTACCAGTACGGAAATCAGTATGTGTGAAAGTGTTCATGTCGCCCACAATATCGCCCATGCTGCCCATTACTCTTGTGCGGCGGCCTTCATAGCTGGTAAAAGCCTCCATAGAGAAGGCTGCGGTAATGTCATCTTCAAATAAAATATTCGTGGTGTAATGGTCGGGCTGGTCGTTATCCATGTGGTACACACATTTGCCATAATTACTTGTTTTGAGGTATTCCATTATCGTATCTCCCCATTTGCTCTTGTCTTCCGGCAAATCGAAATGGTGCAGCCAGGAACGGTTGTCAAAATAAATCCGCTTTGCAGAATAAGGACATTCTTTTTCCACTTTACAGCCATCAACACATCTTTCTGTACTTCCTTCAGGTGCATTTTCCTTGCGGAACCATTTCAGGCTGCCAAAGGCAGAAATATGTTTGCTGCGTTTTTCGAGCAGCCATTTTATTATATCCAGGTCGTGGCAGGATTTGGCAAGAATGATAGGTGTTGTTTCTTTACTGTTGTGCCAGTTGCCCCGCACATACGAGTGACTGATGTGGACATGATGTATGGGCTCAAGATGTTGTATGCTAATAATCTCGCCGATAGAACCATTGTGCATCAGTTCTTTCAGCTTTACAAAGTAAGGGGCATATCGCAGTACATGGCAAACGGCCACAATCCGGTCGTTCTTTTTGGCCAGGGCCAGAATATCACGGCATTCTTTTTCGCTGGGCGAAATAGGTTTTTCCAGCAGCACATCATATCCCATTTTCAATGCAACCATGCATGGGCCATAGTGCAGATTATCGGGTGTAGAAATGATTACAGCATCGGCAAACTTTGGCCTTTTAAAAACATCTTCCCAGGTATTGAAACGGTTTTCGGCTGCGATGTTGTGTTTTTTAGCATAGCGTTCGTTGCGTAAGGCAATGGGTTCGGCCACTCCCACAATATCTAGTTGTTCGGGATATTTCACTCCATAATTGCCATATACATTTCCCCTGCTGCCGGCACCGAGGGTAATAGCGGTAACAGGTTTTGCGGGTGCTTTATGAAGCGGATTGTCGGGTAACAAAATCTTTTCACCTTTTTCGTTTATGGTCCAGGAAGTAAGAGGCAAAGAAATTGCAGAAAGGCCTAATGCTTTCAGTGCATCACGGCGGGAAAAATTATTTGGCATAGCAATATTTTATCAACAATTATCAGAGAACACAAAGTTATTGGTTGTTTTATTGTCTTTGCATTTTTAAAACTTCGGTTGCAAACTTTTCACATTCATTATTTACAGTTTCAAGGTCTTTTGACTTTACATAAGAGCCAATGACATGGTCACCTGCACCAGGGATAGCCACCTGCTTTTTAAGATTGGCGGGGGTACTTAATTGTTCAAACATTCTCTTCATTGCTGACACTTTTACTATATCATCTTGGTGCTTTTCGTCTTTGTAATAATACAACAGCAGTGCCGGTTGTTTCACTTTTCTGAATGTTGATTCTTTCATGGTTGATTCAAGCAGTTCTTCTAATTGCACCAGCGAAGCGGTAACATAGCGGTTGTTCCAGTATTGGGCATAGAGAGCTGTTGTGTCAGAAACAGTTCTGTGTTTTCCCGTTACAAGGTGTGCAATCTGCAGTCCCCAATGGTTGTTGAGCAGCCATGCGTTTCCATCATTTATCGCAATATTGGGGGAAAGCAATATCAATCCTGCTATATCAGGAAATTCAGCAGCCAGTTTAAGGGACAGTGTACCCCCGGTTGAAGTGGACATTAGTATCACCTTCCTGCCTAATTGTTTGCCGATGGCAAATGCTTCCTTTGCAGAGTTCCAAATACCTTCAGCAGTAAAATTGGCCAAAGGCTCAGTTGTATCTACGCCGTGTGCATCCAGACGGCTCAGATACAAGTTGCAGCCAAATTTCCGGGCAAACTCATAATGCACCGGGTCGCCTTCTTCCTGCGAAGCAGAAAATCCGTGCAGGTACACAACAGCAAATTCTGTTTGTTGTTTTAGTGAATCGTTGTACCACATAATTCTTGCCTCATTATCTGGTTTCAGTTTATGTTTGGACTCAATCGTATATACATATTTCTCCAAACTTTCTGCATCAGCCGGAACGGCAGGCAGTTCTGTTGTGTATTTCGGTGTTGTAGGTCTTGGGCCGAGGAAATAGACAACAATAAGCAGTAAAAGGATGATACCGAGCCATTTGAGAAATTTCATAACGGCAATTTTTCTAAAACTACATCAAATAATCGTTTTTAACAGGTTAAGTCATTATTAAACGCCCCTTTCATTTGCTGCCCCCGCCATATTAACGTACCTTTGCGCCCCGGAAAAGTTGACAGGTTACCCGGTTAATAGGTTAACAAGGGCTGCCGTTCGGACTCAGACATTTATTTTTTATATGGCATATCAGAATTTTGAAGACCTGGAAGTTTGGAAAAAAGCCAGAGAGTTAAAAAATGAAATATCCGAACTGGTAAAGATCTTTCCGGCTGACGAACGGTTCAGATTGACCGACCAAATAATCAGGAGTTCCCGTTCTGTCAACACCCAAATATCCGAAGGATACGGAAGAAGGACATGGCCGGACAGGCTCCGGTTTTCTGTAATAGCCAGAGGTTCATTAAGCGAGACATTGAACCACTTGATAGATGCTTTCGATGAAAAATTTATTACAGAAGAGCAATTAAATTATTTCAGAATTAAAATAAGCGAGGTTGAAAAATTATTAAACGGGTATATAAGCTATTTGGAGAAAAAGTCGAAAGAAGGATAACTTATTAACCTGTTAACTTGTCAACCTGACAACTTACCAACATGAACATCAGAAACATCGCCATCATTGCCCACGTTGACCACGGGAAAACAACATTGGTTGACAAGATTTTACATGCTACCAAAGTGTTCCGCGACAATCAGGAAACCGGTGAACTCATCATGGACAGTAATGACCTGGAGAGAGAAAGGGGTATCACCATTTTCAGTAAAAATGCGGCCGTTACTTACAATGACATAAAGATTAACGTAATTGATACTCCCGGCCACGCCGATTTTGGTGGAGAAGTAGAAAGGGTGTTAAAAATGGCCGATGGCGTTATCCTGCTGGTGGATGCGTTTGAAGGTCCGATGCCGCAAACAAGGTTTGTGCTGCAAAAGGCTCTGCATTTAGAACTGCATCCGATTGTGGTAATTAATAAGGTGGATAAGCCAAACTGCCGTCCTGATGAAGTGCATGATGCTGTGTTTGAACTGTTCTTTAACCTGGATGCCACCGAAGAGCAACTCCATTTCCCCACATACTACGGAAGCGGTAAAAACGGATGGTTTAATGATTCTTTGGAACAAATAGAAGGTATTACACCATTACTGGATGGGATACTAAAGCATGTGCCGCCACCATCTGTGCATGAAGGCACATTGCAAATGCAAATTACTTCGCTGGATTATTCTTCGTTCCTTGGCCGCATAGCTATTGGCAAAGTAAGCCGTGGCACGATAAAGGAAAACCAGCAGGTATCGCTTATGCAAACTGATGGCAGCATCAGGAAAACAAGGGTGCGGGAACTGTATGTGTTTGAAGGAATGGGCAAAAAGAAAGTAAGCGAAGTGCCTGCCGGTGATCTTTGCGCTGTGGTAGGCATCGAAGATTTTAATATTGGTGACACCATTGCCGATTTTGAAAATCCTGAAGCATTGCCAAACATCAGTGTGGATGAGCCTACCATGAACATGCAATTTTCTATCAACAATTCTCCTTTTTATGGAAAAGATGGAAAGTTTGTAACCAGCCGCCACCTGCGTGACAGGCTGATGAAAGAAACGGAAAAAAACCTTGCTCTCAGAGTTGAAGATACAGATGGCGGCGACAGCTTTATGGTGTACGGCCGAGGCATCCTTCATCTTGGAATCCTGATAGAAACCATGCGCCGGGAAGGTTATGAACTGACTGTTGGCCAACCACAGGTAATCGTTAAAGAAATTCACGGGGTAAAGTGTGAACCATACGAAAACTTAGTGGTGGATGTACCACAGGAATTTGCCAGCAAGGTAATTGACCTGGTAACAAGGCGCAAAGGCGAGCTGCATGTAATGGAAACAAAAGGAGAAATGCAGCACCTTGAATTTGAAATCCCTTCGAGAGGATTAATAGGCCTGCGGACACAAATGCTTACTGCCACCACCGGTGAGGCTGTCATGGCACATCGCTTTCACGACTACAAACCCTGGAAAGGACCTATTCCAGGACGTAATAATGGAGTGCTGATTTCAAAAATCCAGGAAAAAACAACAGCTTACTCAATTGACAAGCTACAGGACAGGGGTACTTTCTTTGTTGACCCGGGAGAAGATGTATATGCCGGACAGATTATTGCTGAAAATATTAAACCGGGTGATCTGGTAGTTAATGCCACCGAGCAAAAAAAGCTTACCAACCACCGTGCCAGCGGCAGCGATGCAGCAACCAATATTGCCCCAAAAACATTAATGACTTTAGAAGAATGTATGGAATACATTCAGCAGGATGAGTGTATTGAGGTTACGCCTAACTTCATCCGTATGAGAAAAGTGATACTGAACGAAGAAGAAAGAAAGAAAGTGCAGAAGAGAATGGAAGCTGAGGTGTAAATAACATTAAAACAGAATTGAATGCCGGGTGTAAAAGCCCGGCATTTTTATTAAAATACCTTCACCAGGGTATAGTTTAATTTTCCCTCTTCGCTTATTTTGAACACAAAAAACCAATATGAGTAAAAGTGTTGTCACCTTTTTGCTGCTGACTGTCTTTTCCATTAATATTTACTCACAATGCCTTAGCGGCGATTGTCAAAATGGATTTGGAAAATACAAATACAAAAATGAAGATGTATATGAAGGTAATTGGAAAAACGGCTATCGCAACGGCAAAGGGAAAATGTATTACTCCAATGGTGATATTTACGACGGAGATTGGGCAAACGGAAGCTGGAACGGGAAAGGAAAATACAACTGGAAAGACGGCAGAGCATATGATGGGGCCACAAAAGACGGATATTTTGAAGGTTATGGCATCTTCCGGGGCACAGACAGCAGCAAATATGAAGGCTACTGGAAAATTGGCAAAAAAGAGGGCCAGGGAAAGCAGCTCTATTCCACCGGGAATGTGTACGAAGGGGCATTTATAAAAGGAAACAGGGAAGGCAAAGGAAAGTTTAAATGGAAAACCGGCGGTAGTTATGATGGCGATTGGAAGGATGACAAATTCAATGGATATGGCAAAAGAACGTTTACAGATACCACCTGGTATGAAGGATATTGGCTGAACGACCTCCGGGAAGGCAAAGGAAAAGAAGTTTACCACAATGGCGATGTATATGAAGGAAACTTTAAAGAAGGAAAGAGAAGCGGGCAGGGCAAATACACTTCTAAGACCGGCTGGATGTATGAGGGAAACTATGTTGAAGGCAAGGCAAGCGGGAAAGGGAAGATTGTACAGGCCAATAAAGACGTTTATGAAGGCGATTTTGCAAATGAGACTGCCCACGGTTACGGTATTTGTAATTATGCAAACGGCGACCACTACGAAGGTTCCTGGGAAAATGGGCAAAGAGAAGGCAAAGGAAAATTGTCTTATAAAAATGGTGACATTGCAGAAGGTGAATGGGCGGGCAATAAACTAAATGGTAAAGCAACGTTTACTTATAAAACCGGCGATGTATATGTTGGAGACTTTGTCAAGGGAGAAAAATCTGGCAAGGGTATTCTTACCAAAAAAGATGGAACTGTATATGATGGTAGCTGGGCCTATGACGCTTATAGTGGTGATGGAATGCTAAAATTGTCCGGCAAAATCCGTTATGAAGGAAAATTTGCATCCGGAGCAGCATCCGGAAACGGTAAGTATTACCGTAATGACAAACTGTTTTATGAGGGATACTTTGACGGAACCTCTGTTACTTCTTACACCAAAGCCTGGCTGCTTACAAACGGCACTTTTGTAAAACGAACGATTTATACAGATGGTTCTTTCTTTGAAATCTACTATTCGGATGGCAAGGTTTATTTCGGCTCCATAAAAGAAATCAGCTACTATGGAAAAATTAACGACATAACACCGTTAGAGGGTTTTATGCTTTATCCTGATGGAAAAGTAATTGTTGGGAAATGGGAAAACGGAAATCTAAAACAACAAACAGGTACCACAAAATTTAAGATGAATGACGGAACGATTGATTATACAAAAGCCAGGGCACAATATGGCTATAAAAAATATGCCGACGCTGTAAAGTCCTTTACCCTGGCAGTGGGAAAGGGATATAAAGACGATAGTATCAGTTTATTCAGGGGCCTGGCATTTTATGGTGCTGCCAAATACGACTCAGCAATAACTGATTTGGGGGGCTTTTTAAAAAAATCATCAAAAGATAAAGACGCCCTTACATACAGGGCGAAAGCATATTTTATAAAAAAGGATACTGCTGCCGGCCTTACAGATTATAGCAGCTATGTAAAATTCTATCCAAAAGACACAACAGGCTACTGGCAAAGAGGATTTATTCATTTCAGCAAAAAAGATTATGCCAATGCTATTGCCGATTACAACAAGGTGCTTGAGTATGCCAAAGGTGCCAACGACAATGTATATTACTACCGCGGCATGAGCTATGAATCTTTAGGAAAAAACGCAGAAGCATGTGCCGACTATAATAAAGCAAAAGAAAAAGGAAATAAAAATGCTGAGGCCAAAGCAAAAAAACTTTGTGTCACAGCTACTCAAAATACGCTGTAAGAGAATCAGTTCAGGTGAATTTTATTCTCATTACAACAACAGGTGAATCCCAGTTGTATTTAACAACCAGATTCACCTATTTTTGTTACCACCGCCAGTTAGGCAGGCAGAGTTATGACCCCCAATATTTTTCATTTCATATTTGGTATGGCACCTGATTTTGGGGGCAAACCTTTTTCTCTTGTTCATTACTTGTCCGTTAAGTCGGCGGTTGAGTTGAATAAACCGGATGCAGCTTACTTTCACTACCAATACGAGCCCCAAGGTGAATGGTGGGAAAAAGCAAAACCATTGCTTACCCTGAATAAAATCATCGCACCGGAATCAATATTGGGCAACAAACTGTACCATGTGGCACACAAAGCCGATGTAGTAAGACTGCAAATGCTGAAAGATATTGGTGGCATCTACCTGGACCTCGATACCATCAGCGTAAAACCTTTGACAGAATTACTGCAACACCCTTTTGCTATAGGTCAAGAATTAAAGCCTGTCTATGTGCCAAAAAACTGGAGGCAGCGTTTAAAATACAGATTCGGGCTTATTAAAAACACCAATGGTGCTACCGGGCTGTGCAATGCAGTGTTGCTGGCTGAAAAGAACAGCACTTTCGTAAATCTTTGGTTAGACGAATACAAAACATTCCGTTCGCAAGGGCGGGATAAATACTGGAATGAACACTCTGTGCTGGTGCCACTGCGGCTGGCAGAACAGTACCCACAGCATATCACCAAACTCAGCCCTTATGCTTTTCACTATCCTTTGTATGATGCAGCGGGGCTTAAATCGATGTTTGAAGAAGCAGCAGATTTTCCAGAAGCGTATTTGCATCACCTGTGGGAATCGTTTGCATGGGAAAAATATATGTCGCAACTTACCGAAGAGAACATCCGGAGTATTGAAACAACCTACAACCTGATTGCCCGGAGGTTTTTATAATAAGTAACATGAAAATTGGCTTTGCCGCAAGATATAATCCGCTTGATAAAAAAACCTGGTCGGGCACCGGCTTTTACACCTGTCAGCAACTCAGCAAACTCGGCGAAGTTGAAATCTTCCAATATAAACTACCTAAGCTTCTGCAGGAGTGGCTTACCACACAAAAAAGTATTAACCGCCGCTGGTTTGGCAAACACACCTCAGTGGAATTCCTGAATGCTTACGCAAAGTATTT
>WBZP01002379.1_pt1 | contig 21667 bp, 17 predicted proteins | sample 5204301 | NCBI WGS metagenome assembly WBZP01 (sample SAMN12412401, study PRJNA552823) | activated sludge metagenome | isolation source: activated sludge from nitrification reactor of wastewater treatment plant... | place: USA: Pennsylvania | collected 2017
GATGTCGCTCACGTGCAGGGACACACCCTTCTTCAGGCCGCTCAGGTCCACTTCGACGAACTCAGGCACGCCATCGGCACCACACCGGTACACCCCGTCCAGCAGCAGGCCGTGAAGATGTATGTTGAGGTTGGCCGCGGAGCCAAAGCGTTGTATCAGCGTGACCGCCCCGCCATGGCCTTCATCAGACGCGAGCCCGGCCTGCTCCAGCAAGTGGCGCGTCAGCACCCGCTGCACCACCTGCAGCACCGCAGTGACGAGCTCGGGCTGCGCGGCCAGCAGTAAGCGCAGCGGGATCGGCAACGACAGCACCCATTGCCGTAGCGGCACGTGCGGAATCACGTGGTCGACCAGGTGGGCGGCGGTCTGCGACATGCGGCGCGCGCCGAATGACGGGCAGAACCCGCGGCGTTTGCAGCTGAAAGCCAGCAGCTTGTCGTGGCCGCACTCGTCGCAGCGCAACCGCAGGAAGCCGTGGGCGAGGATGCCGCACTCGAGGAAGGCGTCGAACTCGGCCTTGATGAACCGCGGCAGCTCACTGCCGGTGCTGGCCTCGGTGTGGGCGATGAAGCTCGCCGCGTGCTCCTGAACCAGGCGGTACAGCGTGGTCTGCTCGGGGCGGTGGCGCTCGTAGTGGACCGAGGCGCCATCCGGCGCCCTCTGCGCCGCAAAGGGCTGCCGGCCGAAGGCTTGCACGCGAGGCTCCCGAGGTGGTGGCCTCGGACGATGTCAAGCCGCGCGCTACGCCTCAATCGCCCGGAGTGCTGCCTACCGAAGTGTGCCCACCGCCGCGGGGCCCCGTACGGGTGACTGCGAGGGTGCCCGACCTGCAGCTTCAGTGCGGCGAGATCAGGACAACGGATGTCGGCTCCGGGTCGCTATGCAAAGCTATCCATAGCGACCCCTATGCATAGGTCTCAACTATGCATAGGTCCGCGGCGCCGAGTTAAGCCGCCAGCTATGTCGGCATGAGGTCCCGGCCACCGCGGTCCTTTGCATAGTCACAGGCTGCGCAGGAACTTCATCAGGTCGTCGTCCGCCTTGAAGCGCTGGAGCTTGATGTCCGGCGCCTCCAGGCGCGCCAGCGCCTTCTCCTTCATCTCCAGGTTGGCCTCCACGTAGCGGTGCGTCGTGTTCGTGCTCTCATGGCCGAGCCACAGGGCGATGATGTTGAAGGGCACGCCGCTTTGCAGCAGGTGCATAGCGGTCGTATGCCTCAGGCTGTGCGGCGAGATGCGCTTGGTCTTGAGGCTTGGCTGCTCGGCCGAAGCACGGTCGACGGCGAGTGCCAGTCGCTGCGCCACGTTGCAGCGTGTCATCGCGTGGCCTGATCGGTTGGGCAGCAGCGCTGCCGAACCGCGCAGATCGGGGTTCGCATGCAGCCACGCTCGCACGGCCGCTGCGGTCGACTGCCACAGCGGGACCGAGCGATCCTTGCGCCCCTTGCCATGCAGATGGACGCAGGCCGCGCCGCCCAGCACCACGTCGACAACGCGCACCCCGACGATCTCCGACACCCGCGCGCCGGTGTTGTAGAGCAGGCTCAGCAGCAGATGGTCGCGCTGCGAGGTCCAGTCACTGCCCGGCTGCCCCAGCACGGCGATCATCTCGGGCCGCGTCAGGTGCCCCAGCATCGGCCGCTCGAAGCGCTTCATCGGTACAGCCATCACCTGCTCGACGGCGTGCAGTGCGCTGACGTCGCGGCGCCCGGCGAACTTCAAGAACGCCCGCAGTGCCGTCAGCCGCAGGTTGCGGCTGCGCACCGAGTTGTGCCGCTCGCGTTCCAGGTGGGCCAGGAACTTGAGGACCAACTCCGGCGTGATGTCCGTCAACTGCAGCGTCATCGGCGTCTTGCCCAGGTGGTCGGTCGCATACGCGAGGAACAGCGTCATCGCGTCGCGGTAGCTGGCCACCGTCCGCGGGCTGAGCGCACGCTGCGCCGCCAGGTACTCGGTGAAGAACTGCTGCACCAGTGCCGGGAAGCCGGGCGGAGATCCCTTGCGCAGGCGTGGCTCAGGCATGGCTGAGCTCCGGCATGCACGACTCGAAGCGCTTGGCCGCCACTGCCATCAACTCCGGCACCGCCTGCAGGTACCAGTAGGTGTTGGTGACCATCGCGTGCCCGACGTAGGTCGACAGCGCGAGCATCGCCTCGTCCACGTCGACGCCGTGCTGCTGCCACAGCAGGATGCGCCTGACCACGAAGGTATGCCGCAGGTCGTGGATGCGCGGCGCGTGGTGGGTACCGCGGTTGATCCAGCCCAGATCGTTGCGCAGCTTGGCGAAGACGTTGTCCACCTGGTGAAGGCTGATCCGCTTGCCGAACAGGCGGCCTCGCGTGCCGATGAAGAACGGTGCATCGTCGTCGCGTGATGCACCGGCCACGTCGCGCGTCCAGCGGTAGCGTCCCAAGGCCTTGGCCGTGCTCGGATGCAGCGGCACTTGACGTGACTTGGCGAACTTGGTGCGCCGGATGGTCAACACACCCCGACGCAGATCGACATCGGCGACGGTCAACGACAGCGCCTCGGACAGGCGCAGGCCGCAGCTGGCGATCAAGCCGAACAGTGTCTCGTAGACCAAGCCGCGCAACCCGGGGCTGGGCCCGAGTTCGCGCGCAGCAGCCAGCAACTGCTGCACTTCATCGGGGCTGTAGATGTGCGGTGCCTGGCGCTCGGGCAGCCGGCCGAAGATGGTGTCATCGGGCACCTCGGTGGCTGGCTCGAACTGCTGCATCCAGCGCGCGAAGGAGCGCAGTTGCTTCAGACGCCTGGCCCAGGTCCGGGGATCGACGCTGGCGTGCGAGTCCTGACGCGCCCACGCGGCCATGACTTCCAGGGTCAAGGGGCCGCGGTGGCGCGTGACTCGCACGTACTCAGCCAGGCTGCGCAGGCTGTAGGCGGGCGAACGCAGTTGGAAGCCCAGCGCGCGGCGTTCGGTGAGGTAGCGCTCCACGAGCGCGGTCAGGCCGATGGTCATGATGCCCTCCCGGTCGTGGCAGCTGCAGAGATCCCGGGCCACGGCAAGGCCACTTCGACCAGGCTGCCGCTGTCGAGCTTGGCGTAGATCAGCGTCGTGTTCAGCGATCGGTGGCGCAGCACGTCGGCCACTTCCTTGAGCGAGGCCCCGCCGGCCAGCAGGCGGCCAGCCATCGTGTGGCGCAGCAGGTGCGAGCGCGTGTACGGCAAGCCGGCGCGCGCATACGCCTGGCGGACGGTCTTGCGCACGAGGTCTGGTCCGATCAGCCGCTCGCGTGGCGTCATGTGCCGGGCGAAGACCATCCGATGGTGGGTCTTCGGCCGTTCGTCCCGCAGGTAGGCGGCAATGGCCTGCCCGGTGGCCTCGGGCAGCGGCATCACGTCTTCACGCCGTCCCTTGGTCCGGCGCAGGGTGATCGTGCCGGCGTCCCAGTCGATGTCATCCATGCTCAGGCCCGCAACCTCGCCGCTTCGCAGGCCCAGGTCGAGCATGCAGCGCACCATCGCATCGGCACGCAGCATCGACGGCCCGCTCTGGCCAAGGGCGGCCTCGAGTTGTTCGACCTCTGCCGGCTCCAGCGACTTGGGCAGCGATGCCAATTGCCAGTTCGCCGGGTAAGCCAGTGCGCCGACAAGCGCGTGCGTGCGGTCACCCAGCGTCGCACGCCAGCGGAAGTACCCGCGCAGGGCCGCGACGACGGCGCCCAGGCTCGTCGGCGCCTTGTAGTTCTTGGCCTGGGCGGCGAAGAAGCGGCGCACGCGCTCCGGCGTGATGACCTCGAACCGGATGGCGTCGTCGCCGAAGTGCTTGCGCAGCAGCGCTTCGACTAGACGCAGCGCGCCTTCGCGCGTCTTCGGGGCGAGCCCCCGGACCTGCTCCATGTACTGGTCGTAGCGGCGCAGTTCCTGGCCCACCTCGGTGACGTCCAGCGGCCTGGGCGCGATGGCGCCGGCGGTGCGCAGGACTACGAGCAGGTGGCCCAGCGCGGCACGCACGCTGCTGGGATGACGAGCACTCGTCGGGCAATGGCAACCGGGAAGGTGGTGGTCGACGAACTCGGCAACGAGTCCCTCGTCGATGTCGGCCAGGCTCTTCTTGGCGCCCTTCATCCACAGTGACAAATGCGTCACGGCGGCTTCGCACCTGCGCGCGTAGCCAGTGGCATTGCCGCGATCCGAGAGGTACTGGCGGTATGCAGGGATGTGGCGATCCAGTTGGACGCAGCCGCGAGTACGGCTGGAGGCATTGAGGCGAGATCGAGGCTCGGTAGGCATGGCCGTCTCCAGGTTGTGGAGCCGCCAGTGCACGCCCAGTCAAGAACTATGTATAGATGTCCGAGGCGTCGATGACGCGCGAGCCGCGTGTCGTCTGGTCAGCGACCGCCGGCAGCCGCGGACCTACGCATAGTTGAGACCTATGCATAGGGGTCGCTATGCAAAGCTATCCATAGCGACCCTGCGCCGACATCCGCTGTCCTATCTCGCCGCCCTGAAGCTGCCGGTCGAATCCGCAGCAGGCACCCGGTGATTACCCCGCATCGGAGGGCACACGCGGGCAGCAATCGATCAAGCGACATCCGAGCCGGTGCGACGCCACGGCAGCGGACGGCGGGCCAGGGCCGGCCTGACAGGGGCGGCTGGTGGGCACCGCCGCCGCGCGGGCTCAGGCCCCGCGGGGCGGTGCCGCGGCCCGTTGACTTGCCTCACGCTCCAGTTGCACCGCCGCGCGGATCGCTTCAAGCAGCGCCACGCACGCTTTGGGCCCCGGCGTGTAGCAGCCGAGCTGGCTGACGAAGCCATCGGCCGCCTGCACAATCACCGTGCCGGACCCCTTGGAGGAGAAGCGCAGGTTGGCAAAGTACCGGTACTCGAAGACCCAGCTGTCGTATTTGGAACCGCGATAGCGCAGTGCCCGGTTGCTGAAAGTCCAGCAGGTTTCGGCGGAGCCGAAGACCGACAGGTCGATCAACACGATCAACGGCTCTTCGGGCGGGACGGCGCAGGCGGCGCGCGCGTTGCGGGCCTTGTTTGCCGGAGCGCTGTCGCCGACGAAGGTCGAGCGCAGGCCGATGGCGCCTTGCAAGGCCTGGTGCACGGCCCGCATCGCCTGGGGGCCCAGTTCCGGCACGGCCCCGGCGTCGGTTCCTGGCGGGTCGGCCAACAGGCCCTGGGTCGGCCAAGACGCCACGGCGGCGCTAATCGCGTGCAGCAGGGTCAGCACGTCCTCGCGCGCGGCGTCGCCTTGCAGCGTGTCGAGCTGCATGGCAGTGCCATCGGGTGCCAGCACCTCCAGGTACTGCAACCCCCGGGCCTTCAATCGCCGGCTGGGCAGGTACATGTAGTCCACCACATGCCTTTGCCCGCTGTAGTGGTAGCGCAGCGCGGTGTCGGTGAAGACCATGCAGTCCTTCGCCGAGCCGAACGGCGTCTTGTCGATGAGGGCCAGCACTGGCTCTTGCGGCGGGATGCCCGCGCGCTGACGCGCATGGCGCAGCTTGCGTTCGGAAATCCGCGGGCCCACCAGAAAGCCGCGGGTGCCGTTGAACTGCGCGATCACCGTGCGGATCGCCCGCCGCGCCACGGGGCTGAGGCCGATGGGGGTATCGACCAATGGCGAAGCCGAAGGCAGCGGCGCGGCTGAAGCCAAGGGCGCGGCTGAATGCTGTGGCGATGCGACTGGCCATGGCATTGCCGATGCCAGCGGCGTCGGGACGGAAACGCCCGCCGCCACGGGGGCAGCTGGCGACACATTGGCGACCGACCCTGTCTCTGGCAGCACCGCCACATGCCGCGGGCTGCGCTTCGCCCGCTCCAGGCGGCCTGGCCCGGGCCCCGTGGCGCGGATGAGCAGTTCCTCCAGCAGCACCTGGCGTTCGGCCAGCCGGTCACTGCCGAGCTCGACCTCCAGCGGGTACTCCAGCACCGCGACCACCGGATGGGCCAGGTCCAGGTTCGGTGAGTCGACCGCCAGTTCGTGCCAGCAGCGCGCGAACAGCGCCTGGATCTGCGCCAGCTCGCCCGGCTCGATCATGAAGACGATGCGGCGCAGATTGACCGCGTCGAACAGGAGGTTGACCTCCGTGTCGCAGCCGGCCCGCTCGGGCGTGTAGCCGCGCAGGTCCATCAGCACAACCTCGGCATGGGCCGCGATGGCCACCACCGTGGGATACCAAGTCGCGTCGGTGCAGCTCACCTCGACACTGCGGTAGCGCAGATCCAACCCGCGCGGTCGTTCACCCGCCGCCACCACCCGGGGAATGTCCGCCCGGTCGGTCACCATGACCGCCAGCGTACGCCGATAGGCCAGCCAGCTCTCCACCAGCCAGGCCAGTAGCGCAACCGCCACCGGCAGCACGTGGTCGATCGCCTGGATCTTCAGCAGGTTGTCCGCGTAGTGGGCGAAGTAGAAGAACAGGCCGATGAACAGGGCCCCGGTGCGCACCGAGAAGACCGGGCTGCGCAGGCGCTGCAGTTCCGCATCCATCACCGTGAAGAAGGGCCCGAAGTTGAGCCAACGGTCCAGTACCGCATGGAAGGTGGCCACGCCGGCATAGGTGCCCCAGCCGTCCTTGTGAAAGACCCGCAGCATCAGCAGACGTTGCCCGCGCCCGCCTTGCAGCCGCCGCCAGCCGGCAGCGTCCGCCAGCGCCAGGGCCAACGCCGCGGCCAGGCACAGCCAGCCCCAGCCCTGCCCCTCGTGCAGCTGCGCAATGCCCCAACCCGCCAGCCCCAGCAGCAGACCCCATCGAATGGGGGCTTGGAGCACCGGGCTCGACAGGCGGTGCAGGAGCCACAGGCCGACCAGGAGCGGCGGCAGCACGCCGAGGCCCCACAGCAGCCTGGGCCGCCAGGGCGGCGATCCTCCCACCCAGTAGCGCCGCCGGTGGAACAGGTAGCGCACCGACACCACCAGCAGCACCGGCACCAGCACGTCGAACCACCGGGTGGCGACGCGCAGGCCCAGGGCCATCAGCGCGACGTAGGTCGCGACCAGCGCCAGATCCAACAGCGCACTGCGCCGAAAGTGGCTCCGCGTTTCCCGGACGAAGCGCTGGTGGGCATCGCCGTCGTCCGACGACCAGGCGGCGTTGATGACCTCGATGCTAAGCGCACGCGCCGGCGGCACGGCCCGCACCGGCGCAGCCTCCGCCGCCGTCGCTCCACTGCGCATGTGCCGGCTGAGCCGGCGGCGCAGCACCGACCGCGTGGCCAACAGCAGGCCCACGTACATCGCGCAGTAGGCCAGCAGGATGGGGAGGAACTCGGGCATGTGGTCGAGCTCGCTTGTGGGCCGCGGATCATGGCATCGGATCCCGGTCCGCAGGCCGATCTCGAACAGCTCATCTGGGGTTTGGGGGCGGTAGCCCCCAACGGCGGGGTTCCTTGATCGTCCGGCATGGCCCGCCACGAACACCTGCCGATCTACAAGGCGGCACTGGACATGACGGTGCACTTCGAGAAGTCGGTGGCCGGCTTCTCGCGGTACCACAAGTACACGCTGGGTACCGAGCTGCGCCAGGGCAGCCGTGACGCCGCGCAGCAGCTGGCATGAGGAAAGTCGCTACTGCGACACGAGCAGCGGACTGCGCGCGAATGACCGGTCTGATCGGAAGCGACCGACGGCTCCTGGCCGGGTCCAGCCAAACTGCGGTTCAGATTCGTCGCTGGAAACCTGCCATTCGTGGGCGCTCCGTGGAAAGAATTCCGAGTGCGCGGTGAAGGACGGCTTGTGGCTGATCTTTGCCGCACGAGCGACGGACGGTTAACGACCGCTCCCGCTGCAAACCGGCCGCCTCGCCCAAGGCATTGAGCCCGCGAAGCGGCCCAGGCAGATCGACCTTGGCTACAAGATGTATGCGAAGGGTTTGGGTGCTCTCGTGCCGAGTGGACGTGGCAATGACATCCCCGGAACGACCGCTCTTTGCGCATCCTCGCCGACGGCTGCTCCAAGGCGAGGAGCGTTGTTCAGTGTCATCGCGAAGGGCACCCGTACCCGCATCGTCGCTTCGCGTCGTGACTCGAGGCGGGAGCCGTACGCAAAGAGAAGCCAGGAAGCTGCCTTTGGCCAGAGACGGCGGATGGCCGACGCGAAGGCTCTGCGCGCACCCTCCGCTTGCGCGCGCTCAACCACGGCCGCCGCGGCGCGTCTAGTCTCGGGATGCCGCAGCGCCACGGCACGCCGCTACGTCGTGTTCGGCGTCGGGCGTGATGCTGCGGTTTTCCCCGGGAGTCGCGCCGATGAACACGCTCACCAAACTCGCGCTTGGCCTGATGGGCCAGTTGCGCGCGCAACCGCCGGTGGCCGAAATGGCGCCGGCGATCGAGTTGCCGCCACCGCGCCTGGATGGCGGCCGGCTGTTGATGGACGCGCTGCGCCGACGCGAGTCGCGGCGCGAGTTCGCGCCGCGTGCGCTGCCGCCGCAGACGCTGGCCGAACTGTTGTGGGCGGCGGCGGGCGTGAACCGGCCGCGGCTGGGCGGGCGCACCGCCCCGAGCGCGATGAACGCGCAGGAGGTGCAGCTCTTCGTCGCGCTGCCCGAGGGCCTGTACCTCTACGACCCGGCCACGCACCGGCTCCGGTGCGCGCAGGCGAGCGACGTGCGCCGCGTCAGCGGCTACCAGGACTTCGTCGACACCGCGCCGCTCGACCTGATCTACGTCGCCGATCACGCGCGCATGAAGCTCGTGCCGGCTGGCCGGCGCGAGGCCTACGGCTATGCCGCCGCGGGCGCGATGGCGCAGAACGTCTACCTCTACTGCGCGTCGGCGGGCCTCGCGACCGTGATCCGCGGCTGGTTCGACGCACCCGCCCTCGCCGCGGCGATGGGGCTCGGCCCCGACCAGCAGGTGCTGCTGGCACAGACCGTCGGTCGGCCGGCCCGTCGCGGCGCCGAGACGGCCCGAGAGCCCGAGGGGCGGCGCGCGTGACGGCGATGCGGGAGAGGCTTCGCGCGGTGGCCCCCGGTGCCATGCGGGTCGGCCTCCTCGCCCTGCTCGCATTCCTCGCATTCCTCGCCCTCTTCGTTCCCGTCGCCTACGGGTTGGCCGGGTCCGGCCTCGGCTATGCCGCCGGCGGGGCGACCGCCAGCCCCTGGCTCGAGGCCGGCCGCCCGGGCCGCCAGGCCGGACAGGCGATCGAACTGCTTGCCGACGCGGCCAGCCATGGACTCGACCCGCAGGACTACGGCGTGCCGGCGCTGCGCGAGGCCTGGCGTGCGGCACAGGGTGATGGTGCCGGCGCCCGGGCCGCGACCCCCCTCGCGGCCCAGGCGGAGAGCTTCGCGCATGCGCTCGACGATGCGATGCACCGCTACCTCGCCGACCTGCACGACGGCCGGGTCGCCCCGGCGGCGGTGCAGGCTCGCCACCCGCTGCCGGCGCGGCCGCCTTTCGATGCCGCCGCTGCGCTGCGCGACGCAGTCGCCGCAGGTGACCTGCCGGGCGCCGTGCGGCGCGCTGCGCCAGCGCTGGCGCAGTACGATCGGTTGCGCGAAGCGCTCGCCCGCTACCGCACGCTCGTCGGCCACCCGGCCTGGGCGCAACCGCTGGCGCCGCTGCCGCTGCAGCCGAATGGGCGTGCGCGAGCGCTCGAGCCGGGGCGGCCCTGGGTCGGCCTGCCGGTGCTCGCCGCGCGGCTGCAGGCCCTGGGCGACCTCGGCGCCCAGGCCCACCCCGTGCCGGGCCCCGACATCCACGACGAAGTGCTGGTGGCGGCGGTGCAGCGGTTCCAGATGCGCCACGGGCTCGAGCCCGACGGCGTGGTCGGCCGGGCCAGCTGGGCGGCACTGCAGGTTGCGCCGGCAGCGCGCGTGCGCCAGCTCGAGCTCGCGCTCGAGCGGCTGCGCTGGACTCCGCTCGTCGACGCGCCGCGCCGCATCGTCGTCAACGTGCCCGAGTTCGTGCTGCGCGCCTACGAGGTGCGCGACGGCCGCGTGCAAGTGCGGGCGACGATGAAGGTGATCGTCGGCCGGGCGCTCGAGACGCGCACACCGCTCATCCACGGCGAGCTGCGCACGATCGAGTTCCAGCCGTTCTGGAACGTGCCGCCTTCGATCGCGCGCAAGGAGCTCGTGCCGCGGCTGCGCCGCGGCGGCGGCACGGCTTACTGGGCGCACCAGGGCTTCGAGTTCGTCGGCGGCAACGGGGCGCCCGTTGCGACGCTCGACACCGCGCGGCTCGACGCGGTGATGGCCGGCGGGATGCGCATCCGGCAGCGCCCCGGGCCGCACAACGCGCTCGGCGACATCAAGTTCGTCTTCCCGAACCACCAGTCGATCTACCTGCACCACACGCCGGCTACTGCGCTGTTCGAGCGCGCGCGGCGCGACTTCAGCCATGGCTGCATCCGCGTCGAGCAGCCGGTGGCGCTGGCGCTGTTCGCGCTGCAGGGCCTGCCGGGCTGGGACGAGGCGCGCGTGCGACGCGCCATGGAGTCCGACCCGCCCTCGACGGTGGCGCTGGCGCAGCCGGTGCCGGTGCTGATCGCCTACGGCACCGCGCTCGTGAAGGCCGCTCAGGTGCACTTCTTCGACGACGTCTACGGCCACGATCGCGCGCTCGACGAGGCGCTTCGCCGGCGCGGCAACCGGGCCGTCGCGGCGGCGCCTGGTGGATTCGCGCAGAATTCCCGGCCATGACCCATCCGCTGCACGACCCGCCGCGCCGCCGCTTCCTCCGCCGCGCCTCGCACGTGAGCGCGCTGGCCGCCGCCGCGGTGGCCCTGCCGGCGCTGCCCGATCCGGCCCGCGCCGCGATGCAGGGGCCGCGCCGGCTTTCGCTGGTGCACACGCACACGGGGGAGCGCATCTCGCTCGCCTTTGCGATCGACGCGCATTACCCGGGCCCGGCTCTCGGCGCGCTCGACCAGTTCCTGCGCGACCATTACAGTGGGGTGGTCGGCCGGATGGACCCGCAGCTGTTCGAGCTGCTGCACCGCGTGCAGCGCGAGCTCGGCCACGACGGCGCCTACGAGGTCATCTCGGGCTTTCGCGATGGCGATACGAACGCCCGGCTGCGCGCCACCCGCGGCGGCGGCGTCGCGCGCCACAGCCTGCACATGGAAGGCCGGGCGATCGACGTACGTCTGCCGGGCGTGCCGCTCGCCGAGTTGCGCGACGCCGCGGTCGAGCTGCGCATCGGCGGCGTGGGTTTCTACGCGCGCGACCGTTTCGTGCACCTCGACACCGGGCGCGTTCGCACCTGGTGAGTGGCGTCGCCGGTGTGCCGGTCAAGCAGGGTCTGCCGCCGGCGGCCGTGGCCGGGCCGTCGTGCAGGTGCAGCATGACCCGGGCCTCACACCCAGCCGTAGAAGCCGAGGCACTTCTCGGGGTCGCTCTTGTTCCGCTCGCAGTAGCGTCGCAATTCCACACCTTCACGCTGCTGCGGCGTCATCTGGGCAGTCGAGGTGCCACAGCCGCCCAGCGAAAGCAGCGGGGCAAGGACGGCCAGCGCCAGACCGGCGCACAGCGCGTGCGATGGCCCGCGGGTCTGAGGGAAGGGCAGGTTCATGACGGATCCTTGTCGTGTGGGTCGCCATGCGTGGGGCCTATGCCGCCGGCGGCCGGGAAAGCTGGTGACTGTAATGCGCGCTTCGCGCGTTGCAGGCGCCAGGGCCATGCAGGGGTGCTGCGGCCGGCGCATCCGGCTTGAGCGTGCTCAGCGCGGTGCGCGGCTGGGCGCGCAAAGTGTGCAGGCGCCCATCCCGTCGGGTCGCCCCGGAATGCGACCGCAAGCCGGGATCGGGCGCACCGATGCTCGCCGTTGCACAGGAGTCCCCATGAACACCCGTCGCCTGTTTTCCGCCAGCCTGATCGCCAGCGCCGCCGTCGCACTGCTCGCAGCCGCCGGCTGCGCCAGCGCCCCCCCGGTGGCCGAGAAGTTCGTCGTGCCGCCGATGGGCACGGTGGTCACCTTCCACCGCAAGAGCTCGGGCAGCCTGGGCAGCTTCGACGGGCAGGTGGTCTGGACCTATTCGCAGGCCACCTGGCAAGGGCGGCCGGCGATCGCGTTCGGCTCGCCGCAGGCGGGTGTCTCGCTGCATGATCCTGCGAGCTTTGCGCAGCTCGGCGGCCTCACCCCGGCCGGCCAGCCCGCCTACTCGTACGAGCCGCCGCTCGACTACCCGTGGCCGCTCGAGGTGGGCAAGAGCTGGACCACGCGTGTGACGATGACGCGCCTTCCCTCGGGCGAGAAGGTGCCGATGACGATCGACGGCAAGGTCGAGGCCTGGGAGGAGGTGGCCGTTCCGGCCGGCACCTTCAAGGCCTACAGGGTGAGCTGGCGCAACAACTTCGGAGAGACCGAGGTCCGCTGGCTCAACCCCAACGACGGACTGGCGACGATCAAGCGTCACGTGGAGCGGCCGGCCACGCACCCGATGGGCGCCGGCGTGCTCGACGCCGTACTGCTTTCGCGCACACTGCCGGCCAGGTGACATGCTCACGCCCGGGCGGCGTATCCTGCAGCCTTTCCCCGCCCGAGGAGCCCCCGTGAAGATCGCCGTTTTCGGCACCGGCCTGATGGGCAGCGGCTTCGTGCGCCGCCTGCGCGCCCAGGGCCATGAGGTGAATGTGTGGAACCGCAGCCCGCAGCGCGCGCGCCGGCTCGAAGCCGAAGGCGCGCGCGCCTTCGACGACCCGGCTGCGGCGCTCGCCGGCGTCGGGCGGCTGCACCTCTCGCTCTCGGACGACGCGGCGGTCGACGCCGTGCTCGAGCCGATCGCCGGGGCGATCGCGCCTGGCACCTGGATCGTCGACCACACGACGACCGCGGTGCACCCGACCGCCGAGCGCGCCGCGCGCTGGGCGGCGCGCGGCCATCGCTTCGTGCACGCGCCGGTGTTCATGGGCCCGGCCAACGCGGCCGAGGGCAGCGGGCTGATGCTGGTCTCGGGCGACCCCGCTCACCACGAGGCGCTGCGCCCGGCGCTCGCGCAGATGACCGGCCAGGTGGTCTACCTGGGCCCCGACCCGGCGCGCGCCGCCGCCTTCAAGCTCTTCGGCAACATGACGCTGATCGGCTTCGTGGGGGTGCTCGCCGACGTCAACCGCCTGGCGCACGCGCTCGGCATGACGACCGCCGAGGCGTTCTCGCTCTTCGAGCACTTCAATCCGGGCGCATCGCTGCCGGCGCGCGCCGCGCGCATCGAGTCGGCCGACGTGACCGCGCCCTCGTTCGAGCTCGCGATGGCGCGCAAGGACCTGCGCCTGATGATGGACGAGGCGGCGCGCGGCGGGGTCGGCCTCTACGTCACGCCGGCCATCGCGGCGCTGTTCGACGCCGCGATCGCGCGCGGCCAGGGCGCTCTCGACATGGTGGTGGCGGCGCGCGTGTAGCGCCAGCCCCTGCCTGTCCTGCCGCTCGCATTGCCACGGCCCAGGCTGCCGCCGCTCCTGCCGCCCGGCCAGCAGCTCTGCGTTCCCGAGCCCACCGATGAGCATGCGCCGCATCGATCTCGCGCTGCAGGGCGGCGGCACGCTGGGTGCCTTCACCTGGGGCGTGCTCGACCGCCTGCTGGCCGACGAACGCATCCGCATCGGCGCCATCAGCGGCAGCAGCGCCGGCGCGATGAACGCCGCCGCGCTCGTCGCGGGCTGGGTGGCCGACGGGCGGCGCGGTGCGCGCGACACGCTGCGCCGGCTGTGGTCACGCGTGGCCGACGGGCTGCACCTCGCGCGCTGGGCCGAAGGCTGGCTCGGCGTGCACCCGGAGGCCCTGCTGACGCCGCCCTCGCCGATGCAGGCAGCCTGGGAGATGGCGAGCGTCTGGTTCGTGGCCGCCGACGGCTGGCACGACCACAACCCCTTGCGCCGGGTGCTCGCCGAGGTGGTGGATTTCGACCTCGTGCGGCGCTGCGACGAGATCCAGCTCTTCGTCGGCGCCACCCGGGTGCAGAGCGGGCGGCTGCGTATCTTCCGCGGCCACGAGCTCACCGGCGACATGGTGCTCGCCTCGGCCTGCCTGCCGACGCTCTTTGCGCCGGTGGAGATCGACGGCGAGGCCTACTGGGACGGCGGCTACATGGGAAACCCCTCGCTGCTTCCGCTGCTGGCCGAATCGCCCACGCTCGACCTGATGCTCGTGCAGGTGCACCCGACCCACCGCAGCGCGCTGCCAGCGACACCGGCGGAGATTCTCGACCGCATCCACGAGATCACGTTCCAGGGCACGCTGTCCAAGGAGTTGCGCTCGCTCGCGATCCTCCGCCGCCTCATGCAGGACGAGGGCGTGGTGGGCGCGCGCTGCCGCTCGCCGCTGTTCCGCAAGGCCGACGCGGTGCGCCTTCACCGCATCGAGGGTGGCGAGCAGCTCGACGAGCTGGCCACGCCGCGGCCACTCGAGTCGCCCTGGCAGCACCTGCTCGAACTGCACCGCCGCGGCCACGCCGCGGCTGACGAGTGGCTGGAGCGCCACTACACCCACCTCGGCCGGCACGCCACGGTCGACCTGATCGGCGAGTACCTCGATCCCTGATCGACCCCGGCCCTGGCGCACGGACACGGGGCGGCAGAGCAGGTGCTCTGGCAACAACGACGGATCTGGGGCTTGCAGGTGTCTGCGCCGCAGTCCTGGCAAGCTGTCGGTCCGAGTCGGTGCTACGTGCCCGAGGTCGCGCCAGAGTGGGTGCGACGGCGCCAATGCCGAGCCAAACGAACGAGCTTCGTTCGGCAGGGCGCGAATGGGTGCGGATGGGATGCCGTGAAGCTGGATCCGAAGACGACGGCGGTGCTGGTGCTTGATTTCATCAACCCCAACTGCACTTCGCGTCTGCGCTGCATGGCCACATTGCCGGCGATGAAGTGGCTGCTGGCCGAGGCGCGCTCCAAGGGCATGACGGTGGTGTTCGCCACCGTGCCGACGGGCAGACGCGCCGACATCCTGCCCGACGTGGCCCCGCTGGAGTCCGAGACGGTCGTCGCCGCAGGCGTGGACAAGTTCGCAAACACCGAGCTCGAGAAGGTGCTCGAGGCCGCCGCCGCCCAGACCGTGATCGCGACCGGTACCTCGGCGCACGGCGCGGTGCTGTATACGGCCAGCTTCGCCTCGCTGCGCGGGATGAAGGTGGTGTTGCCCGTGGACGGCATGTCGGCCGACACCGCCTACATCGAACAGTTCGTCGCGGTGCACATGACCACCGCGCCGCTGGTGTCGCGCAACGTCACGCTGACCAGGATCGAAATGATCAAGTTCTGAGCCGCCAACGCCGAGCGGCGCCGAGCATGGGATTTTTCGCCGTGAGGTCTCTGATCTTCTCGAAGAAGATTTGACCGACCGCTCGCGGACCGCGATGGGTTTGGCGCCATGCGGCGGGCCGCCCGAGTCAAACGTCGATGTTCCCCGCCCTCAGCGCATTGCTCTCGATGAAGTCGCGCCGCGGCTCGACCTCATCGCCCATCAGCATCATGAAGACCTTGTCGGCCTCGATCGCGTCGTCGATCTGAACCCTGAGGAGGCGGCGGACGCCGGGGTCCATGGTCGTCTCCCACAGTTGCTCGGGGTTCATCTCGCCCAGGCCCTTGTAGCGCTGACGGCCCACGGCGTTCTCGGCCTGCAGCATCAGCCAGGCCATCGCGGCGCGGAAGTCGGCAACCTTCTGCTCCTTTAGCTTCTCGCCCTCGCCACGCTTGACGGTCGCTTCGGAGCCCAGCAGGCCGGCGAAGGCGCGGCCGGCCTCGGCGAGCGTGGCGTAGTCGACGCCGTGGACGAAGTCGGGCGTGATGACGCTGGCCTTCACGTTGCCGTGGTGGCGGCGGCTGATGCGCAGCAGCGGCTTGTCGGTGCGCGGGTCGGTGTCGGCGCTCACCGTCGCCTCGTTGTGCGCGTTCGCCAGCGCCGCCTGCAGCGCCGCGGCGCTGGCCTGCGCGGCGGCGGGCGTGTCGAGGTCGAGTGCCAAGCCACCGGCGATGGCGCGCAGCGCGTCGCCGTCCATCCAGTTGGCCAGACGCTCGACCACACCGCTGGCAAGCAGGTATCGGCGCGCGAGCGACTCGAGGGCGCTGCCTTCGATCGCCGGGCGGCCGGCCAGGGCAGCGCCGGTCGGGGCGGGTGGTCCGTCGGGGTACACCGCCGCGCCGTCGAGCGCGACCTGGAGCAGGAAGGCGTCGAGCTCGTGGCCATCCTTCAGGTACTGCTCGGTCTTGCCTTGCTTGACCTTGTACAGCGGCGGCTGCGCGATGTAGATGTGGCCGCGCTCGACCAACTCGGTCATCTGGCGGTAGAAGAAGGTCAGCAGCAGGGTGCGGATGTGCGCGCCGTCGACGTCGGCGTCGGTCATGATGATGATGCGGTGGTAGCGCAGCTTGTCGACGTTGAAGTCCTCGGGCCCGATGCCGGTGCCGAGCGCCGTGATGAGCGTGACGATCGCGTCGCTCGAGAGCAGCTTCTCGTAGCGCGCCTTCTCGACGTTGAGGATCTTGCCGCGCAGCGGCAGGATCGCCTGGAACTTGCGGTCGCGGCCCTGCTTGGCGCTGCCGCCGGCGCTGTCGCCCTCGACGATGTAGATCTCGCTGAGCGCCGGGTCCTTCTCCTGGCAGTCGGCCAGCTTGCCCGGCAGGCCCAAGCCGTCGAGCACGCCCTTGCGGCGCGTCATCTCGCGCGCCTTGCGCGCCGCCTCGCGGGCACGCGCGGCGTCGACGATCTTGCCGCAGACGATCTTTGCGTCGACCGGGTTCTCGAGCAGCCACTCGCCTAGCTTGCCGGCAACGATCTCCTCGACCGGTCCGCGCACCTCGCTCGAGACGAGCTTGTCCTTGGTCTGGCTGCTGAACTTGGGCTCGGGCACCTTGACGCTGATCACGCAGGCCAGGCCCTCGCGCATGTCGTCGCCAGCGACCTCGACCTTCGCCTTCTTCGCGAGCTCGTTCTCCTCGATGTACTTGTTGATCACTCGCGTCATGGCGGCGCGCAGGCCCGTCAGGTGGGTGCCGCCGTCGCGCTGCGGAATGTTGTTGGTGAAGCAGAGCACGCTTTCGTTGTAGCCGTCGTTCCACTGCATCGCGACCTCGACACCGATCTCGGTGGCGTTCTCGCTCAGCTTGCTGCCCACCGCGTTGAAGACGTTCGGGTGCAGGATCTTCTTGCCCTGGTTGATGAACTCGACGAAACCCTTCACTCCGCCCGCAAAGGCGAAGTTGTCCTCCTTCGCGTTGCGCTCGTCGACGAGGCGGATCTTCACCCCGTTGTTAAGGAACGAGAGTTCGCGCAGCCGCTTGGCGAGAACGTCGTAGTGGAAGTCGATGTTCCTGAAGATCTCGTCGTCGGGCAGGAAGTGCACCTCTGTGCCGCGCTTCTCGGTGTCGCCGACGATCTTCATCGGGCTCACTTCGAAGCCCTCGCGCGTCTCGAGCACCCGGTCCTGCGTGACGCCGCGCCTGAACTCGACGAAATGCACCTTGCCTTCGCGCCGCACCGTGAGCCGCAGCCACTTGCTCAGCGCGTTCACGCAACTCACGCCCACGCCGTGCAGGCCGCCAGAGACCTTGTAGCTGTTCTGGTTGAACTTGCCGCCGGCGTGCAGTTCCGTCAGCGCGATCTCGGCCGCCGAGCGCTTGGGCTCGTGCTTGTCGTCCATCTTCACGCCCGTGGGGATGCCCCGGCCGTTGTCGACGACGCTGATCGAGTTGTCGGTGTGGATCGTGACGACGATGTCGTCGCAGTGGCCGGCGAGCGCCTCGTCGATCGAGTTGTCGACCACCTCGAAGACGAGGTGGTGCAGCCCGGTGCCGTCGCTCGTGTCGCCGATGTACATGCCCGGGCGCTTGCGCACCGCCTCCAGGCCTTCGAGGATCTGGATGCTGCCTTCGCCGTAGCCGGCGTCGCCGCCAGGCCCGTTGGAATCACTCATGGATGTCTTCTGGAGGGCCGCGCAGCGGCCCGGGCGTCGATCTGACTGGAACCCCCGCACGGCGGGGGCAGGGGGTGCGCAACATTCGGGTATCGGATGCCTGCGCGATCCGAGCCGCTCCGCGGCTCAGATTCGCATCGGCATCACGACGTACTTGAAGCCGGGCTGGTCGGGCACGGTTACGAGCGCGCTCGCGCTGCCGTCCTGCAGCTCGATGCGCAGCGTCTCGGCCGTCATGTTGGCTAGCGCGTCGATCAGGTAGGTGACGTTGAAGCCGATCTCGATCGGCTCGCCTCCGTAGTCGACCTCGAGCTCCTCCTTCGCCTCCTCCTGCTCGGCGTTGCTGCTGGCAATCTGGAGAAGGCCGGGCTCGAGGTTGACGCGCACGCCCTTGAACTTCTCGCTCGTCAGGATCGCCGCGCGCTGCAGCGCGGCCAGCAGCGGCGCGCGGCCGAGGTTCACGATGTTCTGGTGGTTCTTCGGGATCACGCGGTTGTAGTCGGGGAACTTGCCCTCGACGAGCTTGGTGACGAACTCCATACCGCCGAAGGCGAACCGGGCCTGGTTGCTGGCGAAGCGCATCTCGATCGGCGCGTCTTCGTCGCGCAGCAGGCGCTGCAGCTCGAGCACCGTCTTGCGCGGCAGGATCACCTCCTGGCGGCTCGGCACCTCGGACTCGAGCGGCGAGGAGGCGAGCGCCAGGCGGTGGCCGTCGGTGGCGACGAGCGTGAGCGTGCGGCCCTCGGCGATGAACAGGATGCCGTTCAGGTAGTAGCGGATGTCGTGCACCGCCATCGCGAAGTGCACCTGGTTCACGAGGTCGCGCAGCGTCTTCTGCGGCACGCCGAAGACGGGGCCGAAGTCGACGTTTTCGTTGACGAGCGGAAAGTCGTCGGCCGGCAGGGTCTGCAGCGTGAAGCGGCTCTTCCCGGCCTGAAGCGTCAGCTTGCTGGCCGACGACGACAGCGTCACCGTCAGGTCGGCGGGCAAGGCGCGCAGGATGTCGATGAGCTTGCGCGCCCCGACCGTGGTGCGCAACTCGCCGGCGTCGCCGCCGAGCTCTGCGGTGGTGCGCACCTGGATCTCGAGATCGCTGGTGGTGAACTCGATCGACGGGCCGTCCTTGCGCAACAGCACGTTGGCCAGGATCGGCAGCGTGTGCCGTCGCTCGACGATGCCGGCCACCGACTGCAGGGCCTCGAGCAGCCTGGTCTGCACGGCTTTCAGAACGATCATGTCTTCCTCTTCAAGGGTGATAGCCGTGGTAGAGGCCGGGGGTTCGTGGGGAGAAGCGTATTTTCGCCTTTTCCATCAAGGCTTTATCGACAGGACAAGGCTGTGGGGAGGAGGTCGGTGAAGGTGCGCGCGAATGGGGATGGTTCCGTCCGCGGCGCGGTCGCTGTGGACAAGCGGGTGGTTGTGCCGGATCGATCCACAGGCTTGTCCGCGAGGGGCCCCGGGGCCTCGGAGTCATCCTTTCAGCGTCTGCTCGAGCACGTGCAGCTGCTGGTTGAGCTCGGTGTTGGTGCGGCGCTCCTCGCCGATCTTGCGCACCGCGTGCAGCACGGTGGTGTGGTCGCGCCCGCCGAAGAGCTCGCCGATCTCGGGCAGGCTCTTCTTGGTCATGTCCTTGGCGAGGTACATCGCGATCTGGCGCGGCCGCGCGATCGAGGCCGGGCGCTTCTTGCTGTACATGTCGGCGACCTTGATCTTGTAGAAGTCGGCCACCGTCTTCTGGATGTTCTCGACCGAGATCTGCCGGTTCTGGATCGACAGCAGATCCTTGAGCGCCTCGCGCGCGAGGGCGACGTGGATGTCCTTGTGGCTGAATCGGCTGAAGGCCAGCACCTTGCGCAGCGCGCCTTCGAGCTCGCGCACGTTGGCGCGCACGTTCTTGGCGATGAAGAAGGCCACGTCCTCGGGCATCTCTGTGGCCTCGGCGCGGGCCTTCGCGATGAGGATGGCCACCCGCATCTCGAGCTCGGGCGGCTCGATGGCCACCGTGAGCCCGCTGTCGAAGCGGCTGGTGAGCCGCTCGTCGATGTCGACCAGGCCCTTCGGGTAGGTGTCGCTGGTCATGATGATGTGCGCACGTCGGGTCAGCAGCGCCTCGAAGGCGTTGAAGAACTCCTCCTGCGTGCGGTCCTTGCCGGCGAAGAACTGCACGTCGTCGATCAGCAGCAGGTCCAGGCCGTGGTACTTGGCCTTCAGCTCGTCGAAGGTCTTGCGCTGGTAGTTCTTGACGACGTCGCTGATGAACTGCTCCGCGTGCAGGTAGAGCACGCGCGCGTCGGCCCGCTCGGTGAGCAGCGCGTTGCCGACGGCGTGCACGAGGTGTGTCTTGCCCAGCCCGACGCCGCCGTAGATGAACAGGGGGTTGTAGGCCGAGCCCGGCGCCGCGGCGACGTGCAGCGCCGCCGTGCGCGCCATCGAGTTGGCGCGGCCGGCCACGAGCGTCTCGAAGGTGAGCGCGGCGTTCAGCCGGTGCGAGGTGGCGGCGGGCGGCAGCGACCTGCCGCCGGGTGTCGAGCGCACCCACGGGCCGAGGCCCGGGCCGCTTGCTGCCACGGCTTCCGGGCCGCCGGCCGCAGGTAGCACGAGCGCGGCGGACGCGTGCAGGGTGCCGCCGTCGCGCCGCAGCGTCGTCGCGTGGGCCGGTGACGCCATGGGGGTCGACTCCGGCCGCGGGGCGAGCTGCAGTTCCAGGCGCACGGGCCGACCGGCGAGCTCGCCGAGGACGGTCTCGATGCGGCTTGCGTACTGCGAGCGGATCCAGTCGAGCTTGAACCGGTTCGGCACCCGCACGAACGCGACTTCGGCCGCGCCAGTGTTCGCGGTGGCGTCCGCGGCGGCGATGGGGACGGGGTCACCGGGCGCGCCCACGGTCTCGGGGGCCGGCACGGTGGTCTGGGCGGTGGCTTGGATGCTTGCCGTCAGCGGCCGGATCCAGGTGTTGAACTGGTGTTGGGGCAGTTCGGTTGCCAGGCGTTCGCAGGCGCGCTGCCAGAGGTCGGGGCTCATTGTGGAAATCTTCTTTCGGGAGCCGCCGCGACCAGTCTCCTCCAGCATCGGCGGATCGCAGTTATCCACAGTTTCCGGCCCGGCGTCAAGGCCTCGTTGGCCCCGATGCCGCTTCCCGGAGAGCCCCGTTCCGTGGTGCAAGTGCCTGTCGGGAAAGGCCGTTTCTATGCTGTAATCGCCGGTTTCCCGCGTACGTTCGACGCAACGCAGGATAGGGTCGGCCCGGATCGGGGCCTGCACCCGCAAGGCCCGCGCCGAAGAGCGTGAGCCGCAATTCCTGCAGTGACCGCTGCATCCAGCCCCGCAGCCAGGACGGCCCGAGCCCGAACATGCTGCCGAAGAGGACCTCTCCATGAAGCGTACCTACCAACCCTCGAAGATCCGCCGCGCCCGCACCCATGGCTTCCTGGTGCGCATGAAGACGCGTGGCGGACGCGCCGTGATCAATGCCCGACGGACCAAGGGCCGCAAGCGCCTGGCCGTCTGAGGGCGGCGCCGCTGGTACTGCCTGTGATGTGGCGGGCCGGTCAGCCGGGTGCGAAGGTGACAGCTGCTGCCGGTCAGGCCGGGTTCCGTAACATCCCCCGATGCCGACGATCGCCCGACTTGTGCACCGGTCCGGGTTCGAGCGCCTGTTGGCCGTCCCACCACGGTGGCGAAGCACTCACTTCGTGATGCACCACGTCAGTGATGCCCTGTCGACAGCGACGTCGGTGAATTCGCGAACCGATCGCATGGAGTTATCCACACAGAGAGGACAACTCGGTGCCGGTTCTGTGGATAAACGGGTGCCAGCCGTCAATCTCGGTATTCTCGTGCCCAAGCG
>WBZP01002381.1_pt1 | contig 21662 bp, 20 predicted proteins | sample 5204301 | NCBI WGS metagenome assembly WBZP01 (sample SAMN12412401, study PRJNA552823) | activated sludge metagenome | isolation source: activated sludge from nitrification reactor of wastewater treatment plant... | place: USA: Pennsylvania | collected 2017
TGTTCTGGCAGAGCCGCAACCGCGGCGAGCCGTTGATCCCCCTGAGCCTGTTCGGCGACCGCAACTTCTCGCTCGCGAACGCGGCGATCACGACGGTCTCGTTCGCGGTCACTTCGATGGGCTTCCCGTTCATGCTCTATGCACAGCTCGTCCGCGGCATGTCCCCGACCGAGGCCGGGCTTCTGCTCGTGCCGATGGCCGTCCTCGCCGCCGTGCTGGCGCCGTTCGTCGGCGGCTTGGTCGACCGTGTACATCCACGCCTCCCGACCGCGATCGGCCTCGCGACGTGCTCGGCGGCGCTGGTCTGGCTGAGCCTCGTCACGCGTCCGAACAGCGCCGTCTGGGAGCTGCTGCTGCCGATGGCGCTGCTCGGCGTCGCGAATGCGTTCATGTGGGCGCCGCTGGCCGCTACCGCGACACGCGATCTTCCCCCGCAGTCGGCCGGCGCCGGCGCCGGCGTCTACAACGCCACGCGGCAGGTCGGCGGTGTGCTCGGCAGCGCCGGGATCGCGGCGCTGATCAGCTCACGGCTCGCCGCCGAGCTACCTGCAGGAGCGGGGTCGGGCGCGGAGCTGACGGCGGCGGGCGCCGGCAAGCTGCCGCCGCAGATCGCCCAGGGATTCGCCGACGCGATGGCGCAGTCGTTGCTGCTGCCGGCCGCGGCCGTCGCGCTCGGGCTCGTGTTCGCGCTGGCGTTCCAGGATCAGACGGCGCGCAGGTAATCGAGGTACAGCGGCCGCAGGGCCGTCAGCACCTCGGGGTCCCGGTGGACCAGCTCGGTCAAGAGGCTCGATGGCTTGAGCACGTCGTTGTAGGCATCGTCCAGTTCGCCGGAGCCTGCGTGGGCGGCGGGCGCGGCGGCGAGCACACGCTGGAAGAAGCCGATGTCGGCATGCCCGAGCGCCTGCTTGAACGCACGGTCGTGCAGCTCACGGTCGCTGAGGGTCTCGAGTTCGTCGCTCATGCCAGCTGCTCCCGGATCCTTGGGTTCTTGGCGGCGCCGGCCTCGTCGAGGCGCCGCACCGGCGTCGTGTAGGGCGCGTTCTGCGCGATCTCCGGATTCTCGCCGGCCTCGCGAAGGATCTCGGCGATCGCCTCCGCGAAAGCGTCGAGCGTCTCCTTGGTCTCGGTCTCGGTCGGCTCGACCAAGAGCGCCTCGTCGACGAGCAGCGGGAAGTAGACGGTCGGCGGGTGGTAGCCGTGGTCGAGCAGGCGCTTTGCCAGGTCGAGCGTCTTGATCCCGAGCTCCTTCTTCATCGGCGCGCCGGAGAGCACGAACTCGTGCGTGCAGAGCTCGCCGAAAGCGAGCGGCAGGTGCTCGAGCACGCCGAGCTGCCGCAGGCGGGCGAGCAGGTAGTTGGCGTTCAGCACCGCCGTCTCCGACGCGTCGGCGAGGCCTTCGGCGCCGAGCGAGCAGATGTAGGCGTAGGAGCGGACGAACGTGCCGAAGTTGCCCTGGAAGCCGCGCAGCCGGCCGATCGACTGCTCGTAGCCCCGCTCGTCGAGGTCGAAAGTGCCGTCCTCGCTCTTGATGATCCGCGGGTTCATCAGGAACGGCTCGATCCGGTCGGACACGCCGATCGGGCCCGAGCCGGGGCCGCCACCGCCGTGCGGCTGCGTGAACGACTTGTGCAGGTTGAAATGGACGATGTCGAAGCCCATGTCCCCCGGCCGCGCCTTGCCCATGACCGCGTTCAGGTTTGCGCCGTCGTAGTAGAGCGTCGCACCGACTTCGTGGACGATCCCGGCGATCTCGGCGATGTTGCCGTCGAAGATGCCGAGCGTGTTGGGGTTCGTCAGCATCAGGCAGGCGACGTCGGTGTCGGCCTTCGCGCGGAGGTCGTCGAGATCGACGCCGCCATCGGCGTTGGTCCCGACCTTGACGACCTCGTAGCCGGCCATCGTCACCGTCGCCGGGTTCGTGCCGTGAGCGGTATCCGGGGTCAGGACCTTGTGGCGGTGCTCGCCACGAGCCTCGTGGTAGGCGCGCGTCAGCAGCACGCCCGCGAGCTCGCCGTGCGAGCCGGCCGACGGCTGGAGCGAGACGTGCGGCATGCCGGAGATCTCGCCGAGCGCACGCTCGAGGTTCCACATCAGCTCGAGCGCGCCCTGGCTGCGGGCCGGGTCCTGGAGCGGATGCAGGCGGGCGAAGCCGGGCAGTGCCGTCACGCGCTCGTGCAGGCGCGGGTTGTGCTTCATCGTGCACGAACCGAGCGGGTAGAAGCCGGTGTCGAGATCGAAGTTGCGGCGCGAGATCTTGACGTAGTGGCGGACGAGCTCCGGCTCTGAGACCTCGGGCAGGCGCGCCGGGGAACTACGGCGGTGGCTGCGCGGCAGGAGGCCGTCAACGTGCGGCACGTCGAGCCCCGGGCAGACGAACGCGCGGCGACCAGCGGCGCCCTTCTCAAAGACGGTCACCGCAGGGTCGTTCTGCATTGGCAGCTGGGCGAGGGTCATACGGCCGCCACCTCCCTCGCTTCGGCCTGGACGGCGGTACTGATGGTTGCCACGAGCCGGTCGATGTCGGCCTTCGTCCGCTGCTCGGTCAGCGCTACGAGCAGGCCGTTCGGCAGCTCGTCGTAGTCGCGACCGATCGCGTACCCCGGGTTCACGCCCTGCTCCTGGCATGCGGCGATCACGCGGCGGACGCCTTCGGCGTCGAGGCCGTCGAGCGTGACGGTGAACTCGCGGACGACCGGGCCGCCACACGGCACGCTGATCCCGTCGACGGCCGAAAGCGCCTCGCGGGCGTAATGCGTGCGCTGGAGCAGCAACTCGCCCAGCTCCTGCAGGCCCTCGCGGCCGAGCCAGCCGAGGTACACGACGCCCGCAAGCGCGTTGAGTGCCTGGGAAGTACAGATGTTGGAGGTCGCCTTCTCGCGGCGGATGTGCTGCTCGCGCGTCTGCAGAGTCAGCACGAAGCCGCGGCGCCCGTCGGCGTCGGTCGTCTCCCCCGCGATCCGGCCTGGCATCCGGCGCAGATGCTCCTCGGTCGCAGCGAAGAACCCGAACGAGGGCCCGCCGAAGTCGAGCCGGTTGCCGAGCGTCTGCCCCTCGCCGACGGCGACGTCGACGCCGGACTCACCGGGCGGTTTGAGGATCCCGAGCGGGATCGGGTCGTACTGGCCGACGACGACGACCTTGTCGCCCGCAGCGCCCTTGGCCGCGGCGCTCAGCGCCTCGACGTCCTCGAGCCCGCCGAGGAAGTTCGGCTGCTGGAGGAAGACGGCCGATGTGTCCTCGCCGCAGGCAGCGGCCCACGCGGCGGCGTCGGTGACGCCATCCTCGAGGCCGACCTCGACGATCTCGATGCCGTAGCCGTGAGCGTAAGTCGCCAGCGTCTCGCGGCTGTGCGGGTGAAGGCCGCGGGAGACGACGAACTTCGCGCGCCTGTTCGCGAGATGGGCCAGGTAGCCCGCGGCGGCGACCGCGCTCGGACCCTCGTAGACCGACGCGTTCGAGACCGGCAGCGCGGTCAGCTCGCTGATCGCGGTCTGGTACTCGAACATCACCTGGAGGTTCCCCTGGGAGACCTCCGGCTGGTACGGCGTGTACGGCGTCAGGTACTCGCTGCGGCCGAGCAGCATGTCGATGACGGCCGGTACGTAGTGGTCGTACATCCCGGCGCCGAGGAACGTGATCTCGTCCTCAGCGCTCGTGTTCTTGGCGGCGAGATCGCGGAGATGGGCGTAGACGTCCTGCTCGGGCAGGCCGGCCGGGAGGTCGAGCGCACGCTCGAGCCTCACGCCGGCAGGGATCTGACGGTCGAACAGCTCGTCGACCGACGTCACGCCGATCGCCTCGAGCATCTCCGCCAGGTTCGCGGCGGTGACGGCGGTGTAGGTGCTCATGGGCTACCCGAGGGTAGCTTCGTAGGACGCAGCGTCCATCAGCGCGTCCTTCTCCGAATCGTCCGCGATCCGGATCTTCACCATCCAGCCCTCGCCGTAAGGATCGGAGTTGATCGCCTCGGGCGAGGCCGACAGGGCGTCGTTGACCTCGATGATCTCGCCGGTGAGCGGTGCGACGACATCCGAGACGGCCTTGACCGACTCGACCTCCGTGTACGCCTCGCCGGCCGTGACGGTGCCGCCGATCTCGGGCGGGTCGAAGAAGACGACCTCGCCGAGGGCGTCCTGCGCGTACCAGGTGATGCCGAGCACGGCGGTGCCGTCCTCGATCCTCACCCAGTCGTGCTCGGGGTGGTACAGCAGGTCGTCGGGGTAGCTCGCGTCGGCCATGCGCCGAACCCTACTTCCTGTAGAGCGGCTTGTCCGCGACCGTGGCGGTGCGCCGCCGCCCGCGAACATCGATCGTCAGCTTCGTGCCGCTCGCAGCTTGTTCCGCCGGCACGTAGGCCATGCCGATCCCGACGCCGAGCGACGGCGACATCGTCCCGCTCGTCACCTCGCCGCCACCCTCGACCGGGTTGCCCTGGCGGGCGATGCCCTCATCCATCGTGAACGCCACCAGCTTCTCGGCCGGGCCGGCACTCCGCGCATCACGGACGGCATCCGAGCCGATGAAGCCCGTGTCCTCCTTGCAGGCCCAACCGAGGCCGGCCTCGACCGGCCCGCGCGAGACCATCAGGTCGTTGCCGTAGAGGTGGTAGCCGACCTCGAGGCGCAGGGTGTCACGTGCCGCGAGGCCGGCCGGCGTGGCTCCGCGACGCGTCAGCTCGTCCCAGATCACCGGCGCCGCATCCGGGGCGCAGAGGAGCTCGACCCCGTCCTCGCCGGTGTAGCCGGTGCCGCAGACGAGCACGTCATGGCCGAGAAGCCGGCGCTCGACGACGTGGAAGCGCTCGGGCAGCGGCCCGTCGGAGACGGCCTGGACGATCTCGCGGGCGCCGGGGCCCTGGACCGCGAGCATCGCGTAGTCGTCTGCGACGTCGTCGACATCGGCCTCGAAGCCTCCGGCTTGTGCGACGAACCAGTCGTAGTCCTGCTGGTGGTTGGCCGCATTGGTGACCGTCAGGTAGCTGTCGGGGCCGAGCCGGTAGGTGAAGAGGTCGTCGAGGACGCCTCCGTCCTCACGGCAGAGGACCGAGTACTGGGCGCCCCCGACCTGCAGCTTCGAGACGTCGTTCGAGAGCACGTGCTGAAGGAACGACTCGGCGTTGGGTCCGCTCGTGTGGATCTGACCCATGTGCGAGACGTCGAACAGCCCGCAGTAACCGCGGGTGGCGAGGTGTTCTTCCTTGACGCCCTGGTACTGCACCGGCATCTCCCAGCCGGCGAACGGCACCAGCTTGGCGCCGGCTTCGGCGTGCCTTTCGTGAAGCGGCGTGCGGCGGAGTTCGTCGATCACGCCGCGAGGCTAGCCGGGTTGGGGCGGCCGTGCCTCCGGTTACGGTCTCTGCCATGGCGGTTCGGTTCGAGGCGGGAGCGTTGGACAGCGGCGACGCCCAGCTGCTCGTGCGCGCGATGGCAGACGAGCTGCGCATGCTCTACGACGGCCTCGACATCGACTCGGAAGACATGCCCAAGGCCGGCCCCGCGGAGCTCGGCCCGCCGGACGGCGCCTTCCTGGTCGGCTACGAGGCTGGGTCTGCGATCTGCTGCGGCGGCCTCAAGGCGCTGCCGGATGGAGCCTGCGAGATCAAGCGGATGTACGTCGTTCCCCGGGCGCGCGGACGCGGCGTCGCCGCCGAGCTGCTGATCGCCCTCGAGAACGCGGCCCGCGGCCTCGGCTACAGCATCGCCCGGCTCGACACCGGTCCGCTTCAGCAGAGCGCGCAGTGCCTCTACGAGCGCGCGGGCTACCGGCCGATCGGCAACTTCAACGCCAACCCGATGGCGAGCTTCTGGGGCGAGCGCCGGCTCTGACGCCGGCGTCAGATCTCCTCGGGGATCATCACGATCGACCCACAGGGACACTCGGCGACGCACAGGCCGCAGCCCTTGCAGTAGTCGAGGTCGAACTCGTACTCGTAGGCGCCGTCCCCGAGTTTGCGGACCGCGTTGTCGGGGCAGACGCCGAAGCAGTTGTCACAGCCGAAGCAGTTGCCGCAGGACAGGCAGCGCCTTGCTTCGAACAGCGCCGAGCCGGCGTCGAGGCCCTGTACGACCTCGTCGAAGGTCGAGGCGCGCCGTGCCGCGTCGAGCCGGCCGCGGACCTCCCGGGGCGCATCGGAGTAGTACCACGGCGTCAGGCCCTCGAACGCCGCCAGCGGCGGCCGGGCCGGATGTTCGTGAGGCGCGTCGCGGAGCCAGCCGTCGATCTGGCGCGCCGCCTGCTTGCCATGGCCGACTGCGACCGTGACGGTGCGCTCGGCCGGCACCATGTCGCCGCCCGCGAAGACGCCGGCGCGACCGGTCATCAGGCGCTCGTCGACCGCAACCACGCCGTCCTGCACGTCGATCTCGGGCACGCCGGCGATGAACCCGAGGTCGGTCTCCTGGCCTAGCGCGAGCACGAGGCTGTCGGCCTCGAGCGTCTCGGTCTCGCCGGTCGGCTGCGGGAAGCCGGTCTCGTCGAGCACCATCCGCTCGACCTCGATCGTCCCGGCGCCGACGTGACGGACCGTCGACAGCCAGCGCAGCGTCACGCCCTCCTCCTCAGCCTCCTGGACCTCGGAGTCGTGCGCGGGCATCCGGTCGCGCGTGCGGCGGTAGACGATCAGCGCCTCCTCGGCGCCGAGCCGCCGCGCCGTGCGTGCCGCGTCGATCGCCGTGTTGCCGCCGCCGTAGACGACGACGCGGCGGCCGAGCAGCGGCTGCTCGCCTTCGGCAACGCCTGCGAGCATCGTCACGGCGTCGAGGATCCGGGCGCTCTCGCCGGCGGGGATGTAGGCGCGGCGGCCAAGGTGGGCGCCGACCGCGCAGAAGACCGCGTCGATACCGCCGCGGTCGTGCTCGATCACCGCGCCGAGATCGTCGACCTTGCTGCCGAGCTCGAACTCCACCCCGAGCGCGGCGATCCGGTCGATCTCGGCACCGAGCACGTCGCGCGGCAGACGGTAGGCCGGAATGCCGTAGCGCATCATCCCGCCCGCGAGCGGAGCGGCGTCGCGGACCGTGACGCGGTGCCCGAGCCGGCGCAGGTGGTAGGCGGCCGACAGCCCGGACGGCCCGGCGCCGACGATCAGCACGTGGCGGCCGCTGTCCCGGCTGGCGGGCGGCAGCTCCCAGCCCTGCCGGATCGCCTCGTCGCCGAGGAAGCGCTCGACGGCGTTGATTCCGACCGCCTCGTCGAGCTGCCCACGGTTGCAGGCGGTCTGGCACGGGTGGTAGCAGACGCGACCCATGACGGCCGGGAATGGGTTGTCGGCCACGAGCTGCTCGAACGCAGCCCTGTAGTCGCCCTCCTCGGCCGCGTAAAGCCACGCCTGAACGTTCTCCCCCGCAGGACAGGCGTTGTTGCAGGGCGGCATCAGCGACACGTACTGCGGCCGCTCCGTGCGCCACGTGCCGGTGCGGTTCGCCAGGCTCGATCCGGGGTTCAGCGTGATCGCGAACGGGCGCTCGGTCATGTGCCGTCCCCCTCTTCCTCCGGAACGAGGCCGTAGCGGGCGATGTTGCGGTCGGCGATCGCCTGAAGCCGCCCGATCGTCTCCTCGTCGCGCTCGGGCTCGAACAGGTGGCGGAAGCGCCTCTGCGGGCGCAGGTAGGTCTCGGCAGGCACGCGGCGGCGGATCGGCGTGACCGCGGTGACCTCGCCGCGCTCGGCCTCGAAGACCGGGAACAGCCCCGACTGGGTCGCGGCGCGGGCGATCGACAGCGTTTCGGGGGCCATCGTGCCCCAGCCGAGCGGGCAGGGCACGAGCACGTGCAGATAGCGGGCGCCGCGGATGCTCATCGCCTTCGCGACCTTGCGCTCGATGTCGCGGAGGTCGGCGACCGTGGCGGTCGCGACGTACGCGATCTCGTGCGCCATCGCGATCCTCGGCACGTCCTTGCCCTGACCGAACGGGTTGCCGGGGTGAGGGCCGACCGCCTGCGTCGTCGTGGTGCGCGCGGCGGGCGGCGTGGCGCCCGACCGCTGGACGCCGGTGTTCATGTAGCCCTGGTTGTCGTAGCAGACGTAGAGCACGTCGTCGCCGCGCTCGAACATCCCCGACAGCTGTCCGAGACCGATGTCGACGGTGCCGCCGTCGCCGCCCTGCCCGACGACGCGGATGTGCTCGCGTCCTTGCGCCCGCAGCGCCGCCGCGACGCCCGAGGCGACGGACGGCGCGTTGCCGAACAGCGAGTGCAGCCACGGGATCTGCCAGCTCGTCTCGGGGTACGGCGTCGAGAAGACCTCGAGGCAGCCGGTCGCGTTGACGGCGACCATGTCGCCGCCGGTCGCATGCATCGCCGTGTCGAGCACGTAGCGAGCCCCAAGCGCCTCGCCGCAGCCCTGGCATGCACGGTGCCCGCAGGTCAGCGCGTTCGTGCGCGCGGCGTCGGACTGGACGCTGCGCAGCTCCGGCGGGACAAGCCGGTTGCCGGCGGCGTAGGAGCCGACCTGGAAGAACTTGACGTCTCGGTTCGGGTCGTGGGCGGTCGTCATCGGTCAGTGCGGGGTCGAGCGGACGGTGCCGATCTCGCGGAGCAGGCGTTCGGCGCCGGAGCCCGACGCCGCGTCACGGGCGATGCGGTCGAGCTCCGGGGCGATCAGCTCCGTGTCGAGATCGAGGAACGTGAGCTGCTGATGCTCATAGCGGTCGTCCTCGGCCACGTCGAGCATCGCGTGGAGCGACGCCTTCGTGACGGGGCGGCCGCCGAGACCGGCGACGACGGTCGGGACGCGCACGCCGCTGCCGGCAAGCGCGGTGCGCACGTCCGCCGAGACGATGCCGCCGACGCCGGCCGAGAACGCGCGCTCGACGACGATCGCCCGGCGGCATCCCGACAGCGCCTCGCGAACGGCGTCGAGCGGGAACGGCCGAAACGCGCCGATCCCAAGAACGCCGATCCGGTCGCCCCGCTCGCGGCGTTCGTCGGCGACGTCCTTGATCGTCCCGAGCACCGATCCAAGCGCGACGACGATCGTCTCGGCGTCCTCGCAGCGATACGGGCGCACGAGCCCGCCCGAGTCGCGGCCGAACCGCTCGCCGAACGACGTCGCGATCTCGGGGATCAGCGACAGGGCCCGCAGCTGCTTGGCGTGGGCGAGGTAGCGGACCTCGGTGAAGGCCTCCGGCCCGACCATCGCGCCGATCGAGACCGGGTCGGCCGGGTCGAGGCGCTGCTCCGGCTCGTACGGCGGCAGGAACGCCTGCACGCTTGCGGCGTCGGGCACATCGACCTCCTCGACCGCGTGCGTGAGGACGAAGCCGTCCATGCAGACCATCACCGGCAGCGAGATCCGCTCAGCGAGTGCGAACGCCTGGACGTGCAGGTCGCAGGCATCCTGGTTCGACTCGGCGTAGAGCTGGACCCAGCCGCTGTCGCGCTGACTCATCGCGTCCGAGTGGTCGTTCCAGATGTTGATCGGTGCGCCGATCGCCCGGTTGGCGACCGTCATCACGATCGGCAACCCGAGTCCCGATGCGTTGTAGAGCGGCTCGGCCATGTGCAGCAGGCCCTGGCTTGCGGTCGCCGTGTACGTGCGCGCGCCGACCGCAGACGAGCCGATGCAGGCCGACATCGCCGCGAACTCGGACTCGACGTTGAGGTACTCGCAGCCGTCGAGCGTGCCTGACTTCACAAGCGCGGAAAGCGTCTCGACGATGTGCGTCTGCGGGGAGATCGGGTACGCGCAGATGACCTGCGGGCGGCAGGCGGCGACCGTCCGCGCGACCGCCTGCGAGCCCTCGAGCTGCTCACGCATCGATCGCCTCCGGGGCCCCGATCCGGGCGGTCACGAGCTCGTGCGCGGCGACGGCCGCTGCGACGTTGCCCTCACCGGCCGCTCCGGGGAAGCGCCCGCAAATCGCGCCGGTCACGGCCGGCAGCCCGACGATCCCGGTCAAAGCCGCGAGGCCGCCCAGCAGGGCCGCGTTCGGCAGCGGTCGCCCGAGATGCTCACGTGCCAGCTCGGATGCCGGGATCGACAGCGCGCGCGATGGGTGGAGGCGATCGAGCACGTCACCGATCCCGAGCGCGTCGAGCGTCCGTGAGGCGTTGATCAGCAGGTGACCGTGCTCGTGCATGCCGGCGAAGACGTCGACCTGATGCAGCAGCGTCGGATCCTGGATCACGAGCGCGTCGGGCGCCATCACCGGCTCGCGAACCCGGATCTCCTTATCGGCGATCCGCACGAACGAGACGACGGGAGCACCGGTGCGCTCCGACCCAAAACTCGGAAACGCCTGCGCGTGGCGCCCTTCGGCGAATGCCGCCACCGACAGCAGCTCGGCCGCCGTCACGACGCCCTGCCCACCGCGCCCATGTATCCGAACCTCGAACACACTGCCCATCGTACGCCCGCCCGCAAGACGGCGGGCCCCCTGCGCACAAGGCGCAGAGGGCCCGCTCGATGCCCTTCCCCATCGGGGTCCAGGGCTGCTCGTCAGTTGTTCTGCGTGGCCTCGGTCGGCCAGCTGTAGGCGAGCATGTCGGTCAGGAACGCGTCTACGGCATCGGGATGCGCGTGGGCGAGCTCCAGGACCAGCTCGACGAGCCGGCCCCCTGTGATCTGTGGCATGCGTTCTCCTGGTGGTAGCTCCTTCTGCCACCTATTCGGAACCGAGCGCCGCTGGACGCAACACATGGACAGATAGTCACCGGCCACCACGTCCCACCCGGCCCCGCGACAACCTCAACATCGATCACCGAGGGAAGCCAGTTGCGGCGCAGCCGCCGTCTCGCCCACCACCACGCCAGATGGAACTCGTCGACCAGCAGCTACCGCAAGAACGGCGGGACGTCGATGTCCTCGTCCCGGATCTCGAGCGACTCGTCGATCCGCGGCGAGCGGTCGCGCTCGCGTGAGCGCGACCGGGTCTCGACCCGTGCCCGGCCGGGACGCCCGCGCTTGTGATCGAAACCGGTGGCGATGACGGTGACCCTGACCTCGTCGCCGAGCGTCTCGTCGATCACCGACCCGAAGATGATGTTCGCGTTCGGGTCGGCGGCGTTCTGGACGATCTGCGCGGCGTCGTTGATCTCGAACAGCCCGAGGTCCGAGCCGCCGGTGATGTTGAGCAGGATGCCTGTCGCGCCCTCGACCGAGTCCTCGAGCAGCGGGCTCGAGATCGCAGCCTCGGCGGCGTCGGCGGCACGATTCTCGCCGCCGTTCTGGCCGATGCCCATCAGCGCCGACCCTGCGTCGGACATGATCGTCCGGACGTCGGCGAAGTCGAGGTTGATCAGGCCGGGGATCGTGATCAGGTCGGTGATGCCCTGGACGCCCTGGCGCAGCACGTTGTCGGCCTCGCGGAACGCCTCGAGGATCGTCGTGCGGCGCTCGACGATCCCGAGCAGCTTCTCGTTCGGGATCACGATCAGCGTGTCGACGACCTCGCGCAGGCGCTGGATGCCCTCCTCGGCCTGACGCATCCGCTGCGTGCCCTCGAACTCGAACGGCTTGGTGACGACACCGACGGTCAGCGCGCCGATCTCGTTCTTGGCGATCTCGGCGATCACCGGCGCGGCGCCGGTTCCGGTGCCGCCGCCCTCGCCGGCGGTGACAAAGACCATGTCGGCGCCCTTGAGCGCCTCCTTGATGTCATCGCGCGACTCGCCGGCCGCGCCGAAGCCGACCTCCGGGTTCGCGCCCGCGCCGAGCCCCTTGGTCAGCTCGTGGCCGATGTTGAGCTTGACGTCCGCGTCGCACATCGCGAGCGCCTGCGCATCGGTGTTGGCCGCGACGAACTCGACGCCGCGAAGGCCGGCATCGACCATCCGGTTGACCGCGTTCGTGCCGCCGCCGCCGACGCCGACGACTTTGATGACTGCGAGATAGCTGCCGCTGTCCATGATTGGCTCAGGTTCCTCGGTTGACCTTCAAAGAGTTCGTTCGCACTGGACCACGATGCCGGCAAGGCCGCTTCCGGCCTCCCAGACACCCCCATCTTCGGCGAGTCGGGGCAGTGTAGACCGCAAGATCGCCTGCACACAAGCGAACCCTTGACTCGAAGTCGAGGGTGTCGTTCCGCTCATGGCTGAGGCTGGACTTGAGGGTTCGGCGTCGTGACGGCGGCCGGCGGCTGCGCCTGGACGGTGCTCTCGACGCCGCCGACGGCAGGCCGGTCGGGTGCCCGCAGGTCGATGTACGTCGCGTCACCGAGCTGCGGGTCGCCGAGGACGCTTGCGGCGGCGATCCACTTAGCCCGCAGTCGCTCGCTGCCGCCGAAGCGCAGCGTCACACCGGATCGCAGCTGGAACGTGATCCCGGTGTCGCGCGCGACCCCGCCGAAGCGGATCTCGCGGCGCAGGTCGTCGGGCGCGAGCTGAAGCGCGGTCAGGACGGAAACCGTCTGCTCGGCGACCGACGTGCCGGCGCCGAGCGTGCCGCGCACCGGGACCACCGGCAGGTTCCCGGCGGGAACACCCGGCAGCGGGCGGCCATCGGCGGAGACCGCCATCCTCGAGGCGCCGGAGGCCAGCGCCGCGACCGGCCGGTCCTCCTCGACGGTGATCACGAGCCCGTGCGGAAGGCTCGCGTCTGCGCTGACCGACCTGACGGTCGGGTAGCGGTCGATCGCACTGCGAAGCGCCTCGATGTCGACGTCCAGCGTGCTCATGCCCTCGGCCGCGCGCTCGAGCCGGCGCGCGATCTCCTCGGCCTTGTAGCCGGAGACACCCTCGACTGTCGTGTCGCGGACCTCGACCAGCGATGAGTCACGCAGCCACGGATAGCCGGCTACCGCGAGCGCCCCGGCAACCAAGACGGCGACGAATACCAGCAGAACACGGCGACTCGGAATCGAGGGGGCGCGAACGCCGAGCGGAGCCTTGAGTGCCAGGCGACTCATCTGAGGGCGTCTTCGCCGCGTCTCCCCCGCTCCCTTCCCGAGCTTCTTCATCGGACAGCGGCGCCCGCCAGGAGCCGATGCGCCGCAGTGTCGATGTCGCCGGCGCCCATCGCGAGCAGCAGGTCGCCCGCGCGGAGAGCGCTGCCGAGATGAGCGGCCGCCTGATCGAGACCTGGCATCCAGACGACGGCCCGTGCGCCGGCGTCGGCGGCCGCCTCGGCGATCGTCAGCCCGCTGACACCGGGGAAGTCCTCCGGGCGCTCGCGCGCGCGGTAGACGTCCGAGACGACGACGAGGTCGGCGGCGGCGAGCGCTTCACCGAAGCGGCGGCCGAGCTGCGCGGTGCGGCTGTACAGGTGCGGCTGGAACCACGCAACGATGCGCGGCGCGCCAAGCGACCGTCCGGCGGCGATCGTCGCGGCGACCTCGGTCGGGTGATGCGCGTAGTCATCGACGACGACCGCTCCGCTCGCGGTCGTCCCGAGACGCTGGAAGCGCCGGCCGGCGCCGCGGAAGCTCGCGAGCGCCGAAACGAGAGCTGCCTCATCGGCGCCGGTCTGGCGGCATGCCTCGAGCGCCGCGGCGGCGTTGCGGGCATTGTGCTCGCCTGGAACCGAGAGCACGACGTCGTGTCCGCGCCAGGAGAACCGCGACCCGCCCTGAGTGATCGTGACCGCGCCCGGGTCAAACACGAGGTCGCCCTCGCGAGCCAGCTCGGGCGCCACTACGCGGACCGGAGCAGCGGCACGGAACTCGTCGAACACCCGCTCGAGTTCGCGCAGCGAGCCGTAGGTCGTGTGGTGATCGAGCTCGATGTTGAGGACGACCGCGACGTCGGTCTCGAGGGCGAGCATCGAGCGGTCGGACTCGTCGGCCTCGACGACGAGCCATTCGCCTGCGCCCCAGTCGGCGTTTTCGCCGGTCGTCGTCAGCGCGCCGCCGATCAGGTAGCCGGGCTCGAGGCCCGCGCCGAGCAGCGCGTGGGCGGCCATCGAGCTCGTCGTCGTCTTGCCGTGGGCGCCGGCGATCGCGATCACCTTCGCCATCGTGGTCAGTTCGCGTAGCAGCTCCGCGCGCGGCTTGGAGGTGCGGCCTCCGATCGTCCGCTCCGGGTTGTCGTCCGGGATCGCGGTGCTGTGGAAGATGTCCGCGCCCTCGGGCACGTTCGCTGCGTCGTGACCGACGGTGACAGCGATGCCGAGCGCGCGCAGCCGGTCGAGAGCCGGCGACTGGTCGCGGTCCGAACCGCTGACCTCAGCGCCGAGCTGGACGGCGACGCGTGCCCATCCGCTCATGCCGGCGCCGCCGATCCCGACGAAGTGGATCTTCCTGCCGGCCCAGGGGCGGCCCCCGCTCATCGCTGTCCCTCCGCCGCCGCGACGACCTCGGCGGCGATCCGCTCGGCGGCGTCCGGCCGGGCGAGGGCCGCGGATGCGCTCGCCATCGCGCCCAGCCGGTTGCGGTCGCCGAGCAGCGTGTCGACCTGTTCGCGCAGGCTCTCGGCGGTCAGTGCGTCGTCGGCGAGAACGACCGCGGCGCCGGCGTCGGCCATCCAGCGGGCGTTGCCGGTCTGGTGATCGGCGGCTGCATGCGGGTAGGGCACGAGGATCGCCGGGCGCCCGTGCGCGGCGATCTCGAACACCGACCCGCCCGATCGCGCAACCACGAGGTCGCACGCGGCCAGCGCATCGGCGAGCGGCGAGATGTAGGCACGGAGGTCGTACCCCGCGGGCGGCGGGTCGCCGAGCCGCTCGGCGCAGGCCGCGTGATCGCGCTCACCGCTGCTGTGCAGGACCCGGAAGTCGCCACCGGCCAGCCCGTCGATCGCCGCTTCGTTGATCGTCCGGGCGCCGAGCGAGCCGCCGAACACGAGCACCAGCGATTCGTCGTCGCCTGTACCGAGAGCAGCGCGCGAGCCGGCGCGGTCGGTCTGCGGCGGCGGCACCGGGCGCCCGGTGACGACGTACCGCTTGCCCGTGCGCCCGTCGAGCGCGAACGCCAGGCAGACACGGGTCGCGAATCGCGCCAGCAGCCGGTTGGTGAGACCCAGGTGCGAATCGGCCTCGGTCAGGACGAGCGGAATCCGGCGCCTGACCGCCGCCGCGCCGACCGGTCCCGCGACGTAGCCGCCGCCACCGAGCACGACATCCGGGGACAGGTCGCTGAGCAGCCGTCCCGCGGTACGGACGGCGAGCGCCGCACGTCCGGCGCTGCGCAGCGCCGCGAGCGGGTTCGTCCTGCTCAGGCCGGTCACGTCGAGCCGGTGGAACTCGTAGCCGGCGGCCGGCACGAGCTCGACCTCGGCACGGTCGGCGCCGATGAAGACGACCCGATGGCCCTCAGCTCGCAGCACGCCGGCGACCGACAGCGCCGGCACGACGTGCCCCGCTGTCCCACCGGTGGCGATCACGATCGTCCGCGGCTCCATCGGCCGTGGATGGTCGCGCATCGCGCGGCGGCGCGGAGCGGGCCGCCCCTGCCGCAGACTCGCGCGAGATCCCCAGCACCAACCCGATCGCCGCCAGCATCGTGATCAGCGTCGTGCCGCCGTAGGAGATGAACGGGAGCGGGACGCCGGTCAGCGGCGCCAGGCCGAGCACTGTGAAGACGTTCAGCATCGCCTGGCCGATGTAGAGCGCGATCAGGCCGCCGGCGAGCAGCTGCGTGTAGCGGCTGCGTGCCTGCTGGGCGATGCGCAGCCCGGCGAACGCGAGCATCCCGTAGAGCCCGAGCAGGACGATGATCCCGAGCGCACCGGTCTCCTCGCCGACGATCGCGAGGATGAAGTCGGTGTGAGCCTCGGGCAGGAAGAGGTTCTTCTGCTGCGACTGGCCGATTCCCTTGCCGACGAGCCCGCCCGACCCGACGGCAATCAGCCCCTGCACCGCCTGGAAGCCGGCGTCGGAGGCGTGGGCCCACGGATCGAGGAACGAGGTGAGGCGCTCCATCCGGTACTGCGCGGTGCTGGAGTAGGCCAGCACGAGCGCGGCGCCACCGCCTCCGAGCGCGCCGAGCCACCGCATCGGGATGCCCGCCGCGATCAGCATCGACCCCATCGCAAAGGCGCACACGAGCGCGGTCCCGAGGTCGGGCTGAAGCGCGACGGCGACGACCGCCGCGCCGGTCAGCAGCACGAACGGCCGCAGCTCGCGCCAGTCCTCCATCATCTCGGGCCGCGCCGAGAGCACCTTCGCCGCGTAGAGGACGAGCCCGACCTTCATCAGCTCGGACGGCTGGAACGTGAGCGGGCCGGCGCCGAGCCAGCGCTTGGCGCCGCCGGCCTCGACGCCGAGGCCGGGGACGCGCACCGCGAGCGTCAGGACGATCGCGCCGATCAGAAAGTGCCCTGTGTACGGCGTGATCCGCTCGAGCGGATACCGCGCGACCGCGAACATGACACCGAGACCGATCGCGGCGAAGACCCCGTAGCGGATCAGGTACTCGAAGCCGCTTCCCTGCCCCGACAGCAACGAGCGCGCGGATGAGGCGCTGAAGACCATTACCGCGCCTGCGGCGAGCAGGCACAGCGTCGCGGTCAGCAGAAGGTCGTACTCGATCGTCCGCTTCGGCCGCCGGCGCTGCTCCATCAGATGCTCCTTCGCGCAGCGTCGGCGAAGACCTTCCCGCGCTCCTCGAAATCACGGAACTGGTCCTGCGAAGCGCAGGCCGGAGCGAGCAGGACGACGTCACCGGAATCGGCCTCCCTGGCCGCGAGGGCGGCGGCCTCCTCGAGCGACCCGCAGCGCGAGACCGGGAGCACATCGTCGATCGCCGCCGCGATCGCGCCGGCCTCCTCCCCGATCACGTAGGCGCGCCGGCCGTACGCGGCAAGCGGCTCGCGGAGCGGTGCATAGGACTCGCCCTTGCCGCGGCCACCGACTATCACGTGCAGCGGGCGCTCGCCGAAGCTACGCATCGCGACCACGGCGGCATCGACGTTCGTCGCCTTCGAGTCGTTGACCCAGAGCACGCCGCCACGCTCGATCACCGGCTCGAGCCGGTGCGGCACTCCCACGAAGGTTGCGAGGCCGGTCGCGACCTTCCGCGGATCGGCACCGCGCGAGAGCACCACCGCCGCCGCCGCCGCCGCGTTGAGCGCGTTGTGCGGGCCGGGCGCGCCGAGCTCGGAGAGGGGGATCAGCTCGGTTCCCCGCCAGATCAGCGCAGCGTCGGCCACGACCATGTCGGCATCGGCGCCGGGTCCGAACGTCACCCGCTCGGCCAGACCGGGCACGATCTCGGAAGGCACGTCTGCGGGCACGACGGCGAGATCGCCTTCGCGCTGATGGGCGAACAGCGAGAGCTTCGTCCTGTGGTACTCCGCGATCGTCCCGTGGCGATCGAGGTGGTCGCTGCCGAGGTTGAGCAACACGGCTGCTTCCGGCGCGAACGCCGGCGCCCATTCGAGCTGGAAGCTGGAGATCTCGCAGACGATCTGCGCGGGCAGCGCGTCGCCGGGTGTCGCGAGCGAGCTGTAGGCGGTGCCGACGTTCCCGACGACCGCTGCCGCGGTGCCGAGCTCACGCAGGAGATGACCGAGCATCTCGCTCGTCGTGGTCTTGCCGTTCGTGCCGGTTACGGCGATGACAGGCGCCTCGACCATCCGCCAGGCGCATTCGAGCTCACCGAGCACGGGCAGGCCCCGGGCTGCGGCGGCGACCAGGACCGGGGCCTCGGCAGGGACGCCCGGCGATGTGACGACCGCGGCGACATCGGCGAGCGCCGAGAGCCCGTCATCGCCGAGCCGCACCTCGACCGCCGGGCCGAGCGGCTCGTGCTCAGGAGCTCCGCGATCGACGGCGATCACGCGCTCTCCACGCGCAGCCAGCGCCGTCGCGACGGCCGCGCCGGAGCGCGCGAGGCCGACGACGAGATACGGCCCCGGCGGCAGTGGCGGCCTGCGACTGCCGGCCCCGGCGCTCACAGCGCCGTCTGCTGGAAGAGCGTGAACCCGGCCGCTGCGCAGATCCCAGCGACGATCCAGAAGCGCAGGATGATCTTCGTCTCCGACCAACCGGCGATCTCGAAGTGATGGTGGATCGGGGCCATCAGGAAGACGCGCTTGCGGAACGCCTTGAACCAGCCGACCTGGATCAGGACCGACATCGCCTCGACGACGAAGATGCCTCCGATCAGGATCAGCAGCTCCTCGGTCTGCGTCATCACGGCCATGCCGGCGATCGCCCCTCCGAGCCCGAGCGAGCCGGTGTCGCCCATGAAGATCGTCGCCGGGTAGGCGTTGAACCAGAGGAAGCCGACGCAGCCGCCGATCAGGCAGCCTGCGAGCAATGAGAGGTCCTCGTTGCCGGAGACGACGAACGTGATCCCGAGGTAGGCCAGCAGCACAATCGCCGAGCACCCGGCCGCGAGCCCGTCGAGGCCGTCGGTGAGATTCACGGCGTTCGTCGTACCGGCGACGACGAGGTAGATGAAGAGCGGGTAGACGATGCCGAGGTCGACGGTCGCGTCGAGCGTGCGGAGCCGCAGCTGGGGACTCAGGTCGGCCATCCGTGTGGCCACCCACCAGAGCATCAGCGAGATCGCGACCTGGCCGAGCAGCTTCGTCTTGCCGCTGATCCCGAGCGAGCGGCGACGGAAGATCTTGTAGGCGTCGTCGGCGAACCCGAGCGCGGCGGAGGCGACAGCGACGAGGTAGACCCCGACCGAGCGCCAGTCGTAGTCGCTGAGGATCAGGAACGGGATCGAGATCGCCGTGAAGATGATGACCCCGCCCATCGTCGGCGTGCCGGCCTTCTCGTGGTGGCCCTCCGGCCCCTCCGGGCGGATGTTCTGCCCGAACTCGCGCCGCCGCAGCATCGCGATGAATTTCGGGCTCAGGAAGATGCAGATCAGCAGCGACGCGAGGCCGGCGATCAGCACCTCACCCATCGCCGCGCTCCGCGTGAAGCCGCTCGGCGACGACCTCGAGCCCGATGCCGCGTGACGCCTTGACGAGCACTGTGTCGCCGTCGCGGACCAGAGCGGCGGCGAGCTCGGCGGCACCGGCGGCGTCAGCCGCCCGGTGCGCGTCGCCGCCGAACGGGGCGGTGGCGTGAGCGGCGAGGGGGCCGGCGGTGATCAGCACGTCGACACCGGACGTCCGCGCCTGCTCTCCGAGCGCGCGGTGGAAGCCGTCCTCACCGGGGCCGAGCTCGAGCATGTCACCGAGAACGGCGACCGACCTGCCGGGCGCGGACGCAGCGAGGTCGTCGAGGGCGGCGCGCATCGACATCGGATTCGCGTTGTAGCAGTCGTCGATGACGGTGACGCCGCCGGCGAGCGCGATCCGTTGGCCCCGCATCGCGCTCAGCTCGGGCTCGACGAGGCCGGCAGGTTCGATTCCGGCCGCACGGCAGGCGGCGAGCGCGGCCAGCGCGTTGAGCCGCATGTGCGCGCTGTCCGGCCGGATCGTCAGCCCGTCCGGAAGCTCGCTGACGTCCCCGCCGGGGCCGAACGTCACGATCTCGAGGTCCTCGCGCCAGTAGGGCTCGATCAGCGGCTCGGATGCCGGCAGCACGGCGGTCTTCCCAGGGGCGAGGCCGGCGATCAGCTCGCACTTGGTCTCCGCGATCGCCTCGATCGTGCCGAGCAGCTCGAGATGGACCGGGCCGACGTTGACGATCACGCCGATGTCCGGCCGGCAGATCGCCGTCAGCTCGGCGATCTGCCCCCGTCCTCGCATCGCCAGCTCGAGCACCAGTACCTCGGTGCCCTGCGCGGCGCCGAGGATCGTCAGCGGGAGGCCGATCTCGGTGTTGAGGTTCTGCGAGGTCGCGACCACGCGCCGCTGCTGGGCGGCCATCGCGCGCGTCAGATCCTTGGTCGAGGTCTTGCCGGTCGAGCCCGTGATCGCGATCACCACGCAGCCGAGCTCGTCGCGCCACGCGGTCGCGAGCCGCTGCATCGCGGCGAGCGGGTCGGCGCAGGCGATCAGTGCGCCGGCTCCCTGCGCAGCCTCCGCGTGCGCCTCGGACACGACGGCGCCCCAGGCGCCGGCGGCGAGAACCTCGGCAGCGAACTCGCCGCCGTCGGCGTTGCGGCCCGGGAGGCCGAAGAACAGCGCGCCCGGCCCCGCCTGGCGCGAGTCGATGATCGCGTGGTCCGGACCCTCGGCCGCGGAGTCCCGGGCGACGACACGTGCGGAGGGACCGATCTCGGCCGCGATCCGCTCAGCGTCCCAGCCGCGCACCGATCGCCTCCCTCGCGACGAGCCGGTCGTCAAACGGGACGGTCCGCCCGTTCTCGAGCTCCTGGTAGGTCTCGTGGCCCTTGCCGGCGATCAGCACGACGTCCCCGGCTTGCGCGTGGTCGACGGCGCGCCCGATCGCCAGCCGGCGGTCACTGACGCGCTCGGCCTGCGGCGCGCCGGCGGCCATCGCGTCGAGGATCAGCTCCGGGTCCTCGCTGCGCGGGTTGTCGCTGGTCAAGATCACCTCGTCGGCGCCGGCGGCCGCCGCGGCCGCCATCAGCGGGCGCTTCTCGCGGTCGCGGTCGCCACCGGCTCCGATCACGCAGATCACGCGGCGCCCCACGGCGATCTCACGAGCGGCTCGCAGAGCCTCCCCGACAGCGTCCGGCTTGTGGGCGTAGTCGACGATCACCCCGAAGTCCTGGCCCGCGTCGACCGGCTCGAAGCGGCCCGGTACACCGGATGCGCGAGCGAGGCGAGCGGCGATCTCGTCGCTCGGCAAACCGAGCGCACGCGCGATCGCGATCGCCACGAGCGCGTTCTGAACGTTGAACCGACCCGGCAGCGGAACGGTGTGCTCGGCACCGTCTGCGCGGAAGTGCGTACGTGTGAAATCGGGGCGCAGATCGGTCGCGCGCAGGTCGTTGCCCTCCCCGAGCCCGGTTGTGACCGTTCCCGGGAACTCCGATGCGAGCCGCCTGCCCCAGACGTCGTCGCCGCAGGCGATCAGGGTCGCGCCCTCGGCAGCGGCCGCGGCGAAGAGGCGCTTCTTGGCCTCGAAGTAGTCCTCCATGTCCGCGTGGAAATCGAGGTGGTCGTGGCCGAGGTTGGTGAACGCGGCGACGTCCCAGTGGATCGCGTCGGCCCGGTGGAGCACGAGCGCGTGCGACGAGACCTCCATCACGCAGGCCCGGTCGCCACCGTCGAGCATCGCCGCGAAGTCCTGTTGGAGCGCGATCGCCTCCGGCGTCGTCCGGACCGCCGGCCGCTCGACGCCCGCGATCCGCGTCGCCACCGTGCCGACGAGCCCGCAGCCCGGGGCCGAGCTGTCGGCAGCGAGCAACGAGGCCGCGAGGTAGCTGCTCGACGTCTTCCCCGCCGTGCCGGTGATACCGACCATTCTCAGCCGCGCGGTCGGATCGCCCGCGAACTTCGCGGCAGCGGGCGCCATCGCCGCGCGCACGTCGTCGACCACGACCTCCGGCACACCGAGGCCAAGCGGACGCTCGACGACCAGCGCCACGGCCCCAGCGGCGACGGCGTCCGCGGCGAAATCATGACCGTCCCGCGTGTGCCCCGGCACGCAGAAGAACACCGTCCCCGGCCGAACCTCGCGGTTGTCGAACGCAAGCGCCCCGACCTCCATGTCGACCGGCACCGTGCCGAAAAGTTCACTCAGGCGCACGGACGCAACGCTACGCGACCGATCGGAGCCTCGACCACCGGCTCGAGGGAGCGACGCCACCCCGACGGTGATCCCACAGAACGACGCGGCGTGTCGCCGTGTGGGACCAACGCCCCGCCGCCCCGACGGTGGTCCCACAAAGCGACGCGGCGTGTCGCCGTGTGGGACCAACGCCCCGCCACCCCGACGGTGGTCCCACAAGACGACGCGGCGTGTCGCCG
>WBZP01001217.1_pt1 | contig 21660 bp, 17 predicted proteins | sample 5204301 | NCBI WGS metagenome assembly WBZP01 (sample SAMN12412401, study PRJNA552823) | activated sludge metagenome | isolation source: activated sludge from nitrification reactor of wastewater treatment plant... | place: USA: Pennsylvania | collected 2017
CTCACGCCGAGCGCAACAAATCTGTGGCGCGCCGAGTCGAGCCAAAACGGGTCCTCTGCCATTCTTGCCATTGACGGTGACCTCGGCTCGTTCTGGACGAATCAAGCGCGACAGGCGCAGGCGCAGCTCCACCTCGCGCGCCGCACGCTCGGCCCGCCGCGCCTTCTCGAACAGCCGGTCGGCGTTCGCGCGACCCGACAGGCGCGGGTCGAGCGCGATCACCCGCCGCACGTCGGGCTCCCGGGGGTCTGGGAGCTCGACCGACTCCGCTCCGGCTTCGAGGGCGTGGCCGAACGCGAGCAAGGCCTCCGCCTGCCGGCGCAGCGCCCCGGGATCGGCGAGCCCGCGCAGGTCGTCGGCGAGGTTGCGCTCGAGCTGCCCGAGGCGCCGCACCGCCCGGCGCGCGCGCTCGAGCGCCGCGCGCTTCTCGCCTTCGAAGCGGCGGCCGCGACGCCGGCCCTCGAGGAAGAGGGCCGCGGCCTCGGTCCAGGAGCCGGCGGGAATCGCGACGAGGCCCGGCCGCGCGAGCTCCGCCGGCGAGAGAAGGACCGGCTCGGCCGCGAGCGCCGCGTCGTGCCAGGCCTCGCGCGGCGCCGGCGCGAGCAGCACGGGCCGCGCCGCCGCGAGCCTCGCGCGGAGCGCCGCGAAGGCCGCGGCCGTGCCGTCCGTCTCGCGGGCGAGGAGCGGCCCGAGGCCCGGGCACGCGGCCATCGCCGCCCGCGCGGGCGAACGGCCCTCCGCGCGGCCCGCGGCCACGGCCGCCTCGAACTCCGCCGGCTCGATCCGCGACCACTCGCGCTCCGGCTCCGGCGGGGGCGGCGGCCACGCCTCGCGGCCCTCGCCGAGGGTGCCGAGCGGCGCGCCGTCGACGGCCAGCGTCAGCGCAGGGGCCGAGCCTCCCGGGCGGAGGACTAGCGTCGCGCCGCCGGCGCGCGCGACGAGCACGCGGTCGCCCGCGATCCGCCCGAGGCTCGAGAGCCGCACGCCGTCGACGTGCTTGCGCAGGTGCAGCAGGGCCTGGCGGGCTCGATGGGAAGCCTCGTCCGTCGCCGAGGCCAGGCGTCGCGCGAGCTCGCGCGGGACGAGGTAGGCGCCGGCGGTGCCCCGACCCGCGTCGAGCCAGAGCCACTGCTCGCGCAGCCCCGAGACCTCGAAGGCGACGGCGTCGGCCGCGACGAGGCGCGGGCGAGAGAGGTGGCGGCCCACGACGAGCGGCGCCGCCTCCGCGAGCAGGCCGTCGAGAGTGATCGCGTCCAAGCCGGCGCGGCAGGCCGACGGGAGGCGCTATCGGCGGACGACGCGCGTGCCGAAGAGCCGGTCGTGCACCGCGCGCGCCGCCGGGTCGAACGCCATCGGCAGGCAGCCGAGGCCGGCCGCCACGACGCCGGCGAGGCCCGCCACCGCGCGCGCCGCGGCGAGGTGGTACGCGGGCGGACGACCGCTCGAGGAGACGACGCGGATCCCGGTGATCAGCTTGCCCGGCGTCTGGCCGGTCGTTCCGGTGAAGTAGCTCGCGTAGAAGACAGCGAGGAGCCCGAGGTAGGCGCCCAGCCACGTCCAGCTCGCGATGAGGGCGGCGAGGTCGACGCGCGCGGCGCGGCCCGCGAAGTAGACGACGACCATCGCGATCAGCGAGAAGAGGGCGAGGTCGACGGCGGCGGCCTGCGCGCGCTCGAACGGCCGGGCGGGACGCTCGACGGGAGCGGCGTCGGGCGCCGGGGCGGTGAGCTCGATATCGGGAACCTCGTCGTGGTCGAGCGAGTCGACCTCGAGCGAGGGCATCGGCCGGCGGCGGGAAGGAATCACCTCGTCGAGCGCGGCGAGGTCGACGGCGTCGCGTACGGGCTCGGCGGCATCCGGCGGCGCGAGGGGCAGGTCCGCCAGCTCCACCTCGCGGGCCGGCGCGGGGCGCACGCGCCGCGGCGCGACCTCGGCCGCGGAGGGTTCGGCCGCGACCCTCGTGGCGGCCGGAGGCTCGAGCTCCCAGCGCTTCTCCGGGAACGGCTCGACGGACTCTCCGAGCTCCAGCGGAGCGGCGGCATCGACCCGGGAGACGGCGGAGCGGCGCGGCGGCGCGGGAGCGTCGGCCACCGGCGCAGCGAGGGGCCGCGCGGCGGCCGCGGCGGCGCCCGGCGGGAGGGCCCCGGCGGCTGGCGCCGCGGCGGGGCCCTCGATGCCGTCGAACAGCGGCAGCCCGGGGTCGGCCCGCTTCTGGCGGCGAGAGCGCACGCGCTCCTGGACCTCGTCGCGCCACGAGCGCTCCCTCGCCGCCCGGCGCAGGGCGGGGATCTCGCGGATCGGCTCCGGCCTCGCCTTGGGACGAGCGGGCGGCGTGAGGAGGCGCGGGTCGGCGGCGAGAGCGCCCTCGACCCGCGGCACGGCCCCGCTGTCGCACACCGGACAGCGGTCGGCTCCCTCCACGAGCTCCCCTCCGCAGGACGGACAGGTCATCGATCAGGCCCTCCCGGCGCGCCGGCCGCCACCGGCCCGGCGAGCCGCGTCATCAGCGCGTCCCAACGCGAAGCGAGCTCGAGGCCCGCGACGACGAACACGACGACCCAGAGGCCGAGGAGGGCGCGGCGGGGCCACGTCCGTCCCGCGGAAGCCGGGCCGGGGGCCCGGCCGGTGTCGTGCATTGCCGTGATCGTCCCCGTTCGCAAGTGATTATCGGAGAACGCCGCGCGGCGATTCAAGCCTCTTCGCGCCGCGGGAGAAGCCCATAGCTCTTCATCTTGCGGTAGAGGTTCGACCTCTCGACCCCGAGGGCCTCGGCCGTGCGGCTCATGTTGCCGTCCGCCTCGCGGTAGCGGCGGAGGATGTACCGCTTCTCGAACTCCTCGCGCGCCTCGGCGAGCGTGCCGCCGATCTCGGCGCCGCCGGGCGCGGCCACGCCCGCGCTCTCGTCTCCCAGCAGCGGCGGGGGCAGGTGCCGCAGCTCGATCCGCTCGCCGGGGGCCATGATCACGAGGCGCTCGATGGTGTTCCGCAGCTCCCGCACGTTCCCCGGCCACGGCAGCTGCGCGAGCCGCTCGAGGACCTCGGGCGCGATCTCGCGCGGACGCCGCCCGTGCTCGGCGGAGAGGCCCTGCATGAAGTGCCGCGCCAGGAGGGGCACGTCCTCCCGCCGCTCGCGCAGCGGCGGCACGTGGAACGGGATCACGTTCAGCCGGAAGTAGAGGTCCTCGCGGAAGCGTCCGGCCCGGATCTCGTCCTCGAGCGCCTTGTTCGTGGCCGCGATCACCCGGACGTCGACCTCGACCGTCCCCGCGCCGCCGACGGGCTCGATGCGCTGCTCCTGCAACGCCCGCAGGACCTTCGCCTGCGTCTTCAGGCTCATGTCGGCGATCTCGTCGAGGAAGAGGGTGCCGCCGTCGGCGAGCTCGAACTTGCCCTTGCGCGGGGCGAGGGCGCCGGTGAAGGCGCCCTTCGTGTGGCCGAACAGCTCGCTCTCGATGAGCTCCTCGGGGATGGCCGCGCAGTTGACCTCCACGAACGGGCCGGCCGCCCGCAGGCTCTGGGCGTGGATCGCACGGGCGACGAGCTCCTTGCCCGTCCCGTTCTCGCCGAAGACGAGGGCGCGCCCGTTCGTCGGCGCCGCCTGCGCGATCTCGGCCCGCAGCCGCCTTATCGCCGGGCTCTCGCCGACCATGACGTAGCGCTCGTCGAGCTGGCGGCGCAACGCGCGCACCTCGGTCTCGAGCCGCCCACGCCGCAGTGCGTTCCGGACAGCGAGGAGCGTCTTCTCGAGCGAGAGAGGCTTCTCGACGAAGTCCTGGGCGCCGAGCCGCACGGCCTTCACCGCCGTCTCGATCGTGCCGTGGCCGGAGATCACGACGACCGGCAGCTCGGCGTCCATCTCGCGCAGGCGGTCGAGGACCTCGAGCCCGTCCGCCCCCGGCAGCCACACGTCGAGGATCGCGAGGTCGTACCGGTGCGACTCGAGGGCGACGAGCGCCGCCTCGCCCGTCTCGACTGCGTCGACGGCGTAGCCCTCGTCGCCGAGGATGCCCGCGAGCGACGCGCGCACCCCCGACTCGTCGTCGACGACAAGGATCCTCTCCCTCATCCCCTGGGCCTCACGCCGGCAGCTCCACGACGAACCGCGCGCCCCGCGGCGGGTTGTCCTCGGCCCGGATGGTGCCGAGGTGCTCCTGCACGATGCGGCTCACGATCGCGAGGCCGAGGCCGCTCCCCCGCTTCTTGGTCGAGAAGTGGGGGACGAAGAGACGGTCGCGGTCGGCCGGCGCGATGCCCCGGCCGTCGTCCGCCACGACGAGGCGGGCCCGCCCCCCCGCCCGATCGTACTCGGTCACGACGAGGATCCGCCCCTTTCCGTCCGTCGCCTCCACCGCGTTGTCGACGAGGTTGATGAGGACGCGCTTCATCTGATCGGGATCGAGCCGGAGCCGCGGGAGGTCCGGGGCGAGCCGCCGCTCGACGGTGAGGCCCGGGTAGAGTCCGTCGTAGAGGGAAAGAGCCTGGTCAACGACGTCCTCGAGGGCGCAGGGCTGCAGGTTCGCCGCCGGCAGGCGGGCGAACTGGGCGAACTCGTCGACGAGGTTCTTGAGGGCCTCCACCTCGTCGACGATGGCCCGCGTGCACTCCGTCACCACCCGCTCGAAGCCCGGGTCGTTCTTGAGCCACGCCTTGCGAACGCGCTGGGCGGAGAGCTGGATCGGCGTCAGCGGGTTCTTGATCTCGTGGGCGAGCTTCCGCGCGACCTCGCCCCACGCCGCGACCTTCTGCGCGCGCATGAGCGGAGTGAGGTCGTCGACCACCACGAGCGCGCCGGGGGCGGCGCCGAGCGTGCCGGGCAGCGTGACGACGGTGACGGCGAGGTGCCGGTCGCGCTCGCGCGAAGGCACGATCACCTCGCGCTCCTGGCGCGAGACGCGCCCGGACAGCAGGCGCACGACGAGGGCGTGGATCTCCTCGCGGCCCGGGCCCTTCAGCACGGCGTCGAGCGTCAGCCCGACGGCGCCCGGCTCGAGCTCGAGCAGGCGCTGGGCGGCGTCGTTGGCCGCGGCCAGCGTTCCCTCCTGGTCCACGACCACGACGCCGGTCCCGACCGTCTCGAGGACCGTCTCGGTGAGGCGGCGCCGCTCCTCCAGCTCCTGGTTCTTGCGGACGAGGCCGCCGCGGGAGAACTCGACCTCCTCTTCGCTGCGGGCGAGGCGCTCCGACATCCGGTTGAACGACGCGATGAGGGCGCGGAACTCCTCGCTCCCGGCCGGGAAGTCGACGCGCACGCCGCGCTCGCCGGCCGCGATGCGCTCCGCGCCCTCGCCGACGAGGCGCAGCGGGGTCGTGATGCGGCGCGCGAGGTACAGGGCGAGCCACACCGCTCCGAAGAGCACGAGAAGGGCCGGGAAGAGGTAGAGCGAGCGGTAGAAGGCGAGGATGGGCTCGCGGTAGGTCTGCGTCTCGCGGAACTTCGTGTAGCGGTCCTGGACCTCGTGGAGGGCCAACGCGACCTCCGGCGCCACGAACGTCGAGACCACCACCGCGCCGGCCGCGGCGCCGTCGGCTCCGCGCAGGGGCACCGCCGCCCGCGCGAGGCGCCCCGGGCCGAAGGCCACGTTCGCCTCCGCCGCGTGGCCGGCCGACGCGGTGTCGGCGAGCGCGTCTCCGGAGGCCGCGTCCCAGGACGGGGCCGGCGGCAGGCGCGGGTCCACGACGCTCACGATCTCGCCGGCCGCGCCGTAGACCGAGACGACGTCGAGCTCCCGCTCGCGGGCCCTCGCCTCGATCGTCCGGCGCAGGCGGGCCTGGCCTTCGCCTGCCAGCAGGCCGCGCGTCTCGATCTCCCGGGCGAGGAGCCGGGCGTGGACGCGGCTCGTGGCCATCGCGGACTGGTCGAGGGCGGCCCCGAGCGCGCGCGACGAGACGAGCAGCCGCTCGACGTCGACGTTGAACCAGCGGTCGACGGCCTGGCGCACGAGGTCGCTTCCGACGAGGAGGAGCAGCAGCGAGGGCGCGGCGGCCATCCCGAGGAAGACGAGGAGGAGCTGCATCCGCAGCCGGGCGCCGAAGACCCCGCGGCGCCACTCCATCAGCATGCGGACGAGGTTGCGGCCGAGGACGAAGATGAGGACGAACAGGAGCGAAAGGTTGATGACCGTCAGCCCGAAGAGGAGGGCGGAGGCCATGAACTTCGGCTCGAAGTCGCCGCTCTTGCGGAGCAGCCGCTCGGAGAGGAGAAAGACGAGCGCCAGGCCCCCGGTCACGGCGAGGACGAGACGGACGTTGTTCTGGAACCTCGGACGCGGCATCGGCCAAAGTGTAGCTCCGCAGCCACACTCCGGCCGCAGCGGTCCTGCCGCGCGGGCGCGGCCGATGCCTACCGCGCGGGCGCGGGCTCGAGCGCGGCCGTGAGCGCCATCCGGAGCGGGCCGGCGCCGGCGGCCGCCGCCGCGGCCACGGCGGCGGGCGCCGGCCGCGAGGCGACGGTGACCTGGAGCGAGGCCGGCCACGTGGCCGCTTCGTGCCAGGCGCGCGCCGCGGGAGCCGGCGAGGCGACGGCGCTCGACCACTCGGACTCGAGCGCCGCGAACGACCGGCCGTACGCCGCGACGAGCGAGCGCTCGATCGCCCGGGGGCTGCCGTCGCAGCCGCGGAGGAAGGCGTTCATCGTGTCGATCCCGTAGCGGTCGAGGAGGAAGCTCACGAAGGAGCCGGCGAGCGCGTAGTCGCGGTCGGCGTCGGCGAGCGCGAAGCCGACGAGCAGCTCGCGGAGCTGGCCGCCGCGGGAGGTGAACTCGCGGGCGACCTCGTCGAGGCGGCGGCCCTTCCACTCGCCCTCGCTCGTGAGCGCGACGGCGAGGCCCTCGGAGAACAGAGCGGAGGGCCGTCCCAGCCGGCCCGCCGCCGCGTGCACCAGCTCGTGCGGGTGGTAGGGCTTCACCGAGTCGATCCGGCCCGTCGCGAGGTCGGTCACGCCCACCGCCGCGAATCCGACGAGGGCCTGCATCTCGGCGACACCGTCGTGCCGGTAGTACTCGATCCGACGGCCGGTCGGCGCCGCGCCGAAGAGGCTGTCGAGCCGGTCGAGGAAGGCCTCGCTGCGGCGCACGTCGACGTCGCCGGCGCGGCGCGCGTGGTAGACCGCGCGGCTCGTCGTCGCGACGACGTCGCGCGAGGAGCCCGTCGCGAGCGCGGGAGAGAGGAGCGCCGCGCCGAGGATCGCGAGCCGGAAGGCCTTGGTCCGCACGCCCTCTCCAGGGGCAACGCGCGGGCCAGGCCGGACGAGATCCCAAACCTTTGACTACAAAGCAGTTGATCGGCCCGAGGGGAGTCGCGCGGTCGGGAATCCGGGCGCTCGCTCGGGATCTTCTCCGCGTGCTCCGCGACGAGGCACGCGGGCGCGCGGAGGAGCGACGCGAAGACGCGGATCCGCCGAGCGCGGCGGACGTCGAAGCGATTCGGGAAGATCGGGAGAGGGCTCGGAACGAATGCCCTAGGACGTGGCGGGGGGCGCGGCGTTCTCCCCGCCCGTCAGCGACTCCTCGACCATCGACGCGAGCGCGTGGTGGCTGAACGGCTTCTGGAGGAAGCGCTCGCCGCGCTGGATGCCGCCCTGGTGCGTGAGGGCTTCCGCGGTGTAGCCCGAGACGAAGACCACCCGCGCCACGCGGCCCGACTCGCGCAGCCGGCGCGCGAGCTCGCGGCCGCTCATTCCCGGCATGATCATGTCGGTGATCAGCAGGTCGAAGGCGTCGTGCTCGGCGGCGACCGCCAGCGCCTCGGCGGGACGGCTGGCCTCGACGACCGAGTGGCCGATGCTCGCGAGGATGTCGGCCATGAGCTCGCGGACGCCGGAGTCGTCCTCGACGAGCAGGATGCGCGCGGTCTCGGACGGCCGCGCGGGCGGGCGCGGCGGCGGGACGGGCCGGGCGCTCTCGGCCGCTGCGGCGACCGCCGGCAGGTAGATCTTGAACACCGTGCCGATGCCGATCTCGCTGTAGACCCAGATGAAGCCGCCGCTCTGCTTCACGATGCCGTAGACGGTCGACAGGCCGAGCCCCGTTCCGATCCCCTCGGGCTTCGTCGTGAAGAACGGCTCGAAGACGTGCCGCTGCGTCTCGCGGTCCATGCCGCAGCCGGTGTCGGTGACGGCCATGAGGACGTAGTGGCCCGGCACGCACGGCGGGTGGTTCATGACGTAGGTCTCGTCGAGCAGGACGTCCTCGAACTCGACCGTGAGCCGGCCGCCGTCCGGCATGGCGTCCCGCGCGTTCACCGCGAGGTTCAGCAGTACCTGCACGAGCTGGCCCGGGTCCGCCTTCACGTTCCCGAGCTCCGGGCGCGGCACGACGGCGAGCTCGACGTCGTCGCCGATCACGCGCTGGAGCATGCCGCGCGCGTCCTCGACGACCTCGTCGAGCCTCACGACCCGCGGGTCGAGGACCTGCTGGCGGCTGAACGCGAGCAGCTGCCGCGTGAGGGCCGCCGCCTTCTCCGCCGTCCAGACGATCTGCAGGAGGCGGGAGCGCGCCTCGGGCCGGTCGGCCGCCCACGCGGAGAGCTTCTCGCTCTGGCCGAGGATCACGCTGAGGAGGTTGTTGAAGTCGTGGGCGATGCCGCCGGCGAGGCGGCCGATCGCCTCCATCTTCTGCACGAGCATGAGCTGCCGCTCGGCCGCCCGCAGCCGCTCCTCGGCCCGGCGCGGCTCGGTCACGTCGTCGGCGACGTGCACGTAGTGGGTGATCCGGCCCTGCGCGTCGCGTACCCCGCAGACGCTCGCCCGCTCGCGGATGAGGCTGCCGTCCTTCCGGCGGCCCTCGTACTCGCCCTTCCAGGTCCCGCCCGAGCGGACGGTCTCCCACATCACCTGGTACTCGGGGCTGGGGGTGATCCCGCACAGCAGCCGCTCGGGCGTCGAGCCGAGGATCTCGTCCGGCGAGTACCCGGTCGACTGGGAGAAGCGCGGGTTCGCGTACTCGACGTGGCCCTCGACGTCCGTGACCAGGATGTGCGCCGCGCCCTGCTCGACGGCGCGCAGCAGCTGCCGCAGGCGCTCCCCGTCGCGGCGGGAGGCGGCCTCGGGCTCCCCGGCGGTCAGGAACCGGAACGGATCAGCCACGCTCCCCCCTGCTCTCCAGGGCTGAAGCTCTCGTCGAGGCCCAGCTCGGCGGGCCGGCGGAAGAGGTATCCCTGCATGAGGTCGCAGCCGAGCTCCGTCGCCGCCTCGCGCTCGGCGCTCGTCTCTATGCCCTCCGCGACCACCGCGATGCCCATCTCGCGGCTGACGCTGCAGATCGACGCCACGAGCTTCCGCTTCATCGGCTCGCGGTCGAGCCCGCCGATGAGCCCGCGATCGAGCTTCACGAAGTCCGGCTGCAGCAGCGCGAAGCTCGTGAGGCCGGCGTAGCCCGAGCCGAGGTCGTCGACGGCGAGGCGGAAGCCCAGATCGCGCAGGCGGCGCACGCGGTCGCGCACGTCGGGCACGCTCTCGATCGGGTGCCGCTCCGTGATCTCGAGAACGACTTCCGGCGCGAGGGCCGACAGCGGCGAGTCGGGGTCGTAGAGGTTGTCGTCCAGGAAGTCTTCGTGATGGAGGTTGACGAAGAACATCCGGCCGCGGGCCCGGGAAGCCGTCTTCGCGATGGTCGTCCGGATGCGCCGGCCGAGGTCCCGCGTGCGGCCGAGCCGCTCGGCGATGTCCAGGAAGGCGAGCGGCCCCGCGACGGCGGGCTCGCCCGTGCGCAGCAGGGCCTCCCAGGCGAACACCGTCCCGTCCCGGGTGCGCAGGACGGGCTGGTAGGCCATGTAGAGCGACTCGACCGCCCGCGCGAAGACGGCCTCGAGGCCGGCCCGGTCGCCGATCAGGCTGTCCCCCTGGCCGAGGTAGCGCACGGCCTCGCGCTTCACCTGCGCGAGCCGGCGCAGGCGGGCCGCGTTCTCGACGCAGCGAACGAGCTCCACGCGGGAGACGGGCTTCAGGAGGTAGTGCAGCGCGCCGAGCTCGAGGGCCTGCACGGCCGTCTCGAGCGACGGGCTGCCCGTCACGAGCACGACCGGCACGTCGAGATCGCGCTCTCGCACGGCGCGGAGCACGTCGACGCCGCTGCTGCGCGGCATGACGACGTCCGTCAGGACGACGTCGAACGAGCGGCTGTCGAGCGCGCGCAGCGCGCTGTCCCCGTCCCACGCCGCGGTCACCTCGTAGCCCGCCGCGAGGAGCACGTCGGCGTAGAGCTCCAGGAGATCCCGCTCGTCCTCGACCACGAGCACGTGCCCGCGCACCGCCGCGGGCGTCGACGGCTCCTCGAGGCTCACCCCGCTCCGCTGGAGGTCCTCCTGCACGTCCCGAATCGGCTCGACCCTCGCATCCATGCCCCCGGGCGATGCAATTCGTCTGCCGTGCCCGGCGGCGGGTCAGGTGCGCCGAAACGCGTGATCCGGGGCAGCTCTCGAGCCCTCCCGGGCCCGCCTCGGGCGAATCGCCCGAGGGACCACCCGGAAGAATCGCCCGATCACTGCTCGGAGGCGGTCCCCCAGGCCTGAAGCTTGTTGTACAGGGTCTTCGGATCGATGCCGAGGGCCTCGGCGGTCCGGCCCCGGTGGCCCCGGTTCTTCTCGAGGACGGCCCGCACGTACTCGCGCTCCATGTCGGCGAGGGTGAGGTCGGTCCGCAGCACGCGGGGCGTCGCCCGCGGCCGGACCTCGAGCGGCAGGTCGTCCGAGCGGATGGCCGGGCCGAGGCTCAGCACGGCGGCGCGCCCGATCACCATCTCGAGCTCGCGCACGTTGCCCGGCCAGTCGTACGAGGTGAGGGTCTGCACGGCGGCCGCGTCGAGCATCCGGCCGCTCCCGGTGCGGTCGAGGAAGTGGCGGGCGAGGAGGGCGACATCGGCGCGCCGCTCGCGCAGCGGCGGCACACGCAGCGAGACGCCGTGCAGGCGGTAGTACAGGTCGCGCCGGAAGCGGCCGGCCTCGACCTCGGCCCGCAGGTCGCGGTTCGTGGCCGATACGACCCGCACGTCGACCCGCACCGGCCGCGTGCCGCCCACGCGGAAGAACTCCTGGGTCTCCAGCACGCGCAGCAGGCGCGACTGCAGGGCGAGCGTCAGCTCGCCGATCTCGTCGAGGAACAGCGTTCCCCGCGTCGCGACCTCGAAGAGGCCCATCTTGCGGTCGAGGGCGCCGGTGAAGGCGCCGCGCTCGTGGCCGAAGAGCTCGCTCTCGATGAGGTTCTCGGGCAGCGCGGCGCAGTTGATCGGCACGAAGGGGAAGGAGGCCCGCGGCGAGTGGTCGTGCACCGCGCGGGCGAGCAGCTCCTTGCCGGTTCCCGTCTCGCCCTCGATGAGGACAGGGAGGGGCGAGCCCGCCGCGCGCTCGAGCGTCTCGAGCATCTGGCGCGTGGTCGGGTCCGCGGTCACGAACCCGTGGAGGGGCTCGTGGCGCCGCAGGCGCACGCGCAGGGCCGTGTTCTCGCGCCGCAGCCGCGCCTTCTCGGCCGCCTTCACGACGAGCACGTTGAGCTCGTCGAGGCGGGGGGGCTTCGTGACGTAGTCGTAGGCGCCGAGGCGCATCGCCTCGAGGGCGCTCTCGACCTCGGCGTTGCCGGTGAGGATGAGGGCCTCCACCGGCATGAGCTCGGCGGAGATCTCGCGGAGGACCTCGAGCCCGCTGCCGTCCGGGAGCTGGAGGTCGAGCAGGGCCACGTCGAATCCGCCCTCGCGGACGCGCTCGCGGGCCGCGGCCACGGTCGCGGCCCGCTCGATCTCGTGCCCGCGGGCGCGGAGCTCCTCCTCGAGAAGGCCGCTGAAGGACGCGTCGTCCTCGAGGAGGAGGATCGCGATCCGCTCAGGAGCGGGCATCGGGCACCTCGGCGCCGCGTCGCGCGGCCAGCGGGAGTAGGAGGAGGAAGCGGCTTCCCTGCGCCTCGCTCACGGCCTCGACCGAGCCGCCGTGGGCCTCCGCGACGGCCCGGCAGGCGAGGAGGCCGAGCCCGAGCCCGCTCTCCGGGGGGCGAGTCGAGGCGAACGGCTCGAAGAGGAGCCCGCGGACGGCGTCGCTCAGCCCGTGGCCGCGGTCGACTACGGTCACGACGACGCCGTCCCCGGCCGCGACGACCTCGAGCGTGACCTGCCCGCCGCTCGGGCTCGCGTCGAGGGCGTTCAGAAGCAGGGCGAGGATCGCCTGGCCCAGGCGCGTCTTCACGCCGCGCACCGGGCCGACGGGGCTGTCCGCCTTCAGCTCGATCTGGATCTGCCGGCGCGCGGCCTCGTCCTTCGCCAGCAGGGCCGCCGAGCGGCACAGCGCGGGGACGTCGACGAGCTCCTCGCGGCGGTCGAGCGGGCCGCCGAACTCGCGCATCGCGGCCATGATCTGGCGGCAGCGGCCCGCCTCCTCGAAGATGGCCCGCGAGTAGCGCAGGGCGCGGTCGCCCGGCGCCGCGCCCGACTGCAGGGACTGCTCGAGGCTCTCGGCGCGGAGGCTGATGGCGGCGAGGGGGGTGCTGATCTGGTGGACCACCGATGCCACGAGGCGACCGACGGCGGCCAGCCGCGCCGCTTCGACGAGACGCTCCAGGAGAGCCGGCTCGGCCTTGGGGTCGAACGGCACGGCGTGCATATTAGCAATTCGTTCACGCCCGTGCGCAGGATTTCCGGGCGGGAACGGCTCCGGCGCCGGCGCGGGCGTCAACGCTCCGTTCCCAGGCCGACCAGACGGTCGCGGTTGCGGCGGTACTCCTCGACGAAGAGCCGTGCGACGAGCGGGTCGAACTGCGAGCCCGAGCACGCCTCGATCTCCGCGAGGGCCTCCTCCGGCGTGCGGGCGGGGCTGAAGGGCGTCTGCCGCGTCATCACCTCGAACGCCTCGGCGACCGCGATGATGCGGCCGCCCATCGGGATGGCGTCTCCCGCGAGGCCGCGGGGGTAGCCGGTGCCGTCCCAGCGCTCGTGGTGCGAGTGGATCGCGGGCTCGAGCGGGCGCCAGCGCGAGATCGGACGCAGGATCTCGACGCCGAGCGCCGGGTGACGCCGCACGGCCTCGCGCTCGGCCGCCGTGAGCGACCGCCCCTCTCGGAGGAGGCCCGCCGGGAGGCGGAGCTTGCCGACGTCGTGGAGCAGCGCGGCGAAGTGGAGCGTGCGCCGCTCCTCCTCCGCCAGCCCCAGCCGGCGGGTCACCATGTCGGTGAGGGCGGCGACGGCATGCCCGTGCCCCCGGTAGTGCACATCCTCGGCGTCGAGCAGGCCGACGAGCATCTCGCAGGTGTGGGTGAAGAAGTTGCGACTCGCCTCGGCGGCGCGGGCGTTCTCGATCGCCACCGCGCCCTGACGCGCGAGGCCGGCGAGGAGCGACACGTCCTCGTCGTCGAAGGCCCGGGCGCGCCCGGCCACCATCAGGACGCCGTCGAGCCCCGGCCGCTGCAGGGGCACGCAGACGAAGCCCGGGAGCGAGGCGCCGAGGTCGTCGCAGCGGGCCGAGTAGCCGGGGTGGTCGCCGGCCGAGTCGAGCCGGATCGGCCGGCCCGTCTTGATGACGTGGCCCGCGATGCTGTCGCCGGGGCCGAACAGACCGCCCGTCGCCACCTCGCCGTCGCCGTACGCCGCGCGGATCGTGAGGTCGCCGAGGTCGTTCGTCTCGGTGAGCAGCACGCGCACCGCCTCCACGTCGAGAAGCTCGCGGGCCGAGCGCGTGAGGTCCTGCACGAGCGCGTCGAGGTGCGCGTGCGCGGAGAGGCGCGCCCCGATCTCGCCGAGGAGGGCGAGGCGGCGCGCCGACTCGCGGAGGCTCGCGAGCAGGCGCTGGTTCTCCGCGCGCAGCTCGCTGCGCGCGATGGCGGCCCTCACCGCCCGCCGCAGCCGGACGGCCGCGAGGTCTCCCTTCTGAAGGTAGTCGAACACGTCGTGGCGGATGCCCTCGATCGCCGAGTGCATGTCGGCGTGCCCGGTCAGCACCACGACCTCGGTGCCGGAGTTCGCCTTCTTGAGCTCGCGGGCGAGCTCGAGCCCGTCCATGCCGGGCATGATCAGGTCCACCACGGCGACGGCGAAGGGGCGGCGGCGGGCGAGAGCGAGCGCCTCGCGCGGCTCCTGGACCGCCACCGGGTCGATGTCGCGGTCGGACAGGGCGTCGACCACCGTGCGCCCGAACTCCGCGTCGTCGTCCACGACCAGCACGGCGTGAGTGGCCCAGGGTACCGGCGGCGTGCCGGATCCCGCGTTCGGGGGGACGGAGTTCGTCGACATCTCGCCTCCTAGCGCGCGCGGCCGACGTGGCGCATGACCCAGTCGGCCCATCCGTGACGCGGCGGCGCGGCGTCGGCGCTCCGGCCCTCCCGGACGAGCGAGAGCTCCCGCCGCGCCTCGGCGTCGCCCGGATTCTGCTCCAATGCCCGGGTCAGTGTCGCTTCGGCCCGGGCGTGGAGCCCCTCTCGCCGGTAGAGCGAGCCGAGCAGGACGAGGGCCCTCGCGTCGGGCGAAGGGCCGCTCGAGAGGTCGCGCAGCAGCGTGAGGCCGTACCGGCGCCAGCGGGGATCCGACACGTAGGCGCGCGCGAGCAGCAGCTCGGCCCGGCGCCGCTCGGCCGGCGCCGAGGACGCCGCGAGCGCCTCGTGGAGGAGGCGAACGGCGTCCTCCGAGCGCTCGCCGCGGATGGCGGCCTCGGCCGCGCGCACGCACTGCTCCATCCGGGCTTGTCGCTCCTGCGGCGACTCGGCCTTCGGCGCGGGGGGCGGCGGCGCGGGCGCAGCCGGCGCGGGGCGAGGCGCCGGTCGGGCCTCCTCCCTCGGCCGTTCCTCGCGGGGCGGCGGAGGCTGCGTCCGGCCGTCGGGCGCGCGGTGACCGCCGAGCTGCCGGCAGGCGTCGTTCAAGGCGACGAAGACTGCCTGCGCCCTGTCTCGCAGGTCGTGGTTCTCGGGCGCCAGCGTGTCCGGGTGGAAGCGGCGCGCGAGCGCGAGGAAGGCCGCCCTCGCCTCGGCCGGTCCGGCGTGCAGGCCGACGCCGAGCTGCTGGGCCGGTCCCTGCTGCGAGAGCCGCTCGTAGCGCTCCAGGATATCCCGCCGCACGTCGGCGCTCGTCGTGTCGCGGGGCATCGCGGCGGTCACCTCAGTTGACCAGGGCGGGCGCCGCGTCGTCGCCGATCACCACGACGCAGCGGATGGCGGCCTTGTGCAGGGCGAGGAACTCCTCCGCGCCGCCGGGGAGGTCCTCGCGGCAGGCGTCCCACAGCGACAGATAGGCCCGATCGTCGCCGACGAGCTCGTGGAGGGCCGAGCGGCCGGCGTCGAGTCGCAGGCGGCCGAGCCATACGCCGTCGTCGGTCGTGACGCGCACGCGAATGAGGCGCTGCACACCCGGCAGCGCCGCGCCGTTGCCCCGCCCTCCGCGACGGACCGGCGCGGCGAACGTCTCCGCCTGTGCCATCGAAACACCCTCCCCCGGACCTTGCAGGCTCATCTCCGCGGTCCGAACGGCCAGGTAGCACCGGCCGTGCCAGGCCGGGCGGAGGGCTAAGTCGCTGACCCGAAGCGGCATCTCGAACATCGCCGAGCGAGCGAGACGTCGCATCGGGAAGGTTTCCGGACCGCGGTCGGCAGAGATGCCCGGCCCCGGGCGAAATGCCGTGCCCCGAGATGGCTCTCGAACCTTGACTCCCTCGGCGGGCCGCGGATCTAATGCGGTTCAAGAGCGTGCACGGACACGGCGGCGCAGAAGCGGCTCCGCGGCGTCTCATCCGGTGGGCGGGCGCGACGGCGCTCGCCGTCGGGGTGCTCGCCCTCGCCCTTCCGTGGAGCGCGGACCAGGAGCGGCGCGCCGAGGCGCGCTGGCTGGCGCAGCTCTCGGCCACGGCCGACGACCGCCTCGCCATGGTCGAGGACTGGATCGCCTCGCGGGAGCGCGACGCGGCGACGATCGCCGGCTATCCGACCGCGAGCTACGTCGCCGGCCGCCGCGACGGCGTGCCGCCGCCGGTGCCCGTCGGCCAGGATCCACGACGGCACATCGAGGACCTCTTCCGCGGCGCGCAGCGGACGCACGGATACGACGCCGTCTGGCTCGCGTCCCCGGCCGGCGAGGTGATCGCGGCGACGGCTCGCGGGCCCGTGGACGCGGGGCTCGTCACCCGCGCGGTGTCGCGGCGCGGGCCCGAAATCGCCTTCTCCGCCGGGCGCCAGGCGCTCATCGCCGCGCCTCTCCCGGGCGGCGCCCCGATCGGCGCGATCGTCCTCTCGATCGACCCGAGCCGCCTGCTCTACCCGCTCCTCCGCCGCGAGACGGCGCAGACGAGGACCGGGGCGTGCGCGCTCGTCTCGCGCGAAGGCGACGACCTCGTCTTCCTCTCCCCGCTGCGCGACGAGCCCGCCGGCCGGCGCGTGCCCCTCTCCAGCGGAGACACGGCGGCGGCGGCGGCGCTCGGCGGAGCGCCGCGCGTCGGCCGGTTCCGTGACGAGCGCGGGCGGGAGGTGCTCGCCGCGGTCCGCCCGGTGGCCGGGCGGCCGTGGGGGCTCCTCGTCCGGATCGAGCGCGACGAGGCGCTCGAGCCCGCCCGTCGCGAGACGAGACGCACGCTCGCCGGCGCAGCCGCCCTCGTCGCCGCCCTCGCGGGATCGGGCGTCCTGCTATGGCGCCAGCAGGCGATCTCGAGCCGCCTCGCTGTCGCCCGCGCCGACGCCCGGCTCGCCCGCCTCCTCCGGGCGCTGTCGGCCGTCAACCAGCTCATCGCCCGCGAGCCGGACCGGCTTCGATTCCTGCGCGAGGCCTGCCACCTCGTGGTCCAGGAGGGCGGGTTCCTCCTCGCCTGGATCGGCTTCCGCGATCCGGAGACGGACTGGCTGGTGCCGTCGGCCTCGGCCGGCGACGACGGCTACCTCACGGAGACGTGGATGTCGGCCGACCCCCGCCTCGAGCAGGGCCTCGGGCCCACCGGCGTGGCGGTCCGCGAGGGGCGCACGGTGGTGATCCGCGACGTGGAGGCGGAGTCCACCACGGCGCCGTGGCGCACGGAGGCGCTGGCCCGCGGCATCCGCTCGATCGTCGCGACCCCGGTGCGGGCCCATGGGGCGGTGATCGGCAGCCTGGCGGTCTACGCGGGCCAGGCCGGCGCGTTCGACCCGGAGGCGACCCACCTCGTGGAGAGGATCGCGACCGACGTCGGCTTCGCGACCGAGGCCGCGGAGGCGCGGCGGGAGCGCGAGCGCGCCGTCGACGCCCTCGCCCGGTCGAAGGCCTCGCTCGAGGCCGTGGTGGCGCACTCGCCCGCGGCGATCGTGACCCTGCAGCCGGACGGGCGCATCGGGGAGATCTGGAACCGGGCGGCCGAGCAGCTCTTCGGCTGGTCGCGCGACGAGGTGATCGGCCAGGCGCCACCCTACGTGCCGCCCGAGGCCGCCGAGGCGTCGCAGGCCCTGGCCGCCCGGCTGCACGCCGGCGAGACGATCGGCGACGCCGAGCTCCGGCTCGTCCGCCGCGACGGGGCGCCCGTCGACGTCACCTTCGCCGCGTCGCCCATCCGCGACCCCGAGGGCCGGGGCGCCGGCGTGCTCACCGTGATGCTCGACGTGACGGCCCGGCGGCGGGCCGAGGACGAGCTGCGCCGCACGCAGGAGCAGTTCCTGCAGGCGCAGAAGCTCGAGGCGGTCGGCCGCCTCGCGGGCGGCGTCGCCCACGACCTCAACAACATCCTCGGGGTCATCATCGGCCAGGGCGAGATGGCCGCCGCGGGCCTCGCGCCGGGACACCCGGCGGAGGCGCGCCTCGGCCAGATCCTCGCCGCCGCCCACCGCGCGGCGAGCCTCACGCGGCAGCTGCTCGCCTTCTCGCGGCGGCAGGTCCTGAAGCCTCGGGTCCTCGACCTGAACGCCGAGGTCACCGACATCGAGAAGATGCTCCGCCGGCTGATCGGCGAGGACATCGCGCTCGAGACCTCTCTCGCGAGCGGCCTCGGCCGGGTGCGGGCCGACTCCGGCCAGATCGGACAGGTGCTGATGAACCTCGCCGTGAACGCCCGCGACGCGATGCCGGACGGCGGCGTCCTGCGAATCGAGACGGCCAACGCGGAGGTGGGCGAGGACGAGGCGCGACGCAGCCCCTCTCTGCGGCCCGGGTCCTACGTGCGGCTCCGCGTGACGGACGACGGCGTGGGGATGGAGCCCTCCGTCCGCGAGCACGTGTTCGACCCCTTCTTCACCACGAAGGCGGAGGGGCGAGGCACGGGCCTGGGGCTCTCGACCGTCTACGGCATCGTGACGCAGAGCGGCGGGTTCGTCCGGGTCGACAGCGAGCCGGGCCGAGGCGCCGCGTTCACGATCGACCTCCCGCGGGTGGAGGCGGCCGCCGACGCGGCCCTCGCGGCGGCCGATGCGCCCCCGCGCGGCCGGGGCGAGGCCGTGCTCGTCGTCGAGGACCAGGCCCACCTGCGCGAGCTCGCCTGCGAGATGCTGGAGGACGCGGGATACCGGGTGCTGTCGGCTCCCGACGGCCGCGCGGCGCTCCACGTCGCGGCGGCGCACGAAGGCCGGGTGGACCTGCTGATCGCGGACGTCGTCATGCCGGGAATGGGCGGCCCCGAGGTGGCGCACCGCTTGACCGAGGCCCGGCCGGGGCTGCGGACGCTGCTCGTCTCGGGCTACGCGAACGAGGCCGCCGCGCGCGGCGGGAACGACTATCCGTTGCTCGAGAAGCCGTTCACCCGCGCCGAGCTGCTGGCGCGGGTCCGCGAGGTGCTCGACGGCCCGGCCGGCGGGGCGCCCCGCTAGTCGCGGGCCTCGAGCAGGCCCTTGAGCGTCGCCATGAACTGGTCGACGTCCTTGAAGTCGCGGTAGACCGAGGCGAAGCGCACGAAGGCCACCTTGTCGAGCTCGCGCAGGTGCGACATCAGGAACTCGCCGACCTGGGTCGTCGGCACCTCGCGGTCGGGGCTCTCCTGGACGATCGCCTCGACGCCGTCGGCGATCGCCTCGAGCGCCTTCACCGGCACGGGACGCTTCTCGCAGGCCTTCAGCAGCCCCTGCAGCACCTTCTCGCGGTCGAACCGCTCGCGGCGGCCGTCCTTCTTCACCACCATGTGCGGGATCTGGTCGATCCGCTCGTAGGACGTGAAGCGCTTTCCGCAGGAGAGGCACTCGCGCCGGCGGCGGATGACGTCGCCTTCCTTGCTCTCGCGCGAGTCGACGACCTTGTCCTCGAGGTGGGAGCAGAACGGGCACTTCACGGGCGCACCTCCTGTGGGGGCTGGCCTTCGCGGGCGACCTCGGCGACGCGTCCCAGGCTGAGCCGCTCGCGGCCGAGGAGGGCGAGCCCGAGGACGAGGACCGGCAGGTTCGACAGGGCATGGGCGGCGATCCCGGCCGCCGCCGCGCGCTCGCGCTCGACCCCGAAGACGTCGGCGAGGGCGACGAGGTAGGCGGCGTGGAAGCCGCCGACCATGCCGGGGGTCGGGATCGCGACGCCGACGACGAGGAAGGCGATCAGCAGGAAGGTGGCGTGGAACGGGAGGTCGATGCCGAACGCCAGGTGGTTCAGGTGGAAGCCGAGCGCGATGAGCAGCCAGACGAGGAGCGACTGGGCGCCGATGCCGGCGAGGTGCGGGAGGGGAGCCTTCAGGACCGCGAGCCCGTCGGTGAAGGAGTGGACGAGCTTGCCCAGGACGCCGGCGAGCCACCGCGGCGCGAGGGAGAGGAGCCGCTCGAGGCGGCCGACGACCGTTGCCGGGTAGGCGTGCAGGAGAGCGAGGAGACCGAGCACGCCGAGGACGCCGACGAACGACACGGCGCCTCCGGCCTTCACCATGTCCATGGCGCTCAGCGAGCCGCCCCACGCGGCGAACCGCGGCCCCTCGTGCTGCGCGGCCGGCGTCGGCAGGGCGAACAGGTAGGCGGCGAAGAGGAGCAGGACCGTGAGCGTGTCGACGATCCGCTCGAGGATGATCGTCGCGAACCCGGCCGAGGTCGCGATCGGATAGCGCCGCGAGACGAGCCAGGGGCGCAGCAGCTCGCCCGCGCGCGGGATCAGGAGCCCGGAGCCGAAGCCGACCATCGTGGCGGAGAACAGGTCGGCGAAGCGCACCTCGGCGAGCGGCCGGAGGAGGCCCCCCCAGCGCCAGGCGCGACCCACGTAGATGACGACCGAGACGACGACGAACGCGACGAGAGGGAGAACCCGCGCCTCGGCGAGGGCCCGCCCGAGGGCGGACCAGTCCATGCCCCGGAAGAAGAACGCGAGAAGGAGAAGAGCGACGAAAGCGCCGGCGAGGAGGCGAGCTCGATCGCCCCTCACGCGCGCCCCGACGTTCTCACAAAGCCTTCCGGATCAGACACTTGATAGCCGATGCGGACTTTACTACAATGCGCCGGCGAGCGTCAAACACCTGTCCCGCCGCCACTTTCCCGAACCCGGGACGCGGGTGTCGCGTTCCTGGTGGCGAGGGCAGGAGAACGCCTGGACGCTCACTCGACCTTGACCACCACCGACGCCGATCTCCTGCCGCGGTGCCGCCGGGGTGACGAAGACGCCTGGCACGAGCTGGTGTCTCGTCACACCCGCAAGGTGTTCGGCCTCGCCTACCGGTTCACCGGACGGGTGGACGAGGCCGAGGACCTCGTCCAGGAGGTCTTCGTCAAGGTGTACCGAACGCTCTCCCGCTACCGCGAGTCGGACGGGCCCTTCGGGGGCTGGCTGATGGCCGTCGCGCGCAACCACGCGATCGACCACTACCGCCGCCGCAAGCAGGAGAGGCTTCGCCGGAGCGAGGACTCCGAGGTGATCGAGACGATGCCCGCCCGCGCAGAGCACCCGATCGCGGGGCTCGAGCGGGAGCAGCGCGCCGCCCTCGTCCACCGCGGCCTGCGGGCGCTGCCCCCCGACCTGCGCCTGCCGCTCGTCCTGTGCGACCTGCAGGGTCTGCCGTACGAGGAGATCGCGGCCGAATTGCAGATCCCCCTCGGGACGGTGAAGAGCCGGATCAACCGGGCCCGCGTCGAGCTCGCGAAGCGGCTGCTCGCGCGGAAGGACGACCTCGCCGCCGGCGGGGAAAGCCGAGGGTAGGACGATGGACTGCCAGAGAGCCGAGGAGCTTCTCAGCGACCACATCGAAGGCGCGCTGCACGAGATCCTGCGCGCGGAGATCGACCGCCACCTCGCGGCCTGCGCCGCCTGCCGCGAGCTGCGGGCGGCGACGGCGGAGGTTGTCGCGGCCCTGCGGGCGTTCCCCGAGCTCGAGGAGCCGCGGGGCCTCGCCGCGCGCGCGGCGGCGGCGGCGCTGCGGGCCCCCCGCGTCGTCGTGCGGCCCGCGTTCGACGTCCCGTCGTGGGTCCAGGCCGCGGCCGCCGGCTTCGCCCTCATCGCCCTCGGCGCGATGCTGCTCGTCGTCGGCCCGGAGATGCCGACCCGGGCGGCCCATCGACTCGTCGGCGAGACCGTGCACGCCGGGAACAACCTCATCGTGCGCAAGGACCGGATCGTCGAGGACGTGCGGCTGCTGGGCGTCGTCCTCAGCACCGCGTTCGAGGGGCGGCTCGACCGCGTCAACGAGCGCGTGCAGGACTATAGGCGCCTCCTGGAGAAGCGCCGGGCCGCGCCGTCCGACGAGGGCTCGAAAAGCGGCTCCCGCGCCGAGCCCGTCCCCGCCGGCGTCGCCTCAGGATTTCGAACCGCCGGTCCAGGACCCGCGTAACAGCCGGTGAGCGCGGGCGTTCCCGCCCGCATCAGG
>WBZP01002382.1_pt1 | contig 21660 bp, 19 predicted proteins | sample 5204301 | NCBI WGS metagenome assembly WBZP01 (sample SAMN12412401, study PRJNA552823) | activated sludge metagenome | isolation source: activated sludge from nitrification reactor of wastewater treatment plant... | place: USA: Pennsylvania | collected 2017
TGCCACCATCAGTGCATTTCCAGGAATCGTCGCTGTCGAACGGGACGAGCCGGACGATCTTCACAGTGGTCAGTACGGTATCAACCTGCGCTTCAAACCGGCGGAGGGTGATACCGAGTATGCGGCTTACTACATCCGCTATCACGACAAGATTCCCTTTGTCGGGTTCCGGCAGGATCTGCCGGTGGCTGGGGCTGGCCCGGGCTTTCTCAATGTCGGCGGCTACACCGCGATCGAGCAGTACGGCGAAGACAAGAGCCTCTATGGCTTCTCGCTGAATACCAAGCTCGGTGAATGGGCGGTCGGCGCAGAGATCTCCTATCGACCACGTGACAGCGTAGCGATTGATCCAACCGTAGGGGCGGCCGTGCCTGGCAGCCCTGTCAAGCCGGAATACGATCTGCTTGCGCGCGCGATTGCGTCACCGACCGGCGTGGCGACGGTCAACGGCTATGTCAACGAGAAGAAATGGCAGGCCCACCTGACCGGCTTCAAGCTGCTGTCGCAGGAGTTCACCAGGCCCCTCGGCGCGGCGGAGGGCTACATCATGGGCGAGGTGGCGGTGACGCGGTATCCTGGTCTTGATTTGTCCGGCGCGGTGCCTTACCTTTTGAACAACTACACCTTGCCGACCAAGACCTCGTGGGGCTATGTCGCGGAGTTCGGCCTGACCTATGCCAATATCTTCAATTCCGGCTGGACCCTCACTCCGATAATTGACTTCTATCACGACGTCCACGGAACCAGTCCGAATACCCTGCCCTTTGTTGAAGGACGCAAGGCGCTAGCGATTGGTCTCAACTTCGACTATCACAACAAGACCAAGGCCAGCATCGGCTACACGACTTTCTCGGGTGGTGGCAATCTGAACATGTTGCGCGACCGCGACGTGCTGACGGCGAGCGTTTCCTACGCGTTCTGAGTAAGCCCCACTGAACGACTCGCGCGGCCTGCCGTGCGAGTCGTTCGTTTTTTTCCGCGCGGCCGCGACCGCAGATCATTCGGGTTCGATGTAGATGCCAGGCATCGTCAGTTTCGTAAAGTCGCTGGAGAACTTCTTCTTCCGCTTCAGGGCCCCGACGCTGGCGATCCTGCTGCTGTTCACGCTGGTCATGGGCTATCTGGGGACGCAGTTGCGCATGTCGGCCGGCTTCGACAAGCAACTGCCGGTCGGCCACGAATACACGCAGACGTTCTTCAAATACCGCGATCAGTTGTTCGGTTCCAACCGGATCATGGTGGTCGTCCGCGCCCGCAAGGGCGACATCTGGACCAAGGCCTCGCTGACCAAACTGCATGAAGTCACCGAGGCGGTGCTGTTCCTGCCGGGAGTCGACCGGCGCTCCGTGCAGTCGCTGTGGACGCCGAACACCCGGGTTTATGAGCTGACCGAGGAAGGCTTCAACGCCGAAGATGTGATCGGCGGCAACATCACGCCGGGCGCGCTGGACGCCGAAAAGATTGCCCGCATCCGCGACCGGGTGGTGCGCGGCGGCTACATGGGAAACCTGGTGGCCAACGACAATACGGCGGCGATGATCGTCGCCGACTTGCTGGAGGAGGATCCCAACTCACATAAGAAGCTGGACTACCTCGACCTCGCCCAGAAACTGGAAACTGATATTCGCGGCAAGCTGGAAACCGCCGATCACGAAATCGAAATCATCGGCTTCGCCAAGCAGATTGGCGACATCGCCGCGGGCGCCAAGGGGGTTGCCGAATTTTTCGGGCTGGCGGCCTTGTTGACGGCGCTTGCCGTGTATTGGTATTGCCGCTCGATCCTGCTGACCGTGCTGCCGATTGCCTGTTCGATGGTCTCGGTGGTCTGGCAGTTCGGTACCCTTGCGCTGCTGGGCTACGGTCTCGACCCGCTGGCGATTCTGGTGCCCTTTCTGGTATTCGCCATCGGAGTCTCGCATGGCGTGCAGCAGATCAACGCGATCTCGAAGGCGGTGGCGGCTGGGGCCGGCGCCCGGGCCGCGGCGCGGGAAAGTTTTTCGAGCCTGTTCATCCCCGGCACCCTGGCACTGGTTACCGCCTTTGTCGGCTTCATCACGCTGGTGTTGATCCCGATTCCGATGATTCGCGAACTGGGCATCACCGCTTCGATCGGGGTGGGCTACAAGATCATCACGAACCTGATCATGCTGCCCGTGGTGGCTTCCTACTTTATCTTCTATCGGGGTTATGCCCTCGATCTGGAAAAGATCCAGGCCAGGCGCGGCCTCATCATCGAGCGTCTGGGTTTCATCGCCGACATCAAGTATGCGCGACTGGTGCTCGGCCTCACCGCGGTGCTGTTCGCTGTCGCCGTCTGGCAAAGCCATGGCCGCCACATCGGCGCGCTGCAGCCGGGGGCGCCGGAACTGCGCGTCGACTCGCGCTACAACCGCGATGTGGAGAATATCGTCAGTCGTTTTGACCTGGGCATGGACGTGCTGACTGTCGTCTTTGAAACGCCGAACGATTCCTGCAACAGTTTCCAGGTGGTCAATTACATCGATCAGTTCACCCAGCACATGACCCAGGTGCCGGGCGTGCTGTCGGTGACGTCCATCTCGGCGCTGGCCAAGTTTGCCAACGCCGGCTTGAACGAAGGCAATCCCAAGATGACTGCGTTGCCGCGCGACAGCAAGGCCTTGCAGGTTGCCGTCGGCTACTTGCCCGAGGCCGGGGGGCTATTCAATCGTGCCTGCACGATGATGGCCGCCAACATTTATCTGGCCGACCACAAGGCCAGCACGATCAGGCCGGCGGTCGCCGCCGTCAAGGAGTTCCGCCAGCAGTTCAACCCGGAAGCGCTGGGCATCAAGGTCCTGCTGGCGTCGGGGAATATCGGCGTGCTGGCGGCAACCAACGAGGAGATCGAGGCGCGCGAACTGCCGATGATGCTGTATGTGTACGCTGCGATCATGATCCTGGTGCTGCTCGCCTACCGTGACTGGCGGGCCATGCTGGCCTGTTGCGTGCCGCTGACCGTGGCGACCTTCCTTGGTTACTGGTTCATGAAGGCCCTGGACATCGGGCTGACCGTGGCCACCCTGCCGGTAATGGTGCTGGCCACCGGGATCGGCGTCGATTATGCGTTTTACATTTACAACCGCCTGCTGATTCATTTGTCGCAGGGCCAGGCGATGAAACCGGCATTGCAGGGCGCCCTGCGCGAAGTCGGCATCGCCACGGTATTCACCGCGATTACGCTTTCGGTCGGTGTCGCCACCTGGTCCTTCTCGGATCTGAAGTTCCAGGCCGACATGGGCATCCTGCTGACGTTCATGTTCATGGTGAACATGGTGATGGCGATCACGGTGCTGCCCGCCTTTGCCGTCACGCTGGATTCGTTGTTCCCGCGCAAGGGGCCGGTCAAGGCGCCGGCCATCGGTCATTGACGCGGCCCGATCCGGATGCCGACCATGAGACCCAAGCTATCCGTTGCCGCACTGGCGTTGTCGGTATTGGCCGCTTGTCCCCTGGCTGATGCGGTTGAGCCCCAGCCGTCAAGCGCCATCTCAAGTTTGCGGGCACCGCCGCGCCTGGTGGCGCCGGACAAGGCACCCGTCATCGCGGCCGCGCTGGCGGGCAAGCGCATTGTCGCTGTCGGCGACTACGGCATCGTGATTCTTTCCGACGATGGCAAGGTGTTTCGTCAAGCCAAGGCCATGCCGACCCGGGCCGTACTGACCAGCGTTTTCTTCCTCGATGACAAGCGGGGTTGGGCCGCCGGCCATGACGGCACCATCGTGACGACGGCGGACGCCGGCGAAACCTGGCAACTTCAGCGCGAAGAGCCGGGCAAGGAGCGCGTCCTGCTGTCCCTATGGTTCGAGAACGCGCTGCATGGAATGGCCGTCGGCCAGTTTGGCCTGGTGCTGGAAACCGATGACGGCGGCAAGACCTGGCGCGAACGGCGGCTGGTGGATGCTGTCGAGCAGGGGGAGAAGCACTTGATGCAGATATTCGCCGGGCCGAACGGCCTGGTTCTTGTGGCGGCCGAGTCGGGCTCGATCTTTCGTTCCGACGACGCCGGCCGAAACTGGACGGTCGTACAGACCGACAACAAGGGCTCGTTCTGGATCGGGCTGGCCTTGAAGGATGGCAGCATCCTCGCCGCCGGCATGCGTGGCCATGTGTATCGAAGTACGGACAGGGGGCTGGCCTGGCGCGAGGTTACCGATGATTCCAAACAGTCCTTCACCGCCGTGCTGCAACGGGATGACGGGCAGGTTGTCCTTTACGGCAGTTCCGGCGTGGCGCTGTCGAGCAAGGACAACGGACTTACCTGGCACACCACTGTTCGCGCCGACCGGGCCAACGTCACCGCGGCGGTCGCCAGTCCCGGCGGCGACGTGCTGTTCAGCTTGTCCGGGGTGCTCGCCGCGAAATCGCCGTGACCGGTCATCGCACCGGGCAATCTGACAGAGGAGACAGCATGGATAGTGGATTGAGCTACGTGCATGGCGCCAGCTCGGAGCCCCTGATCGGGTCAACCATAGGTCGTTGCTTCGATGATGCCTGCACCCGCTACGCAAGTCGGCAGGCGCTGGTGGTAAGGCATCAGGACGTCCGGCTCAGCTACGCGGAGTTGCGCGACCGGGTTGACAGGCTCGCCTGCGGATTGATTCGTCTCGGACTAAAGCGTGGCGATCGGGTCGGGATCTGGTCGCAGAACAATCTGGAATGGGTCCTGACGCAGTTTGCGACCGCCAAGGCGGGGCTGGTGATGGTGAATATCAACCCGGCCTATCGGCGTTCCGAGCTGGAGTATGCGTTGAACAAGGTGGGCTGTCGCGCCCTGATTCTCGCCGCGGCGTTCAAGGCCAGCAACTATCTCGAAATGATCGGCGACCTGGCGCCCGAACTGGCGAGTCAGGCATCGGGCCCGTTGCGCGCCGCACGCGTGCCAGCCCTGGAATACGTCATCCGACTCGGTGCCGCGGAGACCTCCGGCATGTTGAACTTCGACAGCCTGCTGACACGGCCGGCCAAAGAGGAACTCGACGCCCTGGCAGCGCTTGGCGCGGAGTTGCAGTTCGACGATGCGATCAACATTCAGTTCACCTCGGGCACGACCGGGGTTCCCAAGGGGGCGACGCTTTCGCACCACAACATCGTCAACAACGGGCATTTCGTTGGCGCGGCGATGCGCCTGAGCTCGGCCGACCGCCTGTGCATCCCCGTGCCCCTGTATCACTGCTTCGGCATGGTGCTTGGAAACATGGCCTGCGTCACGCACGGGGCGAGCATGGTGTATCCGGCCGAAGGCTTCGACCCCCTGCTGACCCTCGAGACGGTGGCGGCGGAGCGCTGCACGGGCCTGCATGGGGTGCCGACCATGTTCATCGCCGAACTGGACCATCCGCGCTTCCAGGAGTTCGACCTCTCGTCGCTGAGAACCGGCATCATGGCCGGCTCGCCCTGCCCGGTGGAAGTCATGAAGCGCGTCGTCAATCAGATGAACATGCAGCAAGTGACGATCGCCTACGGGATGACAGAAACATCCCCGGTGAGCTTCCAGAGCTCGACCGAGGACCCGATCGATCGCCGCGTATCGACCGTTGGCCGGATTCATCCGCACGTGGAAGTCAAGGTGGTCGACGCCAATGGCCGTGTCGTTCCGCGCGGAAAACCCGGGGAGCTATTGACGCGCGGCTACTCGGTCATGCTCGGCTACTGGGATGATCCGCAACGGACGGCGGAAGCGATCGATGCGGCCGGCTGGATGCATACCGGGGATATGGCGACCATCGACGGCGAGGGCTATTGCAATATCGTCGGGCGCATCAAGGACATGATCATTCGCGGCGGAGAGAACATCTACCCGCGCGAAGTCGAGGAGTTCCTGTTCCGCCACCCGAAGGTTCAGGACATTCAGGTGGTCGGGATTCCCGACGAAAAGTACGGTGAGGAACTCTGCGCCTGGATCATCCTGCGCGAGGGGCAGAAGGCGAGCGAAGACGAGGTGCGGGCGTTTTGCGACGGCCAGATCGCCCACTACAAGGTTCCGCGTTACATACGGTTTGTCGACGAGTTCCCGATGACCGTCACCGGCAAGATCCAGAAGTTCCTGATCCGGCAGAAGATGAAGGAGGAACTGGGTTTGCGGGATGAGCGGACCGCCTGATCGCTTGCAGCTTCCGGTATTATCCGCCAGTGCAACGAACGGCCAAAGGAGCGGTAGCGTGGATCATCAAGTCAGTGTCGTGCTGAAGAACGGCGAACGTTACGTTTTCCCCTTGGGGGCGGACGACCTTGCTGCTTTCGAACCTGCCGCCGCGCGGGACTGGATCAATCGGGCATTCCTCGACGCGGGCCTGGAATCCCCGAATCCCATGGGGAAACTGCTGCTGGTCGACCAGATTCTGCTGCTTGCGCAGAATTTCAAGCCCGCGGAGTACCACCCGCTGACGGTCGGGGCCCGCCGTTTTCTTTGCGCCGCCCTGAAGGCCATGGAACGTCCAACCCTGACGATCGATCTGGCCGCCTACAAGCTTTGAGCGCCGCGGCGGCGTAGCGCCGGCAAGCAGGCGCCGACCGCGATCGCCAGCGCCAACAGATTGCCCCAGCGGGCATAGGGAGTGAGGCCGCTGCGACCCTGGGCTTGCACCAGCAGGGCAGCGCTGACGAACGGTTGCAGCGACGCGGCGACGGTACCGTCCGGACCAACCATCGCGGTCATCCCGGTGTTGGTTGCACGCAGCATCACACGTCCCGTTTCGATGGCCCGCAACTGGGCGATCTGCAAATGTTGCGGCTGCGCCAGCGAATGGCCGAACCACGCCGTGTTGGACAGGTTGACCAGCAGGCTGGCGCCAGGCAGCGCCGCCAGCAGTTCCTCGCCGAACAGATCCTCGTAACAGATGTTGGGCGCGATGCGCTGACCGGCAATGCTCAGCGCTTCCTGGTGCGGCGGTCCGGCGGTGAAATCCGACATCGGGATCTGGGCGAAGCGGAAGAACCAGGCAAAGCCGGGCGGCGCGTATTCGCCGAAAGGCACCAGATGGCGTTTGGCATAGGCCGTCGCGGCGAGGTCGGGAGTCAGCGCGACGGCGCCGTTGGTATAGCCGCCATCCGTGGTGCCGACCGCAACGCCGATCAGCGCCGGGCCGTGGCGCGTCAGGCCGCGCAATACCTCGCGCGGGACTTCGTTGAAGTACAGCGGCAGCGCGGTTTCTGGCAGGATGGTGAGGCTTGCCGGGTGGGCCCAGGCCAGATGCAGATAGGTGTCCAGCGACAGGGGCAGGCGCTTCGGATCCCACTTCAGGCTCTGCGGGACGTTGCCCTGGAGAAGACTGACGCTAATCGGCACGCCGACGGGCTGCGTCCAGTCCATGCGGCGCAACAGGCCACCGAGACCGAGCAGCAGCAGGATCGAGACCCAGATTCCCGGCCTGCGCCAGCCCGCGGCGCCCAGTTCGCCGAGCAACGCGGCGATCAACGCCACGACCATCCCCACGCCGTAGACGCCAAGCACCGACGCCCAGCCGGCGAGAGGGCTTGGCGGGCTTTGCGAGTAGCCGACCGCCAGCCAGGGAAAGCCGGTGAACAGCGAGCCGCGCAGCCATTCGCTGAGCGTCCAGAGACCGGCGAACAGCAGCACATCGCTTGGTGTGTGTCGGCGCCAGCGCGCCCACAAGCCGCCCGCCAGCGCGGGGAACAGCGCCAGGTAGAGGCAGAACAACAGTGTCGCCGCGGCTGCCGCGGGCGGCGCCATGGCGCCGAATTGTGACAGGCTGACATAGATCCATGACACGCCGAACAAGAAGCAGCCGGCGCCCCAGCCCAGTCCGAGCCGCATCGCTTCGCGCGCCCCCGATGCCCTGCGCCATAGCAGGAACAGTCCCGCGAGTGCCAAGGCCGGGACCGGCCACGCCGGGAAATGCGCGTCGAACGGCGCGAAACCAAGAACGCAGAACGCACCCAGTGAAAACGCGGCCATCGTGCTGCGCGCCGGAATCACGGCCTGCCGCAGCGTCATTCGTCAGAACGGGGCGTTGACAGCGGCAAATCCTTCTGCGGATCAACCAACAGGGTATGCACGCGGCGGCTGTCCGCGCGCAGGACCTGGAAGCGCAGACCCTCGATATTGATCACTTCGTTGCGCTTGGGCAGGCGGCCGAGGTGATGAATTACCAGACCGCCCACCGTGTCGAAATTCTTGTCGGAAAATTCGGTGGCGAACGCCGCGTTGAAATCCGCGATCTCGGTTACGGCCTTGACCCGGTAGCGGCCGGTGTTGTCGATGACGATGTTGTCTTCGGTTTCGTCGAAGTCATATTCGTCCTCGATGTCGCCGACAATCTGCTCCAGAACGTCCTCGATGGTGACCAGTCCGGCCACGCCGCCATATTCGTCGACCACAATTGCCATATGGTTGCGCGACGCGCGAAATTCCCGCAACAGCACATTCAGGCGCTTCGATTCGGGGACGAAGATCGCCGGGCGCAAGCTGTCGCGCACGTCGAATTCCTTGCCGGCGCAGTAGCGCAGCAAGTCCTTGGCCAGCAGAACGCCGAGCACGTCGTCCCTGTTCTCGCCGATGGCGGGAAAACGCGAATGAGCCGCCTCAAGCACCGTTGCAACGATCTGTTCCGGCGCATCGGCAATGTCCACGACGTCCATCTGCGCGCGCGGCACCATGATGTCGCGCACCGCCATGTCGGCGACGGAAAGCGCGCCCTCGATGATCGACAGCGCGTCAGCGTCCATCAGGTGGCGTTCGAAGGCGCCGTGCAGCAATCCAAGAAGTTGTTCGCGGTCTTCGGGTTCGCGCAACAGGAACGTGGAAAGCCGTTCGATCAGACGGGGTCTACCGGGAGGGTCCATGGTCAACAATAAGGGTCGGGGTAACCGAGAGCATCCAGAATTTCACGCTCGACCGCCTCCATGCGTTCGGCATCATCGCTGCCGGTCTCGTGATCAAAGCCCTGCAAATGCAGCATACCATGCACCACCAGGTGGGCAAAGTGGGCTTCCAGCGACTTGCCTTGCTCCCTCGCCTCGCGTTCCACGACGGGCAGACACAGCACCAGATCGCCGGAAACCCGCGCGCCGGAGTCATAAGGGAACGACAGCACATTGGTGGCCCAGTCCCTGCCGCGGTAGTCGCGGTTCAGCCTGCGTGCTTCCGCCGTGTCGACAAAGCGCACGGTCACCTCGGCGGGTTTGGCGCAGCCCGCACGCACCCAGCGGCGGACTTGCGGGCGGGTCGGCGCCCCTTTCCCGGCGTCCGGGTATTGAATCGACAGACTCAATTCAGGCAGCCGGCGCGGCGCCATTCTTCCCGTCACGTCCGCTTTGCCTGCTGCCGATGGAGCCCGCGACCGCTTCCAATGAAACCGCCTTTTCATAGGCATCGACGATTCTCGCGACCAGCGGGTGGCGCACGACGTCCGAGGCGTCAAAGTCGGTAAAGGCGAGACCGCGGACGTCGGCCAGGATGCGGCGCGCTTCGACCAGTCCGGACTTCTGGCCGCGTGGCAGGTCGATCTGCGTAACGTCGCCGGTAATTACCGCCTTGGCGCCGATGCCGATCCGGGTCAGGAACATTTTCATTTGTTCCGGAGTGGTGTTCTGCGCCTCGTCGAGAATGATGAAGGCGTGGTTCAGCGTGCGCCCCCTCATGTAGGCCAGCGGCGCCACTTCGATGTTCTGCTTCTCGAACAGCCTGGACACCTTGTCGAAACCCATCAGGTCGTACAGCGCGTCGTAAAGCGGACGCAGATAGGGATCGATCTTCTGCGCCAGGTCGCCGGGCAGGAAGCCGAGCCGCTCGCCGGCTTCGACCGCCGGTCGCGTCAGGACGATGCGGCTTACCTGGTCGCGTTCGAACGAGTCGATCGCCGAGGCGACCGCGAGATAGGTCTTGCCGGTCCCGGCAGGGCCGATGCCGAAAGCGATGTCGTGTTCCTGGATATTGCGCAGATAGGCCGCCTGATTTGGCGTGCGGCCATGCAGGTCGGTTTTCCGGGTCAGCAGTCCGGCGCTTGGCGGGGTGGCGGCGTGGGCCAGGCGCGCACCGGGGTTGCGGGCAATTTCCACCAGGCCGAGCTGGAGCTCGTCGATCGAAAGCGGTTCGTCGGCTTGTTCGTAGAAGCGCTGGAGCGCTGTGGCGGCCAACCGCGATTGGGCCGATTCGGCGCCGCTGATTCGGCAATGCTGGCCACGACGACTGATGATCACGTTGAAGGCCGCCTCGATCTGGCGCAGGTTCTCATCGAGCGCGCCGCAAAGATTTTGCAGCCGCATATTGTCTGCGGGCGCCAATACGATATCGAGGGCTTTCGGAGTCACTGTTCAAGTATGCCGCAAGTCCGCGGTGAAACAGGCCGGGGCGGCCGGCGCGATCATTGCGGCGCAATCCGGCCCGGCTGCTGCCGCTGCCGAGTCGCTTGCCGGGCGGAACGATATCGAAAGCACTTCGGCCCTCGCCTGAGAGCCTATTTCAGCAGGAATCGTACCCCGCGCCGCCGGGCGTTGGGCGCGCACTGCGCCTTGCATCCATCCGATCCTGGTCGCAACGCGGGGCATGATTCCTACTGAAACAGGCTCTAATTCTTCTCGGTGGCGTTGGTGGCCAGCAGCCCGGCGAAAGTCCGCGTCGCTTGATTGAGAACCGCATTGGCGGCGTTGGCGTATGTGGCGTTGGTCGTTGTCGCCGACATTACCGATTGCTTGCTCTTGGCCCCGACGGCGCCCAGCAGGCTCATTACCGAGCCCTTGTCGTTTTCCTCGATCTGCTGAAGGTCGGCGAACTGCGCGTCGGTATCGATGCGACGGAGCATTTTCAGGCTGCCGTCATCGCCCTTGAAGACGATGCCGCCGTAGCGAATCTCTTCGGCACGGACCACACGGGTCGAAAAGTCGGACACGCTCATCGCCAATTTGGCACCAACCGAGGCCGAACTGGACCCGTAGCCGCTGCTGTTGCCGCTGGATTGCATGCGCGCGAAATCGATCACGATGCCCGGGGCGATGGCGATGGCATCGGTCGCCTTGGACAATTCATTGAATGCGCGCATGTTGGTTTGGCTCAAGCCCGAATCGCCCCAGGGATCTCCGACCTGCCACCACAAGGGCAAGCCGGTGGGGGAAAAGGCGCGCCCGCGCAGCGCTTCCTTCGTCACCTCCTGCGGTACGGGCGAGGTCTGGAAGTTCGAGTACAGGGATTTCGTCTGCTCGATCGAGAGAACTTCGTGCCCCGTCGCTTTCAACTGATCGACGAAGCGCTGGTAGGCGGCGTTGGTAATGACCTGCAAGGTCGCATCGTCGACGCCGCGCAAGTCCACTTCCATCTTGGCTTTTGCCGTTCCCGTTTCGTGGCCGCCCGGCATGTAGGTACCCCGCGTTATTGCATGGGTTTCATTGTGCGTGACAAACACCACGCGAAAGCCGGCGATGACCACGCGCTTGCTGCGACCGAAGGCATTGACTGTCTTTTCACCGAAGGTTCCCCCCATCTTGCCGTCGAACCACTCGCTGGGATTCAGGTCGGGCAAGTTGATGATCTCCGCAAATGGCGGGGGCGAAGTTGCCGCATTACCGGCCCCGACATTCAGCGCAATGGCGGCTGCAGCGGGCCTTCGGCCCGCTTGCTGCGGCGCCGGATTGAAATCCGGGTCGGAACTCCGGCATCCCTTGCCGAGGAAGGTCGAGGTCAGATGCTCCTTGCGTGCCAACGCCTGCTTTTCACGGTCAGCGCTTTGTTGTGCTCCCTGCTTGCCTGTCTGTTCGGCAACGTTGGCCGCGGTCTTCGACGCCACCGTGCCTGCGATATGGCCGAACAGACCGCCGACCTGACCGAACAGGCCGGTGCGGCTGGCCACCTCCGCCGCCACTCCGCCAACCTGACCCGCTGTAGCCGTATTCTCGGAGGAGGCTTGGGCCTGTCTTGCCTCGGTGATCGCCCTGTCCATCTCGCCAAGCTCGTCATGAATCTGGCGGCAGCTAAGCTCGTTGTCAGTAATCTTGACGCGTTCGATATTTTGCGCATTGGCGCAGAGGGACAACAAAGTGATCAGGGCGAAGGGCGCAATACGCATGAATGTCTCCGTGCTTGGTCAGGGTTTGGTAACCAGAATTTCACCGCGCAGACTGTGGGGTAGTGCGGCGGTGACCGTGATGTCGACATATTCACCGATCAGGCCCTCGTCGCCGGCGAAGTTGACGACCCGGTTGTTGTCGGTGCGGCCGGCCAGTTCGCGGGCATCCTTTCGCGCATGCCCTTCCACCAGGACCCGCTGCGTGCCGCCGACCATCGCCTGACTGATCTTCAGGGCCTGCGCCTCGATGGTCTTCTGCAAACGCATCAGGCGCCGGACCTTCAGTTCCTGCGGGGTGTCGTCGGCCATGTCGGCGGCCGGCGTGCCGGGGCGGGGGCTGTACACGAAGGAGAAGCTGTTGTCGAAATTCAGCTCCTCGATCAGGCGCATGGTCTTTTCGAAATCCTCTTCCGTTTCGCCGGGGAAGCCGACGATGAAGTCGGAGGAGAGGGAGAGGTCGGGCCGCGCGGCCCTGAGTTTCTTGACCAGCGATTTGAATTCGAGCACGGAATAGCCGCGCTTCATCGCCGCCAGGATTCGGTCCGAGCCGGACTGCACCGGCAGATGTAAATGGGATACCAACTTGGGTACGCTGCGATAGGTGTCGATCAGGCGTTGCGTCATTTCGCGCGGGTGCGAGGTGGTGTAGCGGATGCGCTCGATGGTTTCCATGTCGGCCAGGACTTCGATCAGGAACGCGAGATCCGCGATTGCCTCGTCGTCACCTTCGCCGGCCTTGCCGAAGCTTCCTCGATAGGCATTGACGTTCTGCCCCAGCAGCGTGATTTCGCGCACGCCGCGGGCGGCCAGCCCGGTGATTTCAGCCACCACGTCGGGCAGCGGGCGCGAGACTTCCTCGCCGCGCGTGTAGGGTACGACGCAGAAACTGCAGTATTTTGAACAACCTTCCATGATCGAGACGAAGGCGGAGGTACCGGTCACGCTGGCCGCGGGCAAAACGTCGAACTTCTCGATTTCGGGGAAGGAGACATCGACCTGCGGGCTTCCGCTGCTGCGGCGCGCGGCGATCAACTGCGGCAGGCGATGCAGGGTCTGCGGGCCGAAGACGAGGTCGACATAGGGCGCGCGGGCGACGATGGCGGCGCCTTCCTGGCTGGCGACACAGCCGCCCACGCCAATCACCAGACCCGGCTTGATCTGCTTGAGATGACGGATCCGGCCGAGGTCGTGAAACACCTTTTCCTGCGCCTTTTCGCGCACCGAACAGGTGTTGAACAGGATGATGTCGGCATCCTCGGGGTTTTCCGTCTTGACCATGCCGTCGCTGTCCGCCAGCACATCGGCCATCTTGTCGGAGTCGTATTCGTTCATCTGACAGCCAAAACTGCGGATGAACACCTTCTGCGCCATCGTCTATTGGGCCCGGAATGCGAAACGAGCGCGGATTATAGAACAGCCGGCGCAGCCGGCTGTTTGCTACCATCGCGACCATGAAAGCGAAGTTTCAGAAGCGGCTAACGCCAGCCTCATCCGCGTTAAGCGCAGCGGCCGGAGCGAAACCCGCAGTCGTTCTTCTTTCCGGTGGCCTTGACTCGGCGACGGTGCTGGCCTTGGCGCATCAACGAGGATTTTCCTGTCACTGCCTTTCGCTCGACTACGGGCAGCGCCATGGCGCCGAACTGCGCGCGGCCGCTAGGGTGGCAGGCGCATTGGGCGCGGTCAGCCACCGTGTGTTGAAACTCGATCTAGGCCAACTCGGCGGCTCGGCGCTGACCGACAGTGCCATCGCGGTGCCGACGGCGGGCGTCCAGCCGGGCATTCCGGTCACCTACGTGCCGGCGCGCAACACCGTCATGCTGTCCCTGGCACTGGCCTGGGCGGAGGTACTCGCGGCACGGGACATCTTTGTCGGGGTCAATGCGATCGACTACTCCGGCTATCCGGACTGTAGGCCCGAATTCATTCGTGCCTTCGAAACACTTGCAAATTTGGCCACCAAGGCGGCGGTCGAGGGCCATCCGGTAAAGCTGCACGCGCCCTTGATCGAGTGGTCCAAGGCCGACATCATCCGCCGCGGCGCCGCCCTGGGCGTTGACTTCCGACTCACGGTGTCGTGTTACCAGGCCGATGCGGAGGGCCGCGCCTGTGGCGTCTGCGATTCCTGTCGGCTGCGACGCGCGGGTTTTGATGACGCGGGAATCGCCGACAGCACACGCTACCAGGCCTGATATCGGCCCGATAGACCGTGAATAGAGCAGGGTTATCCGAGCAGCAAAACTTTTGAGTCACGGCTCTATGGGCTTTGGCAGACAATCCCTCGCAAAGCTGGGCCTACAGGGAGTGAGGGGACAATGTCGGAAGTGCAGGCGCTCGCCAAAACCGTAGTCTGGTGGGGCTTCGGTCTCGGCGTCGTTTTCGGTTTCTTCGCCAACAAGACCAATTTTTGCACCATGGGCGCCGTTTCGGACGTAGTCAACATGGGCGACATGGGACGGATGCGGGCTTGGCTGCTGGCCATCGCCGTCGCGGTCCTCGGCACCAACCTGCTTGCCTACACGGGCCAGATAAATCTTGCCAACACCATCTATACGGGCCAGAGTCTGCCTTGGCTGGCACACTTGGTCGGCGGCCTGATTTTCGGCATCGGAATGACGCTCGCCTCGGGCTGCGGCAACAAGACGCTGGTGCGCGTCGGCGGCGGCAATCTGAAGGCGGTGGTGGTGTTCATCTACATGGCCTACGCGGCCAACGTCACTCTGCGCGGCATCCTGGCCGTGCCACGCATCGAATGGCTGCAGGCACCCGCCGTGACGCTGAACCTGCCCACTCACCAGACCCTGCCCCATCTGCTGCATGCCAGCCTCGGAATGACTCTGGGGGCTGCCGAACTGGTCATTGCGCTGATCCTGTCGGGCGTCCTGATGGCATTTGTGTTGTTCAGCAAGTCCTTTTGGCAGAACAAGGACAACTTCGTCGCCGGCATTGTTCTCGGCGGCGTGGTGGTCGTCGGCTGGTATGTCACCGGCAAGCTGGGCTGGGCCGAAAATCCCGAGACGCTGAACGAGATGGCTTTCGGCACCAACTCCAAGCTGGCCGAATCCTTGTCCTTCATCGCTCCCTCGGGCTATACGCTGGAATTGTGGTCTTTGTGGACCGACAAGAGCACCGTGGTGACCTGGGGCATCGCCACCGTCTTCGGTGTCGGCATCGGGTCATTCCTGTATGCCGTGGCAACCAAGGCCTTCCACTGGGAGCACTTCGTTTCGGCCCAGGACATGTTCCGCCACATCATCGGCGGCACCCTGATGGGCTTTGGCGGCGTAACGGCCATGGGCTGCACGATCGGTCAGGGAATTACCGGCTTCTCGACGCTGTCGCTCGGCTCGATCATCACCTTCGTTGCCATCGTAATGGGGGCCGCGGCAATGATGAAATATGACTACTGGCGGATGCTGCGGGAAGCGTGACCATGCCCATAACGAGGTTTATTGAGGCATAAAAAGGAACTTGCAGAGGGCGTTGCCCGGATGGGTAAAGTAACAACAACAATCGCCAATGCCGGCAATGTATCGGCGTTGCAGTGCTTGTGCGGAGGGAGGGATGGCGGACCTGGTGTCAGCGCCGACTGCGCCTCCATGTGGAATTTCCAAGTTCGATTCGACAAACCAATTGGAGGTAGCTATGCAATTCCGTAAATCCCTGATGACCGCCGCGCTGGCGCTGGCGCTGCAGGCCCCCGTCACCGGCATGGCCGCCGATGCGGTTCAAATGCCCGCGATGGGCGACTGGTCGAAGGGCATGGGCGACTGGATGACCGCCATGACCAACCCGCAGATGATGAACTCCATGATGGGCATGGTTGATCCCAAGGTGTGGGGGCCCTGGATCACCGCCATGACGGATCCGAAGATGATGGCGTCGATGATGAAGATGGCGGACCCGAAGGTGTGGACGCCATGGATGAACGCGATGACCGATCCGAAGATGATCAATGCGATGATGGCCATGGGCGACCCGAAGATGTGGACGCCGTGGATTAGCGCGATGACCGACCCGAAGATGATCAACTCGATGATCGCGATGGGCGATCCCAAGGTGTGGACGCCTTTCCTGACTGCGATGACCGATCCGAAGATGATCAACTCGATGATGTCAGTGGTCGATCCCAAGGTGTGGACGCCCTTCCTGACCACCATGACCGATCCCAAGTTCATGAACTCCATGATGAGCATGGTGGATCCCAAGGTATGGATGCCCTGGGTGAACGCGATGACCGACCCCAAGCTGATGAACAGCATGATGGCCATGGCCGATCCCAAGGTATGGACGCCCTGGATGACCGCGATGACCGACCCCAAGCTGATGAACAGCATGATGGCCATGGCCGATCCCAAGGTCTGGACGCCGTGGATGAACGCGATGACCGATCCCAAGATGATCAACGGCATGATGGCCATGGCCGATCCCAAGGTCTGGACGCCCTGGATGACCGCGATGACCGATCCGAAGCTGATGAACAGCATGATGGCCATGGTCGACCCCAAGGTTTGGACACCTTGGATGAACGCCATGTTTGATCCCAAGATGATCAACTCGATGATGGCCATGGCGGATCCGGCCATCTGGACGCCTTGGATGACCGCGATGACCGATCCGAAGCTGATGAACAGCATGATGGCCATGGCCGACCCCAAGGTATGGACGCCTTGGATGATGGCCATGACCGACCCGAAGTTCATCAACGGGATGATGCAGTTCATGTCGCCCGAGGTGATGAATCAATGGGTTGGTGCCATGACCAGCCCGCAAATGATGGACGCCATGATGAAGGCGATGAATCCTGCCATCATGGTGCAAATGATGAACGCGATGGCCCAGGCGATGACCGCGATGCCGAAGATGGCCGACGACATGAACAAGTCGCTCGTCGGCACCACCAAGGCTAGCACCAAGGTGGCGACCAAGGCGGCCAAGGCGGGCGCCAAGGCCAGTGGCGATATGGCCAAGTCGGGTGCCAAGGCCAGCGGTGACATGGCAAAGTCAGGCGCCAAGGCCAGCGGCGACATGGCCAAGGCGGGTGCCGATGCCGCCAAAGCCGCCGCTGAAGCCGCCAAGAAGTAAGGCGCGCGTCCGCGTCGCCGCCGCCACGGGGAGGGCGTTCGCCTTCCCCGTCTCACCGTTTTATGGAGGATGATTCCCATGCTGCGGAACATCGCAACACTGCTTCCCGCGCTTCTCGTCGCGATTGTTCTGAACGCGCACGCCGACGAACCCCTCAAGCAGGACAAGTCGCCGAGTAAGCTGCCGTCGCAGGATTTGCGGCAGACCACGCCGTTGCCGTACAACATACAGTTTCCGCCCAGCCGCCCGGCTGAAGAGCATGTCCCCAATACCGTGCAGCCCTCGATCAGTCCGGAGGCTCGCGCCAACGCCGCCGCCAGCATGATGGCGGTTAACCCGTTCTCGCTGCGTGACATGATCGCGATGATGGCGGTCAAGTATCAGGCCAAGGAGGGCCTGACCTACGACGACGTTGTCCAGGCAATGAAGGTCAAGGCCAACGAGATCAACTTCAAGTTCGTCGGCCACAATCCATTGTGGAAGGACATTGTCGCGATCACAGGCAAGGAGGACACACCGCGCGTCGAATTCTTCAGCTTCTGCGACGCACTGGTCGCGCGCGACATACTCGACTACAGTCTGGAGTTCGCGATCTTCCTGCCGTGCCGGATAGCCGTGGTGGAAGACGCCAACAAGAAGATCTGGGTCATGACGCTGGACTGGGACGTGCGCTGGCTCGATGCCAGCCCGAATCCGAACAAGATCAGCGAAAAGATGCGCCAGAGCTCCATTCACGTGCGCGACGCGATCGACAAGATCATGCGCGCCGGGGCGCTCGGGGAATTCTGAAGCGCGGCGGCAAGGATGCCTTCCGTCCGCCAAATGTCCGCCGGATAGACCTCGGGCGGCCGTTTGCCGACGGATCCTCGCCAATGTCGATGAATCCGGTTTGACAGCGCTTCTAATGATTGGTTAGAATGCTCGGCTTTCCGGAAGGCGCTGGAACGGGTTCAGTTGGCGCGCGCCGGCTATCGAAGCACGCAAGGAAAGCCAGAATGAAGACATTTTCCGCCAAGCCGTCTGAGGTCCAGCACGACTGGTTTGTCGTCGATGCGACGAACAAGGTGCTCGGCCGCCTGGCAACGGGGATCGCGCACCGGTTGCGGGGCAAGCACAAGGCGATCTTTACGCCGCACGTTGACACCGGCGACTACATCGTCGTGGTCAATGTCGAGAAGCTGCGGGTCACCGGCAACAAGGCCGAGGACAAGAAATACTACCGCCACACCGGCTATCCGGGTGGCATCAATGAAACCAACTTCAAGAAGCTGCAGCAACGGTTCCCCGGGCGCATTCTGGAAAAGGCCGTCAAGGGTATGCTGCCCAAGGGCCCGCTGGGCTATGCGATGCTGAAGAAAATGAAGTGCTACGCCGGCGCTGCCCATCCGCACACCGCCCAGCAGCCCAAGTCGCTCGATATCTGAGCGCTGCAAATCCAAGGAGTTGTCATGGCAGTAACGCAATATTATGGCACCGGTCGTCGCAAGACGGCGATCGCCCGCGTGTTCCTGCGCACCGGCAGCGGCAAGTTCCTGGTCAACGACAAGCCGGTCGACGAGTTCTTCTCGCGCGAAACCGGCCGCATGGTCGTGCGCCAGCCGCTGGAACTGACCCAGCACACCAGCACCTTCGACATCCTGGTGAATGTCGAGGGCGGTGGCGAGTCCGGTCAGGCCGGCGCCGTGCGCCACGGAATCACCCGCGCCCTGATCGAATACGATGCGACGCTTAAACCCGCCTTGTCGGGTGCTGGTTTCGTCACGCGCGATGCGCGCGAGGTTGAACGCAAGAAGGTTGGCTTCCGCAAGGCGCGCCGGCGCAAGCAGTTCTCCAAGCGCTAGCCGCGACGGCCGGCAGTATCCTGGTTACGCAAGAAGCCGCCTTCGGGCGGCTTTTTCGTCTGGGGTTCGTGTCACGGGTTACCATCAACTTTTCGCGGCAGGGAGCAGGGCATGATCAAGGCAGGAATCGTCGGCGGCACGGGTTACACCGGGGTGGAACTGCTGCGCCTGCTGGCGGGGCATCCGGGGGTCGAACTTACCGCCATCACCTCGCGCGGCGAGGCGGGAACGGCGGTCGCCGAGATGTTCCCCAGCCTGCGTGGCGCGGTGGCTCTGAAGTTCAGCGATCCAAAGGATGCCCCGCTGGGCGATTGCGACGTGGTTTTCTTTGCCACCCCCAACGGGATCGCTATGCAGCAGGCCGCGGGCCTGCTCGACGCAGGAGTGAAGGTCATCGACCTGGCGGCGGATTTTCGGATCCGGGACGTGGCGCTGTGGGAGCAGTGGTATGGCATGAGCCACGCAAGCCCCGCGCTGGTTGGCGAGGCCGTATACGGCTTGCCGGAGGTGAATCGCGAGCAGATTCGCTCGGCGCGCCTGATTGCCAATCCAGGCTGCTATCCGACGGCGACCCAACTCGGCTTACTGCCGTTGGTGGAGGCTGGGTGCGTCGACCTTGACCACTTGATCGCGGACGCCAAGTCGGGTGTGTCCGGCGCCGGTCGCAAGGCCGAAATCGGGATCCTGTTTTCCGAAGCAGCGGACAACTTCAAAGCCTATGGGGTGCCGGGTCATCGCCATTTGCCCGAAATCAGGCAGGGATTGGCGCAAGCCGCGGGCAAGTCGGCAAGCCAGATCGGGCTGACCTTCGTGCCGCACCTGACGCCGATGATTCGCGGCATTCATGCGACGCTTTACGCCCGTATTACCCGGGACGAGGATTTCCAGGCCCTGTTCGAGCAGCGTTACGCTGACGAGCCCTACGTGGATGTGCTGCCACCCAAGTCGCATCCCGAAACGCGTTCGGTGCGTGCCGCCAATACCTGCCGCATCGCCTTGCACCGCCCTCAGGGCGGTGACACGCTGGTGGTGCTGTCGGTGATCGACAATCTGGTCAAAGGGGCCGCCGGACAGGCCGTGCAGAACATGAACATCATGTTTGGCTTGGACGAATGTTCGGGTCTTTCGCAAATTCCCGTCTTGCCCTGACGCTGCGGCGGCTGCGCGGCCGCTTTGGCATCGCGGCCCCCCGTGTGGCGGTGCGGACCCACCTGCCTTGGTACTGGCGGGCGCTCGCCGTGGTGGTGCTGTCCGGCCTGTCGCTGGCCCTGGCCGGCTGGATCTATGACGCCGGTCAGCGCTTTGCCGGCTTCCACCAGGGGGCAAGCGAGCACGAAATCGCGGAAATGCACGAGCGTATCGCGCAGTTGGAGGCCGATCTGGAACGCACCCGCAAGGTGGCAAATGCCAGCGAAAGCCGCTTGCGGATCGAAAGCACTTCGCAGGAGCAGCTTTCGGTTCAGATCCGGACGTTGGAAGAGGAGAACACTCGTCTCAAGTCGGACCTGGCCACCTTCGAAAGCCTGGCGGGGGGGCAGGCCGGCGACTCGGGCCTGGCCATAGGTCGTCTGCAGATACTTCCCGGCGGCGGCGGCCAATATCGCTTTCGGCTCCTGCTGGCGCAGACCGGCGAAAAAAAAGACAAGGAATTCAACGGCATGATCCAGCTGATTGCGACCGTGCAACGAGGCACAGAGACTGTTATGATGCAGTTTCCAGCGGCCGGGGATCCGGCAGCTGGCCAGTTTCAAGTCAAGTTTCGCTTCTTCCGGCGTCTTGAGGGCACATTCAAGGTGGCAGCCGACGATCGAGTCAAGCGTGTCGAGGCGCGTTTGATCCAGGCCGGAGTGGTCAAGGCCAGTCAGAGTGTGGACCTGTGAGGGCAACGACCAACGGCTTTGTCCGTCAAGGTCGGGATGGGCCTGATCAGAAATGGTCTCAGGAGTGGAAATCAATTAGGGGAGGAGAATCAATAGATGTTTGGCAAGAAAAACAGCAAGCCGCAAGGACGCATCGACAGCCTGATCGGTACCGGAACTTCGCTGGTCGGTGACGTGACTTTTACCGGCGGTCTGCGCGTCGACGGCGAAATCAAGGGCAATGTGCGCGGAGCCGACGGACAAGCGGTGACACTGGTGATCAGCGAACACGCGCGGGTCGAAGGTGAGATCTCGGTTTCGCACCTGGTAATCAACGGCACCGTCATCGGTTCGGTGCATTCGAGCGACTTTCTGGAACTTCAGACGCGCGCACGGGTCACGGGTGATGTCGAGTACAGCACTATCGAGATCCATCTGGGGGCCATTGTCCAGGGCCGCTTGGTGCATCAGGGCTTGCCGGCGAAGTCGGTTGAATTGAAGCTGGCGGCCAGCAATTGACCTTCTGTGCTATTGAAACCATAATTCCCGGACCCAGCTACAGAGCAGTTGCGCCCCCAACAGGAGAACACCATGAATGCACCCACTGAAATGCCCGCACCGCTCAATTTCACCGACAGTGCGGCGAGCAAGGTCAAGGAACTCATTGCCGAGGAAGGCAACCCCGAACTCAAGCTGCGGGTTTTCGTAACCGGAGGCGGATGCTCGGGCTTCCAGTACGGCTTTACCTTCGATGAAGTAACCAACGAAGACGACACCGTGATGGAGAAGAACGGCGTCGCGTTGTTGATCGATCCGATGAGCTACCAATACCTGGTGGGC
>WBZP01002383.1_pt1 | contig 21655 bp, 29 predicted proteins | sample 5204301 | NCBI WGS metagenome assembly WBZP01 (sample SAMN12412401, study PRJNA552823) | activated sludge metagenome | isolation source: activated sludge from nitrification reactor of wastewater treatment plant... | place: USA: Pennsylvania | collected 2017
CCGAAATGGTGGTATGCAATAGCCGGCGCGGATCACAACAATACCTATCAAGTCGGCGGGAGCGTGTACTTTCGCCGGTTTGCTGATTTTGTTCGAACCGCGATTGCAGCGTAGCCGACCAGTGCGCGCGTCCATGAATTATGCATTTGGTGATTGGTCGCCACATTTGGTACAGTGCGCCCGGCATCGCGCGCTCATCCCCGTCCGGGGCAGTTGAAACGAGGCATGACGGAATGACGATCAAGAGAGAAGACGTAACGACCGATCAGAGAGCTATGGGATTTGGCGTTCTCATTTTGCTGGCGTTGCTATGGCTGCCGGGCTGTGCCGGCCGGACCGGCGCGCCGACCGCGCTGCTCGAACCGGCCACGCCGCCGGTGCTGCTCGCGGATGCATCGGGGGCCTCGAAGCCGGCCTCAGATGCTACGGAGAAGCCGTCGGATGATTTGTTCGATCCCTTCGCGAAATCCGGCGAAGACGCCATCGAGGAATATGATCCGTGGGAGCCCCTCAATACGAAAGTCTTCGAATTCAATCGACAGGTCGATCGCTGGGTCCTGAAGCCGGTGGCGCAGGGCTACAACTTTGTGATGCCGAATCCGGTCCAGATCGGGATCAGCAACTTTTTTTATAACCTCCGGTTTCCGCCCCGTTTCTTCAATAATATTTTTCAGGGGAAGGCGAAGGGTGCGGGCATAGAGGTTGGCCGGTTTCTCGTCAACTCCACGGCGGGGGTCGGCGGGTTGTTTGACGTGGCCCAGCACCTTGATCTGAAGACACCTGAAGAAGACACCGGCCAGACCCTCGGGTTTTATGGAGTGAAGCCAGGGCCGTATGTGATTCTCCCGCTGCTGCCACCGTTCAACCTCCGCGATCTGGTTGGCTATGTGGGAGACATCGCGCTCAATCCGATCAACTGGTTGGTGGCGCCCATCATTGAAGTGCGTGGAGTGCCCTCGGTGATTGCCCATAAGAATCGGACTACGAGTACGGTCGTGCAGCTTGGTGGCCGGGTATTTGAAATCGTGAATGACCGTTCGTTGAATCTCGAAAAGTTCCAAGGGGTTGAAGAAGCCACCTTGGATTTGTACGCCGCCGTCCGCAACGCCTATCTCCAGAAGCGGGCCCGCGCGATTCGCGAATAATCGCGAGCAAGAACGCTGGACTGCTCTGTTCTCTCCCCTCGGCTGGTCGCGCGCGGCTGGCGCTACTTCTCCTGCCCTTCAGTTTTTCTGCAGATCTCCGACAAGGAGATGCAGGCCTTGTGAGTCAACCCGCAAGGCGCAACTCTCATATGAATACCCCTGCATTAAGCCAGAGCCCGGGCTTTCCCGCCGCCGTCCATACGGCGCCGCCGGAGGTGTCGGTCTACGATGCTGCGCGCATCATGCATTGGCGGAAGGTCGGGGTCGTGCTCGTGGTGCGGCATCATCGACCGGTGGGAATCGTCACCGATCGGGATCTGACGACCCGGGTCGTGGCCAATGGCCTTGATCCCCGGTCGACGACGCTCGGTCGGATCATGACCGCGCCGTTGGTGACAGCGGCGGCTGAGGCGTCCGATGAACAGGTATTGCACGTGCTGGCGCAGAGCTTGGTACGACAGGTTCCGCTGGTCGACGGCGAAGGGAATGTGGCCGGGCTGGCTTCCTGGAACCTCACCGAAGCCGCTAACGGCTCGGGTCCCTTCGGTGCCAGGCTGGTTCGATCGACGGCGATTGTCCCGATGGTGAAGCGCCGGAAGTTCAGGCGGGTGCTATTCGGTTTGCAGCAGGAGGTCCGTCAGCACGCCCGTTGGATCGGAGCCACCATCGCGTTGGCGGCGATCGGTGCGGTCATCTCTCTGGTCGCGGTGGGCTATTGGAGCCCGTGGAGTTCGGCTTCTGTCGTGTCGCTGCACGTGACGGAATCCGGCCGATCGAACACCCGCTCAACGGGTTCGTCGCAACCCTCTCCCGCAGAGCCGACATCGGCGCCCTCTTCGCTTACGCCGCCTCGATAATACCCAGCTCCCGACCGACCTTCGCAAAAGCCGAGACCGCCAGCTCCAATTGGGCTCTCGTGTGTGCGGCGGACATCTGCACGCGGATGCGCGCCTGGCCCTTCGGCACGACCGGAAAGCTGAAGCCGACCACGTAGATGCCTTCCCGCAGGAGGCGATCAGCCATGCTGGTGGCGAGCGTGGCGTCACCCAGCATCACCGGGATAATGGGGTGATGGCCCGGGACGAGCCGGAATCCAAGCGCAGCCAATCGCTCGCGGAAAAAAGCGGCATTGTCACGCAGTTGCGCGCGCAACGCATCGCCTTGCGCGACCAGTTTCACCGCTTGCAGCGCGGCTGACGCGATGACCGGCGGCAGAGCGTTGGAAAAGAGGTATGGGCGTGACCGCTGGCGCAGGAGTTCGACGATTTCCGCCCGTCCCGAGGTGAATCCCCCGGCCGCTCCGCCGAGGCTTTTCCCGAGCGTGCTTGTCACGATATCCACTCGATCGACCACCCCGAAATGCGCCGGTGTTCCGCGGCCGTTCGGGCCCAGCACCCCGGTGGCATGACTGTCGTCGACCATGACGACAGCGTCGTAGCGATCGGCCAGCTCGACGATCTGGTCGAGCTTGGCGAGATCCCCATCCATGGAAAACACCCCGTCCGTGGCGATCAGGCGCAGACGACTCCCGCGCGATTCCTGTAGTCGGGCTTCCAGGTCGGCCATGTCGGCGTGGGCGTAACGGAGGCGTGTGGCTTTGCAGAGCCGGATGCCATCGATCACGCTGGCATGATTCAGCGCATCGCTGATGACGGCATCCTCTTCATTGAGCAGCACCTCGAACAGGCCGCCATTGGCGTCAAAGCAGGAGCTATAGAGAATTGTATTTTCGGTTCCCAGAAAGGTGCTGATCGCCTGTTCCAACTGCACGTGCAGATCCTGGGTGCCGCAGATGAAGCGCACGGAGGCCATGCCGTAGCCGTGTTGGGTCAGTCCGTCGATGGCGGCTTGCCGGATGTCCGGATGATTGGCGAGGCCCAGGTAGTTGTTCGCGCAGAGGTTCAGCGCCGGGCCTTGCGCCACGCGGATATCGGTCCCTTGCGGGCCGAGGAGTTGTCGCTCCTGCTTATAGAGACCGGCCGCACGGATGTCGGCGAGTTGTTGATCGAGGATCTTCTTGAGCGAGGAGTAGGCCATTTTCTTCCCTGAGCGTACAGCCTTCAGCGATCAGCTTTCAGCTCCGGACGAATCGGAGGGGAACATTCGGAAAGAACGCTTGCCTGATAGCTGAAGGCTGAAAGCTTTCACGGAAAGAGCACCACCTTGCCGCACTGGCCGGAATTGATCAACTCAAAACCCCGGGCATAGTCGCTCATCGGGAAAGTGTGGGTAATGATCGGCTTGATGTTGAGCCCTGCTTTGAAGAGCCCGGCTAGACGATACCACGTGCTGAAGAGACGCCGGCCCGTAATACCGTGCACGCGGATGCCTTTAAAAATAATTTCGTTGGCCAGGTCGAACGAGATCGGCCCGGTCGGAATGCCGAACAGCGTCACCCGTCCTCCGTTCTTGACCGCGCCGAAGGCCTGGTGCAGCGCGCTCGGGTGGCCGGACATTTCCAACGAGGCATCGACACCTTCTCCGGCGGTGATCTCGCGAATCGCCGCCGCAATCTGCTCGGGCGTCTGGGTCTTGGCATTCAACACGTAGTCGGCACCGACCTGTTTGGCCAGGCCGAGGCGATAGTCACTCACATCCGTGGCAATGATCGTCGCCGCGCCGGCGGTGCGGGCGACGGCGGTCGAGAATAATCCGGTCGGTCCGCAGCCGGTAATCAGGACGGTGTGGCCGGTCAGGTCTTCGGCGAGGGCGGCATCGACCGCATTGCCGAGCGGTTCCTGGACCGACGCGAATTCTGGGGGTATGGACGGGGACGTGTTCCAGAGCACATTGTCGGGCAGGACGACATACTCGGCAAAGGAGCCGTGGCGATCGACTCCGAGGATGCGATAGTTTCGACAGACATGGGCCTGACCGGTGCGGCATTGAAAACATTGGCCGCAGGTGATGTGCGATTCGGCCGCAACGTAGTCGCCGATCTTCACTCGCGTGACATCCCTGCCGATCTCGACGACCTCGCCGCACATTTCATGGCCGATGATGCGGGGCGGATGAATGCGGCTGTGCGCCCAGGGGTCCCAGTTGTAGATATGGGCATCGGTGCCGCAGAGCGAGGTTGCCTTGACCTTCACGATGACATCGTTGGGTCCGGCGGTGGGATCCGGACAGGTCATGGCCGTCAAACCGGGACCGGCGGATGTCTTCACGAGGGCGCGCATAGCTGTATTCTAACGTAACCCTGTGAAGGAGGCACGTGCTTGCCGAAAAAACGGGTTGCACTCGATCACGGGGCTGAGTAGGATGCCTCTATGTACCACCCCGCGCCCAGTCCTCTCGCCTTGCTGGCCGGCGCCTTCGGTCTCTGTCTCCTTCCGCTCAGTCTCGTGCCAGTCAGCCAGGCGGCAGGATCCCCGTCAGAAGCCTCTCCTGCGCCAATCGGACCGCGTTGGGTCAAAATTGACCTGGCGACAGCCGATGCGTCCGGCGATATTCAAGTGGGGAAGCCGTTTGACTTGTCGATCGCCGTTGGCGGGGTGACCCAAGGCGGCGTGCCGCTAGTGGCGATTTGCGAGTCGGTTCTGTTTCAGAAGCACGTCGTCGCATTAGAGTCTGACAATGTTGACATGGTGATGAAGGGGTCGGCCACGATGGACCCGATTCCCGCAGGAAAACTCTCGGTCCCTCCCAAAGCCGCCCGAGTGCAAGTAACCATCGCCCGCGTGAAGAAAGACAAGTTTGAGCGGGTGCTCACTCGCGTCGTGTATGTCACCATGGGGAAACAGGAGGCGGCCAACGAAGGCAGCGATACGCCGCTGCCGAGTTCCGAGGAGCCGTCGGGCGGGGAGTCGGCGCAGGACGAAGTGCAGCCGGACGCCTTGCCGGTCTCGGGCGGGCTGGTGGTCGAGGAAGATTTGCTTCCGATGCCGACGCCAGGGCAGGGCAAGGCCTATTGGCAGCAGATCAGTCATCTGGTAAGCCGCAGCTGGAGCCGCACGGTCCGGCACGTCCGGCATGCGCCGACGAGCGAGACGGTCCGGGTGAAGTTCCGACTTTATCCCAGCGGGCGTGTGCAGTTGATTCAGATTGAAAAGGGGTCCGGTGCGCGCGAAGTCGATGAGGCGGGGATTTATGCGGTGGTCCATGCCCAGCCGTTCCCCCCGTTTCCGGATAATATCGAGTCGGAAGCTGTCGATGTGCACGTGCGGATGCGAACGGGGGCGAAGACCGGAGCACGAGAGGTGCAATCGATTACGAACAAACAAGCCGGCGCGCCTGAGACGGGTGCCGGATCGTCTAAAAAATGACGGGAATGAAGTGCAGGTCGGGGTTCGTGGCAGCTCATCTCATGGAGGATGCATGTATCAACGGACAATCGTGAAAGCCGGTGTCTTGTGTGCGGTGTTGCTGGCCGGGTGGCCGGTAGGGGCCGGGGCCGAGATGGCGCGATGGGACCTGGATCCCGATCATTCCATCATTGAATTCCGCGTCGCCCACATGGTCGTCTCGAAGACGGCGGGCCGGTTCATGGACTACAGCGGTGTCGTGGAAATGGATGCGGAGGCGCACCAGTTCAAGACGATCGAGGCGACGATCAACACGGGGTCGGTCAACACCAACCACGAGAAGCGTGACGCGCATCTCCGGAACGCGGATTTCTTCGATGTCGAAAAGTTTCCGACCATGACCTACAAAATGAAGAGTTACAAAAAGACCGGCGAGGGCTATACGGCGCTCGGCGATCTCACGCTCCATGGCGTGACGAAAGAGATCACGCTGGTCGGCACTTTCAACGGCGTGAGCAAAGATCCCTGGGGCAACACACGCGGGGGATTTACCGCCGAGGGAAAAGTGAATCGCAAGGATTTCGGCATGGTCTGGAATAAGACGCTCGACACCGGCGGGTTCGTCGTCGGCGACGATGTGAACATTCGGCTCGACATCGAGTGCATTAAGGCTAAGAAGCCGTAGCCATTTCCCGCTCTTCTCTCACATCCAGGCCGCCTCACGAGTGAGGCGGCCGGGCCACTCACCTACCGCGATTCATCGGAGTGTCTATGAAGGCCATGGTCCTCGACCATGTCGGAGATGTGGCGGGCAGCCCGTTGCAGCTTCGTGATATCCCCATGCCGCTTCCGGGGCCCGGCGACGTGCTGGTGAAGGTGCATGTCTGCGCGGTCTGCCGAACCGATCTGCATGTCATCGAGGGGGAGCTGGCCGATGTGAAGCAACTGCTCGTGCCCGGCCATCAGGTCGTCGGGACGGTCGCGCAAGTGGGGGCCGGGGTGACGGAGGTGCACGAAGGAGATCGGGTCGGGATCGCCTGGCTGCAGGGGACTTGCGGGACCTGTGCGTTCTGCACGAGCGAGCGGGAGAATTTGTGTCTGCAGGCGCGATTTACCGGCTATCAAGTCGATGGCGGCTATGCGGAATATGCGGTGGTGCCGGCCCGTTTCGCCTACCCCATTCCACCGGCCTTCGCCGATGACGAAGCGGCTCCGCTGCTCTGCGCCGGCATCATCGGCTATCGCGCCTTGCGATTGAGCGGGATCAAGCCGGGCCAGCGGCTTGGTCTCTACGGGTTCGGCGCCTCCGCGCATATCGCCATTCAGATCGCGCGTCATTGGGGATGTCACGTGTACGTCAGTTCGCTCAAAGCCGAGCACCAGGCGCTGGCGCGCGAACTGGGCGCGGTATGGGTTGGAGGCGCGCAAGACGCCCCGCCTGATCCGCTGCATGGGTCCATCATCTTTGCACCGGCCGGCGAGCTGGTGCCTCCGGCATTGCGCTCATTGGAGCGAGGTGGCACGCTGGCGCTGGCCGGTATCCATATGTCGCCGATTCCGTCGCTGGATTACGATCGCGACGTCTTCGGAGAACGGGTCCTGCGCAGCGTCACGGCCAATACGAGGCAGGACGGCATCGAACTGCTGCGCGAGGCAGCCGCCATTCCGATCAAACCGCATACCGTCCGCTTTCCTTTGCGGCAAGCCAATCAAGCGCTGCAAGCGCTCAAGGCCGGATCGTTTCAAGGCGCTGCTGTCCTCACCATCTGACCCCGCACCCATCTAGCATTCGATCATGCAGATTAGGTAGATTGAGCGGCTATGCGTCGAATCATCTCAGCGTTGATCGTGACCTTTGGCATTGGCTTCGGCGGTGCCGCCTGGGCCCTGGAGTTTACCGCCGACCGCATCACCAAGATCGACGGCCGCACGGGGAAAGCCAACATCTATTACCGCGACAACATGTGGCGCATCGAGCACCACACGATGGGGCCGGTCAACGTCAGCATCGTGCGCAAAGACAAGCAGGTCGTGTGGATGTTGCTGTCGCGGATGAAGCATTTCAAGACCATCCCCTACAGTGCGGATCAGGACTTGTGGGTGACGGAGAAGCTGGACGGAGAAGTGTCGCGGGAGGAAATCGGTCAGGAGACTCGGGAGGGCCATCCCACAATTCTCTATGAAGTCGTGACCAAGCACGGGGAGCGGACCGAGGTCTATTATCAGTGGCTGGCGACGGATATTCACTTTCCCATGAAGCTGGCCAAAAAGGACGGAAGCTGGATCGTGGAATACCAGCATGTGAAGTTGCGGGCGGTGACGGACTATTTGTTTCAGCTCCCGCTGAACTTTCAGCCGCTGGAAGAATTCAATAAGGAGCCGGATCCGAAACCCAAAGAACAGGGCATGTAACCATCAAGGAGGAGTCGTCGTGCGAAGGGCAAATATCTTGGCCGGTGCTGTCGTCGCAGGGCTGTTGGGAGTCGGGGGAACGGCGTGGTCGCTGGATGTGGGCGATATCAAGCAGGAGTGGACGGCGGAAGGGCGCAAACTGGCCGCTGAACGGGTGAAGCTGCCGGCCTATGACGACATGGTCCGCATTCCGGCGGGACCGTTCACGATGGGCAGCGATAAGAAAGCGGATAAGAACGCCTATTTGGTGGAGATGCCGCAGCGCTCGGTCTATCTCGATGCCTACGAGATCGATAAATACGAAGTGACGACCGTGCAGTATCTGAAATTCGTCCTGGCGACGAACCGTCCGCCGCAGGTGGATTGGAAGTTCGACGGCGGCAATTTTCAGGAGACGATGGTCGCCCATCCCATCATGCATGTGACCTGGTACGAAGCCGACGAGTATTGCAAGTGGGCCGGGAAGCGCCTGCCGACCGAAGCGGAATGGGAAAAGGCGGCGCGGGGCGAGGCCGATACGCGCATTTATCCCTGGGGTAACGAAATGGCCGGCCTGTCACGGGCGAATTACGGCCGCACGGGTCTGTCCGGTCCGGTCCGCGATCGTCCGGAGCGGCTCTTGCTCTATCCGCCGATCATCTCGGTGTTCAAGTACGACAACGCGGTGAGCCCGTACGGCGTCTTTCAAATGGTCGGCAATGTCGCCGAGTGGGTGTCTGACTGGTATGACAAAGACTATTACAAGACGGCGCCGGACAAGAATCCGAAGGGACCTGACAAAGGCACCCAGAAAGCCTTCCGGGGCGGCGGCTGGATCGACAGTACCCCGAGCGTGCGCGTCTCGCAGCGCAACGGGACCGATCCCAAGACCTCGATGAACTGGATGGGCGTCCGCTGCGCACGCGATGCGAAAGACGGCGACGCACCGGCGCAGACGACCGCACCTTAGCGACTTCTTAAGATGGGCGGAGGGGATGAACAAGAGAAAACTGCTGGCGAAAGCACTGGGTGGCTCAAAGAATCTTCGCTTTAGTGAGGCGGTCACTCTTGCGAAGGCGTTTGGATTTCGTCTCTCGCGCACAAGGGGGAGCCACCATATTTTCGTCCATTCCCATGTCCGCGAACTGGTCAATCTTCAAGAAGTCGATGGAAAAGCCAAGCCTTATCAGGTTCGCCAGTTGCTTGAGATCGTGGAACGCTATGATCTAGAATTGCAGCCGGGAGAGGTATTATGACGCATTACCACATCAACATTTTTTACAGCAAGGCGGATGGCGGGTACATTGCCGACATTCCTGATCTTGAAGCCTGTTCAGCGTTCGGCAAGACTCCAGCTGAAGCGCTGAAACAAGCAGAAATTGCAAAGCGTGCCTGGCTGGCCGCTGCCCGTGCTGAGCGGAAGCCTATTCCGAAACCCCGCTATCGTCCCGCCATCTATCAGACTGGTGCGTAGTCCTGCTTGGCGAACGCCTTCAGCTACATATCGGCGTCCAGCTTACCGGTCCTAAACTCGCTGATTTTCATAGGCCTCTGACTCTTCCTCACCGAATTTGATGTAAGGTAATCGCTATGTCAAATACATGGGGTGAAATTGATATAAGGCGCATCATATGTCAGGTGAGAATGAAGCAGATTGAGTTTGTGATTTCGTCCTCTCTCTATCACGAATTATCGCAGCGACGGCCCTCAGCCTTTCAATCGAAATACCGAAGTTGGCGGGGGACAGTGCGGACAAAACCGGCGAAGGAGTTGAAGAAGGTTGCCAGGTAACCTGCCGGATTCTGATCAATGTACGGCATTCGACAAAAGCAAAGGGGGCTACCTCTTTTCAGTTAGGCCATCTATGCGGACAAAGGCAAGCTCGGCAAAGGAGAAGATCTTGTACGAGGAACTATGCTTGATCTAGAGTCCATGCAGGAAGCCGGAGAAGAAATCTACAACATCCCGGTATCCGACGAGGAAATGAAGAACGTGGTGGAGTCGGTGTACGGAGAGTTGCCGGAGGTGGAGTGATCAGCAGACTTCGCTGTTGAGTCGCCAACGACACGTCACATGTCTAATTGCTCTTAATGACTCACAATCTCTAGGAAGCAACAATGCGAACTCTTCTTGTTCTACTGACAATATTCCTCCTGCTTAATAGCGCATGCGCGATCGGGAACTATAGCCCAGCCGACCCAGCGAGAAAGCCCACAACTGAACTTAATAATAACCAACGAGAATTTCTCTCCTTCTCCTATATTCCAGAGTCTAGAGACAAACTGGAGAGCAATCCTCAGACTCTTCCTTTGCAAAGCCGGTTGGTTAAAGACCACCTCGAGCACCATTCTAAATTCATTAAAGTTGTTGTTGCTTCAAGCCCCCCCGCTATCGGCACGCATGTAAACGTGTATCAAACGGTTGGTTCTTTTTCGTCCCCGTGGTGTACAGCTTCTAGTTGGTCCTTGGGTATCATCCCTTGCTATTTCGAAGGCATTGCCTACGAAACGCACTTTGATGTGCTAGTGGACAACACTCCAAGGCAGAGCTATCGCTACCCCATTCACCGAAAGGCCGTGAGTTGGATCGGATTGGTGCCTTTTTTTTGGATAAATTTCTTGACCGGTCAGTACGAGGAAGCTTTTTCTAGCAATATCCACCAGTTTATTGCTGACGCAAACCGAGATGGTTTGTTATAGCATCTCGCGTGGCTTATTAAGGCGATTCCGATCCCAGTCGTCCAACGATATTCTTTGGGCTCTATTCACCCCTTATATTTCATCGGGAGTAGCCAGGCCGGGCTTCACTGCGCGCGTCGAACGGGCGCATTCTGATTGTGCGCGTTTCGCGAGCTAAGGAATCGTCCCAGCTACCCTTTCTCTCACTTCTTAAAAATCAGCCTCGGCTCGGTCATGTTTCCCATCGAGACTGCGACCAGTTCCCACCCGCTTGATCCGAACTCGTTCAGCTTGGATTGCATATTCTGAGTGTCGGGAAGTACCTCGACTATTTGGTACTGAAACCGCTTCGACTCTTGCGCCTTCGCGGTGAACGGCTCTCCTATGAACAGCAGGAGGCCCAATGCGCCAAGGCTCACGCCCGTGATCATCCACGCTATTGAAAGACGTGCGTTCTGCATAGGTCACCTCACTCAGCTGATTGTTATGGATGTGCGACGCGCCAGTTGTGGCCGGTGCCAAGATCGACTTTGAGCGGGACGGAGAGTTTGACAAGTAAGAGGTCGCTACTAGATAAGTCAAGCAAAGGCTAGGCGGCCTTTAGGTTCAGGAATCGGGCGGCCAAGATCCTTAGCCGTCTCAATCCACTCCTGGATCACGGTTTCAACGTGCGCCAGGGCTTCCTGGTAGGTCGCGCCATCAGCCGTACAGCCAGGCAATTCCGGTACTTCGGCAATGAAGGCCTGATCGTCCTTGCTCCAATAGATGATCACTTCGTATTTACTCATTTGCGGTGCCTCCCGCGTCAAGACGGCTTTGGGAAGTAGATGGCCAGCAACTCGGCTGTTGTAAAGGTCTGTATGGTGGTGTCTTCAAAATCCTTGTCGTTGGTCCAGAGCGGTCTTTCCAGTTCCAGCGTGAGTGCCAAGATCTCGACATCTCGCGGGTCACGATGTGCAATCTGTAGCTTGGCCTTCTTCAAAGACCGGCGATAGGATTTGGGTTCGTACACAGTCAGAGGCAAGAGATCCAACGCATAGCGCAGAAATGCCGGACTGACATCTAACTTCTGCGCCATTTTAGGGACATAGGCGTTGACTTCGTTGAGTGCTGATCCGGTCACGGCGAACTCAGTGATGCCGGCCTCAAAGAATAGCCGTCTGGCTTTCCCGCCGAGCAATGCGGAGAGAATCGGATTAGCGTCGACGACGAGTTTTTCTGGTTTTCTCGAAGTCGGCAAGGATGGTGTCCTCGGTGAGACGATGGCTCTTCATCGAAGCCCGAATCTCATCAGTCAGGGTCGAGAACAGGTCTTCCTTGATTTCGGGCGGGAGGGCCTCGCCGACTGCTGGCAGGAAGAACCCCACGATCTTTCCATGTCTTGTGACAATGATCGGCTCATCCTGCTTGAGGAGGCTGGTGGCGCGATCGCGAAACTGTCTGACGGTTGCGGTCTTCATATGGTCACCGAAGTGGGCATAGTCTGACATGCCATGCGATTTGTCGTCAACCGGAGCCTACGGGTGCGCCACGCGCCAGTTGTGGCCGGTGCCGAGATCGACTTTGAGCGGCACTGACAAGTGCAGCTGTTTGCCCACGCCTTCCATCTCGTGTTTCACGAGCCGCTTGGCTTCGTCCAGTTCCTTCTCCGGCACTTCGAAGATCAATTCGTCATGGACCTGGAGAATCATCTTCGTGTGCGGCATCTCGTGATGGAGGGCTCTGCTCACGTTGATCATCGCCACTTTGATCAGGTCGGCGGCGGAGCCCTGGATGGGGCTGTTCACCGCCATGCGTTCGCCGAAACCGCGCTGCACGGGGTCGCCGCTCTGTAATTCTGGAATCTGCCGCCGCCGCCCCAGGATGGTGGTGGTGAAACCTTTCTCTTTGCCTTCGGCAATATTCCGATCCATCAAGGCGCGCACACCGGCATATTTCTCAAAATAGGTCTCGATGTATTTCTTGGCTTCCGCCTGCGGGACACCGATATTCTGCGAGAGGCCGAAGGGGCTGATGCCGTAGACGATGCCGAAGACGACGCTCTTGGCCGCCCGCCGCATCTCGCGCGTGATCTGCGAAGCGGGAAGATGGAAAATGTCCATGGCGGTCGCCATGTGAATGTCTTCGCCCTTCTCGAAGACTTCGAGCAGGCGCGGGTCCTGTGACAAATGCGCGAGGATGCGCGGCTCGATCTGACTATAGTCGGCGCAGAGCAGGGTGTGGCCTTTCGGTGCGATGAAGGCTTCGCGAATGCGCAGGCCATAGTCGCCCTTGACCGGAATATTCTGCAGATTGGGATCGGTCGATGACAGCCGGCCGGTGGCGGCGACGGTTTGATTGAGCGAGGTGTGGAGCCGTTTGGTTTCGGGATTCACCAATTCCGGCAAAGCATCGACATAGGTCGATTTGAGTTTGCTGATGCTGCGATAGGCCAGAATCTGTGCTGGTAAATCGTGCTGGGTTGCGAGTTGCGTGAGCGTGTCTTCATCCGTCGAATAGCCGGTCTTGGTTTTGCGGCCCGGCTTGAGGCCGAGCTTCTCAAATAGTACGACGGCCAGCTGTTTCGGTGAATTGATGTTGAACTCGCCGCCCGCCAGGCCGGCGATGGTCTCCATCATTTTGTCGAGTTCGTGCTCTAATTCCTTGCTCAATACTCTGAGCCCCTCGACGTCGAGCAGGAAGCCGTTCCGTTCGATCTCGGCCAGCACCGGCACGAGCGGCATTTCAATGTCATTAAACAGTTTCAGGCTGCCTTGGGCGGTTAATCGCTCGATCATGACCGGCGCCAGTTTGGCCAGCACGGTGGCCTGTTCGGCGGCTTCGTCGCGCGAGCCGGTATCTTCATCGAAGAGCGATTGCGGCGCCTTGGCTTCGGGACGGGATTCGCCCAGGCGATGGCCCACGGCTTCCATGGCGATGGTCGCGAGGCTGTGGTCGCGGCGGTTGGGGTTCAACAGATAGTCCGCGACCATCGTGTCGAGATAGGGACCCGCAACCGTAACGCCGATGCGATGGAAGGCGAGCAGTGTAGCTTTCAGATCGTGCACGACTTTGGTGCGCGTCTGGTCATGCAAGAGCGTCGTGATCGGGCGCATATACGTGTGCACATCGAGTGGGAAGAAGGCGGTGTGGCCTCCCGATGAGAGCGCGAATCCGAGCACGTCGGCCCGGACGCTGGCCCCGCCTGAGAGCAGGCATTGCACGGCGAGGGGACTTCCTGCTGGAAGGCTTTTGACGAACCGTTCTGCGGAAGGCTCGTCTTGTATGATCGTGAGTGCCGCAGCCGGAGTTTCGGCCGGTTTGGCTGTAGGCTGCAGGGTTTTCAGCAGGGCCGTGAATTCCAGTTCGCGGAGCAGGTCGGTGAGCTGGTCCTGGTGCGGCGGCTTGACCCGGAAGGCCTCCGCGTCGAATTCGACCGGGCTGTTCACGTCGATGGTCGCGAGCTTGCGGCTGAGCCTGGCATTGTCGGCCTGTTCGATCAGCATTGCTTTGATGCGAGGCGGGGTGACTTCCTCGACGCGGCGGAGCAATTCGTCGATGGTGCCGAACTGCGCGATGAGCTTGATCGCGGTTTTTTCACCGATGCCTTTGACGCCGGGGATGTTATCCGAGGCATCGCCCATGAGCCCCATGATCTCGATCACCCGCGCCGGTTCGACGCCGAACTTCTCGATGCACTCGGGTTCGCCCGACCATTTGTCCTTGACGGGATCATAGATGCGGATGTGGGGCGTGACGAGCTGTAGCATGTCTTTGTCGCCGGTGACGATGACGACATCATCGCCGGCGCGCTCGGCTTTTTGAGCGAGGGTGCCGATCAGATCGTCCGCTTCGTAGCCGGCCTGCTTCACGGCGGGAATGTTCAAGGCTTCCACGGCCCGATGGATATAGGGGATTTGCGCGCTCATGCCGTCGGGCATCGGGGGGCGCTGGGCTTTGTACTCTTTAAACTCCTGGTGGCGCAGTGTCGGTCCCCGTTCGTCGAACGCGACGACGATCCCGTCCGGTTTCCGCTCGCGCAGGATCTTCAGCAGCGTGGTCATGAATCCATAGACCGCGTTTGTCTGGAGACCTTTGGAATTATTCAGCGCGGGGAGGGCGAAGAACGCACGATAGATGTAGGCGCTCCCGTCGATGAGATAGAGCGTCTTGCGGCTGGAGTCAGTTGTCGACATAGCAGTTTAGGAGTCGGGCGCGAGGGTCAGGGGTGGTTTGTCGAACTTGGCGCGCATCGCATTGAGGGCCTGCAACACGGTGTGCTGGCCGACGATTTTCGCCTCCAGCTTCCGCTTGCCCGGAAAATCCAGGAGCGAGATGCCGATGAGCATGGTCAGGATCCCCTGGCCGGGAAGAAACAGCATGGCGAGACCGGCGAGCAGAAACACGGCGCCGACTACATTCTTGACGATCAGCCCGGCCAGTCGAAGGACCGGGTGGTGATCCTTCATCCAATGCCGCGGCGTGCGCGTGTCGAAATAATCGGCCGGGAGCCGCACCATGATGAATGGAATGGCGATCAGGGTACCGATAAATCCGACCAGCGAACCGACTGTCAGCCAGATGAGCACGTGGACCGGGACATATTGTGTGACTGTCGCGAGAATGGCATCCATGGGGGACGGATCCTAGCACGGAGATCCTCTCAACCGGAAGGGCCAGGAGCGCATGGTTTACCTCGCAAAGGACGGCGTCATATAATGGCACAGCATGTCTGGAGCGAGTGAATCCTGTATGGCCGTCCGTATTTTTCTACCCTGGCGATCCCTCCCGATTCTGTTGCTGTGTCTGCTCTTCAGTGGCGGACCGGTTCCCGCTGTGTCTCTGGCCGGCGAGAGCGACGAGCTTCAAATTGACGTTAGCAAGAAGGGGCTCGGGAAAGAGGTCGTGATCACGCAGGGAGCCAAAGAGTGGTTCATGATGATTGAAGTGACGCCGGAAAATACGGTGGTGGTCCGACAAGAGAAGGATCACGACAAGTATCTGGTCGACGAGAGCGAAACGCACGACCGTCCGCTCGTAGCTGCCGAAGTGGACGCGGCCATTGCCGATTATATTAACAGCGTGAAAGCCCGCGCCAGGAAAAAGTAACGGTCCTATGTCGAAGAAGCCCAAGTTCGTCATCTTTGCCCATAACGCCACCTACGATAAGCTGCATCAAGTCGCGACGCTCGGCATGACCGCCGCCGCGATGGGGAAAGACGTGATCATCGTGCTATTGTTCTGGACGATCAAGAAGTTGGCCGAAGGGAAAATCGACCAGATCGACTTTCCCCCGGAGTATGCGGACTCTGCCGAGGAAGTCGCTCGCCTGCTGAAAGAGAAGAAGGTGCCGAAGATTTCTGAAATGTTTCAGGATGCCAGGCATGTCGGCCATTTTCGCCTGATCGCCTGCAGCGCCGGTTTGGAATATATGGGCGTGGACGGAAAAGCGGTTGAGGCGAAGGTCGATGAAGTGCTCGGGCTTCCCGCCATTCTGAGTCTCACCGCCGAAGCCGAGACGAAACTCTTCATCTGAATGCCGTGATGTGTAAGTGATCATTGGCTCCCGCTCGTCACCTGTCACTGGTTACTCGTCACCGCGACTTCTTCACTCCCACCCGATCGCAATATTCCGTCAGTTTGCACTTGCTGCACCAGGGAGAGACCGGTTGGCAGAGGTTCTGCCCGAAGGGCACGAGCAGATCGTTGAAGGTGATCCAATATTGCGTGGGGAGTCTCCGGCGCAACGCTTCTTCACTCTCGTCAGGTGTCTTGGTCTTGATGTAGCCCCAGCGGTTACTGATCCGGTGCACGTGAATATCGACGCAGATGCCCGGTTTGCCGTAGCCGACCGTGACGACCAGGTTGGCCGTCTTCCGCCCTACCCCTGAGAGTGTGACCAGCTCATCGATCGAATCGGGGACGATCCCGCCGTACGTTTCTAAGATCCGCTGACAAATCTTGTGAATGGATTTGGCTTTTGTCCGGTAGAAGCAGACCGGATAGATGGCCTGTTCAATCGTTTCGAGCGGCAGCGCCAACATGGTGGCGGGCTTGTGCGCCAGGGCAAACAGCCGACCACTGGCTTCACCGGTGGTTTTATCTTTGGTGCGGAGGCTGAGGAGACAGGAGATCAGGATGCGGAATGGATCGCGGTTCGATTCACGCGCCACGACCCCCACGACCGGTTCCTGCCATTGACGGATCTCTCGCCTGACGATCCTGATGGCGGCATGGATCTGGTCCTGACGCATCTGGTCCGACTAGCGTGGAGTGGGGGAACGCTGACCGAGGAGAGCGCTCGAGCGAACGATCAGCTACTCAGGCTTCCGCTTGGACAACCACTTCTGACGGCGGCGTTGAGCTTCGCGCAGCTTTGCTTTCTTCCTGACGCTCGGCTTTTCATAGAAACGGCGACGCTTCAGTTCGCGGAACAAACCTTCGCCTGCCAGCTTCTTCTTGGCAACCTTCAGTGCTTTTTCAACGTTGTTATTGAAAACTTTAATTTCCATCCGGTCCGACTTTCCACTTTCTCAGGCCGTGCCTGTCTGCACCCATGACACTACGTACTAGGCGGCGGAGTGTAGCATAGCCCCCTGAGTTCCTCAAGACTGTTGGCGATCTTGGTGATCTGCCCGGTCTGATTGGCAGCAACTGCCTGATTTCGTTGCAGTTTTACATTTGTTTTGGCGGTATGTAGACTGGCCTCGGTTGCGGCGATCGCTAGGATCATCCCAACGGTTAGATCAGATTGCACCGCCGGCGACAGAGACAGTCGAATCGTGGCGATGGTCTGTCCTGCCTCGCAGGCGAGTTCCGCAATTGTGAGCGGGACCTCGGTTGCTTGTTCAAGTGCTGTTGAGAGAAGCAGAGGACGGTTTGCCTGATCGATGGGAAGTCGTCGAGCTCGTGAGATTGCTTCATAGGCCTCGCAGTCCTTCTGCATCAAGGCGGCGAGTCTTTGACCTAGATCGCTGAGGGTTCGCTCGGGTTCTGACTGCTTTCCGATGCGAGCTCCCATGGTTCCCAATGATGCCGCGAGGGCTCCCGCCAGCGCCGCCACCGCGCCACCGGCCGGTGTCGGTGTGGCAGCCGACAGAGTATGGAGAAACTCATTGATGGTTGGGTCCGATCCGGGACCGAGCTGAGCGGACCGGGCTCCTGCCAGTCTTGTTTCCAGAATTTGGGTGGAGTCGAAGTTTCTGATCTGTAGGAGCGACGAAGCGGCCTGATCCAACGCGGCTTGGGGAACGAGGCCAATCAGTTCGCTCTCGGCAATCTCCGCCCCGACTTTGGCTGCTTCTGTTTGAACCGCGCGGAAGGCTGCGGCCATCGAGATGACACGGTAGTTGGTCAGATTCATCGAGACTTGCACGATCCCGCGGCTGGCCAGCGCTACCCCGATCGCTTTGACGCAGGGCAGGCCGCCGTTGGAGTGCCGGATCGTGCGAGCGATCGACTTCGCTAACGCGAGATCAGGGGTATTCAAATTCACATTGAATGCGATCAGTGGGGGCCGGGCGCCGATAACTATGGCGCCGGCTGTCGCATGAAGATGAGCGGGTCCGAAGTCCGGCCGCCAATTCAGTTCGGCTACCATTCTTGCTCCTAACCTGGACAATCCTCCCTGTCGGATCGTTTCCAGCCTGGTCCGGTCCGGATGACCGGCCGCCTGTTCATAGAGAAACACCGGGATCTGCAGCTTGGCGCCAACGCGTTCGCCCAGCTGGCGGGCGAGCTGTACACAGTCTTCCATCGTCGAGTCCTGGATCGGGACAAAGGGGACGACATCCGTTGCTCCCACGCGCGGGTGCACGCCGGTGTGGCTGCGCAGGTCGATCAGCTTCGTGGCGATCTGTATTGCTTGAAACGCGGCTTCCAGGACAGCATCGGGATCGCCGGCAAAGGTCAGCACGGACCGATGGTGATCGGGATCGCTCGTCCGATCCAGCAGCCAGACACCCGGGACCGATTCCACCGCCGCAACGAGGGCCTGAATGGCGGCGGGATTCCGGCCTTCGCTGAAATTGGGGATGCACTCGACAATCTTCGGCATTGGATTGCAATTGGTGGGAACAAAAAGCCGGAGGGACTATCTGAGTTTCCTCCGGCTGGTCTTGGGCCTCACGAAGGAAGCCGTCGCGGCGTTACTTGGTCTTCTTGACGAAGGCTTTATAGATCCGGCCTGAAGATGCCTGCTCTTCTTCCATGCCGACCATTTGATGTCCCGTCGTTTCGCACCAGGCGGGCATGTCTTTCTTGATGCCTTCGTCGTCGGACACCACCTCAAGCACCTGCCCGAGGGTGAGTTCCTTGATCTTTTTCGACGTCAGAATAATCGGCATGGGGCAAAAGTAACCGAGTGTGTCGAGCTTCACATCAGCCTGCATTGTCGGTATCTCCGTCTGTGATCGATTTATATGAAGAGGTTGACGCTACCCTGCTTGGCTTCGGCCAGATAGGTCGTAACCCCGGCGAATTGATCGATCCCCTCGATCAAGGTGTCCTTGGTAATGCCCATGAGGCCCATCGTCGTGGTGCAGGCGATGAATCGCACGCCCAGGTCGAGCGCCGTCTCCATCAGCTCGGGGACTCCCGGCATCCGGTTCTGCTTCATGACGAGTTTCATCATACTGGTGCCCAGTCCGCCGAAGTGGAACCGTGAGAGCGGGAGATTCTCGGCCCCTCCCTTGTTCAGCGTGCCGAACATGCGGCGCAGCCAGTCTTTCGCCGAGCTGGTGGCTCCTTGCTTGCGGATCGTATTCAATCCCCAGAAGGTGAAGAAGACCGTGACCTGCATGCCCATCGCAGCAGCGCCGGTGGCGATGATGAAGGCGGCCATCGCGCGATCCAGATCGCCGCTGAGGAGGACGATCGTCACTTTGTCCGGTTTCGATTCCTGTAACTGCGCCAACGTGGCGGAGGGTTCTATCTGCGTCATCTGCATAGGTGCCTCAATCTGATGGTGCGGTGCGAACTGCCGCTGTTTTCAAGGTGTTTTGACTATAGTCTCCGTATCTTTTTCTTGTCAAGGCGACGCGCTTGACCGCACTCGTGAGGCTGGCTATAGTCCCGGTCGAATGTATTTTGGCAAGATGTTGGATACTCCAGCCGCATGAGCACTGTTCTCGAACAGGATTCCGCACCGTTACGCAGTCCTCCTTTGTTGGGTTTCTGGTACGCGGCCGCGACCAGTTCCGATGTGGCCCCTGGCGCCATGAAGGGTGTGGTGTTGCTCAGCACGCCGATTCTCCTCTGCCGTACCAAGGATGGCCGTGTCTCTGCGATGCTTGACCTCTGTCCCCATCGGGGGATGCCCCTGTCGTTCGGACGGATGGATGGGGATCGGGTGGAGTGTTACTATCACGGCTGGCAATTCGGTACCGATGGACGGTGCACGGCGATTCCCTCCCTGGTGAGCGATTCCCCGATCGATCCGAAGAAAATTTGCGTCACCTCCTATCCCTGTCAGGACCAGGACGGGTACATCTGGGTTTATATGGCGGACAGCCGCTATCCCGATCGACCGATTCCTCCGTTGATGCGGCACCCCCTTCCGTCGAGCCCCTATCTGATGTTTCAGCATTCCCAGATGCTGTCCAGCACGCTCGATGACGGCGTGGTGGGGCTGATGGATCCGGCGCATGGCCCGTACGTACATCAGAGCAGTTTGTGGCGGCAGCCCGCCAGCCAGCACGACAAAGCAAAGACGTTTGAACCGATTCCGAACGGATTCCGGATGATCGGCCATGCCCCGTCGAAGAACAGTCCCCCGTATCAATTGTTGAAGTGGGTGTCCGGCGGAGAATTACGCACCACCATCGATTTCGTGCTGCCCAATCAGCGGTACGAGTTCATCCAATGCGGCTCGCTGTGGGTCTCGATACGTGTCTTGATGACGCCGATTACGGAACATGAAACCCGCATGGATTTCTGCGCGGCCTGGAACGCCTTCCGTTGGCTGCCGTTCGGCAAGTCGATCTTCAAGTATTTTGCCAAGGGCTTTCTGGCCCAAGACAAAGTGGCGATGGACCGCCAGTCGATCGGTCTCAAGTACAAGCCGCCGTTCCGTCTCGTTGGCGATGCCGACCAGCAGGCGAAGTGGTATCACAAGCTGAAAGCGGCGCATCGGACCTCGCTCCAGACGGGTCAACCGTTCGATCATCCGCTCAAAGGACCGATCACGTTGCGATGGCGAAGCTAAGGTTCACATTCGTTTATTTCGTTTTAGCTGTCAGTCTCACGGCACCGTGGTGTCCGTCACTGGGTGACGCCCAAGGCTCGCGGATCGTCACGGTGCCTACGTTGGGCGTGCGTGCCGATGGCATGCCTGGTGTCATCAATCAGGTGTTGATCCAATTTGAGCGAGCCGCTCTTCAGAACGGACCGGTGATCGATTTCAATGAAATCAATCTTGGGGGAGGTTCTGTCGTGGGTGAGGAGTGGAAAGACGGCGTTCGCCTTGCCGTGCAGGCCGTCGCCAGGATTGTGGGCGAGGATGGACATGATTGGCGGATCACTCTCAAGAATCGGGCGGTGACGGCTGTGACGGACGGTCGAAGTTCGAGCGGTGCGATTGCGGTCGGCATTCTGGCGGCCTATAAGGGCGATGCCCTGCGGTCGGATATCGCGGTGTCCGGGGTGATTACGCCGGATGGGCGGATCGACGTGGTAGGCGGCTTGCCAAGCAAGCTTGAGGCGGCTGCCGGGGGACAATATCGATCCCTGGTGATTTCACGCCATCAGCCCTACACCTCGGATTGGCCTCAAGGTGAAGAGGCGGCGGCTCGTTTGCGTGTCGCGCTGATTCAGGTCCGCACGTTGGCTGAGGCGTACGAGGCGATGACCGGGGGCGGGCGCTAACCTTCTTTGGATTCGGACGGAAGGATTAGCTCCATGGCTCGCCGGATCTGATCGCGGGAGCCGAGCAGGACGATGATATCGCCGGGGAGCAGTTTGGTTTTTTCCGACGGGTTTGATTCGGTGACCCCCGCTCTAGTCCAGGCAATAACCGAGGCGCCGGTCCGGGGCCGCAGGGAGAGTTGGGCGAGCAGTTTGCCGGCCGCCGGCGAGCCTTCTTCGATCCGGCAGGTTTCCACTTCCACATCGCTGAGCGTCCCGCCGCGCAGATGATGTGCCAGTTCCGGCAAGTCGCTCCGGCGCAACAGGGCGTAGCCTTCACGCCGTACCTGCTCCGCCTTCCGCATGACGAATTCCT
>WBZP01002384.1_pt1 | contig 21654 bp, 21 predicted proteins | sample 5204301 | NCBI WGS metagenome assembly WBZP01 (sample SAMN12412401, study PRJNA552823) | activated sludge metagenome | isolation source: activated sludge from nitrification reactor of wastewater treatment plant... | place: USA: Pennsylvania | collected 2017
CAATGGCGCTGGAAAGTCCACGCTCCTGCGTGCGCTGGCGGGCCTGCAGCCGCTGGCCGGCGGCAGCGTGCGCTTGCGCGGTCGCGAGCTGCACCGCATCGCCGCCACCGAACGGGCGCAACACTTCGCCTGGCTGGCCCAGCTGGGCGAGGTGACCGGCGAGCTGACGGTGCGCGAGACGGTGGAGCTGGGCCGCATCGCCCGCCTGGGCCTGCTGGGCACGCCGGGCGCAGCCGATGCGGCGGCGGTGGAGCACGCGATGGCGCTCACGGAATGCAGCACCTGGGCCGGCCGGCGTCTGCACGAGCTCTCCGGCGGCGAGCGCCAGCGCGTGCTGCTGGCGCGCGTGCTGGCCACTGAAGCACCGATGCTTCTGCTGGACGAGCCCACCACGCACCTGGATGCGCCGCACCAGCGCACGCTGGCGCGCCTGTTCAGGCGCCTCGCGCAGGACAAGGCCGCACCGCGTGCCGTGCTCACCGTGCTGCACGACCTGCCGATCGCACTGCGTGCCGACCGCCTGCTGGTGCTCGATCGCGGCCGCCTGCAGGCCGATGGCCCGCCCACCGACCCGGCGGTGCAGGCTGCGCTGGTGCGCGTGTTCGGCCATGCCATCCGCATCGAATGCGACGCCGCCGGCCGCCCTCGCGTGGCGCTCGCGCTGGACGACGACGTGATCGGTGCCTGAACCTTCTGCAAGGACGCGCAGCCATGGAACTCGTCGACCCGCCCAAGGCGGCCAGCCCCAAGCCCGAAGGTGAGCGCCGCGGCCTCGTCATCGTCCACACCGGCCACGGCAAGGGCAAGAGCACGGCGGCCTTCGGCCTGGCGCTGCGCGCACATGGCCGCGGCAAGGCGGTGAAGATCTACCAGTTCATGAAGGTGCCCAGCGCCCGCTTCGGCGAACACCGCGTGTTCGACCAGCTGGGAATCCCCATTGAAGGTCTGGGTGACGGCTTCAGCTGGAAGAGCCGCGACCTCGAGCACAGCGCGCAGCTGGCGCGCGAAGGCTGGGCGCGGGCCGAAGCCACGATGCGTGCCGGCGAGCACTTCATGGTGGTGCTCGACGAGATCACCTACCCGCTGCGTTACGGCTGGCTCGCGCTGGAGCCCGTGCTGGCCTGCCTGCGCGAGCGCCGGGCCCATGTGCACGTGGTGCTGACCGGCCGCAACGCGCCCGAGGAACTGATCGCGCTGGCCGACACCGTGACCGAGATGCAACTCGTCAAGCACCACCGCCAGGCCGGCGTGCCGGCGCAGCGCGGCATCGAAGACTGATGAGCCTGGCCTGTGCTACCGCCTTGGCGCTGGCCTGGGCCGTGGACGCCCGCTTCGGCGAACCGCGCAACGCGTGGCATCCGGTGGCCTGGTTCGGCCGCGCCTGCGCGCCGCTCGGCCGTGCCCTGCTGCCGTTGCGCCCGGCGGTCGCGATGGCGTCGGGCGCCCTGGCCTGGGTGTTGGCGGTGGCTGGCGTGGCCGCCACGGCCTGGGCGCTGCATCGCGGGCTGTGGGCGCTGCCCGGGTGGGTGGCTGTGCCGCTGCTGGCGCTGGCGCTCAAGCCCAGCTTCGCCTGGCGCATGCTGTGCGACGAGGTGCAAGCCGTGGATGCGGCCCTGGCGCAGGGCCTGCCTGCCGGCCGTGCGCAGCTGGCGCGGCTTTGCAGCCGCGACCTCAGCGCCCTGGACGCGACGGCCATGCGCGAGACCGCCATCGAGACCCTGGCCGAGAACCTCAACGATTCGCTGGTGGCGCCGTTGTTCTGGTTCGTGGTGGCCGGCCTGCCGGGCGCCTGGGTCTTTCGGGCCGCCAACACGCTCGACGCGATGTGGGGCTACCGCGGCCGCTGGGAATGGGCCGGCAAGTTCGCCGCCCGCGCCGACGATGTGCTGGCCTGGGTGCCGGCTCGCATCACGGCGGCGCTGCTGTGGCGGCCCGTGGTGCCGTTGCGCGCATGGGTGCAAGAAGCAGGCCGCACGCCGTCGCCCAACGGCGGCTGGCCGATGGCTGCGATGGCGCTGCGCCTGGGGGTGCGGCTGGGCAAGCCCGGGGCCTACACGCTGCACGCGGCCGGGCGCGAGGCCGATGCCGCAGCCGTGCAGCGCGCACTGGCCGTGGCGCGGCAAGCCGCGCGGGCGGCGCTGCTGCTGGCCGTAGCGTCCATGGTGATGCGCGAGCCCTGGGTTCGGTGGGCATGACGCCGACGACTGCGATCCCCGTTCGTGTGCACGGCGGCGCCGACGCCACGGGCCCGGCACGCTGGGACTTCTCCACCTGCGCCAACGCTGCCGGCCCCTGCCCCTTGGCGCTGGCGGCGGTGCAGGCGGCCGACCCCACGCGCTACCCCGATCCGGCCTGCACCGCGGTGCGGCAGGCGCTGGCTGCACTGCACGGTGTCGAGCCCTGGCGCGTGCTGCCTGCCGTCAGCGCCAGCGAGTTCATTCAGCGCCTCTCCGCCGTTGGCGCGCGCCTGGCGCCGGGCGCGGTGCAGGTGCCGCGCCATGCCTACGGAGACTACGCTACGGCCGCTTGCGCCTGGGGCCGTGCGGTGTGCGTGGCCGGCGGTGCCCTGGCCGACCACGCCACGCTGGCCTGGCACGCCGAGCCGTCGAGCCCGCTGGGCCAAGATGACGACGCGGCGCCGACGAACCCCGCGGCCCGTGCCACCGTGCTCGACGCCGTCTATGCGCCCTTGCGTCTGCGGGGCGGCGCGAGTTGGTCGCGGGCGGCCCAGGACGCGGCCTTCGTGCTGCACAGCCCGAACAAGGCGCTGGGCCTGACGGGCGTGCGCGGCGCTTACGCCATCGCACCCGCTCGCGCTGACCTTGCGGCTGGCTTCGACCTGCCGGCCTGGTGCGCCGCGCTGGAAGCCGCCGCGCCCTCGTGGCCGCTGTCGGCGCAGGCCGATGCGATGCTGCGCAGCTGGGCCAAGCCTGCGGTGCAGAGCTGGGTGGCCGCGTCGCTCGCGAGCCTGGCCGCCTGGAAGGCCGAACTTCAGTGCCAACTGTCCGCGCGCGGCTTCGCCATCGAAGCCAGCGTTACGCCGTTCTTCGTCGCCCTGCCGCCACCCTCGCTGCCGCTCCAGGCGCTGCAGATACTGCGTGAGCGCGGCGTGGCCGTTCGCGACGCGGCCTCGTTCGGCCTGCCCGGTGCCTGGCGTCTCTCGGCCCAGCCGCCGGCGGCGCAGGCCGTGTTGCTGCAGGCGATCGACGAACGTCGGGAGCGCACACCATGAAGACCGCCGTGATCGTGTGGGGCGCCAGCAGTGGCGCCGGCAAGAGCCTGCTGGCCACGGCGCTGTGCCGTTGGGCCGCGCGCCAGGGCCTGGACGTGGCGCCGTTCAAGGCGCAGAACATGAGCAACAACGCGCGCGTGGTGCCGGCGCCCGACGGCGGGGTCGGCGAGATCGGTTCGGCGCAGTACTTCCAGGCCCTGGCCGCGCGCGTGCCGCCGCACGTGGACATGAACCCGGTGCTGCTCAAGCCCGAGCGCGACACCGCCAGCCAGGTGGTGCTGCAGGGCCGGGTGGACGCAGCCTTGTCGCGGCGGCCCTGGCGCGAGCGCAGCGCGGTGCTGGCCGCAGCGGCGCGGCAGAGCTTCGAGCGGCTGGCCGCGCAGCACGCCTGCATCGTGATCGAAGGCGCGGGCTCGCCGGCCGAGATCAACCTCGCGCCGCAGGACTACGTGAACCTGGGCACCGCGCGCTGGGCGCGCGAGGTGGGCACCTGCCGGGCGCTGCTGGTGGCCGACATCGACCGCGGCGGCGCCTTCGCCCACCTGCACGGCACCTGGGCGCTGCTGCCCGAGGACTTGCGCCCGCTGCTCGCCGGCTTCGTGCTCAACAAGTTCCGCGGCGACGCGGCGCTCCTGGCGCCGGGCCCGCAGCAGTTGCAGGTGCTGACGGGCGTGCCGCTGCTGGGCGTGCTGCCGATGCAGCGCGACCACGGCCTGCCCGAAGAAGACAGGCTCTACACGACGCAGGCCGGGCCGGCAGGCGGCCCGCGCATCGCCATCGTCGCCGGCCCGCACCTGAGCAACCTCGACGAATTCCAGCCCCTGCTGGCGACGGCCAGCGTACGCTGGGTGCGCCGGGCCGATGAGATCGAGGGAGCGGACTGGATCGTGCTGCCCGGGTCCAAGCAGGTCAGCGGCGACCTGGCCTGGCTGCGCGCGCAGGGGCTGGACGACGCCATCGTCAAGCACGCCCAGGTTGGCCGCCCGGTGCTCGGCATCTGCGGCGGCCTGCAGATGCTGGGCGAGCGGTTGTCCGATCCCGAAGGCGTGGATGGCGAGGCGCATGGCCCGCAGCCGGGCCTGGGCCTGCTGCCGCTGGCGACGCACTACGCCGCCCCCAAGCGCCTGCGCGCCGCGCCGGTGGCCTTTGCATCGCGCGTGGGCCGCGCGGGTGGTGCAGGTGGCGGAGGTGGCGCCGGTTGCCCTTGGCAGGCGCTGGCCGGCCTGCGCTGGCCCGCCTACGAGATCCGCTGCGGCCGCACCGAGGCCACGACGGCAGCCGGATCGCAGCCCGCGCTGTTCGACGCCGAAGGCGCCCCCTTGGGCTGGGTTGGCGGTCCGGCCGGCAACGTGCTGGGCATCGCCACGCACGGCCTGTTCGAAGATGCCACCGCGCTGCGCGCCCTGCTGGGTGGGCGCGTGCGCACGCTCGACGAATGCCTCGACGGGCTGGCCGACCTGATCGACGATCATCTGGGCGCGGCGACTCTGCGCGCGCTGCTCGAGGCATGAGCTGCCGCAAACCCCGATCGACATGGACGCATTCACCGAGACCCTGTCGCTGGCCCCCCTGGGGGGCGAGGCGATGCGCCAGCGCGTGCAGGCGGCGCTGGACAACAAGACCAAGCCGCGCGGCGCGCTCGGCCGGCTCGAGGCGCTGGCGCTGCAACTGGCGCTGGCCCTGCGCGACGAGCAGCCGCAGCTGCAGCAGGCGCAGCTGGTGGTGTTTGCCGCCGACCATGGCATTGCCGCGCAAGGCGTGTCGGCCTACCCGGCTGAGGTGACGCGGCAGATGGTGCTCAACTTCCTGGCTGGCGGCGCGGCGGTGTCGGTGCTGGCGCGGCAGCATGGGCTGGCGCTGACGGTGGCCGACTGCGGCGTGGCGGCCGCGCAGGCCGGGATGGAAGCGCACCCACTGCTGGCCCTGCTGAAGGTGCCTGGCGCCGGGCATGGCACGGCCGACAGCAGCCGGGCCCCGGCGATGAGCCGGGCACAGTGCGAGGCCGCGCTGCACAACGGGCGCCGGCTCGTGGCCGGGCTGCCGGGCAACGTGCTGCTGCTGGGCGAGATGGGCATCGCCAACACCTCGGCCGCGGCGCTGCTGATGGCGCGTCTGACGGGCGAGCCGCTGGCCCTTTGCGTGGGCCGCGGCACCGGGCTGGACGACGCCGGCCTCGCCCGCAAGCGTGCCGTTCTCCAGCGCGCGCTGGAGCTGCACGCCGGGGCGGGCGCCCCGCTCGACGCCCTCGCCGCCCTGGGCGGGCTGGAGATCGCCACCATGGTGGGTGCGGTGCAGCAGGCGGCGGCCAGCGGGCGCGTCATCGTGGTCGACGGCTTCATCACCACCGCCGCCGTGGCGGTGGCCGCCGCGCTGCAGCCCGAGGTGCTGCTGCGCTGCGTGTTCGCGCACTGCTCGCAGGAGAACGGCCACGCGCGCTGGCTGCAGCAGCTGGGCGTGCAGCCGCTGCTCGATCTTGACCTGCGGCTGGGCGAAGGCTCGGGCGCGGCGCTGGCCTGGCCGCTGCTGGTGTCGGCCTGCCGCATCCTGGCCGAAATGGCAAGCTTCGAGTCGGCCGGCGTCAGCCGCGAGCACCGCAGAGGGCCGCCGTGGGGTTGTTGCGCGACGAACTGCGCCTGATCTTCGTGACCCTGCAGTTCCTCACCCGGGTGCCGGTGCCGGCCTGGGTGGGGCGCGAGGGCTGGAACCCGGACTGGCTCAACCGCGGGGTGCGCCACTTCCCGCTGGTGGGTGCCGGCGTCGGCGCGGTCGGGGCGGTGGTGGCGCTGCTGGCTGTGCAGCTCTGGCCGCCGGCGGTGACCGCGGCGCTGTCGGTGGCCGCCACCTTGTGGCTCACCGCAGCCTTCCACGAAGACGGCCTGGCCGACACTGCCGATGCCCTGTTCGGCGCCGCCCCGCGCGCCAAGGCCCTGGCCATCATGAAGGACTCGCGCATCGGCAGCTACGGCGCGGCGGCGCTCGGCCTGGCCCTGCTGCTGCGCGTGCTGCTGCTGGCCGAACTGCTGCGCAGGAGCCCTGCGCTTGCGGCCACCGTCTGCGTGGCTGCCCATGCCGGCGGCCGCGCCGCCGCCGTGGCGCTGATGGCGGTGCTGCCCTACGGTGGCGACGAGGACCACGCCAAGGCCAAACCCCTGGCCCGCGAAGTGCGGGGCCGCGATGCCGCCTGGGCCCTGGTGCTGGGCGCTGCACTGCTGGCCCTGCCGGGGCTGGCCCTGCCGGCGCCGGCCGGGGCCGGCGAAGCGCTGATGTCGTCGTTCGGCCAGCCGCTGGGGGCGGCGTTCGGCCAGGAGCTGGCGGCGGCGGCCGGGCAGGCATGGGTGGCGGTGGCTGCGCTGGCGTTGCTGGTGGCCGCGATGCGCGCCTGGCTGCGCCGGCGCCTGGGTGGCTACACCGGCGACACCCTGGGTGCCTGCGAGCAGCTGGGCGAGATCACGGTGGCGCTGGTCTTCCTGGGGTCGTGGCCGGCCTGAAGCGCACCGTGCCCTCGAGCGCCGCATCCGCGCCCTGCGAGCTGCACGCCTGGCGCCACCCGCGCGCCATCGGGGCCGAGGGCCGCTGCATCGGCCGCACCGACCTGGCGGTGGACCCGCGCCGCGCCAAGCGCCTGGCACACCGCATCCGCGCGCTGGCACGCCGGCAGGGGCTGCCGCGGATCGTGCTCACCTCGCCACTGGTGCGCAGCCGGGCGGTGGGCCGCTGGCTGGCGCGCTGGGGCTGGCAACATCGCGTGGAGCCGGCCCTGGCCGAGATGGACTTCGGCACCTGGGACGGCCGGCCATGGTCCGCCATCACCAGGACCGCCGTCGACGCCTGGTGCGCCGACTTCCTGCACCATGCGCCCGGCGGTGGCGAGAGCGTGGGGGCGCTGCTGGACCGGGTGCGCCACTTCGACCCCGGTTCAGCCCGCATCGCCGTCACCCATGGCGGATGGTTGTCGGCGGCGCAGTGGTTGTCGGCCCAGGGTGAACAGCCGCCAGCCGCAGACCGATGGCCCGCTTCGCCATCGCACGCCAGGAGGCTCGATCTCGCCTGGCCGCCACTGCCAGCTCGGTGAACCGCGCCGCCAGCCGGCCAGGTGCCGTCGTGCGCCGACAGCCAGCGCAGCGCGGCGAGGACGGGACTTCGGGGTCAGGTCCTTCTTTTCGGCAAAAGGCAAGACCTGACCCCATAAGCTCTCGATGTCGATGCGCTCCACCCCCCACACGCTGACCGAGTCGAGCCCGTAGGCCGACGACACCGACGAGTAGATCGGCACGCCGTCGATCAGCAAGGTGGTGAATCGCCCCGGCAGGTTGTTCAGCAGCACGTTGCGTACGTTGCAGATCGAGCACTCCACCTGAACCGCGATCCCGGGCCGGTTGTCGACGGCCTCGTTGATGTTGGTGGCGTTGCTGCGGGCAATCTCGGCGGCGCCGATGGACTCGGTCTTGACGATGTCGCTGCGCAACGAGCCCGGCCGCGCCGTGCGCTCGCCCGCCGTCACCTCGACGCGCTGGGGCGGCACTTCCTCGGCCCAGACCGGCGGGAGCGCGGCGCCATGCGCCAGCGCCAGGGCGGCGAGCTCTAAAGGGATGGATCGCGCGGCGGGCTTCATGGTCTTCGTCCTTGCAGAGAACAGCGTCGTCAAGGCCCGGAACGACGGCCCCGGGCCGGTGTCGCGTCTGGCTGGCGAGGGGCCGAGCGGGCGCCCTGAAGCTGGCTGAGGTCGCGGACGGGGGCGTCTGCGCAAGGCCCGGCGTCGGTCGTTCGAGCCGCACCGGTGATGCAACACCCCCGCAAGGAATTCTCGTAGTCTATATGAGACGTATTCGTATTCGATTGATCCAGCGCAACCGCGGCTACGCCCTGAACGCGCTGGGCTACTTGCGGGTCACCACCGATATCGATCTGCTGCTGCGCCCGACCCGCGAGCAGGGTGAGCGTGTCCGCAAGGCATTGGCCACGCTGCCCGACGGCGTCGCACGAGACCTCGATCCGCAGTGGTTTACCGAAGGCGAGACGATCCGGGACGCCGATGCCTTCGTCGTCGACCTGTGGTTCGCGGCCTGCGGCGAATCGCTGGATACGCTGGCCGCGCATGTCGTGACGATCGATCTGGACGGTGTGCCGTTGCGCACGCTCGATCTCGAAGGACTGCTGAAGACCAAACGCAGCCTGCGCGACAAGGATCGCGCCGAACGGGTGGTGCTCGAACGGGCCATCGAAGCGCTGCGCCGGAACAAGGCCGACGACGACCGGTAGCCGGACCGCGGCAGGAAGAAGGGCTGCCCGTCGCGCGTCACGCCGAGCTGCGCAGGCGACACGCTCACGATCGTCGATCCGCTCCGCTGAGCGTCCGGCGTGGCAGCCACGACGCAATGCACCACTGCGCCGACCAGTACGTGGCGGGGACCCAGACGCTCACCGCAGGCAGGGGCGCGGCAGACCTGTTCGTGGCCCGCAGCGCGAGCACGCGGACCACCGCGCTCGGCCGCCACGCGGGCTGCCCTTCGCAACGACGCACCCCCTACAAGTGCAGCGCGCGTCGCCTTGTAGCCATCACCGCGCACGCCGATACTGGCGCCTTCGAACGCACCCGAGCCCACCGATGAACCTGTGGCTGGCGAACCCCCGCGGCTTCTGTGCCGGGGTCGAGCGCGCGGTGCGCATCGTCGACGAACTGCTCGCGCTGGCCGACGCGCCGGTGTTCGTTCGCCACGAGATCGTGCACAACCGCAGCGTGATCGCGGCACTGAAGGCGCGTGGCGCGGTCTTCGTCGACGATGCCGACGAGATTCCCGCCGGCGCGTGGGCCGTGGTCAGCGCGCATGGCGCACCGCCGGCGGTGCATCGGCAGCTTGCCGACGGCACGCGCCGCCTGTTCGATGCCACCTGTCCGCTCGTCACCAAGGTGCACCTCGAAGTGATGGCACACGCGCGCGCCGGCCGTTCGGTGCTGCTGGTCGGGCATCGCGGCCATGTCGAGGTGGAGGGCACGCTCGGCTGCTACGACAACGCGGCCGCCGGCGGCATCCAGGTGGTGCAATCGGTGCAAGATGCGCGCAGGGTCACCGTGCGCGACCCGTCGTCGGTGGCGTACGCGACCCAGACCACGCTCGAGGTGGAATCGGCCAACCGCATCGTCAGCGTGCTGCGCAGCCGCTTCCCCGCCCTCGTGGGCCCGCACCGCGACGACATCTGCTACGCCACGCAGAACCGGCAGGACGCGATTCGCGCGCTCGCGGCACGTTGCGACCGTGTGGTCGTCATCGGCGCGCCGCACAGCTCGAATACATTGCGCATGGTGGAGGTGGCCGCTGAGAGCGGCAAGCCGGCGCACTTGATCGAAACGCCCGATCAGCTGCGCGCCGAGTGGCTGCAAGACACTCGCGACCTCGGGTTGAGTTCCAGCGCCTCGGCGCCCGAGCGCCTGGTCGCGCTCACCATCACGCACCTGCGCGCGCTCGTGGGCGATGCGCTCCACGTGCACGAACTCGGGCGCGCCGAGGACGTATCGTTCAAGCTGCCGGCGGCCTTGACCGACCTGCGTGTGCGGCGGTCGAGGGCATGGCCCGAAGGCCCGCCGGCCGGCATGCCAGCGAGCGCCGCCGCCGAGAGCGCCGAACCGATGCGCTATCCTGCCGAACACGCGTTCCCTGCAGTTCCTGCGTTCTCCACAGGCCAAGAAACGGGAGGCCCGCAATGAGCACGATCGTCACCAACGAAGCCGCCACCGCCGACCGCATCGGCCTGGAAGAAGTGCTGCGAGCCGCGCGTCAGCTCGCACGCGAGACGCGTGGCCTGGCCGAAAGCACCGTCGGCGTCGTCGAACGCGAGCTCGCGATGGCGCTCACGGTGGCCGAATCACTGCGCGAACGGCTGATCTCGGCCGAGGCGCTGAAAGATGCGCGCGAGCACCCCCTGATGGCACGCCTGCGCAACGACGCGCACCGGGCCGTCGACCTCGGCATGGATGCGATCGCAACCAGCTACGTCTTCGGCGTCGACTTCGTCGAGGGCTTCGTCGACCGCCCGCGGCCGCAGCTCGAGACCGAGCGCACTGCGGCCTGAACGAACGCCGGCTCTCCCGGCGACGCGGCACTGCGGCGCCTTGCCGGATGCAACGGCCGCAGCCTCCTGGCCGGGTTGCCGGGTACGCCGCTCCGCCTCGGCCGGACTGCTCAGCCTGCCGTGACGGCGAAGGCCATCTTCAGATCGGGCTCGGAATCGCCTAGCGCGAACACCACCTCGTAGTTACCCGGCTCGGCCTCGGCCGGGACCGCGACGGTGACGGTGAGCTTCTCGAAGTCGTGTGGCGCCACCTCGAACGACTCGGGGCTGAACCGCACGCGTTCGGGGCCGATCAGCGCCGAGGCGTCGGCCACGCCCGTGCGCGTGGCACGCCAGCGCGGCACGAGGCCCGGCATCGGCCGCTCGCCAGGGTTCTCAACCGAAAGGGGCACCCTGAGCGTGGCGCCGCGCGCGACGCGCGGGCCGCCCGCACGGGCAGCCGCCGTCGCCTTCGCCGAGGCTTGCGACCCCGAGGCAGGCCGCGCAGCGGTCGAGACACCGGGCTTGAGGCCCTGCGCACCCGACACCAGCGCCGATGTAAGGTTGCCGGCAGCCGTGACACCGTAACGCACGATGGCGCTCAGCGCCGGCGTGTCGGGCGGCACGGGCTCCACCGCGCGGCCGAGCGCGGTGGCCTCGGCCGCGACGCGCGCGAGCGCGACGCCGACCCCGAGCGCCGCGTCGATCACATTGGCCACGCCGGTGGCGATGTCGGGGCTTGGCTGCGAATCGTTGGCGTCGGCCATGAAGATCGGAGGAGGGGCAGGCGCCGCAAGGCGCTCGCGGCTACGGATGCGTCGGGTGCGTCAGCACGACAGGAGGGCAGGGCTCGTCGTCGCACGGCAGTGGCTTGGCCACCGTGGCGCCCGTGAGGCGCACGCCGATCACTCGGTTGTCGCCCAGGCGGATCTCGATGGAGTAGTCCGACGCGATCTGCCAGGTGTTGCAGAAGCGCACCTGCAGCGGCGTGCGCATCTGCAGCGCGTGGTGCACCGGGCGGTCGAGCGCCGTCTCGATGCGGTGGGCCTGCCGATGCTCGTTGTCGAAGGCGTGGTGCATGCGCACCTGCAGGGGCGCCTTCTCGTCGCCGGCGAGCGTGAGGCGGCCGCGCAAGTCGACGTTGGCGTTCTCGTCCCACATCACCATGTGCACGAGCGGCCGCTCGGGCGTGGTGGCATGCACGAGTTCGGCACCCACCTGGTGTTGCACCTTGCCGTGGTGCCCGAGTTCCACCGCGCCGCGGTGCCCGAGGGCCACGTCGCCCTGGTGGTCGAGCCCGAGCGCGTCGCCTTCGTTCTGGCGCAGGATCACTTCGTCGGCAGGCATGCGGGCCCTTCTGCCTTTCGGCGTGCGGGGTGGGTCGAGGTGCTCAGCGGATGCGGTAGATGTCCATCTCGAAGGTCTGCTTGCAGGTCCAGCCCTCGAGCACCACGCGCACCTCGTGGTCGCCGCACAGGCACGCGTGCGCGAACTTGACGTTCCCGTCGGCCGAGGCATGCACACAGAGCGCCTTGCCGTCCACATGGACCTCGAACTCGACCTTCATGCCGAACTGTAAGCGGTAGACGCCGGGGTTGAAGCAGCCGTAGCCCACCCACTCTGCGGTGTACGGGACGTGCAGGTCGCGCAACCCCATCGGCGTGAGGTCGCTAGAAGGCAGGCCGGTGGTGCAGCGTTCGCCCTCGGGGCCCTGGTCGAGCGACTGGCGAGCGATCTGGATCCAAACCGGCCGGCTCGCGCTGGCCAGTGCCGTGAGCAGCTGCGCGGCGCGCACCAGCGTCATCGGCTCCTTGGCGGCCTGACCGGCAGCGCTGACCGCCGCCGCGGTGGCCTTGATGTTCGCGTTGGCCGGCGCGGCCGTCGCTTCGCCTTCAACCGGCGTTCGGCCTGCGCCTGCCCTCAGTCCGGTCGTGAATCGAACGGAGTCCAGGGTGGCCTCGTTCGACTTGGCCGTGCCGTCGCTGCCCGCGCGGCCGCCCACCTCCGAGCCCGTCAGCACGCGCATGCGTAGCTTGTCGCGCAGGCCGGCGAGGAAGAGCTCGTACTCGAGCGAGCCCTGCACGACGAGAAGGCGCTTCAGCCCGGGCGTGAAAGGCACGAGCTCGACCACGTTGCCGGCGCCCGAGAACGGCGGCGCGGTGGTGAATTCGACGAGCGCGAGGTTGCCCATCGGCGCGAGAGTCGGCGCCACGGTGAGCGACTCGACGAAACCGTCGATCGTGTCGCCGCCGGCACCACCGAGGGCACCGCTGGCGTCACCCGCCTGCACGCCCACGATGCGCTGCTGCTTGGACTCGACGGTGAGCGTCACCGGCGTGCCCGCGGCCTGCGCGGCGCGCAGCATGTCGAGCATCTGGACGACCACCGCGCGCTCGGGCCGCTGCATGTCGAGGCCGTAGACCGCCAGCGCGCCGGCGGCGTTCAGCGTCGCGACCGCCGCCACGTCGCTCGTCTCGGCGCGCGGGCCGGTGCGGTTCTCGGCCGTGAGCGCGATGCCTACCACCATCACCGGCAGGCGCTGCGTGTCGGAACTGGCCTCGACGTTGTCGCGTGTGATGCGCGCTACGCGCTCGATCGCGCGCGCCTGGCTGCCTTCGCCGCTGAACTCGATCTCCACCGGCTCGGCACGCGTCATCGCGTCACGCAGAACGCCGAGCTTCGAGAGGCGCTCGTTGAAGCGTTCGGGGTCGGCGTCGAGGTCCTGGATGAGAAAGTCGGCGGTCGTGCCGTCGTCCAGGCGCAGGGACGCGGTGACGAGCCCGGCCCTGCCGATCTCGAGCCGTTCGACGAAACCGCGGGTGATGGGCATGGAGCCTCCTTGGATGGCGATTCAGGGGCGGGGCAGGTCGCCCGATTCGGACAGGTCTTCGAAGCTGCGGCCTTCGCGCCGGATGCGCAGCTTGCCGGGGAACACGAGGCCCTGGCTGCTGACCGTGAGGTTTTCGAGGCAGGCCTGCAGCTCGGCCACGCCGGCCACGAAGGGCGGGATGGCCTCTATGTTGCGCGCCTGCTGGCCGGCGAAATCGGCGGCGAGCTCGCCGCCGACCTTGTCGATCATCGACTCGATGACGATCAGCATCACGATGCCGACGACAGGGATCAGGATGTCGATGAAGACGTCGCAGCAGCTCTGGCCGGCGTCGAACTCGCCCATCTCGGGCTCGACGCGCATCGAGCACTCCTCGTCGGTCTCGGTGAGCACCGCGCGCAGGAAGATCGGGCCGTCGAAGGTGACGTCGGGGTCGGGCCAGCAATCGATGTGCACCTCGGCGAAGCCGCTGGCCCACAGGTGGCCTTCGCTCTGGTCATGCGTTCCGGCATCCGACGGCGTGACCGAGAGCGTGTAGAGCGTGGCCGTGCCTTCGTCGGTGCTGACCTCCGAACCGCCCTCGGTGTTGATGCCGGGGAATTGCTCGTTCATGGAGCGCTGGATCATCTCGTCCAGCGCCGCGCGGCCCACGGCCAGCGCCACCTGGTGGCTGCCGAGGAAGGCATCGGGCGCGTGATCGGTCACGCTCGGGTCGCGCCGGTTCATCAGGACCACGAGCGCGCCCGCGGCCGGCAGCAGGAAGCCCACCGGCGTCGACAGCGGCACGTCGGGGTCGCCCGACTGCGGCGTGTACATCGGGAAGCGCCTCGCCGCCGCGTACGTGGCGATCTCGGATGCGAGCAGGCTCCTGGCGGTGGCTTCGGTGAACCAAGGCTCGGTGAGGGTGCCGAAGCCGGCGAGGTTGGACACCAGAAGCGGCTGCAGCGCGGCCACCACGTTGCTTTCGAGGAAGGGGGTGCCCTCGAAGTCGATCACCGTCTTCAGCGCCGCGGCCGCCGGCTCGGCCACCATGTTCACCGAGACGGTGGCGTCGCCCATCACGATTTCGCGCCAGAAGGTGCCGTGTCCGAAGTGCGCGAAGTTCAGCGCCGAGGGCACGGTGGCGTGCAGCGGGATCGTCACCTTCAGGTACTGCTTGCCGTCGTGTGTCTCGATCGCGGCCTGGATTTCGGACGGGCTGGCGCCGTTGGGCGGCTCGAGCAGCGGGTCGCGGTTGCCGTCGTAGATGACGAGCACGTTGTCGCCGAGCGTGAAGCGGCGCGAGGGCAGCGCGATGTACTTCGTGTGGATCGCGGCCAGGAAGCGCGCCGCGTCGAGCGCTGGCAGGCCGCGGATCGCCGGCACCGTCACGTCGGCCGCGGTGACGGCGGAGAAGTCGACGCCGAGCTGGTCCTGCCCGTCCACCGGCCAGTTCGCCAGCGCCCCGGGCAGCGTGCAGGTGCACTTGAGCGTGACGCTCGTGAGCGAGGGGTCGGGCGAATCGGGCGTCAGCACCGTCAGCTCGAACGGCAGCATGAAGCGGATGTGCTTGTCGTCGGCGAATTCGAGATCGGCGGGATCGGTCTCGTCGTCGATCAGGCGCACGTGCACGGTGAGCGTGCGGCCCGAGAAGGTGCGAGTGAAGGGGCCGACGTTGTGCGGGAACATCTCCTCGTTCTTCAATGCCAGATGAAAGATCGTCTTCACCGGCACGAGGCCGAGCTGCACGCAGTAGTCGAAGTTGGCCGTGAGGCTCATGGCGCAGGTTCAGGCGCCGGATCCGCCGGATTCGTCGGGCGCATCGGGTGCATCGGAGCCGCCGGGCGCGCCCTTGCGTGCCGGCGGGTTGAAGCGCACGCTGGTGATCCATGTTCGAAAGGCGTTGCTCTTCTTGCCTTCGAGGATCTTGCGGAAGCTGTCGGGCGAGTGCACCGGGAACGCGCGGCGCTGGATCACGCCGAGTTCGAGTGCGTCGCGCACCAGCGGGTCGAGGTCCTTGTAGAACCACAGGTCTTCGAGCGGCACCTGCTCGGGCAGGTCGTGCGCGCGCGGCAGCCGGGCCGCGGGTGCGTCGAGGTCGATGCGGCGCAGTGACTCCTTCCAGGGCAGCGAGCCGACACGGTTGCGCGGCGAGAGCAGGCGTGGCTGCGGGTAGCGCTCAGTCGCGGCAGGGCGGAGTGCATGCAGCTTCGCGCTCTCGGCCTCGCCGAGCGGCGGCTTGTACTCCGGGACGCGGCAGCCGATCTCGAGCGGCTCGAGCTTGCGGAGCCGGAACAGCAAATTACGGTTCCACGCCGCATCGGTGGGCCGCGCAGGCTCGCCGAGCGCCTCCTTCAGCCTGGCCTCGAGCTCGTCGCGCCGCGTGCGCAGGGCCTTCGGGTGGCGGACGGCATGCAGCACGTGGTGCGCGATCTCGGGCGAGAGCTTCACGCCCAAGCGCTCGAGCGCGAGCACCGGGTTGATCAGCAGCATCACCGCGAGCTCGGGCGCAGCCGCTGCACGCCTGGCAATCTGGCGCTGCGCCGCGCCCAGCGCCCGGTGGCTCTTCACCTCGAGCGGCTCGAAGGCCACCGGCTCGATGGCCGACCCTGGCGCCGCAGTCGTGCGCGTCACCCGCGCCGGGCGCGGGTACTTGGCCTTGCCCGGCTGGATCGAAAGGCCGGCGCGGCGTGGGGCGGGTGGGGTCGGGTCGCTCATCGATGGCAGCGCGGCGCGGATGCAAACGCGGGTGCCCGATCCGCCGCTACGATCCGGCACGATAGGCCGGCGGCGGCTTGCCGGCAAGGCATCCCCCTAGCTTTTCGGCCGGCCGGGCACGGGCCCGGCCGATGACGCGGCAAGAATCAAGAACAACGATGGCGGGCCCGCGTTCCTTTCGTCCTCCGCTCGAACCGGCACCGGCGGCTGGGCACCGCTTCGGGCTGTCCGCGAGACTCGGGCCAACGGGTCCGTTTCCACACATCGATCTCGTCGACCCGATCGAGCGCCGCTGGCTGCACTACGCCTTCCTCTCGCGCGACGGTCGCTTCGGCCTCGTCGGCAACGCAGCCTGGCTGGGGCCCGACGAGCCCGGCGATGCCACCCACTTCACCACGATCGTGCTGCTGCACGAGCGCGGCCTGCCGTGGGTCTCGAGCCCCTTCCATGCCGAGATCTCCGAGCCGCCTTGGTCGGCATTCCGTCAGCCGCACGCGATGAACCGCCCCTCGCGGCTCATGCTCGCCTCCACCGCCGGCGAGCCGGCCGTCGACCTCCAGCTCACCCGCACCGCGCACCCGTGCACCAGCCAGTGCGCGCCCTTCGCCGGCAACCACCATCTGCGCTGGCAGAGCGAAGCCGGCGTGCGCGCGCGCGGCACCTGGCGCCTGAACGGGCGCGAGCACTGCAACGTGCAGGCGGTGGGCTACCACGAGCGCGTGCGCGGGCGCTGGGGCTGGCCCGAGCTCGGCGAATGGGTGTTCGGCTTCGCCAACGACCTGGCCGGCCCCGAGGACGGGGCGCCGCCGTGGGCCGCGGTGTTCACCTTCATCCGGCCGAGGACGCCGTCTTCGCCGGCCGATGCCACCACGGCCTCGGTGATGCTGTGGCGGCGCGGCCGGCTCGTGCGCCATTTTCCGCGCCGCTGCGTGAGCCTGGCGGTGCGCGGCGTGCTCGGGCGCGACGCGGTAGCGCTCGTGCCGTCGCTGGCGGTGCGCTTCGGCGAGCCCCCGATGGCGCCGGTGCCGCGGCGCCTCGTCATCAGCGCGCGGCAGGGCGGCGACACGGTGGTGCTCGATTTCGAGTCCGAGGCCGCCGCGCGCATCGTGATCCCGAGCGAGACCAGCCTCGCGCCCTTCAGCGTGCACGAGGTGGTGGGCCCCTGCGTGCTGGCCGGCCGCATCGGAGGCGAGCGCTTCGAGATCCACACGCGCGGCATCGTCGAGTTCGCCGGAGGCGCCGATGCCTGCCGCTAGCGTGGACAGCACCGCGGCGCTGCTGGTGGCCACGGTGGAGGCCATCGGCGCGCGCGCGCCGGCGGTGATGGCCGCGGCCGCGCGCGAGCTGGCCGGGGTACACCTCGCACTGCACTTCGGCGACGGCAGCCACGCCGGCCTGCACCGCGAGCACAGCCGCCTGATCGCCCTGGCCGACGAGCCGGCCGCGCCCTCGGTGGAGGTGCACTTCGACGACCGCTCGCTCCAGCTCCTGTTCGACGCCGACCGCAAGCCGGTGGAGGCGCTCTTCGCCGGGAGCCTGGACGTGCGCGGCTCACGCGACGAGGTTCTTGCCGCCTGGCGCTGCTTTGCGCTCCTGGCGCAGCGCGCGAGCGGCCTGCGCGCGGTGCAGGCGCTGTGGGTGGCCTATCGCAGCCGTCAAGCCGAACGTTGGAGCGAGCCCGTTCTCGCGCAGGTGCCGGTGCGCCGCCGCGGCGTGGCGCATCGGCAGTCGAGCCAGTGGCCCGCGCTCGACTACCTCGACCGGCGCTACCCACCCGAGGTGGAGTTGCGCCGCGCCGACCACCCGCCGTTCTTCGCGCGCGCGCGCAGCCTCTGGGACGGCCGCAATGGCCACGCGTGGGGCGACCACCCGCCGGTGTTCGACAACGACCTGCAGGAGACGATGCAGCGCCTGAAGGCGCGCGTCACCGAGGAGATCCTGACGCTGCTGCCCAGGCGCCGTGCGCCGCGGAAGGAGCTGTACGAGCCGATGCGCGACTACGTCACGCGTGAAGGCAAGGGCCTGAGGCCCACACTCACGATCGCCACCTGCATGGCGCTCGGCGGTGCGCTCGAGCACGGTGTGCGCGCCGCGGCCGCGCTCGAGATGTTCCACAACGGCTTCCTCGTGCACGACGACATCGCCGACGGCTCCACGCACCGGCGCGGGCGGCCGACGCTGCACGAGAAGTACGGCGTGGGCATCGCGGTGAACGCCGGCGACGGCATGAACCTTTTCGCGGTGGACCTGGTGCTGTCCAACCTGCCCACGCGCGGCCTGGCGGGCACGCTCGGGTTGATCCACGAGGTGCTGCACATGTGCCGCGAGACGGTGGAGGGCCAGGCGGTGGAGCTCGGCTGGATCCGCCGCAACTTCGTGCCGCCGCGCGATGCCGACTACTTCCGCATGAGCACGCAGAAGACCGGCTGGTACACGTGCATCTCGCCGGCCAGGATGGGCGCCGTGTGCGCCGGCGTCACCGACCCCGCCGTGCTCGACCGGTTCGACGAGACGTTCCGCCTGATCGGCATCGCCTTCCAGATCCAGGACGACGTCCTGAACCTCGTCGGCGAGACCGAGCGCTACGGCAAGGAGCCGCTCGGCGACCTGCTCGAAAGCAAGCGCACGGTGATGATGATCCACCTCTTCCGCACCGCGAACGAGCGCGTCCGGCGGCGCATGCGCGCGATCAACGCCATCCCGCGCGAGAAGAAGACGCAGGCCCACGCCGAGGAGATGCTGGCGGCGATGCGCACGGCCGGCTCGATCGACTACGCCATCGGCGTGGCCGACCGGCTCGCGCACCGTGGCGTGCGGCACTTCGAGCGCGACCTCGATTTCATAGGGAACAATGAGGCCAAGGCGGTGCTGCGGCAGATCGCCCATTACGTCACCACCCGCGCGCTGTGAAGCCGCCGACGAGCCCCGAAGTCTCGACCCGATGAGCACCGGCCCGCTGCCCTTCCTGCCACCCGACCATCTGCTGCTGCAGGCACTCTCGCACCACAACGCACTGGTGCGCGCGGCGCTGTGCACGCTGGCGCGGCGCGGTGCGGCGATGCGCCGCGACGATCCGGCGCGCGCGCAGGCGTGGCTCGACGCGCTTGCCGTTCACCCTTACTACAAGGGCGGGCAGTTCCTCTTCGACCTGCTCGAGTGGGAGGACTTCATGCTGGACGGCGAGGCGCCGCCGTTGCTGGACGACGTGCAGCTGCACGCCGCGCTCGGCCGCGCCACCACGATGTTGCGATCCTTCGCGGCCGCGACGGGTGAGCGTGCAGGGCGGGCGCACAGCGCCGAGGCAGCGGCAGAAGCCGAGGCCGGTGCGGTGGCCGTGCGTGCATCCAGGCCCGAAGCGAAGCCCGACTGGCCGCCGCTTGCAGGCAACGCGTATCTCTTTCCGGACGTCGTGCTGGGCGCCATCGAGGCACTGACCACCCGACGCTGAGTGGTTGCGCGCGGCGGCGCCATGAGGACCGTTCGGACCGTTCGGACCGTTCGAACCGCACATGTCCAGTGGCTGGCGGGCACGCTGGAGGTGGCGGGGCTGAAGTCATGATCAACCCCGCGGGTGCGGCCGCCAGCGCCCTCGTGAACGGTCAAGGGCCTGCCGAATCAGCGCCACGCGACGGCAAGGCCGCCAGTTCCAGGCGCGTTCGGAGGTCCGAGTCTCGGGAGGGCTCCCTTTGCAGCCGGGCGGGCCCTTGGGCTGGATTCAATGAGGCGGGGGGCCGGGCCGGGCTCGCCCGGCCCTTGGGGGCTCAGAAGTTCACCTCCTGCCGGCCCTTCAGCTGCAGTATCTGGCGCGCCTCGTCCGGCGTGGCCACTTCGTAGCCCAGGCCCTCGATGATCTGCCGCGCGGCACGCACCTGTTCGGCGCTGCTTCGTGCGAGCTGCCCGGGGCCCAGCCACAGCGAGTCCTCCAGGCCCACGCGCACATTGCCGCCCAGCGCCACCGACTGCGTGGCAATGGGCAGCTGGCTGCGCCCGGCGCCCAGCACGCTCCACACGTAATTGCGTCCGAAGAGGCGATCGGCGGTGCGCTTCATGTGCGCCACGTCCTCGGGGTGCGTGCCGATCCCGCCGAGGATGCCGAACACCGACTGGATGAACAGCGGCGGCTTCACGAGCCCGCGCTCGGCGAAGTGGTTCAGCGTGTACAGGTGGCCGATGTCGTAGCACTCGATCTCGAACCGCGTGCCGTTGGCCGCGCAGGTTGTGAGAATGTTCTCGATGTCGCGGAACGTGTTCTTGAAGATGCGGTCGTCGCTGCCCGCCAGGTAGGGGCGCTCCCAGTCGTACTTGAACTCCTTGAAGCGCGCGAGCATCGGGAACAGGCCGAAGTTCATCGAGCCCATGTTCAGCGAGGCCACCTCGGGCTTGAAGTGCGCGCAGGGCTTCAGCCGCTCTTCCACCGCCATCGTCGGCGCGCCGCCGGTGGTGATGTTGATGACGACGTCGCAGTGGTTCTTGATGCGCTCGAGGAAGGGCTCGAACAAGCTCGGACTCTGGTCGGGCCGGCCGTCCTTCGGGTCGCGGGCGTGCAGGTGGACGATGGCGGCCCCCGCTTCGTAGGCTCCGATCGCCGCGTCGGCGATCTCGTCGGCGGTGACGGGCAGGTACGGCGACATCGACGGCGTGTGGATCGCGCCGGTGACGGCGCAGGTGATCACGACCTTGCGGCGGGGCTTGCTGTCGCTCATGGCTGAGTTCCTCTCGGGCGGAGACGGTTGAGTGGTGGTCTGCGGAGCCGCAAGACTCAGGCAGTACGGGGCGCGGGCTGCGCCGGCGGCTCGTCGGGTGCGGGCTGCACCCTGCCTTATTGTGCGCTTCGAACTTGCGCTTCGTACTTGCGCTGCTTGCGTTCAGGCGCTTACCGAGGATCTGCGGGATGGTGCGGTGATCGCCGGCGTCCGCATCGTCAATCCGCTCCGCTGAGACCACGTCGCGGCAGCCACGCCGCAATGCACCACTGCGCCGACCAGTAGGTCGCGAGAACCCAGAAGCTCGCCGCGGGCAGGGGGGCTGCGAACTTGTTGGTGGCCAGCAGCGCGTCGCTGGCGACGAAGAGCGCCCCGCCGAGCGCGAGCACGCCGGCGCGATCGACGCCAGTGCGCCACAGCACCGCGGCCTGCGCACCCATCGCCGCCAGGCAGACGACGTAGACCGCCACCGGCCCGCGCAGCCCCCCCGGCACGCCCGGCCATAGCAGCGTGAGCACGCCACCCGCGACGCCCGCGTAGGCCACGAACGGCGCGCAGGCGGCAGCGAGCCGGCGCTCGCGGGTGAATCCGACGAGGTAGGCGAGGTGGGCGAGCATGAAGCTCACGAGGCCGGGCAGGAAGCCCTCTTTCGGCCAGAGCAGCGCGACATCCCCCGCGAGCGAGAGCACGAGTCCGGCCAGCACCCAGCGCCTGACGTCGGGGCGGCCGCCGCGCCGCCAGGCGAAGGCGATGATCACGATCGTGGCAAGCGGCTTGAAGACGAAGTTGAGCCAGGGCTGCGCGAGCGCCCAGGGCGCCGAGGCGATGGCCAGCGCGGCGCAGGCCACGAGGGCCGTCGCCCAGGCGCCGTCGGGCACCGTCGGTCGTGCAGGCTGCATTCCGTCCTCCCGGATCCGGCGGCTCCCGATCAACCCGCCTTCGACGTGGCGGCACAGGCCTGCGCCGCCGTACTGCGCGCGGCCAGTTCCTCGCGCAGCCGCCGGATGCGCTCGCGCGGGTCCTCCTTCACCACCGCCTCGTCGAGCCGCATTTCGGCGATGAAACGGCTCGGCACCCCGGCCACCGTCTCGCGCCCGCGCTTGCGACACCTCAGCCAGCTCGCCGCGAGCGTGCGCTGCGCGCGC
>WBZP01000177.1_pt2 | contig 21651 bp, 16 predicted proteins | sample 5204301 | NCBI WGS metagenome assembly WBZP01 (sample SAMN12412401, study PRJNA552823) | activated sludge metagenome | isolation source: activated sludge from nitrification reactor of wastewater treatment plant... | place: USA: Pennsylvania | collected 2017
GACGGTCATGATGACGGTGGGGTTGAAGCTCATCGCGCCGATGACCATCTCGCCCGCCTCCTTCGGCAGGTTGGTCACCTGGCCGTCCATCGGGGAGACGACGGTCGTCTTGATGAGGTCGTCCCGCGTCGAGTCGAGCGCGGCCTGGAGCTGGGCGATGCGGCGGCGCGCCGACTCCACGTTGGCCGTCTTCATCTTGTAGTCGGCCTCGGCCTGGTCGTAGACGGACTCGGAGACGAGCTTGTCGTCCCGCATCTTCCGGTTGCGGTCGAAGGCCAGCTTGGAGGCGGCGAGGTCGGCCTCGGCGCGCTGCAGGTCGGCCCGAGCCGCGGCGACACCGGCCTCGGACTGGCGCAGGCCCGCCTGGTACCGCTCGGACTCGACGCGGGCCAGGATCTGGCCCGCCTTGACGCGGTCGCCCTCCTGGACCGTGATCTCGATGAGCCGTCCGGACACGTTCGCGCCGACGTTGACGTACCGCTTCGGACGAACCTCCCCGGAAGCGGTCACGATCTGGACGAGGTCCTTCTTCTCGACCTTGCCCGTCTGGACCGTGATCTTGTTGCGGGAATCGCGGGTGACGCTGAACCCGACGATGCTGCCGATCACGGCCACCGCCGCGACCACGCCAATGATCCGCTTCGTCTTCGTAGTCATGAAGCCTCCGGGGTGCTCCAACTACGTCTGTACGCATGTACCGACCGTTAGGTTCAGCGAAATGTGCGCGAAGCCATTCCGCTGCAACGTGTTGGGGATGTAAACGGCTCCGAGAGGCGGATTTCGCGGGGCGACGGCCGGGGCGGCGGCCCGATGGCGAAGAGAAGGCGCAGGTCCGGGTTGCCGGAAACGACGCCCCGGGGGCGTCAAGATCGGCCCCCCGGGCTTCGCGTTATCATCGCGCGCCGATCGCGATCGGCTCCTGGCATTCGATTGAACCCTGAAACCCCGGCCGTCTCGGTCCACCGGGACGGCGATACCGCGGTCGTCCGCATCGCCGGCCCCGTCCGGCTGAGGGACGGACTGCCCTCCGCGGAGCCACTCGTCCGGGAGCTGGGGTCGGTGGACCCGCCCGCCCTCGTCCGCGTCGACGCCGCCGCCCTCGGGCCGTGGGACAGCGCCCTCGTCGCGTTCCTCGCCCGCGTCTACGACGCCTGCACCGAGCGCAACGTCCCGCTCGACACGGGCGACTGCCCGCGCGTGGCCTGCCAGATCCTCGGGATGGCCCGGCAGGGAGCGGTCCTCGGCGGCGCGCGGCGGAACGACGAGCCGGAGGGCGCGAGGCTCCGGGCGCAGTTCGCGGCGTGGACGGCGAGCTGGACGAGGCTCGCCGCCGGGGGCGGGCGCGTGCGGGGAGCCGGGGACCGCCCACCCGAGCCCTTCGTGGACGCCGTCGGCGAGTGGGCGATCCAGTGGCTCCGCTCGCTCCTCGACAAGGTCGACTTCCTCGGGGCATCGGTGATCGGGGCCATGCGCCTCGTCCTCGGCCGCTCCCGCCGGCTGAAGACGCCCTTCCTCCCCTACTTCCAGCAGGCGGCGGTCGAGACGCTCCCGATCGTGGCCCTCATGGGCTTCGCCATCGGCGCGGTGCTCACCCTCATCATCGCCGGCCAGCTCCAGAAGGTCGGCGCGACGCCTCTCGTCGCGCGCATCGTGGCGATCGCCGTGCTGCGCGAGATGGGCTCGCTGATGGTCGGGATCGCCCTCGCCGGGCGGCTCGGCTCGGCGATCGCGGCCGAGATCGCGACGATGGTGGCGAACGACGAGATGGACGTCCTGCGCTTCATCGGCGTCGACCGGTTCGACTACCTCGTGGGGCCGCGCGTCCTCGCCACCGCTCTCGCCGGCGTCCTCCTCGTCGTCTACGCGAACGCGCTCGGGCTCGCCGGAGCGCTCTATACCGCGGTCGCGTCGGCTGGACTGCCGGCCGAGGAGTTCATCGAGCGCACGCGCGGGGCGATGGGCTACAAGCACTTCCTGTCGGGCATCATCAAGGGCTTCGCGTTCGGCACGGTGACCGCGATGGTCGCCTGCTACCACGGCCTGCGCAGCGGCCGCAGCGCGGGGGCCGTGGGCCTCACGGTCCGCCGGGCGGTGGTGAGCGCGGTGGTGGGGGTCGTCCTCGCCGACACGGTGATCACCCTCGTCTTCAAGTGGGTGCGGCTGTGACCGGCCCGGCCCCCGGCGCCCGCGCCCGCATCGAGGCGCGCCGCCTGACGATGCAGTCGCGGGGCGAGCTCGTCCAGAGCGGCATCGATTTCGAGGTCCGCGCCGGCGCCATCCTCGCGATCACCGGAGACGGAGGCAGCGGGAAGAGCTTCCTCCTGCGCCACCTGATCGGGCTGCACCGGCCGGCCGCGGGCGAGGTGCTCTGCGACGGCGAGAGCCTGTGGGGCCTCGGCGAGTCCCACCGCGAGGCCCAGATGCGCCGCTTCGGCGTGCTCTTCCAGGGCGCGGTGCTCGTCTCGTCGATGACGCTCCTCGAGAACGTCGCGGTGAAGCTGCGGCTCAACACCCGGATGAGCGCGGCGGAGGCCGACGAGTTCGCCGCCCTGAAGCTCGCGGTCATGGGCCTGCGCGGCTACGAGCACTACTTCCCGTCGCAGGTCACCGAGGGAGTCCGCACGCGCGCCTCGCTCGCCCGCGCGACCGCGCTCGACCCGGAGATCCTCTTCTTCGACGAGCCCACGGCGGGGCTCGACCCCCTCGCCGCCCGCCGCATCGACGACCTGATCCGCGGCCTGCGCGACGCGATGGGGGCGACGATCGTGCTGGCGTCGCACGACCTCGCGAGCCTGTTCGCCCTGGCCGACGAAGTCGTGTTCCTCGACTCGGAGAGAAAGACGATGATCGCGAAAGGACGTCCGGACGAGCTGCGCGACCGGTGCGAGGACCCCAAGGTCCGCGCCTTCCTCACGCGGGAGCGGCTGTGAGCGGCCGGACGCGGCCCCGCCTCGTCGGCCTGTTCGTGCTCTGCGCCATCGCCATCGCCGTCGTCGCGGTGGCGATGATCAGCTCGGGCCGCTGGTTCACGGAGTGGCGCACGTGGGTGGTGTTCCTCCCCGGCTCGGCCGGCGGCCTCAAGGAGGGCGCGCCGGTCACGATGCGCGGCGTGCAGATCGGCGAGGTGCGGGACCTCGACCTCTTCTTCACCGGCAAGGGCCACCAGGTCGCGATCATGGTCACGATCAACGTCCGCCGCGGATCGATCCGCACGATGCGCGGGGATCGGATGGTCGCCAACCTGAGCGACGCCGAGGTCGTTCGGCAGCAGGTCGCCGAGGGCCTCCGCGCCCAGCTCAAGTCCTCGAGCCCCATCGCGGGGCAGAAGTCGATCGACCTCGACTTCATGCCGGACCGCCCGGCCCGCTTCTCGGGCGTCCAGGCCCCGTACCCGGAGGTGCCGACGGCGCCGACCGGGATGGACATGCTGAACGAGAAGCTCGAGGCGACGCTCGCCAAGATCGCCGACGTGCCGATCGACGAGGTCCTGACCCAGCTCCAGTCGACGCTCAAGAGCGTGCAGACCCTCCTCGACTCGGGCGAGGTCCGCGGCGCGATGCGGAACCTGAACGCCACGCTCGCCACCGCGAACACCACGATGGAGACGGCGAACCGGACGATCGGCGGCGTCGACGGGCTCGTCGGCGACCTGCGCCGCACCTCGACCGGCGCCGACGAGACCTTGAAGTCGCTGCAGGCGACGCTCGCGGAGCTCAACCGGACGCTCGCGACCGTCGACCGCAACGTCGAGCGCACCGCGGACACCCAGCTCGCCGCGGCCCAGACCCTCGAGGAGATGCGCGAGACGATGAAGGGCGTGCGGTTCCTGATCGAGCACCTGCAGCAGCACCCGGAGGCGCTGCTGCAGGGCAAGAAGACGCCGGAGGAGAGGAAGAAGTGATGCGCGCGACGCGGTCGTCTCTGCTCGTCGGGGTGGCCGCCGCGGCGGCCCTCTCCGGCTGCGTCCTCAAGCGGTCGAAGGACGCCCAGGTGTTCGTGCTGGAGCCGCTCGCCGCGCGCGGGGCGGGGGCCTCCGGCCCGGCCGCGCCCGCCGCGGTCGTCGGTGTCCTCCCGGTCGAGGTCCCGGGCTGGATCGACCGGCCGCAGATCACGTCGCGGGTGGCCGGGAGCCAAGTGGCGGCCGACGAGTTCGCCCGCTGGGGCGAGCCCATCGCGAAGGGCGTCGAGCGGGTCGTGGCCGAGAACCTCGCCGCGCTCCTCCCCGGCCGGCGGGTGGTGAGCGCGCCGTGGGCCGGCTACGAGCCGGTCGTGCACAAGGTGGACCTCACCGTGACGGAGCTCGCGCGCCAGGCCGACGGCACGGTCCTCCTCGAGGCCCGCTGGGCGATCATCGGCCGCGACCGCGCGACCCTCGTGCAGCGGCGCGCCTCGCACCGCAGCGGAGCGGCCGCGGCGGGCGCGGCCGGCCTCGTCGAGGCGGAGAGCCAGGTACTCGAGGCGCTGAGCCGCGACATCGCGGAGGCCCTGTCGGCCCTGCCGGTCGAGCCCGCGGCCGAGGCGAAGGCTCCCTCGCAGTAGCCGGCGCGGAAGGCTCGGGATCGGGGCCCTGCTACGATGGCGAAATGACCCGCGACGACCGGGCCCGGACCCCCGACGACGTCCCCGTCCCCGAGATGGAGAAGCTCCTCTCGCTCGCCCTCGGGCGCGGCGGGGGCTTCGCCGACCTCTACTTCGAGCACGAGACGACGTCGTCGCTGCTGCTCGAGGAGGGCATCATCCGCACCGCCTCGGCCGGGGTCACGTGCGGGCTCGGCGTGCGCGTCGTGGCGGGCGAGCGCACGGGCTTCGCCTACACCGACGACCTGTCGTGGCCGGCGATGGCCCGCGCGGCCGAGACGGCGGCCCACATCGCCTCGGACTCGCGCACGATTCCCCCTCAGCCGGTCGCGCCGGCGCCCGTCGAGCGGCGGTACGGGGAGACGAGCCTCGGCGCCCTGCCCCTCGCCGGGCGGATCGCCCTCGTCGAGCGGGCGGACTGCGCCGCCCGCGCGTACGACGCGCGGATCGAGAAGGTGATCGCGAGCCTCGGCGAGCAGACGCGGCGGATCCGGGTCGCGAACTCGGCCGGGATCCTCGCCGAGGACGTCCAGCCGCTCTTCTCGATCCGCGTTCACGTCATCGCGAGCGAGAAGGGCGTGCGGCGGGAGGGCACCGCCGGCGGCGGCGGCCGCCTCGGGCCCGCGTTCTTCGACGCGAAGCCGCCCGAGCACTTCGCGCGCGAGGCGGCGCGCATGGCGGTCACGCTGCTGTCGGCGGTCGAGGCCCCGGCCGGGCCGATGCCGGTGGTGCTGGCCCCCGGCTGGCCGGGCATCCTGCTCCACGAGGCGGTCGGCCACGGGCTCGAGGGCGACTTCAACCGCAAGGGCCTCTCGGCCTTCTCCGGCCGCATCGGCGAGCGCGTGGCCGCGCCCGGCGTCACCGTGGTCGACGACGGCACGATCGCCGACCGCCGCGGCTCGCTGAACGTCGACGACGAGGGGAACCGGCCCGGGCGCACGGTCCTCATCGAGGACGGCATCCTCCGCGGCTACCTGCAGGACCGGCTCAACAGCGGCCTCATGGGCCAGGCCGCGACCGGCAACGGCCGCCGCGAGGGCTACTCGTCGATCCCCCTGCCCCGCATGACGAACACCTTCATGCTCGCGGGGAGCGAGGACCCCGAGGACATCCTGCGCTCGGTGCCACGGGGCCTCTACGCGAAGCACTTCGGCGGCGGCCAGGTCGACATCACGAGCGGAAAGTTCGTCTTCTCCGCGACCGAGGCCTACCTGATCGAGGGCGGCCGCATCGGCCCGCCGGTGTTCGGCGCGACGCTCATCGGGAACGGACCGGACGTGCTCACGAAGGTGACGCGCATCGGCCACGACCTCCGCCTCGACGAGGGCGTCGGCACCTGCCAGAAGGCCGGCCAGAGCGTGCCGGTCGGCGTCGGCCTGCCGACCGTGCTCGTCTCCGAGATCACGGTCGGCGGCACGAGGAGCGGAGAGAGGGTCCCTTGAGCATCATCGACACCCTGCGGCGCGGGTTCAGCCGCACCTTCTGGGTCGCGAACGTCATCGAGCTTTTCGAGAGGTTCGCCTATTACAGCAGCAAGGCCGTGCTCGCGGTGTTCCTCGCCGAGCAGGTCGGCCTCGGCTCGACCACCGCCACCTTCCTGGCCGGCTCGGTCTTCAACACCCTCCTCTACTTCCTCCCGGTGCTGGCCGGTACGGTGGTCGACCGCTTCGGCTTCAGGCGCAGCCTGATGGCGTGCTTCTCGATCTTCGCGGTCGGCTACTTCATGATCGGCCTCGCCGGCCTGCCGCTCGGGCAGCCGCTCGTGCAGGCGCTCGGCGCGAGGACCTGGGTGACGCTCGCCCTCGTGGTGACGGCGATCGGCGGCTCGCTCATCAAGCCCTCGATCGTCGGGACGGTCGCCCGCACCACGACGAAGGACTCGCAGGCGTTCGGCTACTCGATCTACTACACGCTCGTGAACATCGGCGGCGCGGTCGGGCCGCTGCTCGCCCCCGTGGTCCGCGAGAGCCTCGGGATCGCCTGGGTGCTCGTCGTCTCCTCGATCACGAGCATCGGCCTTCTCGGGGCCGCCGCGCTCTTCTACCGGGAGCCGGACCGCCCGGCCGACGCGCCGCCGGCCCGCTCGATGGCCAGGGTCCTCGCGGACATGGTCCTCGTGTTCGGCAACCTGCGCTTCATGCTCTTCCTCGTGATCTTCTCCGGCTTCTGGGCGATGTTCTGGCACGTCTTCTACGCGCTGCCCTTCTACGTCAAGGACTATCTGAAGTTCTCCCGGTTCGAGTGGATCGAGACCGTGGACGCCATCGCGATCATCGTCGTCACGATCCCGGCCACCGCCGTCGCCCGTCGCCTGCGGCCTCTCGCCGCGATGGTCCTCGGGTTCGTGCTCGCGACGGCCTGCTGGTTCGTCATGGGCTCGCTGCCGACGCTCGCCGGCGCCATCGCCGGCCTCGTCGTCTTCGCCGTCGGCGAGGGCATCCAGTCGCCGCGCTTCTACGAGTACGTCGCCGCCCTCGCGCCTCCCGACCAGGTCGGGACGTACATGGGCTTCGCGTTCCTGCCGATCGCGATCGGGACCTTCATCGCGGGCTGGTCGAGCGGCTATCTCGTGAGCCACTACGTCGAGGGCGGCAACCCGCTGGCGCCGCACATGTGGTTCGTCGTGGGCTCCTACGGCGTCGTCTCGACGGTCCTGATGGTCCTCTACGACCGGTTCGTCGCGCCGAAGCGCGCGGCCGCCTGAGCCGCCCGATGGATCATCGCGAGCTGGCGGTCGAGCTGCTGCGGAGGGCCCGCGCGGCGGGGGCGGGCGACGCGGACGCGATCGTGGCCGAGGGCACGGAGTTCTCGGTCACCGTCCGCAAGGGCGAGGTGGAGACGCTCACCGAGGCCGGGAGCAAGGCCCTCGGCCTCCGCGTCTTCGTCGGGAAGCGCACCGCCTCGTCGCACACCTCGGACTTCTCGTGGCCGACCCTCGACCGGCTCGTCGAGGAGACCGTGGGCATGGCGCGCGCGACCGGCGAGGACCGGGCGGCGGGCCTGCCCGACGAGACGCCGCCGGCCGAGGAGGTCGAGCTGGGCCTCTTCGACCCGTCCGCGCTCGAGCTGCCCACCGGGGAGCGGATCGAGCGCGCGCGGCGGGCCGAGGCCGTGGCCCTCGCGACGCCCGGCATCGTGAACTCGCAGGGCGGGTCGTGGAGCTCCGGCGAGGGCTCGGTCGTCCTCGCGAACACGCGGGGCTTCCTCGGCTCCTATCGCACGTCCTCCGTCTCGCTGTCGGTCGTGCCCCAGGCCTCGCGCGACGGGCAGATGGAGCGCGACTACTGGTACACCGCCGGGCGGGGCCTCGGAGACCTCGAGCCGCCCGAAGAGGTCGGGCGCAAGGCGGCCGAGCGCACGCTTCGACGGCTCGGCGCACGGCAGGTGAAGACGGCCGAGGTCCCGGTCGTCTTCGACCCCGACACCGCGGCCGAGCTCCTGGGCACCGTCTTCTCGGCGCTGTCGGGCTACGCCGTCTTCCGCAACGCCACGTTCCTGAAGGACCGCCTCGGCGAGACGGTCGCCTCGCCGCTCCTCACGCTCGTCGACGAAGGCCGCCGGCCGCGCGGCCTCGGCTCGCGGCCGTTCGACGGCGAGGGCCTCCCGACGCGGCGGAACGTCCCGCTCGAGCGCGGCGTCCTGCGGCACTGGCTGTGCGACGCGTACTCGGCGAGGAAGATCGGGGCGAAGCCCACCGGGACGGCCCGACGCGGTGTCGCGGGCGGGCCGTCCGTCGGCGCCGGCAACCTCTACTTCGAGGCGGGAGAACAGACGCCGGAGGAGATCCTCGGCGGAGTCGAGCGGGGCCTCTACGTGACGGACCTCATCGGCTTCGGCGTGAACGTCGTGACCGGCGACTACTCGCAGGGCGCGGTCGGCCACTGGATCGAGAAGGGCCGCCTCGTCCACCCCGTCCACGAGGTCACGATCGCGGGAAACCTCCGGCAGATGCTCCTCGACGTCGACGCCGTCGGGAACGACCTCGTCTTCCGCGGCGGCTCGGCGGCGCCGACCCTCCGCGTGAAGAAGATGACGCTCAGCGGGAGCTAGAGCGCTCCGGCGGGCGAGTCTCCTGTCGTCGGCGCCGGCCGGGCCGGCGCTCGACAGCTCCTGCCGCAGGGCAGGCTCGATCAGGTCGGCCGCGACGGCGTGCCCGGCCGGCGCGAGATGGCCGACCGGATCGAGCGCCACGTGCTTCCAGCGAAGGCCGGCGGCGCGGAACCCGGCGGCGATGTCGACGACAGGCGTGCCCTCGCTCGCGAGGCCCTCGGCGAGCCGCCGTACGAGCGTCGGCGGCGTCCGATAGCCCTGCGCCTGCGGGAAGACGGCCACGACGAAGCGGATGCCGCGCGCTTCGCAGAGCCGGCGCGCCCGACGCAGGATGGCCAGCGTGAGGCGCAGGGACTCCTCTTCGTCGCGCAGGGCCTCGGCGAAGCGCTGGTGCCAGCCGCCGTCGCCGGGGACCGCGGGCCGCGGCGACAGGCCGGCCAGCCGACCGGCGACGTGCGAGTGGTCGGCGAGCAGCCGCCGGAGCCGGAGAGGGCTCTCGGAAGGGGGCGACCCTTCGAGGGCGAGCTTCCCCGCCTCCAGACGGAAGCGCGGCTTCCAGTGACGCTCGTCGTAGAGCGCCTTCCTGAGCATCACGTCGGCGAAGTCGTTCGCCGCGCAGAGCGCGAGGAGGACGACGTCGGGCGCGAGGCCGATCCCGACGTCCTGCAGGACGAGGAGCTCCTGGTCGGGTCCGTAGCCCTGCACCGCGAGGTTGACGACCTCGAGCCCGTTCTGCCGCACGTCCAGGGCGGAGGCGAAGGTGTCGAAGTCCGAGACGCCGAGGCCGAAGGCGACCGAGTCGCCGAGGACCACGACCCGCTTCTCCGGGAACGGCCGCGCGGCCGGGTGCACCTCCCGCCCGCGATAGCCGCGTCGGTTGACCCGGTAGTGGGCGCCGTCGAGGACCACGGACACGTTTCGCCGGAGGGCCCAGCCGTAGCGGTCGGAGCTCACCAGAAGCCCGCGCGAGTGGGCGAGGAAGTGAGGGTCCCACAGTCGGAGTCCCACTTCGGCAGCCGTGAAGAGCGCGGCGCCGCCCACGACGCTCGCGACGACCAGCGCGAGCCGGACGAACGGCCCCGACAGGCGGGCACGCCTGTCGACGGGCCGTGCCGGTTGACTCACCATGTGTTCAGCCTAAATGAACACTACGGATCCCGTCAAGGCTGAATTGTTAATCAGTGCAATGGCTTATTGGCTCTGAGCTGAAGTGCCTTCTGAGGTCATCCGCCAGCCCGCCGACCTCGGTCGCAGGGCGTGGTAGGGGCCGAAGTCGGCGACCGGCTCGTAGCGGCGCTCGAGGCAAGGGCCCATGCCGGGGATCTCCGGCATGCGGTACTCGACGACGACGAGCGGGAAGCGGCCCGCCTCGCAGTCCGCCGCGAGCCGCTCCGGGCGGAAGACGCCCTTTCGCGAGAGCATCTCGATGCCCCACGGATCGAGCAGGACCGGCCGCCGATCGAGGACGAGGAGGCTCATGTTCTCGGAGAGGACCGGGCCGCGGGCCTCGTGCACGAGGCGGGTGAGCGCCACGAACTCCTCGGCGCCCTCCGGCCGGCGCAGCGCGGCCGGCATGCGGTCGAGCGAGGGGTAGGCGTAGTTCGAGACGGCGGCGGCGGCAAGGAGAACGGCGGGCCAGTGGGCCCTCAGCCCGGGCCACCGCTTCGTGAGCGCCCGCAGGGCGGCCGCGGCCGCGAGGAGCGTCGCGAGCCAGGGCTCGATGAAGTAGTTCTGGGCCGCGCCGGCCTTGGCGATCGTCGCGAGGGCGGCGACGTTGAGGACGAAGTAGGCGAGGACGAGCCGGCCCGGGCCCTCGACGAGCGCCGGCCGCGCGGCGATCGCGGCCGCCGCGACGACGAGGAGGAGGGGGGCGGCGAGGACTCCGAACTGCAGGTAGGCCTCGGCCATGCGGCCCCACTCGTAGTCGGCGAGGGCCGTCCACGTCACGAGGTGCCGCCACGCGCCGCCCCGGGTGGCGGCCACCAGTCCGCCGAACAGCAGCGCGAGGGGCAGCGCCCACGCGAGGACGAGCCGCAGCAGTCTCGCGTCGCGGGCGGCGACGCGGTCGACGCACACGGCCGCGGGCGCGAGGAGCGCGTTGTGCTTGGTGAAGAAGGCGAGCCAGCTCAGGGGCAGGGCCGGCCACGCGTCGCTCGAGGTCCCGCGCCGCGCGACGATCGCGAGGGTGGCGAGGGACAGGAGGATGGCGAGAGTGTCCACCCGGGCGAGGGCGGCCCAGGTCGTGACGAACCAGGGCATCGCGCCGAGGAGGGCGAAGGCGAGCGCGACGGAGCGGTCCTCGAGCAGTCGACGAACGATCGCGAAGACGGCGACGAGGCAGCCGAGGGTGGCGGCGAGGGCGAGGAGCCGGGGCGCCCACAGCGTCGGGCCGACGACGCGCTGCGACAGCGCCGTCAGGCCGACGAAGACCGGCGGGTAGTTGCCGAGCAGGAACGGGTAGTCGCGCAGGTCGACGAAGTAGCTCCGGCCGGCCGCGAGGAGCTGGGCCATCGCGAGGACCGAGCCCTCCCCGTAGTCCCGGCTCCACGGGGAGCGCAGCGGGCCGGCCGCGTGGAGGACGAACGTCCAGGCCCCGTGGGCCAGCACGACCGCCAGGAGAGCCGCGGGGAGGCGGCGCGCCACCTACTTCCTGGCGCCGCCGAGCTTGCGGATGAAGCCGGCGAGGCCCTTGATGTCCTCGGCCGAGAGCTGCTTTTCGAACGACGCCATCATCGTGCCCTTCTTGCCCTCGCGGATCGTCTGCTCGATCTGGGCGTCCGTCGTCGCCTTCTGCCAGGCGGCGTCCTTGAAGTTGCGGACGCCCTGCTTCGCGAAGACCGGCGAGGGCTCGCCCTCCTTGCCGTGGCAGGGCGAGCAGCTGCGGCCGAAGATCGTCGCGGGGTCGGCGGCGCGGGCCGGCGCGGCGGAAGCGGCGAGAAGGAGGGCGGCGGCGAGGGCGGCGCGGCGCGAGATCATGACGAGGTCCTCCGGGCTTTGCTCCATTCTAGGCCGGCGCGCCGCTTGCCGGTGGCTCCGAAAGCGAATAGCCTCGTCCGTCCCCGTTCCTTCCCGAGGAGAGCCCGAGTCGCATGCGCCTCGCCGCCGCGGTCGCCTTCGCCCTCGCCTGCGCCCCCGCCGTCCTCGCCGCGCAGGAGGAGGAGGTCCTCCACTGCCGCGACGGCCGGGACGCTCCCCCGCGGCTGCTCCTCGTGCAGAACCTCTGGGGCCTCCAGGCCTACCCCTCGGCGGCGGAGGAGTGGCCGCTCGAGAAGAAGCTGGCCGAGATCCGGGCGGCCGGGTTCGACGCCTTCGACGTGTGGGGCGGCGACGCGAAGGAGGAGGACGTCGCACGCTGGGAGGCGGCGGCGAAGCAGAGCGGGCTCGCCGTGGGCGTCGAGTTCTCTCCCGCGAAGCCCGAGGACGCCGACGCGGCGATCGCCCTCGCGAAGCGGCTCGGCTCGGTGTACCTCGACGCCCACCCGGCGAGCTACTTCACGCCGGAAGCGGAGGCCGAGGCCCTGCTGCGCGGCCTCGTCGAGCGCTGCCGCGCGGCGCGGATGCCGCTCGTCGTCCAGACGCACCGCGGCCGCGTCACCCAGGACCTCCTGCGGACGGTGGGCTACGCGCAGCGGATCCCCGACCTGCGCTTCGACCTCGACTTCTCCCACTACATCGTGGCCGGCGAGCTGGGCGGCGAGTTCTCGAAGGAGGCCGCGGCGGCCCTCTTCGTCGTGGCCGACCGGGCCATCATGCTCGACGGCCGCGTGTCGAACGGCGAGCAGGTGCAGGTGGACGCCGCGAACCCCGCCTATGCGCGCCACCTCGAGCGCACGGCCACGATGTGGAAGCACGTGATGGTCCGCTGGCTCAAGTACGCCGGGCGGGGCGACGTCTTCCCGTTCCGCGTCGAGCTCGGGCCGCCCGACTACGCGATCCTCGGCCCGGACGGCCGCGAGATCGCGGACCGCTGGGCGCGGCAGAAGGAGATGAAGGCGCTCGTCGAGCGGCTGTGGAACGAGGCCGTCGCCGAGACCGGCCGCGGCGAGACGCACGGCGGGAAGTAGCCCGCCGCGCGCCTCTGCCTAGGCCAGGATCTTCCCGACCACCTTTCCCGAGACGTCGGTGAGCCGGAAGTCCCGGCCGAGGTGCCGGAACGTCAGCCGCGTGTGATCGATGCCGAGCAGGCGGAGCATCGTCGCGTGGAGGTCGTGGACGGAGACGACGTCCTCGACCGCGTGGTAGCCGAGCTCGTCGGTCGCGCCGTGCGCGATCCCGCCCCGGATGCCGCCGCCGGCCAGGATCATCGAGAAGCCCTTGATGTGGTGGTCGCGGCCGTCGCTCTGGGCCATCGGCGTCCGGCCGAACTCCCCGCCCCACAGGACGAGGGTGTCCTCGAGCAGCCCGCGCTGCTTGAGGTCGCGGACGAGGGCGGCCGTCGCGCGGTCGACCTCGCGGGCCTTCATCACGATGTCGCCCTTGAGCCGGCTGTGGTGGTCCCAGTCGCGGTGGTAGAGCTGCACGAAGCGCACCCCGCGCTCGGCGAGGCGCCGCGCGAGGAGGCAGTTCGCGGCGAAGCTGCCGTCGAGCGAGTCGACGCCGTAGAGCGCCCGCACGCTCGCCGGCTCGCGCGAGAAGTCGGTGAGCTCGGGGACGCTCGTCTGCATGCGGAAGGCCATCTCGTACTGCGCGAGGCGGGCCTGCACCTCGGGGTCCTCGACCCAGTCGCCGCGCTCGGCAGTGAGGGCGCGGACGGCGTCGATCACGTCGCGCTGCTGCTCGCGGCCGATGCCCGGCGGGTTGCGCAGGACGGCGTCGCCCTTCGAGCGAAAGTGGACGCCCTGGAAGCGGCTCGGGAGGAGGCCGCTGTGCCACTGCCGGGCGGCGATCGGCTGCATCTGCCCGCCGCGGCCCTGCGAGGTGAGGACGACGAAGCCGGGCAGGTCGGCCGCCTCGCTGCCGAGGCCGTACCAGGCCCACGACCCCGCGGCCGGGCGGCCCGAGATCTGCGTGCCCGTGTTCATGAAGGTGTGGGCGGGGTCGTGGTTGATCTGCTCGGTCTGCAGCGAGCGCACGAGGCAGATCTCGTCCGCGACGCCGCCGATCTCGGGGAGGAGGGTCGAGATCTCGAGCCCGGACGCGCCGTAGCGCGCGAACGGGTGCTGCGGCGCGAAGCACTTGAGCGCCTGCCCCTGGAGCTGCGCGATCGGCTGGCCCTTCGTGAACGACTCCGGCATCGGCTCGCCGTGGCGCCGGGCGAGCTCGGGCTTCCAGTCGAAGAGCTCGAGATGCGACGGCCCGCCGGCCTGGTAGAGGTGGATGACGCGCTTCGCCCTGGGCGCGAAGTGGAGCGGGCGCACGACGCCCGGCCACGCGGCGGGCGCGGGGGCCGCCGCCCCGGGCGCAGCGAGCGTCGGCCGCGGGTCGAGGAGCGACAGGAAGGCGGCCGAGCCGAGGCCTGCGCCGGCGCGGGCGAGGAAGCTGCGCCGGGCGACGCGGCGGCGGAAGGCCTCGAGATCGTCGGTCAGGATCGTGTCCACGTCTGTCTCCCTCGTCACGACCGGGTCAGGACCTCGGGCAGGTTCAGGATGGCCCGCGCGACCTGCGTCCACGCGGCGAGCTCGACGGCGTCGAGGTCGCGGGCGACCGGCGCCTGGCCGCTCGCGAGGAGCGCCCGCGCCGCCGCCGCGTCCTTCCCGTACTGCGCCCGCGCCTTCGCGAGGAGGCCGACGAGGACGCGCTCCTCGCCGGCCGCGGGCGCCCGCCCGAGCGCCCGGGCGAAGGCGAAGCGCAGCCGCGCGCGCGCGCCGGCGCCGCCGTCGCGCACGATGCGCTCGGCGAAGACGCGGGCGGCCTCGACGTAGGTCGGGTCGTTCAGCAGGACGAGCGCCTGCTGCGGCACGTTCGAGCGGACGCGCTCGCCGATGCACTCCTCGCGGCTCGGCGCGTCGAACGCGACGAGGCTCGGCTGGGGGAACGCGCGCTGCCACCAGGTGTAGAGGCCGCGACGGTGCTGGTCCTCGCCGACCGAGTCGTCCCACTCGCGCGGCGGGAAGTTGAGGTAGGCCCAGTAGCCGGCCGGCTGGTAGGGGCGGACGCTCGCGCCGCCCATCCGGGGCGAGAGGAGGCCGGCGACCGCGAGCGCGCCGTCGCGGACCATCTCGGCGTCGAGGCGGAAGCGCGACTGCCGCGCGTAGAGGCGGTTCGCGGGGTCGCGCTCGACCGTCCGCGGGTCGAGCTGCGAGGACTGCCGGTAGGCCGACGACGTGACGAGGGTCCGCAGGAGGCGCTTCACGTCCCAGCCGTCGCGGAGCTCCGCGGCGAGCCAGTCGAGCAGCTCCGGGTGCGTCGGCCACTCGCCCTGCGCGCCGAGGTCCTCGACCGTTCGCGAGAGGCCCTGGCCGAACGCGAGGCGGAACAGGCGGTTCGCGAGGACGCGCGCGGTGAGCGGGTTCTCGCGCGCGGTGAGCCAGCGCGCGAGGTCGAGCCGCGTCGGCGTCCGGCCCGCGGCCTCGAGCCCGGGGAGGAAGCGCGGCGGCGCGGGGGCGACGACCTCGCCCGAGTCGTCCTGCCAGTTCCCGCGGGGCAGCACCCGCACCGGGGCCGGCTCCTCCGCGGTCGTGACGTAGGAGCTCGGGACGGTCGCGGCGAAGGCGTCGCGCTCGAGCTCGGCCGCGCGCAGGCGGCGGCGGGCCTCCGCCAGCTCGGGGGCCGAGCGGCGGAAGAGGTCCGTCACCGTCTTCTGCTGGGCCGCCGTGCGGCGATCCTCGGGCACGACGAGCGCCTCGCGCGCGGCGCCGTTCGGCTCCGGGCCGGGTTCGGTGCGGACGGGGAGGGCGTCGGTGGTGGCGGCGAGGCGAAAGCGGCCGAGCGTGCGGCGCGCGCCGGCGTTCTGGTGGAGGACGAGGGTGAGGGGCGTCTCGCCGCCCGCGCCGAACGGCTCGACGAGCTCGACGACGAGCCGGTGCTCTTCGCCGTCGGCCTCGACGAGGCCCCACCCGCCGCCGTCCGTCCGGCCGTCGATCGCGGCCGCGGCCGAGAGCGACGCGCCGTCGGCGATCGACGAGGTGGCGTGGCGCAGCGCGAGGGGGCGCCCGCTCCCGTCCCGCACCTCGATCTCGGACACGACGAAGCCGCCGCGCGGGTCGCGGCCGGGGCCGCCCTCGGGCAGCTCGTCGAACGTCACGGCCTCGAGCCGCAGCGCGGTGATTGCCGCTAGCTCGGTCTTGTAGCGGACGGTGTAGGTGTCCTTCTCCGGCTTCGGCCCGTGGGACGTCGAGGCGATGACGGAGAAGTCGTTGCCCTGGATGAGCGTCCGTGTCCCGTGGGCCGACGCGGCCTCGACCGGCTCGACGGTCGCGAAGGAGACCGCGCGGCGGGCCCGCGCCGCGTCCTCCCACGCCGCGCACGGAGTCTCGCGGGAGAGATCGTGCAGCTCCCGCCGACGGGCCTGGACCGCCTCGTCGAGGGCTTCGAGCCTCGCCTTCTGCGCCGCGTCGGGGAGCAGGTCGGCCTTGCGGCGGCCGACGGGCTCCTCCTTCACGTCGGCGAAGAAGGCCTCGAGCGCGTAGAAGTCGCGCGTCGTGTACGGGTCGAACTTGTGGTCGTGGCACTGGGCGCAGCCCATCGTCGCGCCCATCCACACGCTCGAGACGTTGCGGACGCGGTCGGCGAGGTAGATGGCGCGGTACTCCTTCGGCTGCGCGCCGCCCTCCTCGGTGGTCTGCAGGAGGCGGTTGTAGCCCGAGGCGATCCGCGGCTCGAAGCCGGCGTCGGGCAGGAGGTCCCCCGCGAGCTGCTCGGCGGTGAAGCGGTCGAACGGCACGTTGCGGTTGAAGGCCGAGACGACCCAGTCGCGGTAGCGCCACATCGGCCGCGCGTTGTCGCTGTGGTAGCCGACGCTGTCGGCGTAGCGCACGAGGTCGAGCCAGAACGAGGCCATCCGCTCGCCGTACCGCGGCGAGGCGAGGAGGCGGTCGACCTGGCGCTCGTAGGCGTCGGGCCGCGGGTCCGCGGTGAACGCGCGCACCTCCTCCGGCGTCGGGGGAAGGCCGGTGAGGTCGAAGCTCACGCGGCGCAGCAGCTCGGCCCGCGGCGCCTCCGGGGCGGGGGCGAGGCCCTCGGCCTCGAGGCGCGCGAGGAGGAAGGCGTCGACGGGGCGGCGCGGCCAGGCGGCGTCCTTCACCGCGGGGACGGCCGGGCGCGCGAGGGGCACGTACGACCAGTGCGGCTCCCAGGGCGCGCCCTCGGCGACCCAGCGGCGGAGAACATCCACCTGCGCGGGCGACAGGCGCGGCTTGCCGCTCTTCTCGTGCGGCATGCGCCGCGCCTCGTCGGGGTCGGTGACACGGGCGAGGAGAGCGCTCCTCTCCGGCGCGCCCGGGACGACGGCCACGGCGCCGGAGCGCAGCGGCGCCTTCGCCGCGTCCTCGACGTCGAGGCGCAGCGAGGCCTCGCGGCGGCTGCCGTCGGGGCCGTGGCAGACGAAGCAGCTCTCGGCCAGGATCGGCCGGACGTCGCGGTTGAAGCGCACGCTCGCCGGCCCGAGGGGCGGCCGCGCGGCGAGCGGTGGCCGCGGCGGCTCGGCCACCGCGACGCCGTCCGGCCAGGGCGCGCCCGCCTCGATCCACCGCCGGAGCGTGTCGATCTCGGCCGCGGGCAGGGGGTCGGCCTCCTGCGGCATCCGGTGGACGGGATCCGTCTCGACCAGGTTCGTGTAGAGCGGGCTGTCGAGCGGCCGCCCCGGCGCGACCACGGGGCCGTACTCGCCGCCGGCGACGAGGCCCTCCCTCGTGTCGAGGCGCAGCTTTCCCTTCTGCTTCGACGCGCCGTGGCAGCGGACGCACGAGACGGCGAGGATCGGCCGCACGTCGCGCGCGAAGTCGGGCGCCGCGGCGGGTCGGGCCGGGGGCTCGGGCGAGCGGGCCAGCGCCGCGCCGGAGAGCACGAGCGCGGCCGGGATCGAGAGAGAGACCGCGAGACGGCGACGGGTCGTCATGTCACCCCCGGGACTGGACGTTTCGGGTGAAGGCTCGGATGTGGCGCAACTTTCGTCGGGCGGGCGCGGGCTGTCAACTCGGGCGGGCACTCGAGCGGGCGCGGTTGCGTCGGGGACCGGCCCGCGGCTACCGTGGCGTCGTCCCCCGACGGAGGCGAGCATGAGCACGAACGACCTGCGGGCCCGCACCGCCCCGCTCGAGATGTCCGCCGACGCGTTCCGCGCGGCCGGCCACCGGCTCGTCGACGCGGTCGCCGAGCTTCTCGCGTCGCTGCCGTCCCGGCCGGTGACCCGCGACGAGACGCCGAGCGCGCTGCGAACGCTTCTGCCGGGCGCCCTGCCGGACGAAGGCGCCGACGCCGCGGCCCTCCTCGAGGCGGCGGTTCCCCTCCTCGCCGAGCACTCGCTCTTCAACGGCCACCCGCGCTTCCTCGGCTACATCACCTCCTCGGCCGCGCCGATCGGCGCCCTCGCCGACCTCCTCGCCGCCGCAGTGAACCCGAACGTCGGCGGCTGGCAGCTCTCGCCGATCGCGTCGGAGATCGAGGGCCAGTGCGTGCGGTGGATCGCGGAGCTCGTCGGGATGCCGCGGGAGACCGAGGGGCTCCTCGTGAGCGGCGGGAACATGGCGAACTTCGTCGGCTTCCTCGCCGCCCGCCGGGCCAAGGGCGGGGGCGAGGTGCGCGAGGCGGGCGCGGGCGGCGGGCTCACCTTCTACGCGGCGAGCGAGACCCACACCTGGGCGGAGAAGGCGGCCGACCTCTTCGGCCACGGGTCGGCCGCGCGCCGGGCCGTCCCCGTGCGCGACGACCTGACGATGGACGTCGACGCGCTCCGGCGGCTCCTCGACGAGGACCGCCGCTCGGGGCGCCGGCCGTTCCTGCTCGTCGGGAACGCCGGCACGGTGAGCACCGGCGCCGTCGACCCGCTGCCGCGGCTCGCGGCGATCGCGCGCGAGGAGGGGCTCTGGTTCCACGCCGACGGCGCCTACGGCGCGCCGGCCGCGCTGTGCGACCTGGCCCCGCCCGAGCTCGGCGAGGGCCTCGCCCTCGCCGACTCCGTGGCTGTCGACCCGCACAAGTGGCTCTACGCGCCCCTCGAGGCGGGCTGCACGCTCGTGCGCCACCCGGGCGTCCTGCGCGACACGTTCTCCTACTCGCCGCCCTACTACCGCTTCGACGGCGAGGAGGAGGACCCGCGCACGAACTACTTCGAGATCGGCCCCCAGAACTCGCGCGGGTTCCGCGCGCTCAAGGTCTGGCTCGCGCTGCGCCAGGCCGGGCGCGAGGGCTACCGTCGGATGATCGGCGACGACATCCGCCTCGCGCGGGCGCTCGACGCGGCGGTGCGGCGGGAGCCCCGGCTCGAGGCGTGGACCCTCGGCCTCAGCATCGCGACCTTCCGCTACGTGCCCGAAGGCGTCGCGGCGGGGACGAAGGAGGGCGAGGAGTACCTGAACCGCCTCAACGAAGAGCTGCTGCACCGGCTGAAGGCGAGCGGCGAGGTGTTCGTCTCGAACGCGGTCGTGCGGGGGGCGTTCCTCCTCCGCGCCTGCATCGTCAACTTCCGCACGACGCTCGCCGACGTCGAAGCGGTGCCGGGGATCGTCGTCCGCCACGGCGCCGCGGTCGAGCGCGAGCTGCGCGGCCGCTGAGCGCGCGGCCGCCGGCGCCTCAGGGCGCGACCTGCTCGAGGACCGCGAGGTCCCCCGGGTTCCAGGACTGGGCGACGACGTAGAGACGGCCGCCCGCGCGGTGCAGAACGGCGTTGTGGACGTGCTGGAAGTTCACGAGGCCGAGCTCCTCCTTCGGGAGGAGGGTCGAGACGAGGCGGTCGCCCTCGTAGAGGTAGATCGGCGCGCCCTTGCCGCGGTCCGGACCGTCGAGGGCGGCGACGACCGCGTAGCGGTCGAGGAAGTCGACGTCGCACGGCAGCGACCCCGCGGGCATGCGCAGCGTGCCGAGGTGCTGGCCGTGGCGGGTGAAGCGCTCGATCTCGCCGCTCGCGCGGTCCGCGACCTCGAGCCTCCGCTCGCCGGGAGGCACGGAGATGCCGTGGCCGGTGTTGAGCTGACCCGGGCCGTTCCCCCGGCCGCCGAAGGCGAGGTCGTACCAGGCGACGCGCAGCGGGTGCTCGCTCGCGACGCGGGCGGTGAGGACGGCGTCGAGGTTCGAGTACCCGGTCGTGATGTAGAAGAGCCCCTCGAGGTAGGCCACGTCGGTCGGGACGAACGCGCCGCCCGCGGCGAAGTAGTCCCGGACGGCGGGCAGGCCGAGGTCGTCGTCGGCCGTCGGCGGCCCGAGCGTCGCGAGGAGCTCCCCCGAGAGCGCGGTCGTGAAGACGCGGCCGAGGTCGTTCGCGGGAAAGCTCAGGTACGGCGTCCCGTCGGCGCCGTACCAGATCGCGGTGTTGTGGAGGTTCGTCGCCTTCATCTCCGGCGGCGTCGCGACGGGCGCGACCTGCCGCAGGTCGGCGCTCAGGCGCAGGATGCCGGCGCCCGGCAGGGCGAAGTAGGTCTCGCCCCGGCCGGCGCGGCGGTCGACGGCGAAGCCCCCGTGCGCGTTCACCACGACGCGACGCGCCTCCTCGGGGAGCTGCGCCGCGGTGAGGGCGACGCGGAAGCGAAGCGCGCCCTGCCCGGTGACGCCCTTCGCGCCGGGCGCCATCGATCCGGCGGCGAACGGCGCCGGCGCCGCCGCCTGCGCGAGCGGCTTCGGGCGCGGGTGGGCGGGAGCGGCCGGCGCGGACGCGAGGAGGGCGGACGCGAGCGCGGCGATCCGCCAGGGGCGGACGGTTCCGTCGAAGCTCAAGGCGCACCTCCGTCCGACGGCGGCGGCGCGGCGACGAAGCGGTCCGTCGGGAAGCGTGCGCGGATTCTACGTCAGCCGAGCTTGCCGGGAAGCTCCGTCATCGGGCCCATCCACTGCAGCATGCGCTCGATGTCCTGGTGGAGCTGGTACTTCTTCTGCACGTCGGCGATCTTCTGGCCGCGGACGTCGATCTTCGCGAGGTCGTACTGGCCGATGCCCATCGTGCCGCAGTAATTGAGGTAGCCGACCCAGTCGGGGTTGATGCCCATGCACTCGACGCCGACGCGGTCGGCCGCGACGTAGTCGGTCGAGGCGAGGGCGACGCGCGAGGGCACCGGGAGCCCGGAGTTCGGGCCGTTTCCCTCCATGCCCTCGAAGCCGTCGACGACGGTCGCGCCCCAGAAGGGCTTCATCCGCTGGGCGGTCAGCATGATGTTGTAGTGCATCTGCCGGATGCCGACGTGGTAGCGGCGCTTGTCGCTCCAGCGCGCCTTCTCCTTCGGCCCGCTGCGCAGCGGCGCCCCGAGCGTCATGTTCTTCACCGACAGCGTGGCCACGACGGCGTTGTGGGTCTTCATGGCGCCGGCGCAGATGACGTACGCGTCGGGGTCGAGGAGGCGCGCCGCGAGGCGCACGGGCGAAAGGTGCAGGTGGTCGTCGAGGATCTGCAGCGTCTCGTACTTCCCCTCGTCGTTGAGGTCGACGAGCTCGACCCTGCGGTCCCTGTGCTCGGCCGGGACCTTCACGTAGCCGAACTGCTCGTAGCCGGCGAACGTGTTCGCGGCCGAGCTCTCGGCGATGACGACCGGCCCCTTGAAGCGCGGGGCGAGGAAGTCGAGGATGCCGTTGAGGGCGTCGGCGTGCGAGGCCGCGAGCGGCTGGATGAGCGACACGACGTTAGGCTTCACGACCACGTACTTCCTCGTCTTCAGGACGGGGAGGATCTGGTCCTCGACGAGCGCGAGCGCCTCGGCCACGTTCTTCCGGCGGTCCTCGCCGCGGACGAGCGAGACGACGCTGTTCGGGACGGCCGGTGCGTCCGCCCGCAGGAGGCGCGGGCGCGCGGCGATCGCGGCGCCGCCGGCCGCGACACCGGTCTTCAGGAACCCGCGACGGCTGAGGCTCACGGTCATCGTCCTACCCTCCGTCCTATACTGCCGGTGCCATGCTGACACCGATCCTTCTTCTCGTCGCGGCGGCGGCCGAGCCCGCCGCCTT
>WBZP01002387.1_pt1 | contig 21639 bp, 17 predicted proteins | sample 5204301 | NCBI WGS metagenome assembly WBZP01 (sample SAMN12412401, study PRJNA552823) | activated sludge metagenome | isolation source: activated sludge from nitrification reactor of wastewater treatment plant... | place: USA: Pennsylvania | collected 2017
AGCAGGTGCAGAGCGGCACCCAGGTGGTGGCCCAGGCCGGCCAGAGCATCGCCGAGGTGGTGGGCAACGCCGAGCGCATCGCATCACTGATGGGCGAGATCGCCACCGCCACGCGCGAACAGAGCACCGGCGTCGGCCAGGTCGGCGCTGCGGTGCACGATCTGGACCAATCCACGCAGCAGAACGCGGCGCTGGTGGAGCAGACGGCGGCAGCGGCGGGCTCCTTGTCGGATCAGGCGCGCAAGCTGGCCGAGGAGGTGGGCTTCTTCAAGATGAAGTAGCCGGCAAGGATCAGTTTCTCCGGTAGACCACCTGCGCAACACCCGGGTCGGCAACCCGGCGCCATTCGTTTTCGCTTCCTATCCATCCGCTGGGTGCCGCATAGGCCAGCGAGGACACGGCCGTTCTTCCCGGGGCCTTGCCGAAGGTCTGCACGTTGTTCGCCCCGAACCAATCCGTCGGCGTCACGGCGATCAGGGAGTGGCCCAGCACGACCGCATGGTTGGGCAGGGTCTCGTACATGGCCACGATGTCGCCCGGTATCAGGTGCATCACGCCATGGCTCCTGGCGCTCGGATAGTGCGTGAGTCCCAGGGGATACAGAACGGGCACGGCATTCTGGAAGTTGAACGCGACGCGCCCTGCCGCCGGGAATGCGGGGTTCTCCTGGATCTTGCCGGCCGCAATCGCCCAGCGGTAGGCAAACGCGTGGCACACCTCCTGGTCGCCTTCCAGGGCGGGTGGAACAAAGATGTTTAACAGGAAGCTGCCTGGACAGCCCGGCGGCATCGGCGGGTCGGCCCAACGGGCGTTCGTGTCCTGACCGTACAGGTTGCGCATCAGCTGCTTGGCTTCCATCCAGAGACGGTAGGCGATGCCCTGCTTCCCGCCGCGAGTCTGGTAGTCGTCCCTTTCTTCGTTGCGCCAGTTGTACAGAGCCGCCATCAGGTTGGAAAGCGCGAGCTGGCTGCTGTTGTGCTGCGCGGCCTGCAGCATGTCCAGCACGGTTCTCAGCTTCTCATTGCGCCGGTGGAAAACGTTGAGATTGATCCCGGATTCGAATTCCGTATCGCCAGGGCGAAGCAAGACCTTGTACATGCCGACTCCTGTTCGAAGTTCCTTCAGACTGCGCTCGCTCCTCTGAAACAAATGTGGCTCTGCCACTTTGCTTGACCCCCACGGGGGGCGGCCGGCTTCGGCCGGCCTCGGGGCGCTTTGAAGTACCGTCCGCCACATGGATCCGCCGCTGCCGAGCCGAAGACTCACGAAGAAAAAAGCCCTGATCCCCGGGCTGACCGACGATCAAGGCTTCGTTCACAACCTGCAGTCCCAGGGGCGGTGACGACCCATGCGACCTCCTGAGGTTCCGAGATGAGCTTAGGCAGGGTACAGGCCCGCGTCAAGGCCAGTCCACGCCATCGTCGTATATCGGTTGGGCGCCTGGTGACGGTGATCCATGGGCGTTGCGCAGCCCGACAGCCTCCTAGGCCTGAAACGGCGGCAGCCCGCGCACCCAGCGCCACAGCAACACAGGCAAGCGAAGAACGAACTCGACCATCAGTCGCGTGTGCATCCAGCTCAGCAGCAGGTTGTCGCGCCCGTACCGGAAGTGCGAGACACCGCCTTCTTCGGCCGTCAGGTACTTGACCGGCGCATCGATGTTGATCGGCTTGACACCGCGCCAGGCCAGGCGCACCACGGCCTCGGTGTCGAAGTCGAAGCGGCGCATCCAGGGCTGGCCGCGCATCACCGCCGCCAGATCCGCCACCGGGTAGACGCGAAAGCCGTACAACGAATCGGCCACGCCGGCGCCCAGAGTTTCCAGGTTGGTCCACCAGTTGGAGACCCGCCGCCCACGCACCCGCAGCAGCGGCGCGCTGGCATCGAAGACCGGGCGGCCCAGGATCATCGCCTCCGGGCGCTGCATCGAAGCCTGCATGAAGCGGGCGATCAACTCGCTGGGGTGCTGGCCGTCCGAATCCATCGTCAGTGCATGGCTGAAGCCCGCTGCGGCGGCCTGCTGCAGGCCTTGCAGCACGGCCGCGCCCTTGCCCGCATTGGCCGGCAGCACCCACACGCGCAGGCCCGGATCGGCCTGGGCCATGCGTTGAAGGCCCTCAGCGGTGCCGTCGGTGCTGCCATCCACCACCACCCAGACCGGTGTCCACACGGCCCGCGCCGCGCCCACCGTCTGGTAGACCTTTGGACCGGTGTTGTAGCTGGGGATCAGCACCAGGTGGGTGCTGGAAGCAGCCGGGCTCATCGCAGACCCACCGGCACGTGCACACCGGCCCGGTAGCAGGCCTCGATTTGCGCCATCAACGCTTCGTGATCCTCCTGCGGCGCAAAACGCCGGCCCATGCGCACGCGAAACAGGATGGGCAGCGGGGGCAGGCGCCACAGCGGCCAGCCCTTGCTCAGGTAAGGCGAATCGGTGTCGATGAAGACCGTCTGGACGGGCACGCCGGCGCGCCGCGCGATCAGCGCGAAGCTGGCGTGAAACGGGTTCAGCGGCGCGCGCGTGGTTCGTGTGCCTTCGGGAAACATCACCAGCTGCCCGCCGGCACGCAGGTCCTGCACCGCGCGGTGGATCATGCCGTAGGCCGAGTCATTGCGGATGTAACGCGCCAGCCGCGCGCCGGGGCCGAGCAGCGGATTGCGCATCAGGCCGGCCTTCATGATGCAGGCGCTGCGTGGCAGCCGGGCCATCAGCATCACCGCGTCCAGCATGCTGGGGTGGTTGGCCACCACAATCAGGCCCCGCTCGTCGCGCAGGGCGTCCAGCACATCGGCGTCCAGCCGCATCATCCCAGTGAAGGCGGCCAGGCGCCAGAACCGGCCATAGCCCCAGGCGATCATCGCGCGGCCGATGCGCAGGCCCAGCCACCGTGGCAGCAGCGGATACAGCACCAGCGCGGCCAGGTTCCAGCCCAGCGACATCAGGCCCAGCACCAGCAGATGGGCCTGCAGCGCCAGCCAGGCCAGCGGCGTGGCCAGGGCCAGCCAGCCCGGGCGTTCAGTCCGGCCGTGCAACACGTTCATCCGAACTGCGCAGGACCCAGCTAAGGGCCAGCCCGTAGCTCAGGTTGCGGCGCTGCTTCACGAGCGGGCTGGCATCGAAGACCGCGCCATCCACCCCGTCGGCACGCACAAAGGCACCGAACCAGAAATCGCCCCAGCGTCGTGATGCCCCGGCCGTCAGGCGCCACCCGGCATAACCCCCTTCGGCGCTGTAGGCCGGGCGTGCCGCGTTGGCTTGCGTGGTGTTCACGTCGTAATAGAAGCCGTGATAGCGCCTCGAAGCCCATCGGGGCCCCGCCTGCATGCCCAGGCTCCATCCGGCAAGCTGCAGATCCAGATTGATCACCGGGCTGGTCGTCCAGCCAACCGACTGCGGCCTGGATTGCACGGTGAACACGGCGTGGACCGGCAGGCGCAGGTCCAGCTTCCAGCTCGGGCCACGCGCCAGCGTGACATTGAGGTTGGGGCCGATCTCCACCGTAGGGGCCAGATCGGGCATCCCGGTGCGTGCCCGGTTGTCCTTGCTGCGCGTTGGCGCCGAGGCCGAGACGCTGACATCGAAGTCGAAACGTTCACTGTCCAGCAATACCGCACGTGCGCCTTCGCGGTTGGCGCGCAGGATCTCGCCCCGGTAGACGGCATAAGGCACCGGTAGCAGCCAGTCCCGGCTCTGGTCACTGCCGCGGTAGTGGGGCAGGTGAACCCAGGCCGCGCCAAGGCCCAGTTCCCACAGCGGCAGATCCTCGGCCTGCGCGCTGCCGATGGCCAGGCATGCAGCGACCAGCAGGCCAGTCGCGCTGACGCGCCTCATCGTGCGTCCGCCTGGAAGCTCTCGCCCGGAATGGCCCCCACGTCGCGGATGTTGCGCTGGCGCGCCCGCCAGGCCCGCCAGCTGCGGCCGGCCACGGCCAGGGCGCTGGCGTGGTAGAGGCCCTTGAAGACCGCCAGCCAGCGGCGCTTGGCACCACCGCTGAAGATGTCTCCGGCCAGCATCGAGATCACGGCCGATTTGGCGCGCGAGCGCTCGACCGGGTACATGAACAGTTCGCGCATGGCCGGGTTGGTCATTCGGTAGATGAACCACGAAAACACCTGCGGTCCCCTTTTCATGTGCGCTTCGAAGCGTCGGCGCGCCGCTGCGGCCCGCCGCGGCTGGTCCAGCGTGGCAGCCACCAGGTCCTGGGCCTGGAAAGCGCTGGCCATCGCCAGGTAGACACCCGAAGAAAACACCGGGTCGATGAAGGCAAATGCATCGCCCAGCATCAGGTAGCGATCGCCACAGGCATGGCTGGCGCTGTAGGCGAAGTTGCCGGTGGCCTGCACCGCATCATCGATGAGCGTGGCGTGTCGCAGCCGTTCGGCCAGCGGCGGGCACAAGGCCAGCGTGTCCATGAAGAAGTCCTTCAGAGGCCGGTCGCGCGACTTCAGGTAGTGCGGCCAGCAGGTGGCACCGACGCTGGTGCTGCCATCGGCCAGTGGAATGAACCAGAACCAGCCATGCTCGAACCAGAATATGCTGATGTTGCCCTGCAGCCTCTCGCCAGCCAGCCGCTGCGCACCACGGAAGTGGCCGAACATCGCCGCGCTGTTGTGCTGCGGGTTGCGCTGCTTGATGCCCAGCTGCCGTGCCAGCAGCGTGTCCCGGCCGCTGGCATCGACCACGTACCGGGCACGCCAGCGGCGTTGCTGGCCGTCTCCCAACTCGGCGTGCACGGTTGCGCCGTCGGCGCCCAGCTCCACCCGGCGCACGAGGCAGTCCTCCAGCGCCAGCGCACCCTGCCGCTGGGCGTGGCGGAACAGCACCTCGTCGAACTCCGAACGCCGCACCTGCCAGGCCATCGGCAAGTGCTCGTCCCAGCCCTGGCTGAACTCGACGAGACTGTGCCTGGCGTGATGCGGCGAAACGAACTCCACGCCGTACTTGGGCATGCCGATGGCGGCAATCTGCTCGTGCACGCCCAGGGCCTTGAAGAGCGGCACGTTGGCCGGCAGCAGCGATTCGCCGATGTGAAAACGTGGATGCCGGCACTTCTCGAGCATCACCACGGCGCGCCCCTGGCGCGCCAGCAGGCTGGCCATCGTGCTGCCGGCCGGGCCGCCGCCGATCACCAGCACATCGCAGCGCTCGCAGGCTGCCTCCTGGTTGGATTGCTTCGGTGCCGGTGTCATCGCAACAAGCGCCTGCAAGAGTGGGACCTCGCTGTTCCGGGCGCCAGAAACCGCGCTGCCCGGCCAGCGCTCGCAGCTGCGATTATCGCCATGCGGGCAGCGCGTCCGGCTTCCTGTCGACGCAGGGTGTTAACCTCGGCGGCAACCATCACCCGGCTGCCGCAGCAGCCCCGCCGCTTCGCGTCCGTGCCGCCCAGACCTGCCCCCGCCGAAGCCCTCAACACCGTTCCGGGTGGCACCCCTTGGCCAACGCAGTTGATCCGGCGTGTCCGCCATCGCTTCTGGCTGAAGCTGATCGGGGTCAGCGCTTTCACCTGGGTCTTCTTCATCGGCTACTTCCACCTGCTGCGCAACCCTGTGCGTCCGGTGATCCAGATGCCGATGACCGCGCTGGACCAGGTCATCGGCCATCAGCCCTGGGCGTTCTGGTTCTATGTCTCGCTGTGGCTGTACGTCGGCATCGCGCCCGGGCTGATGCTGAAGCTGCGCGACCTGCTGTTGCACGGCAGCTGGGCCGCCGCCTTGTGCGCGACGGGGCTGCTGGTGTTCTACCTGCAGCCGACTGCCGTGCCCCCGCACGCGCTGAGCCCTGAACTGGCCGGCCATCCCGGCTTTGCTCTGCTGCAGGGCGTGGATGCGGCCGGCAATGCCTGCCCTTCGCTGCACGTGGCCACGGCCTTGTTCAGCGCGGCCTGGGTGCAGCGGCTGCTGCGCTGCGCCGGTGCACCGAGATGGCTGGACGTGGTAAGCGGCGTCTGGCTGCTGCTGATCGTTTATTCGACGATGGCCATCAAGCAGCACGTGGTGCTGGATGTGCTGGCTGGCGCGCTGCTGGGTGGGCTCTTCGCCTGGGCATCGTTGCGCAGCCTGCCCGGGGCCGGTGCCGCACCAGGGGACGCTCGATAGAATTGCGCGTTTTGCAGCGAGCGTGCCGCACCCCATGGCCCCAGACCCCAAGACCCCACCCGCCGCAGCGCAGGCCAGCAACTTCCTGCGAGCCATCATCGAGCGTGACCTGGAGTCCGGTACCTGGGCCCAACGTCGCTTCGGCGGCACGCCTGGCGACGCTGCGCATCACCTCGCAGGGCCACCCGACCCGGCGCGCATCCGCACCCGTTTCCCGCCCGAGCCCAACGGCTACCTGCACGTGGGCCATGCCAAGAGCATCTGCCTGAACTTCGGCCTCGCCCAGGCCTATGGCGGTGCCTGCCACCTGCGCTTTGACGACACCAACCCCGAGAAGGAAGAACAGGAGTATGTCGACGCCATCCAGGAAGCCGTGCGCTGGCTGGGCTTCGACTGGGTGCAAAACGGTACCAGCCACCTCTACTACGCCAGCAACTACTTCGACTTCATGTACCGCGCCGCCGAGGCGCTGGTCGGTGCCGGCCTGGCCTACGTGGACGAACAGACGCCCGAGCAGATGCGCGAGCGCCGCGGCGACTTCAACACACCAGGCACCGACAGCCCCTTCCGCAGCCGCAGCCCGGCCGACAACCTGGCCCGGCTGCGCGAGATGAAGGATGGCCTGCTGCCCGACGGCACGGCCGTTCTGCGCGCGAAGATCGACATGGCCTCGCCCAACATCAACCTGCGCGACCCCACGCTGTACCGCATCAAGCGCGCCACGCACCACGCCACCGGCGACGCCTGGTGCATCTACCCGATGTACACCTATGCGCACCCGATCGAGGACGCGCTGGAGAACATCACGCACAGCATCTGCACGCTGGAGTTCGAGGACCAGCGCCCCTTCTACGACTGGCTGCTGGAGAACCTGGCCGAGCTGGGGCTTCTGGCGCGCCCCTTGCCGCGGCAACACGAATTCGGCCGCCTGAACCTGAGCTACGTGATGACCAGCAAGCGCAAGCTGCGCGAACTGGTCGTCGAAGGCATCGTCAGCGGCTGGGACGACCCGCGCATGCCCACCATCTTCGGCATGCGCCGGCGCGGCTACACCCCGGCTTCGATCCGCGCGATGGCCGATGGCAGCGGGGCCAGCAAGACCAACATCTGGCTGGACTACGCGGTGCTGGAAGGCTGCCTGCGTGCCGACCTCGAAGGCCAGGCACCCCGGGCGATGGCGGTGCTGGACCCCGTGAAGCTGCATCTCAGCAACTGGGCCGAGGTCCATGGTGAGGCCTCCCACATCGAGCCCTGCCAGGCGCCGGCCCACCCGCAGCACCCCGAACTGGGCCAGCGCCGCTTCGGCCTGGGCGCTCAGGTCTGGATCGAGCGGGATGACTTCGCCGAGTCACCGCCCAAGGGCTTCTTCCGGTTGTTCCCGGGCAACAAGGTGCGCCTGAAGTACGGCATGGTGGTCGAATGCACCGGCTGCGAGAAGGACAGCCAGGGCCGCATCGTGCAGGTGCTGGCCCGCGTCGTGCCCGACACCAGGAGCGGCACGCCCGGCGCCGACGCCGTCAAGGTCAAGGGCACCATCACCTGGGTCGGCGTGCACGATGCGGTGCCGGCCACCGTGGTGCTGTACGACCGGCTCTTCACCGAAGCCCAGCCCGATGCCGGTGGGCGCGACTTTCGCGAGCTGCTCAACCCGCGGAGCAAGCAGCCGGTGCAGGCCTGGCTGGAACCCGGCCTGGCCACGGCACAGCGCGAACAGCGCTTCCAGTTCGAACGCCATGGTTACTTCGTGGCCGACCGGGTCGATCATGCACAGGGCCGCCCGGTCTTCAACCGCATCACCACGCTGCGCGACAGCTGGGCAGGCTGAGGAGGCCGAAGAACCGGCCAGGACCGGGAACCTGACCTGCCTGGCCGGCTCCAACCGGGCATGTCCCTGCTGCGAAGGAGAGTTCGATGTCTGCCGCCGCACGTCCTTCAAGCTGCCTTGCCACCCTCTGCCTGGGCGTCGCCGCGCTGACCGCAAGCGCCGGGCAGGTGGAAGTGTCCTGGGTCGATCCGGATCGATTCGCCGACGCCGGCCGAAGCGTGGTCGATCGTGAACGCACGATGGGCGCCCTGGGTGAGCATCTCAAGCGCTGGGGCCGCCTGCTGCCGGACGGGCAGACGCTCAAGCTGGAGGTGCTGGACGTCAACCTGGCCGGCGAGATCGAGCCCTACGGTTGGCATCAGGTGCGCGTCCTGCGCGGCCGCGCCGACTGGCCGCAGATGAAGCTGCGCTATGCGCTGTTGGCTGAAAGCCGCAGCTTGAAGAGTGGGGAAGCCCTGTTGGCCGACATGCACTATCGCCTGGGCGACAGCAGCGCGGAACTGGGCATCGAAAAGCGCATGCTAGACCTGTGGTTCAAGGGCGCCATCACCGCACAATAGGCGGCTCAGCCTTGCGCTGAGCCGCAGCGCGTGAAGCTTGGGGGCATGGCCTGCTTGGCCGGCCGAGACGTCGCGTCGACGCGCGTCAGCGGGCGCCGAGCAGGCGTTGCGCCAGCGTCACCGCGCCCAGCACCAGCACCCCGGCCAGTACGCCGAGCATGCCCTCGGCCAGCGTCGGCAGCACGGCCTGCGCCAGGCCACCCAGGCCCTGCGCTGCATCGCCGATGGCGTGATGCAGAGCGGGCACCCCATGCACCAGGATGCCACCACCGACCAGGAACATGGCCACCGTGCCGGCCACCGACAAGGCCTTCATCAGCCAGGGCGCCAGGCCGACGATGCCACGCCCCAGCATCCGGGCCACCACGCCCTGCCGCTGAATGAGCCACAGGCCCAGGTCGTCGAGCTTGACGATGCCCGCCACAAAGCCATAGACACCCAAGGTCATCAGCAAGGCGATGCCCACCAGCACACTGAGCTGTGTCACGAACGGTGCCGCCGCAACCGTGCCCAGCGTGATGGCGATGATCTCGGCCGAGAGGATGAAGTCCGTCCGCACCGCACCCTTGATCTTGTCGCGCTCGAACTGCACCAGATCGATCTTCGTGTCGCTCAGCGCCTGGGTCAGTTCGGCATGGTGGGCCTGGTCCTCGGCCTTGCTGTGAAGCAGTCGGTGGGCCAGCTTTTCGGCACCTTCGAAGCACAGGAAGGCGCCTCCCAGCATCAGCAGCGGCGTCACCAGCCAGGGCACGAACGCGCTGATCAGCAAGGCCGCCGGAACGAGGATGGCCTTGTTGACCAGAGAACCCTTGGCCACCGCCCAGACCACCGCAACTTCGCGCTCAGCCTGTACGCCGGTGACCTGCTGCGCATTCAGCGCCAGGTCATCACCCAGAACACCCGCCGTCTTCTTGGCGGCGACTTTGCTGAGCACTGCAACATCGTCCAGCAGGCTGGCGATGTCGTCGACAAGGGCAAGAAGATTGCTGGTGGCCATCGGCGTGATTGTCCACGACGGAACTGAGCGCCCCGAGGCCGGCCATGGCGTGCGATCAGGCGCAGGTCCTTGTCGGCCGATGGCCAACGGCTACGGATGAAGCGCTCAACTCTTGTTCGCTCCGGCCGAAATCACATCCAACCCGGCGCCCTTGTTCATGACCCAGACGACCAGCCTGCCTGTGCGCGGTTCGCGCATCACCCAAGAACTGGACGAACTGCGCAAGCGCGGTTCATTGCGCCAGATCGTCATCCCACCCTGCCCGGCCCTGCTCAGGCGATTGCAGCAGGCGATGGGCCAGGCCGAGCCGGACCTGCAGGAGATCGACCAGATCGCCAGCAGCGACGTAGCGATGGCCGCCACACTGTTGCGCAACGCCAACAGCCCGCTGTATGCCGTCGGACAACCGGTGCAGACCGTGGGCCAGGCCATGAACCGCCTGGGCCTGCAGCAGACCGCCGCAGTACTGACCGGCTTCCTGGCCCGGCACACGATCCCGGTCAACCACCCGCAGTTGCGCGGCTTCTGGTCCGAATCGTCCCAGCGGGCCGCGGCACTGCAGTTCCTGGCGGCGCAACTGCCGGGCATGGCACCGGAAGTCGCCCACCTGTACGGGCTGTTCTGCCATGTGGGCATCCCGGTGCTGATGCAAAGCGTGCGCGGCTACGCTGGCACCCTGGTGGAAGCCCGCGCCCGCCTGGATCGTCCCTTTGTCGTCACCGAAAACGCCAACCACCGTACAGACCATGCGGTGGTCGGCGCGCTGGTGGCACGCGCCTGGCACCTGCCGACGAGCGTGATGGCCGCCATCCGACTGCACCACGACCTGGGTGGCCTGGGCGAGCACGGCGCGGACCCCGAGGTGCACTCGCTGGTGGCGGCCTGCCTGCTGGCCGAGTTCCTGATCCGCCGCCACGATGGCCTCGATCCGGAAAGCGACTGGGCGCGCCATGGGGCAGCCGCGCTGGGCTGGCTGCAGGTCAGCGGCGACGACCTGTCGGACTGGTCGCCACAGCTCAACGCCGTGCTCGACGCGCTCTGAAGCCCGGGCCGGTGCGAAGATCGCGCCCATGCTGCGCGATGACTTCCTGCTTGAACCCGGGCTGATCTTCTTCAACCACGGCTCCTTCGGTGCCTGCCCGCGGCCGGTGATGCAGGCCCTGCAGCACTGGCAGCGCGAGATCGAACGCAACCCGGTGGCCGTGCTGGGGCGCCAATCGGCTGCGCTGCTGCGCCAGGCGCGAGGCGCCGTGGCCACCAGCCTGGGCGCGTTGACTGAAGACCTGATCTTCATGCCCAACGCCACCACCGGAGTGAACACCGTCGCCCGTTCGCTGGACCTGCGCGCAGGTGATGAAGTGCTGGCTACCGACCACGAGTACGGCGCCTGCGACGCCGCCTGGCGCCACCTTTGCGCCAGGGCCGGCGCGCACTACCGGCGCGTCGAGATCCCGCTGCCCTTCGATCCAAGCTGCTGGGCACAACGGCTGCTGGACGCCGCAACGCCGCGCACACGGCTGATCTTCGCCAGCCACATCACGTCCACCACGGCGCTGGTCTTTCCCGTCCAGGACCTGTGCCACCATGCGCGCGCACGCGGCATCACCACGCTGATCGATGGTGCCCACGCGCCCGGCCAGATCGACCTGGACCTGCAGGCGCTGGACGCTGACTTCTACACCGGCAACTGCCACAAGTGGCTGTGCGGTCCCAAGGGCACGGCCTTTCTGCATGTGCGGCATGAGCTGCAGGCCACTGTCGACGCAACGGTGCTGAGCTGGGGCTACGCCGAAGATGTTGCGGGCCATGAGGGGTTCGAAGCCTTCCTGGGCCACACCGGTCTGGAGCGCCGGCTGCAATGGCAGGGCACGCGCGACCTGGCACCCTTCCTGGCCGTTCCCGCAGCGCTGGACTACCTGCGGGCCAACGACTGGCCGCAGCACCGCGCACGCTGCCATGCGTGGGCGCTGGACCTGCAACGGCGCGTGCTGGCACGCAACGGTCTGCAGGCCATCGCGCCCGACCATGCGCTGGCACAGATGGTGCCCATTCCGCTGCGCGCGGTGGATGCCTCGGCGCTGCGCCAGCGCCTGTTCGAGCGCCACCACATTGAGGTGCCGATCACCCAGCATGGCACGCGCCAGTTTGTGCGCGTCTCGGTCCAGGCCTACAACAGCGCGGCCGATCTGGAGGCGCTGGAGCACGCGCTGGCCGAGGCTGGCGTCTGAACCGGGTTCAGGGCCGGCGCGCCTTGCTGCCAGGCCTGGGCGGCAGCCCGGTGTGCTGCGTCAGCGCCTGGCCACGGCGCACGGCCGTGTGTGCCGCATGCGTGCCCGGCAGGGTGCTGTTCTTGCGCCGGGCGCTCTGGTAAGCCCCGTCGGTCAGCGGCTGGTAGCTCGGAATGAGCTGATGCTTGCCGTTGCCGATCAGGTCGGCCCGGCCCATCGCCTTGAGCGCATCGCGCAGCAGCGGCCAGTTGTTGGGGTCGTGCCAGCGCAGGAAGGCCTTGTGCAGCCGGCGGCGGCGTTCGCCGCGCACCACGTCGACCCGTTCGGCCCGTGCCGCCGGCCCGTCGAGCTGGCGGCTGATGCCCCTGAGCGGGTTCAATCCGCTGTGGTACATCGCGGTGGCGGTGGCCATCGGGCTGGGATAGAAGGTCTGCACCTGGTCGGCCTTGAAGCCGTTGCGCTTGAGCCAGATCGCCAGGTTCATCATGTCTTCGTCGCTGGTGCCCGGGTGCGCGGCGATGAAGTACGGAATCAGGTACTGCTTCTTGCCCGCCTCGGCCGAGGACTGTTCGAACAGCTGCTTGAAGCGGTCGTAGCTGCCGATGCCAGGCTTCATCATCTTGGCCAGCGGCCCCGCCTCGGTGTGTTCGGGCGCGATCTTCAGGTAGCCGCCGACGTGGTGGGTGACCAGTTCCTTCACGTACTCGGGGCTCTGCACGGCCAGGTCATAACGCAGGCCACTGCCGATCAGGATCTTCTTGATGCCGCGCAGCTGGCGCGCGCGGCGGTACAGCCTGACCAGCGGCGCGTGGTCGGTGTTCAGATTGGGGCAGATGCCGGGATAGACGCAGCTGGGCTTGCGGCAGGCGGCTTCGATCTCGCGGCTCTTGCAGCCGATGCGCCACATGTTGGCCGTCGGGCCGCCCAGGTCGCTGATGACGCCGGTGAAACCCTTGACACGGTCGCGGATCTCTTCGATCTCTCGGATCACGCTGTCTTCGCTGCGGCTCTGGATGATGCGGCCTTCGTGCTCGGTGATGCTGCAGAAGGTGCAGCCGCCGAAACAGCCGCGCATGATGTTGACGCTGAAGCGGATCATCTCCCAGGCCGGAATCTTGGTCGGGCCGTCGTGGCCGCCGGTCTCATCGGCATAGCGGGGGTGCGGGCTGCGCGCGTACTCCAGGTCGAAGACGTGGTCCATCTCGGCCGTAGCCAGCGGAATCGGCGGCGGGTTGATCCACAGGTCGCGTGCGCCGTGGCGCTGCACCAGTGCACGTGCATTGCCGGGGTTGGTCTCAAGATGCAGCACGCGGTTGGCGTGGGCGTAGAGCACGGGGTCGGCCTTGACCTGCTCGTAGCCGGGCAGGCGGATCACCGTGGCTTCGCGCGGCGGCAAGGCCAGGCGGCGGCTGGTGGGCAAGGCCACGGTGGCACCGCCTTGCGCATTGTCGCAGGCCTCTTCGGTGCCCACGTAGGGGTTCAGATGGGCGTCGATGCGGCCGGGCCGGTCGACTTCGGTCGAGTCGATCTGCGTGAAGCCCTGCGGCTCGTGACCGCGGCGCACCAGGAATGCCGTGCCGCGCACGTCGGTGATCGAAGCCAGCGGCCTGCGCGCCGCCAGCCGGTGGGCGATCTGGACGATGGCGCGTTCGGCGTTGCCGTACAGCAGCAGGTCAGCCTTGCTGTCGACCAGGATGCTGCGCCGCACCTTGTCCTGCCAGTAGTCGTAGTGCGCGATGCGCCGCAGGCTGGCTTCAATACCGCCGATGAGCACCGGCACTTCGTCGAAGACCTCCTTGCAGCGCTGCGTGTAGACCAGCGTCGCACGGTCAGGCCGCTGGCCGCCCAGGCCGCCGGGCGTGTAGGCGTCGTCGCTGCGGATCTTGCGATCGGCCGTGTAGCGGTTGATCATCGAATCCATGTTGCCGGCCGCCACGCCAAAGAACAGATTGGGCCGGCCCAAGGCGCGAAACGGCTCGGCGCTGGTCCAGTCCGGCTGGGCGATGATGCCGACGCGAAAGCCCTGCGCTTCCAGCATGCGGCCGATCACGGCCATGCCGAAGCTTGGGTGGTCGACGTAGGCGTCGCCCGTGACGATGATCACGTCGCAGCTGTCCCAGCCCAGCGCGTCCATCTCGATGCGGCTCATCGGCAGGAAGGGCGCACGGCTCAGCCGCTTGGCCCAGAAGGGCCGGTAGGCCATGAGCAACTTGGCAGGGGCGACGGGGACGGGCTGCGTGGACACGGATGGGAAGCAGGACGCCGGTTCGCCGGCCAGGCGGGCATTGTCGGCGCAGCCGGGCTGCCGCGCCCCTGCCGGGGACTTCACGCTCCACACCGGCGCGTGAAGCATGGCCTCAAGCCAGGGCCCGAACGGTCGATAGCCGGGTGATGGACAGTCTGCTCAACTGGATCGGCATCGGCAGCGCCGCCTTGCTGGCCGTGGCCATCGCCGTGGCATGGCTCGAACACCGTGCGCGCCTGGGTGACCTGCGCCGCGAGCTGGAAACGGCAGAAAACTCGCGCTTCATGCTGGAAGAACACATGCGCGACGTCGACGAGCGCCTGCGGGCCCTCAACGTGGCGCTGGAGTCGCAGCACAAGCCACACGGTGGCACTCAGGAAGCCAGCGCCCACAAGTCGACCAGCGACGCCGCCCTACAACGCATCGCCGCGCGGGCGGCCAGCGAAGGCGAAATCGAAGCGCCGACCTCGCCGCCCTCGGGCTGGATCGACACGCTGCCGATGGTGCAGAGCACCGAACCGAAGCCGAGCCTGGGACCGACACGGCCGGCGGATCTGCACCCCCACTGAGCGCCCCGAGGCCAGCCGGAGCCGGCCGCCCGCCGGTTGGGGTCAAGCAAAGCGACAGCGCCACACTGGCTTTAGGCTGATCAATCGGCCAGGGCCGCGGCACGATCCGCTTCGGCTTCGGCATCGATGTCATCGCCCAGGAAGCCCCCGCTCTGGTGCGCCCACAACTTGGCGTAGATGCCGCCGGCCGCCAGCAGGCTCTGGTGGTCCCCGACCTCGACAATGCGGCCCTGGTCCATCACCACCAGGCGGTCCATCGCGGCGATGGTCGACAGCCGGTGCGCGATGGCGACCACGGTCTTGCCTTCCATCAGCTTGTACAGGCTCAGCTGGATGGCGGTCTCCACCTCGCTGTCCAGCGCGCTGGTGGCTTCGTCCAGCAGCAGGATGGGCGCGTCCTTGAGCATCACGCGGGCGATCGCGATGCGCTGGCGCTGGCCGCCGCTGAGCTTGACGCCCCGCTCGCCAACGTGCGCGTCATAGGCCTTGCGGCCCTTGGGGTCGGTCAGGTTGACGACAAAGTCGTGCGCCTCGGCACGCTCTGCGGCCCGCATCATCTCGTCGTCGCTGGCATCCGGGCGGCCGTAAACGATGTTGTCGCGCACCGATCGGTGCAGCAGCGAAGTGTCCTGCGTCACCATGCCGACCTGCCGGCGCAAGCTTTCCTGCGTCACGCCGGCGATGTCCTGACCGTCGATCAGGATGCGGCCCGACTCCAGGTCGTACAGGCGCAGCAGCAGGTTCACCACCGTGCTCTTGCCGGCGCCGGAACGCCCCACCAGGCCGATCTTCTCGCCGGGCCGGATGGTCAGCGAAAAGCCGTCCAGCACCTTGCGCGCGCCGCCGTAGCCGAACACCACGTTGTCGAAATGCAGTTCGCCCAGCGGCACTTGCAGCGCCTGCGCACCGGGTCGGTCCACCACGGCACGGGCGCGCGAGAGAGTAGCCATTCCGTCCTGCACCGTGCCGATGTGTTCAAACAAGCTGGCCATCTCCCACATCACCCAGTGAGAGATGCCGTTCAGGCGGAAGGCCATCGCGCTGGCGGCGGCCACGGCACCGACGCCGATGGCTGCGTCGGCCCACAGCAACAGGCTGGCCACCGCGGTGCCGGCGATCAGGCTCACGCTGAGGACCTGGTTGACGACTTCGAAAGCCGTCACCAGCCGCATCTGCCCGTAGGCGGTGACCATGAACTCCTGCATCGCCGCGCGGGCGAAGCCGGCTTCGCGGTGGGCATGCGAAAACAGCTTGACGGTGGAGATGTTGGTGTAGGCGTCGGTCACGCGGCCGGTCATCAGCGAACGCGCATCGGCCTGGGCCTGCGCCACCCGGCCCAGCCGCGGCACGAAGTACCACAGCGTGGCCAGGTAGGCCACCAGCCAGACCAGGAAGGGCAGCACCAGGCCGACGTCGAAGGCCCCCAACACGGCCAGCAGCGTGACGAAATAGATCACCACGTAGACCAGGATGTCGGTCACGATCAACCAGCTGTCGCGCACCGCCAGCGAGGTCTGCATCACCTTGGTGGCGATGCGGCCGGCAAACTCGTCCTGGTAGAAGGACATGCTCTGTTCGAGCATCAGGCGGTGGAAGTTCCAGCGCAGCCGCATCGGGAAGTTGCTGAACACCCCCTGGTACTTGAACAGGGCCTGCGCCGCGGCCAGGCCGATGCTGCCCACCAATACCGCCGACAGCAGCGCCAGCGTGTGCCCGTGCTGCTGCCACAGCTGAGGTGGTGAGATCTTGCCCAGCACGTCCAGCACATGGGCCATCATGCTGAAGAGCAGGGCCTCGAAAGCACCGATGGCCGCGGTGAACAGCGTGACCAGCGCCAGGTAGGGCCGCACGCCACGCGAGCACTCCCACAGGAAGGCGAAGAACTGCCGCGGCGGTGGCGGCGGCAGCGCATCCGGGTACGGCTGCACCAGTTTTTCGAAGCGCTGGAACATGGGAGTTGAAGCAGGTATGCGGCGGGTTCAGTTCGACTTTGTGTTGCGCACGAGCGCCGGGCAGGCGCCGCGTGGCCGGCAACCCGGGATTGTCGAGGGGGTCATCGGCGGCGAACAGGCTCACCGGACCTATGCCCAAAGGCCGATGGCCCCCAGAAAGCACGAACCCCCCAGACCTTGCGGACTGAGGGGCGGACGGCCTAGGCCGCCAGTGGGATCCCGGAGGGATGATGTCCGGAAACCCTGGGGCGCTGGTATGGCGCCCTGGTGGGTTGCCTGAATTCAGGCAGGGTCAGCATAGACCGGGAGGGCGCGCGGCGCAAGCGGAAATGCCGGACATTGCTGCCGGGCACAGCGGCGGAACTGATGCGATCGAGCCAAAACAAACCCCCTGGCGGTGGACCCGGCAGGGGGAAGCTCTTGCTCGACCATGCGCACCAGGCGCCGACCCTGAAATTTTGAATCAGACCTTGCGGCGACGGGCCGCCGACAAGCCCAGCAGTGCAGCGCCGACCAGGGCCAACGTGGCGGGTTCAGGCACGGTATTGCAGTTCACCGTACAGCCAGGGACCGAGGCGCCAATGGTGATGTTGTCGAAGCCAGTCAGGTTGGCTGCGCCACCAAAGTCGACGGACTTGGCAACGCCGCCGAAGGCGACGCCGGCAGCAGTCCAGTTGCAGAAGACGCCAAACGGATCACCGACACAATTGTCAAGTCCTTGGGCCGCCAACGTGATCGACTCCAACAGGGTTCCGGTTCCATTCAGGCCGTCAAACACCCTGATTGTTGTTGCGACGGAGGATGAGTAGTAGAACGAGAAACCCGAAGTGAAACCAGCTTCGTAGTTCAGGATGGCGCTGTTTGCGTTCAGGAAGAACAGTATGGTGTTCGGGCTGGGTTCATTCCCAAAATCCCCAGTGCCACCCGCATCTGCATCTATCAAGGCCTGCGAACCAGCACTGAACCGGACACCCAAACTGCCACCTGCGCCGCCGTTGTAGTAGTCACCGACCTGTTCGAGGTTGCCAAGACCCTCGAATGTCAGCGTGATGGGAGTTGGCGTAACACCTACAGCACTGACAGCCCCGGCGGCGCAGAACGCCAGGACTGCAGCGGCAGCTTGAATCGATTTCTTGACGGTCATGACAGCTCTCTTGCTGAAGGGACTCGACCTGCCAGCCAAGCCGGCAGAACCAAAGATGCACTACCCACTGCCTGTTAGCAAATTTCGAACCATGCAGTCTATGACTTGTGTCGTTCCTTTAAAATCAATGACTTGCAGCGTCTGCCGGCAATATCCCCCTGAATAGGTGGTCAGCGAGATGTCAAGCGGGCCGACACATCGCAGGCACACTGCTTTGAGACTCAGCCAGGAGATCCAGTTGTGGGCGTTGGCGAACTCAGGCGCGCGACCAGGGCCTTTAAGCGTTCATCGTCCAACCGGCCCATGCGGATCGGCCTTCCCCACTCGCGTTGGCTCTCTCCAGGCCACTTGTTCGTCGCATCCAGCCCCATCTTCCCGCCCAGCCCACTCACCGGCGACGCGAAGTCCAGATAGTCGATCGGCGTGTTTTCGACCAAGGTCGTGTCGCGCACCGGATCCATCCGTGTCGTGATGGCCCAGATCACTTCCGTCCAGTCGCGGATATCCACGTCGTCATCGGTCACGACAATGAACTTGGTGTACATGAATTGGCGCAAGAAGCTCCACAGGCCGAACATCACGCGCTTGGCGTGGCCTGGATACGCCTTCTTGATCGAAATCACCGCCATCCGGTAGCTGCAGCCTTCCGGTGGCAGATAGAAGTCGACGATTTCCGGAAACTGCTTCTGCAGGATGGGGACAAATACCTCGTTGAGCGCCACGCCCAGCACCGCGGGCTCGTCCGGCGGCTTGCCGGTATAGGTGGAGTGGTAGATCGGATCACGCCGGTGCGTCAGCCGCGAGACCTGGAACACCGGAAACCAGTCCTGCTCGTTGTAGTAGCCGGTATGGTCGCCAAACGGGCCTTCCAGCGCGTGCAGGTAGCCGCCCTGCTCGCGCAGCCGCACTCCACTATCGGTCGTCCCTAGGTAGCCCGCGCTGGCGGTCGGGATTTGGCCTTCCAGCACGATTTCGGCGCTGGCCGGAACCTGCAGCGCCAGCGTCCCTTCGCCGACGCCGGAGGCCACAAGCTCCGTTCGGCTGCCACGCAGCAAGCCGGCAAACTGATACTCGGACAGCGAGTCGGGCACCGGCGTCACCGCTCCCAGGATGGTCGCTGGGTCGGCACCCAGCGCCACGGCAAGCGGAAACGAGTGACCCGGGTTGGCTTGCGCAAACTCCCGGAAGTCCAACGCCCCGCCCCGATGCGCCAGCCAGCGCATGATGACCTGGTTGCGCGCAATCACCTGTTGGCGGTAGATGCCCAGGTTCTGGCGGCTACGTGGCTGCGCCACGGACTGCGGCCCGCGCGTGATGACCAACCCCCAGGTGATCAGCGGTCCGGCGTCGCCGGGCCAGCAGGTCTGCACCGGCAGCTGGTACAGGTCCAGCGCGGCGGCGCCCCGCACCACCTCCTGGCAGGGGCCGGACCGCCGCTGCGCCGGCTTCATGTCCCACAAGGCCTTGGCCATCCGGAACAAATGCCCGGCATCCTTGAGGCTCCTGGGGGGATCGGGTTCCTTCAGCGCCGCCAGCAGGCGACCGACATCGCGAAGGTCGGCGATAGAGTCGGCACCCATGCCTAAAGCGACCCGCCTGGTGGTGCCAAACAGGTTGATCAGGCAAGGCATCGTAAAACCCGTTGGGTTCTGGCACAGCACCGCGGGGCCGCCGGCGCGCAGCAACTTGTCGCCGATGGCCGTCATCTCCAACACAGGTGACACCGGTTCCACCAATTTGCGCAACTCGCCCAGGCTTTCCAGCTGGACCATGAAGTCGCGCAGATCTCGATATTTCATTCAGAGTCGGTATAAAAGATCGACTTCATAGTCTTGACTGGTTATGAAGCGGTTTCTAGAATCCGCGTCATTCGGTAGCTCAGGGTTTACCCGAGACTTGCGGCGCCACGCTCGCCTGGCGCCGCAATCTGACACCCGGACACAGCTGCCCGCGCATCGCGCGATGGGTCTGGAATTCATTATCGCCGGGGTGCCTGCCCGCCCAGCCTGGGCACGCGGCGCTCCGCCCTTTCTGCAAAGGAGCCACCATGAAGGCATTGGCCTGGCTGCACCGAGCGCGGCGTGCAACGGCCCGCTCGCTAGGCGTCTTCGTCGCCGACGTCGGGCGAGGCTTCCTCGAAGTCAGCCACAACACCCTGGCCCTGGTCGGCCTGGCCGCGGTGGCCGTGCTGGTGTTTGCGCTGGGGCGTGCCGAAACGCGCCAGCAACTGGAAGCCGTGGCGCTGGAGTGGCTGCAAGACCGCCACGAGCAGCGCGAACAGGGTCTGGGCAACTTCCTGGCCCTGGTCGTCGAGCCCGAGGCAGGCGCCCGCGCCACCGCCGCCAATCCGCAGCAACTGCCGCGGGCGCAGGCCTCGTTGGCCACCTGGATCGCCCGCCGCTACAAGGTGGCACCCGAACCGGTGGCCGCCCTGGTTCAGGAGGCCTGGTCCATTGGTCGGCGGGCCGGGCTGGACCCGACGCTCATCCTGGCCATCATGGCCGTGGAGTCCAGCTTCAACCCCTTTGCCCAGAGCACGATGGGTGCGCAGGGACTGATGCAGGTGATGACGCAGGTCCACGACGACAAGTACCAGGCCTTTGGTGGCACTCGCGCCGCGTTCGACCCCATCACCAACCTGCGCGTCGGCGCCCAGGTGCTCAAGGAATGCATCGAACGCGCCGGTGGCCTGCAAGAAGGCCTGCGGCACTATGTCGGGGCGGCGCTGCTCAGCAGCGATGGCGGCTATGCAGACAAGGTGCTGGCCGAACAGACCCACATGCGCAAGGTGGCCGATGGCCGATCGGTGCCGCACACGGTTTCCAACACCCTGCCGCCCGCGCGTGGCAGCGACATAGCCGGGGCTGCGCCCGTGGAGCAAGAAAACGCCAGCCCGGCGCCGGGCGCCTCGGCGCCGTCGTCCAAGGCCGACGAGCAGCTAGCCCTGTTGCGCTGACGCCCGGGCGCCGCCTGCCAGCGGGTGTCCGGCATGTTGCGACGACGTCACAAAGCTACACTGCAGGCCTGCGCGATGGGCGATAGGGGCATCGGCCCCAAGGTGAAACACCACCGGGAAGCGCAGGCCGTCGCGACATGCCGCTGCCGGTGTCCGCCGTTCGCCTGGGCAGCCCTCGGCCCTGCGCCGTCATGACCTGGCGGCCGGCACAGGGCGCTATGACCAAGAGAGTCTCCATGTTCGACCGCTCTAGCTCCACCCTTGCCAACGTCGACCCCGAAATCTGGGCTGCCGAGCAGGCCGAGAACCGCCGCCAGGAAGAGCACATCGAGCTCATCGCCAGCGAGAACTACACCTCGCCGGCGGTGATGCAGGCCCAGGGTTCGCAGCTGACCAACAAGTACGCCGAAGGTTATCCGGGCAAGCGCTATTACGGTGGCTGCGAGTGTGTCGACGTGGCCGAAGAGCTGGCCATTCAACGCTGCAAGCGCCTGTTTGGCGCCGCCTTTGCCAACGTGCAGCCAAACTCGGGCTCGCAGGCCAACCAGGGAGCATTTTTCGCGCTGCTCAACCCGGGCGACACCATCATGGGCATGAGCCTGGCCGAGGGTGGCCACCTGACCCACGGCATGGCGCTGAACATGAGCGGCAAGTGGTTCAAGGTCGTCAGCTACGGGCTGGACGCGCAGGAGGCGATCGACTACGACGCGATGGAACGCCTGGCCCGCGAGCACAAGCCCAAGTTAATCATCGCCGGCGCCTCGGCCTACAGCCTGCGCATCGATTTCGAGCGTTTCGCCCGCGTCGCAAAGACCATCGGCGCCTACCTGATGGTCGACATGGCCCACTACGCCGGCCTGATCGCCGCTGGCATCTATCCCAACCCGCTGCCCCATGCCGACGTGGTGACCAGCACCACGCACAAGACCCTGCGCGGCCCGCGCGGCGGCATCATCCTGACCAACGACGAGGCCATCGCCAAGAAGGTCAACAGCGCGGTCTTTCCCGGCCTGCAAGGCGGCCCGCTGATGCACGTGATTGCCGGCAAGGCGGTGGCCTTCCACGAA
>WBZP01002388.1_pt1 | contig 21635 bp, 17 predicted proteins | sample 5204301 | NCBI WGS metagenome assembly WBZP01 (sample SAMN12412401, study PRJNA552823) | activated sludge metagenome | isolation source: activated sludge from nitrification reactor of wastewater treatment plant... | place: USA: Pennsylvania | collected 2017
AACGCAATCCTGCAGGTGTCCACACAGGCGCCGAAGCAGAACGCGCAGGGCGTCTACTCCATGGGCGCCACCCAACCGGTCGCACTCACCGGCAAAGGCGCCGGCAACCCCGACCCCAACAGCCTCGCCGTCCCGGGACAGAAGTACGCCTTCACCCAACGGGTCGAGGGCCTCAAGCAGGGCACCACGTACTACTACCTCGTCAACCTGCCCGTGGGCGCCGGATTCAAGCCGGTGCAGATGGTGGGCAGCGTGCGCACCGAACACCACAGCGTCCACACGATCACCCGCCGCACCCATAGCCTGGACCTCGACTTCACCGCGGGTGCCGTGAAGTCGTGGGTATCGATCTCGACCTCTCCGGAGATCACCGGTGGCAAGCTCAAGGGCAGCAAGGCCGTGGAACTCACCGGCACGAAGCAGGGTGACAACCGCCGCTTCACCCACACGTTCACCAACCTCACGCCGGGCACCACGTACTACGTGCTGGCTGCGCCCTCCAGCACCAAACCGACCCAGCGACTGACCAAGACCAGCACCAAGAGCCAGCAGATCGAGGTCACGGTCGAGAAGATCAAGGTCATCGACGACGCCGACAAGGGCCTGCGCGGCAAGGGTGACCTGCTGTTCCAGGTGCGCGGCACCACCTCCCCGGCCAAGAGCGGCGCCTGGGGCAGTGCCTTCGGTGAGACCAAGATCGGATCGGGCGACACCGTGAATCTCAAGGGCTCCGACAAGGCGCCGACACACACGTTCACGACGAAGAAGTCGTCGTTCGCCGTGCAGGTCGAGGGCCGCGAGTCGGACTGGATCTCGAAGTCGACCGGCGAGTTCTGCGAGAGCGCCTACCGCCAGCCCGGCGAGAACCACACCGCCCGGTGGCTGAACTCCGGTGACAGCGGATCCGAGTGCTACCAGTTCTCGTACGCCGAAACCGCCTTCGACCTCGACAAGGGGAAGTCCCAGACCAAGACCTTCTCCGTGCCCCGCAGCCCGGACCTGCGCTTCGAGGTCACGGTCAAGATGACGATGAAGGCGGCCTGACCCTCTCCACCCGTGACTCCCCGGCCGGCATCGGTCGGGGAGTCACCTTGTCGTGGTCATCCGCCCGGTCAGACGCCCCCGGCACGACGGATACTGCGCAGGATCTGGACGGCGAGATAGGCGGAGACTCCCGAGCCGACCAGTCCGGCGATGGAGGTGTCGCGGTAGGTCGGCCCGGCGCCGCGCGCCAGCAATTGGGACGACCCCTGGATCGTTGCGGCGGTCACAAGGGCGTAGGCCAGGCGGTTGACAGGGCGGTCCAAACCCTCCACCACCAACGGCACCTTCAATTCGCTGCGACTGCTGGCCTCGAGCAGTCGGGAGAGGTCGTCGGGAAGCACGTCGAGCAGGTGTTCCCACCTGTGGGCCCGCCGGGTGGCACTGCGCCACAGCCGCTTCGGCGACAGTCGCTCGCTGCGCAACTGCGCGGCGTAGGGCATCAGCAGTTGGGACAACTGCAGAGGGGTTCCGGTCGCCTCCAGGATCCCCTGCAACTCGACGACAACGACGAGCATCAGCGCGACCTCGCTGGGCATCTGTAGCCGGTAGCGGTCCACGATGTCCAGCAGCGCCCTCACCGCGCTGCCGAGGTCTGTACGTTGCCCGTCGGGTCCGCCGGATGCGAAGTACGCGTCCTTCCAGACGCTCAGCTCCCGGACCAGCAGGTCGGTGTCGAGGGTCCGAGGCCCCGGCGCGACCAGGAGCATGCAGCGCGTCGCCTCCTCGAGATCATCGCCGAAGATCGCGGCAAGGAAATCGACGAATGCCTCACGGACGTCGTCGCGGATCCGCCCACACTTGCCGAAGTCCAGCACCCCAAGACGGCCGTCCGGCATGATCAGCAGGTTGCCCGGGTGGGGGTCGGCGTGGAACAACCCGTCTTCGAAGATCATTTTGAAGTACAGGCTGGTGAGCTGACGTATTACCGGGTCCCTGCGCGCACCGAGATCGGTGATCACCTCCGAGAGTCGCGTGCCGTCCAAGGCGGTCTCGGTGAGCACGGCCTCGCCGGACAACTCCGGCATGGGCTCGGGGAAGACGAACTGCGAGGATCCTGCGAAGTTCGACGAAATCACCTGCAGGTTCAGCAACTCGTGATGGAAGTCCAGTTCCTGCTCGAGGCTCTCGACAAGTTCACCCACGATGCGGGACAGCCCGTACTCACGGGCGCGGCTGCTCTCCCGCTCGGCGATCTGGGCAAGTGCCTGCAGGATCGCCACGTCGGATGCGACGGTGTCGACGATGCCCGTGTGGCGCACCTTGACCACCACGGCCTGACCATCGGTGGTCGTGGCCCGGCAGACCTGGCCTATCGACGCCGACGCCATCGGGGTCTGTTCGAACGAGCCGAAGGAACTGAAGGCCTCATCCACGCCCACCCCGAGGGCATCCGCCACCGTCTGGGCGATCTGTTCCGGCGGGTCCGCCGGGTCGTCCGCCTGCAGGGCCTTGAGAGCATCGGCGACCTCCGCACCGACAAGGTCGGCACGAGTACTGAGGATCTGCCCGATCTTGATGAAAGTCGTCCCCAGCTCCTGCGCGGCCGCGCACAGTCGCTCGCCACGGCTCAGCGCGACGAGTTGCGGATCGGGCCGGGCGTGGCCGGCCAGTTGCGCCAGCCACGCATGCCCGTCGGCGTCGCTGCTGAGATCTGCCACGCCGTAGCGAACGATCACAGCGACGATCTGTTCGGCGCGGGCACGCTGCTCCAGCAGGATCGCCTCGGGGCGCGTGGCGCGCAGTCGCAGGAGCATGTCGCGACCATAGTCCACCGGCCCAACCGGAAGCGGCCCGTCAGCTGAGCGGTTGGTGCGCCCGCATGATCCGTTCCGGGTCGTACCGGTCCCGGACCGCGCGCAGCCGTTCAAGCGACGGGCCGTACAGCGACTCAGGAGACGCCGCGGATTCGCAGAAGTTGCTGAAAGAGCGTGCCGCCCGGACGGGCTCGAGCGTGGCCTGAACCCGCTGCACGGCCTGTGCCACCGCTGCACCCGCCTTCGGTACCGGGGCCACACCCACTGCGAAGAAGAGGAATCCTGCATCCAGGCCGGAGATGGCGCCGCCATCCACCCGTCCCGGAGCCAAGGCCCCACCCAGGTGCCGGAACTCGCACGAGAGCAGCATCGACTCGGTCGTCGCGACGCGCGCGAACTGCGTCAAGACCTGCTCATCGAGATCGGTCAGGAGGCACCCATCCCCGACACCCGGGACCGGGCCGGGTGGATCCATGTGCAGCTGAGCCAGGTCCGTCATCGGGATGCGGCCGAAGGTGTCCATCGCGGGACCGAGGTCCCGAAGGCCGGCAAGCAGGTCGGTGGCCACGTGGTCCTCGAGCAGCATCGCCGCCTCCACCACCACGTAGGACTTCCCCCGCAATGGCTCCGGTAGTTCCGGCATGGGTGGGAAGTGCATCACCCGGGCAGCGGAGGTCACCCGCTCCGGGATCTCATCCAGCCAGGTGCGCCACACCTGCAACACCTCGTCCGCGCGCTCCACCGGCCAGAACATGGCACCCGCGAAGATGTCCGCCACCTCGAAGAGCCGGAACTCCAGGGCGGTCACGACGCCGAAGTTCCCGCCCCCGCCGCGAAGGGCCCAGAACAGGTCCGGTTCAGTGGAGGCGTCGACGCGACGCTGGCGTCCGTCAGGGGTGACCACTTCCACCGCGGTGACCTGATTGGCGGCGAGACCATGCGCGCGCGCCAGCCAACTCGCTCCTCCCCCCAAGGTGTAGCCCACGACGCCCACGTCTGCTGACGATCCGGCCAAAGCCGCCAAGCCATGGACGGCGGCAGCAGCCGTCACCTGACCCCACAGCGCGCCGGCTTCGACGCGGGCGATCCGCGTGCGCGGGTCCACGCTCACACCCTGCATGCCGGACATGTTCAGCAGCAGCGCGCCCTCGAGTCCGCCGTGGGCAGCAAGCGGCGCCGCGTTGTGGCCGCTCCCCTGAACCGCCACCGCCAGACCACGGTTGCGGGCTGCGGTCAGTGCAGTAGCCACGTCCTCGGCGGTGCGCGGGAGCACGACTGCGGCAGGGTTCTGGTCGACCGCGAGGTTCCACGGCGTGCGCGCTGTGTCCCACGCATCGTCGCCAGCGATGGCCACGGCGCCGGGCAGGGCATCGGCGAGCGCGGTCAATGAATCCGAAGCTGTCATGTGTTTCCCTCCATGGGTGCCCTGGAGGTACTTCCCGGGAAGATCAATCCCATACCGGTCCGGACAGGCGGTCGAGTCCCACAGCACTGTGGGCTTCGGGGGTTGGGATCGTGCGGCGCAGCACTCGCGGCTTGGAACCGCACCTGGTGTGGCGCTCGGGTTGAGAGTTGCGCTCAACCCCTGCCTCCGCGCGCAGCCGGTATTTCAGTCGTCCCCCGGGGCACCAGGAACCGTGGGCAAGCCGCGGAGGACATCGGAGCACGAACGTGACGAAACTCCGTCCGAGCACGCCGATCGCAACTTCGCCGAGCTGGTGCAGGAGTTGCGGGTCGCCCAGACCGGTGTGCAGATCCTGTTCGCCTTTCTGCTCACGCTCGCCTTCTACGAGTCCTTCCCGCGGGAGGACCGTGTCTTCGCTTGCGTGCTTGCCGGAACGCTTCTGGCTGCGGCCTGCTCCGCCCTGTGCTTCATGGCGCCCGTGGCCGCCCACCGGCTCACATTCCGGCTCGGCGGTAAGGAGCGGCTCGTTTGGGTCACCCATCGACTCGCTCTGGCGGGCCTCGTTCTGCTGGCCATGGCGATGTTGGCCTCGATCTGGATGGTGCTCGCCTTGCTCTTCACGTGGGCGACTGCATCGGCCGCCGTCGCCGCCCTGGCGTTCCTCGTGCTGGCGCTCTGGGTCATCGTGCCGCTGCGGATGAGGAGATGAGGTGAGGGACTCGACTGTGATCGGCGGGTGAGCAGCCAGGCACAGGAGGGACTAGCGCGGCCCCGGTGGATCACGCTACCCTCGGCCTACTCAAGGCCGGGGAGGCGTAATGGCTCGGTGGACCCGGACGGCGTCATGGTTACTGGCGGCCCCCCTCGCATTAGGGTCGCTGCCTGCGACCGGATGGGCCGCTGACGACCCCGTCGGGTCGATCGCCCAGGAGAAGGACCAACTCGTGACGCCCGCGCTCCAAAGCCTTGCCGTGGGCGATCCCGGCCCCAGAAGCAGTTCTGGCCCCGCGACGATGTCGAGTGACGGGCCAGGCGCACCGCTGGAAACGGCAACGGGTCGGCTACTGGTGGACGTCCGCCTGAGGAACACCTCGCCCGCCACACTGCAGGATCTGCGAGAAGCCGGCGGACGCGTAACCTTCGTCGACCAGACCATGCGCACCGCCACCGTTGCGGTGCAGCCCTGGGATCTGCAGGCACTGGCCGCCTCGGGCCCTGCCGTGATCGCGGTGCGGGAGATCCCACAGCCGATGACCAACGCGGCCTGTCCCAGCGGGGACTTCGTGTCAGAAGGGGTCACCCAACTCCGAGCCGCCCTTGCGCGGTCTCAATTCCCGGTGGACGGTAGCGGGGTGACCGTGGGGATCCTCTCGGACTCCTACGACCAGCTCGGGGGGGCCGCCACCGACGTCACGAACGGCGAGCTGCCTGGATCCGGTAACCCATGTGGCAACACCACTGTCATCGACAACCTCATCGAGGGACCGGGCGGCTCGAGCGACGAGGGGCGCGCCATGGCACAGATCGTGCACGACGTGGCCCCGGGGGCGAAGATCCTGTTCGCCAGCGCGTTCTTCGGCGAGAGCGCATTCGCGCAGTCGATCCGTGACCTCGCCGCAGCCGGCGCGGACATCATCGTCGACGACGTCAGTTACTTCACGGAGCCGGTCTTCCAGGACGGCGTGATTGCCAAGGCCGTACGTGATGTGACCGCGGATGGGGTCACCTATTTCAGCTCCGCCGCGAACTCGAACTTGATCATCGGCGGCAACCGGGTGGCATCGTACGAGGCACCGGCGTACCGACCGACGACGTGCCCGAGCGCCATCAACTCGATCTATACGGGATCCACGTTCGACTGCCACGACTTCGATCCCGGCGGCGGGCTCGATGCCCTGTACAACTTCACCGCAAACGGCAGCCTCCGGTACACGTTGGGGTGGAGTGAGCCCCAGAACGGCGTGTCGACGGACTTCGACATCTGCCTCACCAACTCGGCCGGCACGACCGCTTTCGGATGCGTCCAGGGCGCCAACATCACGACGGGCCTCGCCTCCGAAGTCGTCAGCGGCACGGGATCGGGGCCTCTCGCATGGGTCATCGTGCGCTACGAGAGCACTGGCACCCCCCGCCTCAAACTGATCTCCCATAGGTCCGCGCTCACCGCGGTGCAGTACAACGCCAGTGCGGGCGGGGACATCGTCGGTCCGACCATCTTCGGTCACAACGCCTCGATCCCGGGCGTCACCGTGGCGGCGGTCCCCTACAACAACAGCAGTGCTCTGGAGACGTTCTCGTCGTTCGGTCCGGCGCTGTACTGCTGGGGGCCCGTCGATGGACCGACACCGTCAGGACCGCTTAACCCCTGCCAGTCGGCCACCGTGGATCTCGCGGCGACCGACGGTGGGATCAACAGCTTCTTCCCGCCCGGGGACGGACCCCCCTACCGCTTCTACGGGACCTCGGCGGCGGCCCCGCACGCGGCGGCCGTTGCGGCGCTGATGCTGCAGGGCCAACGGTGCCTCTCGCCGGATGGCGTGAAGAACGCCCTTAACGCCAGCGGACGCCCCGTCGGGAGCGCTCCGGTGGACGGTGCCGGGGCGGGCCTCATCGACGCCGTAGACGCGGTCACGGCGGGCGACTGTGAAGCCCCGGCCGTGAACATCGGCGTGAGCAGCGGGTGGTTCCGCACGCCGGTTGTCTCTGCGGCAGCATCCGCCAGGGACAACCGCGTGGTCACGGACCTCGTGTGTACCGGAGTATCGACCCAGCCTGTGACCGGTCTCAACACGACCTCCGCGGCACAGAGTTGGTCGGTGACCGGCGAAGGCCGGTACACGGTCGACTGCTCCGCGAGGGACCTCAAGGGCAACACCGGTCCTGCACGCGTCGACCTCGGGATCGACATGACCCCCCCGGTGGTCACGTGTCGGCCGGCCAAACTCCCGTTCCGGGGACCCGGAACGGTGAGAGCTGGGGTCAGTGATGCCCTCTCGGGACCGGCGGCGCCCACCGTGTCGACCCGGGTGCGGACCAACAAAGTCGGACGGTTCACCACCACGCTGAACGGCGCAGACGTCGCAGGTAACACCGCCTCCGCCAGGTGCAGGTACTCGGTCGCCGTGATGCCGTTGTTGAAGGGGCCGGCGAAGGCAGCATCGGGGGCACGCAAGAAGTTCAAGGTGTCGCGACTCCCTTCTAAGGCGAAGGCGACGTGGACCGTGAAATCCAAGGGAAAGACCGTCCAGGTCACGAAGGGCAAGGCGAACAAGGCCGGCGTCGCGAAACTCAAGATCCGCTTCTCCGCCAAAGGCAAGTACGTCGTGTCGGTGAAGTCAGCCGGCGCATCGACACGCAAGGTCGTGCGGGTCGCCTGAAGACACCTGCGTGCGAGCCGAGACCACCCGACCGACGGCACTCGCCCGGCAGGAACCGAACCACCCCAGAAACACCGAAACCCCTGGTCATCCCAGGGGTTCGAGTGGCGCGCCCGAAGGGATTCGAACCCCTAACCTTCTGATCCGTAGTCTTGCGACTTCGGCTCCGTGTAGGTGCGTTGCTGTCCGTACAAGTCCCATTCTACGGGGGAATCTGGGTTGTCGTGGCCATTCACGTTCGTGGGGGTTCGTTGAGTTAACTCACAACACAACTCACAAACGGGAAGAGCGTGCGCGAGACGCGCCTGCGCCAGTTGATGGCACTCCAGACCGAGCAGTACGCTCACCTCGTTGCACATGAACGGGGGACGAATCATGACACGAAGAGCGGTCGCGGCAGTCGCGACCTCAGTTCTCATGACATTCTCAGGGACGGGCCTAGTTAGCGCTGCAACTCCCTGGCCACCGGACGGGACGACCTACTGGTCTAACGGGCAGTGGGATCTTGTACTCATCCGGTCCAACGGCGCCCACGTGCAGATCGGGGATCTGGGGAATCGCAAGTGCTTTGCTGGCGATCGAGTCAACGAGAAGGCGCTCTACAAGGGCTCGAACGTCGGAGGAGAGCGACAGGGTCGGTGGCCCGCCAAGATCCAGATCAGGAAGCGATCCGGTAGGTACGACCTACAGATTCGAGAGTGGAGTCGCCAGGGCGGCTTCACGGCGAAGACCGACTACGCACCCCTCTACCAAATCGGCAAGGCCAAGGCCAAGCGCCTGGCGCGCACTGAGGGGTTCCTCCTACGCGGCGTCTTGGGTGAATGCCGCTACCTATGAGAGCGGCCAAGGGCCACGCCGCACGAGGCAAGGGTTAACCACACACAGCGCTCCGGATCTGAGTGGCAGCAAGCGGAGGTGCGCCCATTCGTGCACCGCGACCGACACCTAAGAACTTGGAGGGGCGAACCATTCGAAGGATGCCGCGCAGTCCTCTAGCGCAGCACCGTCAGGGTTCCCTGCGTTCTCCCAGGCACGCACGCGGACCCGCAGATCGTCGAAAGCCGGGTCATCCCATGATTCCCCCTGACGGTTGACCACTCCTTGCATCGCACCCTCCATGTAGGCGGCAGCGAATGCCCCGCCGTTCTCGGAAAGCGCCATACACGCCTCCTCAAAGACTTGCTCGGACGTGGGCTTCTCCAGGAATGCGGAGTCACATCCCGTCGCCAGCAGAACCGCCAGGGCCAGCCCTGCCCCACGACTTAGGCGTGGTGTGCGCCCACCTGTGGCAACGGCTTTGGAGTCGCCTTCAAGATCGCAGCCTCGTGCGTACATGCAGTCCCCCATCTCTTGGCCTGAATCTCCAGCATGAAAGAGCGTACGCTGAGTTCTGTTGGTTGGATCGAGGTCGAGATACGGGGGACTCCGATGAACCGAATCAGAGTGACAACTGCGCTTGCCCTCATGCTGGCTGTGCCGGTCGTCTCAGCGTGCAATTCCACCATAGGCAGGTCGGAGGCTTACCAACTCGGCTACCAGGCGGGATCGGCATATGCCGAATTGGCTGACCAGGCCGAGATCGCCAACTCCTGGGACCCGGAAGCCTCTCTCGCCCCCGACGACATCCGGGGGAGTGCGAAGAGTTGGTGTGAAGTGGAGTGGATGGGCCAGGGCCTAAGGCTCCAGATCGAGAACACGGCGCAGAACGAGGAAGACTTCATGTCGGGGTGCGTTGACGGGTTCAAGAGCGATGGGTAGCAGCCGACTGGCTGGCTTCATCATTGCCGTGGCCTTGATTGCCCCGCTCACCGGGTGTGGGAGTAATGCCGACGTTGCAGACTCTCCGGACCCCTTGGCCTCCCCGTCAGCATCGCCAACGAAGAACCCCGTGACGCTTTCCGATCTGACGGTGAAAGACACACGCAGCATGACTCGGGCCGAAGCGCGCCGATGGCTGCGAAAGTGGACCTCGCAGACCGACCGAAACGAACTTCGTGACGAGCGGGGAGAGTGGGTGCCCCAGATCTCGTCTAAGTGCACCGGTCTCACGGTGGATATCGACAATGGGATGCCAGACGGCACGAGCGATGTGACTAACGTAAGCACTCAGCAGATCTTGGGATTTCACCTCGCACTGAACAGGCAGTTCTCAGCAGTCACCACCGAGTCCGGCAATCTCTCGAATCGGGCGACCACCGGTCCGTGTGCTGGTAAGGCGGTCTGGATTGCGCTCGTACCAACTGGTTACCCCCGGGCGGGACTGGCGTTGGAGTTCTGCAAGGAATACAACTTCCCATACGGCGAATGCGCGGCTCGATACATACCCATGAACGATGCTGAGGCCACCCAGATGGTGCTGCCTGGAGACCCTGGAGACGACGGCGCTGAACCATCTGAGAGGCCTTCTGACGACTCCACGCCGCAGGAGAACCAGGAAGAAGAGGAGCCAGGTTCGGAGCCGGACCCCCCGCGGGTGGAGGACGAACAGCCTGAGCCGGAGTACTTTGTCGCGCCGAGTGTGGTCGGGCTAGAAAGAAGAGAAGCCGAGGCAAGTCTGAGGGCCCTCGGTTTCCGCGCATCCACCGGACCGGATGTCATGTTGGGCGCCACCTCGATTGACACAATGAGTGACTGTTACGTGACCAGCCAGACTCCACGCGAGGGATCAAGGGTGCGCATCAACATCGGTCCGGGTGGCGAGCCAATTCCACCTTCCTTCAGGCTCAAGTGCGCTCCGTAGCAGGGGACAAACTGAGTCGCGGTCGGAGGAAGGTCGTTCAGCGGACCTCCTCCGTGCGCGATCAGCCCCTCTTTGGTCTCGGCCTGAACTCACGCCTCGTATCGAAGGCGTCGAACCCGTACGCAGCCACCTCTGCCGTCGGGTCGTCTGCGGCGAATACGTCGACGTAGAAGGCCGGGACCTTGAAGGCCCTTCTCTCCTGCACGCTGGCTACGTGGAAGCCAGCACGAGGCGCCCTTCGGCCCCGCTCGACACTTGCGTTCGGGTTGGCCGCCTCCGTGTTGATCCACTCCACTACCTGGGTCAGTGACGGCGCTCGGAAGACCTCCACATCCTCGTCATCCCCCACTGACCAGTCTGCGCCCCGACGTGTAACCCAGTACTGGAAGGTATTCGTCCCCTGAAAGTGAAGACCCTCCGGGTACCTACCCACGAACCAGACGTTGTTCAGGGGTCGTCTGTCAACCAGGACTTTGCCAATTGGCTGCCCGGTCTCCTCCTCGACTTCGGTCGAGCCAACGAGGATCGTCCGCCCCTCTCTGATGGTCTCTCCTGGCATATCTGATTCCGCCCCTCTCGACTGATCTAGCCAGCACTTGGAATACTCACTCCCAAGAGTCTCTCGCCGCAAACGAAGTCATGGCATCCCACCCCTGGATTGACTCAGGCCACTGTGTGCCCGAGCACGAGACATCAGGGGTGAGCGACCTGGCCGGGCTCGCCGAGCCGCTCGACTTAAGGGTGGGGGGCCGTTCTGAGCGCTCCCTAACTCACACGACGACTCACAACAGGCTCAATCGCGCTTGGTCCCCGACTACGTACCTAGACAAGGGACCTTGCTGACCAGGCAATTCGATTGGGTACGCGCCCGGGCACCTGGCTCACAACCTTCTGATCTCGGGTCATACAGCAGCCCGAATGAGGCCACTGTCTACCTCCACAGAGGTGGCGTGTCCATGACGCCAGGAGTGCCAAGCGTGACCGGCTAGTTATCAGGTGCGCGTCGTCGCCCCAGGCCATGGGAGTTCTCGTGGTGAACCGCCAGGGACTCGCTTATCAGCGTCTTTGCGGAGGTTTCCCCAGACCAGCGACCCGGGACGCCGTGAGTTATCTGATAACCCGGTCTCAACGTCGAGTGATCCGAGTACGCAGTTCGTCGACCGTCATGGCGGGTGTCTCCCGGTGGAGCATCGCGTGACAGTTCGGACAGACAGGCCGGAGGTCCTTGATCGGGTCCACCCTGTACTTAGCACCGATTGTCGCTAGGTCGACGACATGGTGAACGTGGATGAAGCCCTTCCCCAGGGAGCCATACATCTTCTCGAAGTCCAGACCACAGGCCTGACACGTCGTGCCGTAGTGGTTGAGACAGGCCCGCCTGCCCCAGGGTTTCGCTCGTAGCGGTTGACGGTGACGCGAGTAAGTGCACCCTCGTAAAGGCCTCCCTGATGCACTTCTTCCGGGCTGTGGAAGGTGCCCACGTGCTTGGCCCAGGCCCTTTCCAACGGTTCCTCGGCGGGCTCGGGCAGGCGGACACCGGACGACTGAATGTTGGTCCCAGTCCATTTGCGGGACCTCAGCCTTCAGGTCCAGAACAGGGACCATGTCGTTGTCGGACAACACAACGTCCCAGTCGACGTACGCGTAGTTGGCGATGTCGCCAGGGACGTCATTCCAGTGCTCGTCCTGGAACACCTCGGATGCGAACCAGCCACTAGCAACCATGCCACGAGTTGCGCCCTGCTGAAGCAGGAAGGCTCGGTCCCCCGGCTGGATGTCATGGGTTCGGTTACCTGTGGCCCACCGACCCTGCACGACAAAGCCAGCCTCTGTTCGTTCAGTCTCCCGACGACGGCGACCGGCCTTCCAGTGCCATTTGGCTGCGTTCCAGGTCAGAATGTAGGTGCTCACAGTCTCCCCGTTGCTGCTTGTACTTGGGAAGACGCTGCCGGGCAGTGCTTTCCCGGTGCCAGTATGGGCCCCGGACCGACAGGAGCGAAGATCTGAGGGTCTCGCACCTAGACTGGCACCTCGAACCGCTAGAGGGCAACCCCGTCGCTTCTAGGGCGACGGTGGGACCGGGAAAGGGCATCCCTTCACGAGAAGGGCGGGCGCATCGACCCACGGACGATGGCCGCCGACAGGTGCAATACTGCCGGACTTCGTGTCGTGATCTAGCAGGTGCGGGCGGTCGTGGGACAAGATGGACCAGTCTGGGCTCGTCATGTACGAGCCACTGTGGTGCATGAAGGGGGCGCTGAGTTGAGCAATAGGTGGCAGCAACGTTCTTGGGAGCCCGGCAGCGACAACGACCCTGAGGCAGGCTTTGATCGCGTCGCATCCGACCAACCCGAGCCAGGAACGGCTGCGTCCATCAATCCCGAGACGGTCCTGGTTCGTGCCCTCGGCGGTGGCCTCCAGGTGCGCTCCCGAGACCGGGTCCGTGACCTGGCTGAGGTGTTCACTCACAAGCGCGAGGTCGACGCGATGCTCGACATGATGCCCAGCGCGTTCAGCGCGCTGGATGTGAAGTTCCTGGAGCCCACCTGCGGCTCGGGGAACTTCTTGGTTGAGGTGCTGCGGCGCAAACTGCTGCTCGTAACCTACAGCGATTGCGTCTGCCAGGAACACTACGAGCACCGTCTGCTGCGTGCCATCGCCTCCATCTACGGGGTGGACATCTCACACGAGAACATCACCGAGGCGCGTGGGCGCCTGGCCCACGTGTTGCTGGATCACTACGAGACCAACGCGAATACTGTGCGGCCCAGTCAGGGCTTCCTGCTGGCCGCCAGCCTGATCCTTTCGGCGAACATCATCCAAGGGGACACCCTGAACGCTGCTGACGACATCGAGATGTGCGACTGGCAGCCCCGCTCGGCAGGTCGTTTCCAGCGTGTCTGGTCCTGCGCTCTGGTACCCGAGCGCGAGCGGGACCTGTTCTGGTCCGAGCGTGTCGAAGACGACGAGCCGGTGCACTACAGCCACCTGGCGAGCGTGGATGTGCGCTCCCTCAGGTCGGGGGCAAGCAAGTGACAGACACAGAAGAGGCGCTGCTGGTCCGGTCTCAACATGTCCCGGACATTCTGGACGTAATCGCTGCACTTTCATCGGATGCTGTGCCTACGCCCCCGGTGTTGGCGCGGGCGCTTCTGGACCTGCTCCCGGAGGATGTGTGGAGCAACCCGGACTACAAGTGGCTGGACCCGGCGACCAAGTCCGGCTCCATCCTGCGGGAGGTCGCCAGGCGACTCATGGACGGCCTGGCCCATTGGCAGCCGAACCCTGACAAGCGGGCCGAACACATCCTGCGGAACATGCTGTTCGGCTGTGGTGTCACCCAGGTCCATGCCGAGATGACCCGGCGATCTGTGTACGTCTCCCGCGACGCCACCGGCCCCCACGCCATCGTCAGGTTCGATGATGAGGAAGGGAACCTGCCCTTCCTCGCTGCGGAGCACAAGTTCCAGACCAGGAAAGGGAAGCCCACCGGTTCCTGCATCATCTGTGGTGCACCCTTCGGGCTGGAACGGGGAGACAACCGGGAGAACTACGCCTACGCCTTCATCCATGGGGCGTATCCGACAGAGGAGATGAAGAGCATGCAGTTCGACGTGATCGTCGGCAACCCGCCGTACCAGGTGGGAACCGAAGGTTTCGGCTCCACCGCCTCCTCGATCTATCAGTTGTTTGTTGAACGGGCAGTTGCCTTGGACCCCAAGTACCTGGCCATGATCATTCCCTCGCGATGGTTCACCGGGGGGAAGGGTCTGGACGACTTCCGCAGTCGCATGATCCACGACCGCCACCTGGCCCGTCTGGTGGACAATCCCAAACTCTTTGACTGTTTCCCAGGCGTGGAGATCAAGGGCGGAGTCTGCTACTTCCTGAGGGATCGCGATCACCAAGGCGACTGCGAGTTCTCCACCCGCATCGATGGTCAAATCGTTTCCACTATGGCGAGGGACCTGCGGAAGGGGGACGGGGTCCTGATGCGCGACAACCGCGCCATGAGCATCGTCGACAAGGTGACCCAGCAGTCCACCATGCGAGTGGAGGAGATCTGCACCGTCACCAAGCCCTTCGGCTTGACGATGCGGTCCAACTACCGGGGCAGCGTCCCCGAGCCCTTTGAGGGCGCAGTCCCCCTGATCTACGTCAGTCACGTTGGGTATAGCCGACCAGATCAGATACAGCGCAACCACGAGTGGATTGACCGTTGGAAAGTCCTGCTGCCTATGGCTGGCGACGGTCACGGCAGGGAGGTTTCATACGTCCTCGGTGAGCCCATCGCCCTTGCTCCCGGTTCAGCCTGCACACAGACCTACTTCATAGCAGGCATGTTTGATACCAGGGAGGAGACCGAGAACTACGCCAACTTCCTGACAACGAAGTTCGTCCGCTTCCTCGTCTTGCAACGGAAGTCTACCCAGCACGTCACCTCTGATCGCTTCCGATTCGTCCCACTCCTAGACATGACCAGACCATGGACTGACGAGGACCTATACAACCACTTCGGCCTGTCTGATGACGAGAGAGAGTACATCGAGGCGTCGATACACCCGCGCAATGCCATCCTCTCGCTGGACTCACCCATCCCGGCCACGCACCTTCCCGGTGGCAGTAAGTACCGTCCGCCGAGCGAGTGGGCCGCCGACGAGTCAGAAGGGGCGGAGGACGACGAGTGACCAACGGGGGAAGCGCCGGGCGGATCTACGTCTACTCGGCTCCCGGCTATGACACGGAGTGGGCCCGGACTGTGGGGTCCACGACGGTTGAGGGGCGGGGTCGGTTCAAGGTGGGTTACACGGGTCGGCCTGATCCTCGGGTGCGGATCAAAGAGCAGACCGGAACGGTGTACCCGGACGGTGGCGGGATCGTGGTGCACCTGGATGAGCCTGCGGTCCGGGAAGACGGCACCGCTTTCACGGATCACGACGTCCACAAGGTCCTGGACGCTGCTGGAATCGGTCGCACCAGTGAGGTAGTTGAGGCTAGCCTGGATGAGATCCGGGCGGCGATTGCGGCGGTGCGGGGCTGGTGGCCCTACGACCCGTCTCGCACCCAGGCATTCGGAATGCGCCCCGAGCAACGCGTGGCCGTCGAGCAGACAGCGGCCTACTTCCGCAGCCACGCCGGGGACAGTCATCCTCCCCGGTTCCTTTGGAACGCGAAGATGCGGTTCGGCAAGACCTTCACGACCTACCAGTTGGCCCGCGAGATGGGCTGGAAACGCGTCCTGGTCCTGACCTACAAGCCTGCGGTGCGCAACTCGTGGCGCGATGACCTGGCTAGTCACGTGGACTTCCGGGAGTGGGTGTTCGCCGACCGCGACAACCCCGCCGACCCGGACACCGATGCCCCGGTGGTTTGGTTCGCGTCGTTCCAGGACTTGCTCGGCTCCGACGGCTCAGGAGATGTGAAGGACCACAACGTCGACATCCACCTGATCGACTGGGACTGCATCGTCGTGGACGAGTACCACTTCGGGGCGTGGCAAGGAGCAGCCAAGGAAGTCTGCTCCGACGCATCTCCCGCCCGGAAGAACCCGGAGAAGCAGGCGGAGAAGGACGCCGAGGCGGAGGCTGAGCAGGCCGACGAGGTGGTGGAGATGGCCCAGGCCGGTACCCCTCGCCTGATCGCCGCGACACCCGAAACGGTGGGCACGAAACGCGACCTGGACGCTGCTGACCTGCGCTTATCGGGGACGAACTACCTCTACCTGTCGGGTACCCCGTTCCGGGCGCTTACCGAGGGTGAGTTCACCGAGGACGCCATCTACAACTGGACCTATCCGGACGAGCAGGCGGCGAAGGCCGCGTGGGACACCGATCCTCGTCACGACCCGGCGCGTAACCCGTATCGCGAACTGCCCCAGATGCAGATGTTCACCTACGCGCTCAGCGAGGTGGCCGACGCGGAACTGGCGCAGCATCCCGACGGTTTGTTCGACCTCTCCGGGTTCTTCGAGGCGAAGAAGCAGGGGACCGAGTACCACTTCACGGACCCGAAACGGGTCACGGACTTCCTCAACATGCTGCGCGGGAAACTGACCCAGTCGGCCAAGGACAAGTTGCTGAGCAACTTCTCGCCGCCGTTCCCGTATAGCGATGCCCGGTTCGCCGAGGCGACCCAGCACACCGTGTGGTTCCTGCCGACTGTGGCAAGTGCCCACGCGATGAAAGCGGCCCTTGCATCGCATCCGTTCTACAAGGACTTCCTCGTTCACGTGGCCGCTGGCGGTGGAGCAAAGATGGGGGCCGCTGCCAAGGAACCCGTCGACAAGATGCTGGCTAAGGCCGCCAAGACCGGCCAGCAGACCATCACACTTACGGTCGGCAAACTCATGACGGGCGTCACTGTGCCGCAATGGGGCGCGATACTGGTCCTGCGCAGTCTGAAATCTCCCGAGTCCTACTTCCAGGCGGCGTTCCGGGTGCAGAGTCCGTGGGTCACGCGCAGCGACGACGGCACGGTGACGATCAACAAGGACACCTGCTACGTGTTCGACTTCGACCCCAACCGGGCGCTCTCCCTCGTGTACCAGTACGGCACCAAGTTGGCCTCCGGCACCGTGAAGACCGCCCCCGCCGACGTGATCGATGAACTGATCGAGTTCCTGCCGATCTTCGCATTCGATGGGGGCCAGATGAAGCCCGTCGATGTCAACACAGTCATGGACTGGGGCACCGCAGGGGCCGGTGCCGCGATGCTGGCGCGCAGGTGGGGCAGCGAGCGACTCATCGACTTGTCAGAGGCCGTGTTGTCCAAACTGCTCGATGACGGTGACCTCGTGGCACGCCTGGAGCAGATGGAAGACTTCCGCAACCTGCGCGAGGATGCTGACAAGATCATCGCCAACTCCAAGAAGGTCCGTCAGGGCAAGAAGTCCAAACCCAAGGACCCAAGCGATCCGGAGGACCCCGAGGTCAAGCAGGCTCGAAAGGAGCGCAGGGAGCAAGTCAAGACACTGCGTAAGAAACTGCTCAAGTTCGTGCAGGCGGTGCCCGTCTTTATGTACCTCACCGACTACCGGGAAGAGGCACTCGTGGACGTCATCGAGAGCATCGATACGCAGTTGTTCGAACGAGTCACTGGCCTCACCCTTGACGACTTCCACCGACTCGCCGCGGTCGGTGTGTTCCAGCCCGACCACATGAACGAAGCCATCTGGCAGTTCCGCCTGTTCGAACGGGCTAGCCTCGCGTACCTCGGGCCCGACGTCGGCCAACCCGAGGGCGACGAGGTCGGTCTGTGGGACAAGGTGGTCAAACTCGAAGCCAGCGATCACGGCGCCTAGGACTCGCTGAGACAGGACCGACATCACGAGGCTAAGTCCGCTCCTCGACGAGCAGTCCAGTCTCTAGGGGCAGGTGCATCATGGTTGACGGCTGCTCCATGAGACTCGCTCGTGGGTTGAGGCCCACGTCCCTGAGCACCTTGCGGGTGGCCACCAACCTGCGCCGGGGGAGCCTGTCCTCCGCGCCATAGGTCTTGAAGCCCAGATAGGCGATGGCATCGACCTGCTGCTCCAACTCCAGTTCCGCCAGAAGGTCCATGATCTGCGAGCGATTCCGCAAGGGCTTGTCCAGCCGAAGGGCCTTCCAGCGGGATTCAAGCGCCTTCCAAACTCGGTCGCCGCTAACCCGGTCCAGGGTCTTCATGTCGAGTCTCGCCAGTCTTTCCCGCTTCAACTGCGCCTCCACCCGGTAGCGGATCAAGTCCTGATCTCCCTTGACCTTCATCTGGACGTCCTTGTTGTAGATGCGGTCCTCGCCCTGCGTGCCTGAAGGGTTGTAGTAGGTGAAGCCTCCGTCGCGGTTCTCGTACCTCTGGGCGACACCTCTGCTGTACCGGGGGTTGAGGGATGCGAGGGCCTCCTTGAATGCGGACTCCAAGTGCCGCGGTACTGCGACGTCGCGGGTCACGTCAAGGCGCGAGATACGGACCTGAGAGGCCCAATCCGGTTCCCAACTGATCTCGCCGGTTTCGTGGTCAATGGCCACGAAGCGGGGTAGGAAGGCGTGCTCGTATTGCTGGATAAGCCTGGTAACCAGGTGCATCAAGGCATCCGGGTGCAGGAGGGTGGGACGATCCATCCCTGCCAGTTGCCCGGCTTCGAACTCCCACGTCACCGAGCCACGAAGCGTGCTCAGGGAGACTCGGGCGCGGGCATCGCCGAACGGTGCATCGGCGATGAACTCCGTCGTCTCGCCCACCTCAGATGAGATGCCGACGGTGCTCTTGCGCTTCCACATCGGGTGATCGGTGTCAACGGTCGAGGTGTCCACGTCGTAGGTCAACTTGACCGTGTCGATACCCCAGTTGCTTGTGATCGCTTGGATGACAGCGTGTGAGTCGGATTCGAGGGTGTTACTGGTAGGAGAAAGTGCTGACATTCGTCACACCGTCCCCTTCTCAGCAAAGGCCAGGAGTGCGTCACGGTGGATGCGCCGAGCGGCTCCGAACTTGATGCTCGGGAGAGTGCCGTCCTTCAGCCACTTGAAGACGGTCGTGCGCTTGACCGCCAGCAGTTTGCAGGCGTCCTCAACGGTGTACAGGAGTTGATCCAAAAGGACCTCTTCGAAGTTGTTCATACCTCCAGTGCACCCGCCATGGACCGCTGCCGTACCAGTGAAGCCAGGCGGATTCTGACGATTTGTGTGATCTCCGTCACGGGCCAACACTCCGCAGGAGGAGTCCCAATACTGAGCAGGTCGGGCCGGAGATAGGAAGTTCCTGAACTCACGCCAGGGCCTTCCCAGCCTCAGCCAGGGCAGTTGACGATGCCTCAAACGCAGACCGCAGAGAGCCCGTCGCCAGGTGGCCATAGGTGTCGATGGTGGTCTGGATGGACGAGTGCCCCAAAGCCCTGCTAATCGCGTACATCTCGACCGATGCGCCCATCATGGTCGCAGCCGCAGTATGCCTGGCATCGTGGAGGCGGAAGTGCGGCACACCGGCCCGCTGAAGCGCCTTGATCCACTTCTTCCGGTCGTTGGCAGGGTCGAGGGGACCAACCATCCCATTGCGCTTGCGAACAGCGAAGACCGGCGTTTCCTCAGACCAAGCCAACCCCAGTGCGAAGAACTGCTCACGCTGTTCACGCCGATGCCTCCTCAACAGGTCGACCAAGTCGCCGGTCAGCGGCAGCACGCGACGCTGGCGAGTCTTGGTCTCTCCATAGACGAGTCCCCTACCGGTCTCCCTACCCAAGGACGCGTCTACGACCATGACGGGTTCGTTGCCGTCGAGGACCAGGTCCTTCCACAACAGCGCCAGAGCCTCGCCCTGCCGAATACCCATCAGCAGCGCCACAGCCCAGCGAGCCTTCTCCGCGTCGTTAGGCGACCTGTTGATGACGAGCCACGCCTGCTCAGGGGTGAGCCAGTTCTCGCTGCGCTTCTTCGGCTGCAACCCGGGAGCATGGACTGTGGGAGACCGGTCAACGTGCCCCCGCTTCACAGCGTCATCGAATGCCTGCTTGAGGACGGTCTTGACGGTAGCCCAGACGGTGCGCGAGGCACCGTCGTCCAGGATCCGGCGGTGGATGGTCTCGATGTCGTCGAGGGTGACGTCAGCGAGTGGCTTAGACCCGATGGCCGGGTTGATGCGCTTGTCGATGGCCGCCTGATAACTGACCTTCGTCTTGGGCTTCAGATTCGCCTTGGTGGCCATCCAATACTCCAGCCAGGTCTCCACTGACGAGGCAGGGGTCCGGACCAACCTCTCCTGTCGCGCTTCCTCGACCTTTCTCGCCAGGTTGGCCTCGGCACGGGCTAGGCACTCCTCGCGGTTGCGCCTTGAGGAACCAGCGGCCTTCACGATCCGTCCGTCAGACAACTGCTGCTCAACTCGGTAGATCCAGCGGTCGCCGTCCTTGTAGGGCCTGGACTGGCCGTTGCTGCTTCTGTATCGCGACATTTGGTGCTCCTTGTAGGTGTGTCCTACTTCGAGCCTTTGGCCACAAGGCGGGGCCGTCTGCCTTAACTCCGGCGACTTGGAGCGAACTCTGTGAGTGCGGGCCGAAACCACTAACTCACAGACTTAACTCACAGGCACCGGCTCGGCAGAATCAGTATCCCTCCAGAAACACCGAAACCCCTGGTCATCCCAGGGGTTCGAGTGGCGCGCCCGAAGGGATTCGAACCCCTAACCTTCTGATCCGTAGTCAGATGCTCTATCCGTTGAGCTACGGGCGCTTCTCGACCAGTGTATCGGGTGGTCTCGCGCCGCCGTCGCGCGAACCCTGAACCGACTACTGCTTGGTCATCACCATCTCGAAGGCGCCGTGGTTGCCCTCACCCTTTGCCCAGCTGACCACGAAGGTCAGTGAACCGTCGTCGAACTCGCCCTGCCAGAACGTGGCCTTCTCGGTGAGAACGACGCCGTCATCAGCGGCGAGCGTGCCAGTGACGGGCTCCTTCTTCTGCGAACCGTCGATGTCGGTGTACTCGGTGTAGCCCCAGAGCATCGAACCGTCCTGCTTCTCGATCACCAACGTCTCCGGCCCACCGCCGGTCCCACCGCCGGGGTCCGCGTACTCCGCCGTCCCGGTCCAGATCCCCTGCAGGTCCGGCGGGGTCGAATCCGCGGCCTTCTCCGCTGACGAACACCCTGCCAGGCCAGCCACCAGCACGGCCGCTACCGCGATGGATCGCATCATCTTTCCTCCCTCATCCAATTAGGAATCGGCAGATCACCCCGGTCGACTTGAGAGGACATAAGGGTCCGACGTCATCCGTTTCGGCGGTTGTGACGCATGACCACACCTGGGAACGGCGCGACCCATATCCTGGCCCGCATGCGCACAGTCCTCGTCGCGGCCGCCGCCGCGGCTGCCGTCACCCTCACAGTCCCCGCCCAGGCCGTCGCCCCCGCTGGCGCGGCCGGCAAGGGGGTCCCGCAGGCGACCTGCTTCTGGTTCGGGCCCATGAGCATCAAGAACAAGGCGACCAACCTCGCCTACCCCGACGAGGGCGCCCTGTACTGGGGAGCACGGTTCCGCATCCCGGCCGGCTCCACCCTGCGCCTCGAAGGCGACTTCCCCCACGCCCGCTACATGTCGGTGAACGCCTACGGCCGCGTCGCCGGCGTCGACCACGCCGCGGTGGACGCACTCGACGACACCGCGATCCGGCCCGATCCCGGAAGCATCAATCCGTACCTTCCCGGGGCGGACCGCTACGCCGCGAACAGGGCCTACACCCTGACCATGACCGACGGTGTGGCCTCCCAGGAGCCCAACGTCATCGACGCGCCGCCCACCAACGAGGCGGCGCAGGAACTCATCTACCGCGTCTACCTGCCGGATC
>WBZP01002390.1_pt1 | contig 21626 bp, 13 predicted proteins | sample 5204301 | NCBI WGS metagenome assembly WBZP01 (sample SAMN12412401, study PRJNA552823) | activated sludge metagenome | isolation source: activated sludge from nitrification reactor of wastewater treatment plant... | place: USA: Pennsylvania | collected 2017
CGCGGCCCCCAGGAGGACGGCGGCGAACCAGATGAGGAAGTCGTACTTGAGCAACTGGCTCAGCCGCTCCAGTTGCGGCCCGGTGCGCTCGCGGTGGACGCGCACCATGACGTAGTAGGCCACCGGGAAGACGCCCAGGGCGACGATGTAGGCATAGATGGGGCGGTAGTAGTCCAGCAGGTAGGGAGCCAGCATGACGATGGCCGTCAGCCCCAGGATGACGAAGAAGAAGATGCGCGCCGGACGCGGCCCCCAGGCGGTGGAGATGGTGCGCACGTTGTGGGCCAGGTCGCCGTCGTAGTCGGCCAGCGTCTTCAGGATTTCGCGGCCGAGAATGCCGACGAAGATGATCGCCCCCAGCCACAGCGCCGGCCGATAGTTGCCCGCGGCCACGCCGCCAAACACCGGACTCATAGCCGAGATGAGGGCCACGGTCATGTTGCCCAGCAGGACGGTGCTCTTCAGCCAGACGGAGTAGGCGTAGAGCAGCAGGTTGGAGGCGACGGCGATAATTAGCGCTGTTGGGTTGATGAGCGCGGCGATGACGATGGACAGGGCGGCCAGCACAATCGAGAAGACCAGCGCCGCGCGCGGCGAAACCAGGCCCGCCGGCAACGGCCGCTGCGGTTGGTTGATGCGGTCAATCTCGATGTCGCGGTAGTCGTTCCAGGCGTTGGACGAGGCCGAGATGCACAGCGTCGCCAGCGCGGCCAGGGCGATCTGGCCCCAGGCGCCCGTGCCGGCCACGTAGCCACCCAGCACCACGGCCAACACTCCGGTCAGCGTCGAAACCGGCCGGCTCAGTTTGAACAGCCCGCGGATCGTTTGTCCCATGCCCTTATTCATCATCCAGGGTATATTATGCTGCTGGTGGGCGCGGCTGCCAAGCGTACTTTGGCGGTTCAAGGGGCAAAAACCGGCCGCTCTTCTCTGGACAACTTCGGCGGGGCGCGGTACCAAGTACTCATTTTACAAATTTCTTACATTAGAACCGTGTAAACCACTAGACAAAAGAGAAGTAGTGTATTATACTATTATCTAAGTCTAGAAGGGTTTAAGAGGAACTCCTCCCCCCCAAACTGGCACGAGAGAAACGCGACTGGAACACCCCGACTAGACCGAGGTTAATCCCACCCCCTCCTCGACCGGGATTAGCCGCCGGGTCTAGATGCTCCCCTCCTGGCATCAGATCCAACAGCCGCCTCGCAAGAGGCGGCTGCTTTTTTATTCAGACAAAGGGCGAGTCCGTCTTTCGTGAAGCAAAGCGCAGGGATGGATATTTACTGTTTGCGCCATACGGGTACGGGCTGCCCCGTCTGCCCGGAAAGAATGACAGCGTCTAAAACCTGCAAGACTTTACGGCCGTCCACCACTGTTATCGCCGGCTGACGACTTTCCAGAATGGCGTGGGCGAACTCCTGTAATTCGGCCACCATTTTTTGTTGAATGGCGACCGGCCGCTCCAAATCTAGCCTGGTTGATTGCGGGGTGGCATAAGCTTCGCTGACTTTGCTGGAGACCGTGAGGGCGTAATTGGGAAACTCAGCCAGAGTCAAATAAATGTGCCCGGCTTGACCACAAAAGTGAGCAAAATCAAACCAGCCGGCTGATGAGCCACAGATGTTGAATTGGGCAATCACGCCCTGGGCAAAACGCACCTGAAACATGGCGGTCTGGTCGACACCATATTCGGGATGGTATTTAACGGAAGCCATGACTTCAACAGGCTCATCATTCACCATCCACAGCACCCTGTCTACCATATGACAACCCAAAAAGCCGAGCATGCCGCCGCCGGATGCCGGATCGGCCAGCCAGCCAGGCGGTATGCCGGGCAGCGACATACCCGCGCTCACGGTCTGAATGTCACCAATCACGCCATCGCCAATCAGTTGCCTGGCCTGGGCTACGGGCGGGAAGTAGCGGAAGGAGTAACCAGCCATGAAGGTAATGCCGCTTTGAGCGACGGCCGTTTCCAGTTCAATTGCTTGGGCGGCGTTCAGCGCCATTGGCTTTTCCGCCAGCACGTGTTTGCCCGCCGCAATAGCTTGCAAGGCATATGGTTGCAATAAGTGATGAGGCGTGGCAATGAAGACCACATCAACATCATCTCTGGCAACGAGCGATTCGGCTGACTTGGCGCGCTGAGCTTGCCTGAACAGGGCGTCAACGGTGGCGGCCGCCACATCGTTAGGATCGGCATAGGCGACCAGTTGGAATGATTCCACCTCAACCGCCGCCCGCGCCAGCCACTGACCCTGATACCCGCAGCCGATTAGGCCAACCCGAAGTGGTTCTCTGTTGCTCATGACCTCTTCCGATTCCTTCAGGCCAGGCCTAACTGCTGCATCAGGCTCACCTGGTCGGCCACCATGTGATGGTGGACGATTTTGCCCCCAGCGATCTGATAGATGATGATGAAGGGGACATCCACCGGCTTGCCGGTTGGGGCATGGCCCATTAGTTCCCCTTTGTGTACGCCCTGCAAGGAAGCATCAACCACGACCTTATCTCCTTCGGCAACCATCTCTCTGGCCGTCAGCTGGTAGCCGGGAAAAGCAGCTTCAAAGAAGGCGATATGCTCTTTCAAATGGTCATCGGCGACGACGTCGGCGACGGCCGTGCTACCACCCTGGTTGAACGTGTCAAAGTAGCGACGAATAAACAGCTTATTCTCCTGCGTCGACATTGGGAACCCTCCTTAGGCTAAGATCGGACTCAGTAACTACCGCACAGCCTACCAGAGGAGACGCTTCAAAAGCGCTTCACCCGCGTGACAAGCTCGGCGCTAAAGGAATTTCGTTTGCTGCGCCAGGCTGATGGCCTCCACCAGCGACTGCCTGGCCTGCTGGGACTGGTTCTGTTGCCAGGCCGTTACGGCGTTTTCCAGAACGGCGGTCAAGCCATCCGCCAACTTCTGCTGCGACGGATCCAGCAGCGTGCGGGCGCAGTCAACCGCTTCTGGCAGATGCTCAGCGGCCAGGGCCACCGCCATGAGGGGAAACAGCGCCGTCCATTGAAAGGCCGCGCTGGCATGGCCCTCAGGGAGTTGCCGCCAGAGTGTCAGAGCGGCCCGGCCGTCGCGCCTGACTGCCGGCCAATCTCCCTCATGCCAGGCAACCCAGGCCCTGTTGGCCTGCGCCGTGGCGATGTATTCGGGCATGGCTGCTTCTTCGGCCGCCTCCAGACTCCGGGCGCAATACTCCCGGACAGTCTCCAGTCGCTCCTGTTGGCGATACCCAATCGTCAAATAAGTTAGGCAACGCGCACGCAGGTTCACGTCTCCGGTGCGCTCGGCCATCTCCAGCACCGCCAGCATTTCCGCTTCGGCCGCGACCAGGTCGCCGTGCCACAGCAAGGCAAAACCCATCATGAAGTGGGCCGCCGGTAGCTGGGCCGGGTCGCCCAGTTCCAGATGCGCCGCCAGCCATTCTCGCGCGAATTCCAATACCTCGGCTGAAACAGCAAAGCGATCCCGGCGAAGGAACACACCAGGATCAAAGAAAGCGGCCCGTTGGAGAGGCGTACCATAGCGGGTCAGAATTGGCCGGCTGTTCTCGACAATCGCAATCATCTCTGGCCACTGGTTCAGCCAGTAAAACACATGCTTGCGCTCTTGTTGCAACTCAATCCATTCGCGGCCCCATAAAGCACTCGGCTCGGCCGGTTCAGTTCCTAACGCGGCTTTGGCCCGGTCATACTGCTGCAACGCCTCTTCGTAGCGGTGTTGCGGCAGGTAACAATTGCCTGTCTTGCGATAGAGGCGGCTCAATTTGATTACGTCTTGGGGCGAAGCGTTCGTTGGAGAATGAGTCGTTACCTGAACCGCGGACAAGGCGGCGGCATAGGCGGAGCGAGCTTCATCGTAGTGCGCCGTGAAGTGCAGCACGTCTCCCAGGCTTTCCTGAAGCTCGGCTATTCGCTCGAACAGCCATCCCGCCGGTGTCGTCGGCGCCACCGTGGACAGCAGGCGCAAGGCACGCTGAATCAGACTGATGGCTTCGTTGTTGGCGTACATAAACCGGGCCATGCCGGCCGCACGCTGGTAGTGGGGAATGGCCTGGGCTGGCATTCCGGCCAATTCGTAATGCGTCGCTATCTGCCCACTAAAAGTCGCCACGTTAGCCGCATGATACGCTTCCATAGTTTCGGCTACCCGTCGGTGCAAGAACTGTCGCCGTATCTGGCTCAATTCACTATAAGCCACCTCCCGAATTTTGTCGTGGCTGAAATCATACTCCGCGCCGCCCTGTTCGCGGATGATACGCCGCCCCCACAGTTCATCCAGCCGGACAACGAGCGCGTCGTCGTCCATCCCACTGGCCTGCGCCAGGATGTCGATTTGAAATGCCCGGCCGATGACCGCCGCCTGCTCCAGCAACGCCCGGGCCTGCGGTGTCAGTTGGGCGATTCGGGCTTTGATGACCGCCTGAACCGTCGGCGGCAAAGCTGATAGTGTCGTTGCGCCGGAGCGCAAGGCTTCGACGATAAATAAGGGATTGCCCTCAGTGTCCTGGTAAAGTCTAGCTGCTTCGGCAGCATCCCAGGTCTGCAGGGTTAGTTGAGCGGCCAGGGCGGCGGTTTCCTCGGTGGGTAATGGTTCTAGCGCCAGTTCTGTTAACTGGCGGCTACGGCGCAACGCGAGTTGCAGTGACGTGAGCGGGTGATCGGCAGTGATCTCTTCCGGGCGAAAGGCGCCAACGATCAGCAGTGGCGTTCGTCTATCATAGCGCAGCAAGAAATGCAGAAACTGTAATGTTTCTCGATCGCACCATTGTAGATCATCAATGTGCAACAAGAGAGGACGGCCGTTAGCCAAGACGGCATGCGCCAGGGCTTCGAACAGGCGTTGTCTCTGTCCTTGTTGGGTCAATGGATCGGGAGGAGATAAGTCTAGCCGGGCTAACAGGATTTCGGGCAAAACCCGAGCCAATTCCCTCAGCCTGAAATCTGGCAGTTTCGTCCAGGCAGCCTGCAAGAGTGGCGTTTGCAGCCAGCCCACTACTGGTGCGTATGCCAATTCACCTTCCGCTTCATAAGAACGTGTGGCCGCGGTAGTGATCCCTTGCTGTGTGGCCCAGTCCAGCAATTCGGCCGCCAGCCGAGTTTTACCAATACCGGCTTCACCGCTGATCAAAACCATGACCATCCGGCCGGTGACGGCCGTCTGCCAGGCCGCCTTCAACTGGTTCATTTCTCTTTGGCGGCCTACCAGAGGAGTCAGGTCTCTTTCCGGTTCGACAACCGTGACGACTTCACTGTCTGACCCGGAACGGAGCAAGCGTTCATATAGTTCGCGGGTAGGTTCATCTAGGGCAACGCCCAACTCCTTGTCGAGTAGCTTGACGCAGATGTGATAGGTGCGCAGGGCGGCAACCTTCTCACCGTTCTGCGCCTGGGCATGCATTAGACGGCGATAGGTGGCCTCATGCAACGGGTCTTGGCGCAGCAACAGTTGTGCCGTGTGGATCGCCGCCTCAAAATCTCGCTGATTTTCCTGCAATTCCAGCAACCGCTCGCCGGCGTAGAAGAACAATTGGTGCAATCGGTCTCGCTCCGGCTCGAGCCATTCATCATACCAATGAGGCAACAAAGGGCCACGATACAACTCCATCGCAACGCGCCAATCGGTAGCTGTCTGGGCGTTTGTCACGGCCGTAACAAATGCCGACACATCCAGGGTGAATGGGCTATTAGACCGCCACTGAATGGTATGGGCATCGCTCGCCAGAAATAGTTCCGCGTTGGGAAATTTCTGCCTTAATCGGGCGTACAGCGTACGCAAGTTGGTCAGCGCCTGCCTTTCGCTTGTATCCGGCCAAAATAGAAAGGCAAGGTGGCGCCGCGGTTGGGGAGCAGCTTGATGTATAAGTAGATAAGCTAGTAAGGATTGCAGGCGGGTGGTGTTGACAGCCGTGAAGGGACGGCCATCATAGAGTAAACGAAACTCTACTAAAAGTTGGATCTCCAGATTTGGCACCTGGCTTTTCCGAACTCGACAAGACACTATCCTTTTTAATGACTCCGTTGGGAATCGAACCCAAAACCTTGGGATTAAAAGTCCCCTGCTCTGCCGATTGAGCTACGGAGTCGGTGAAGTCATTATAGCGACAGAGGATAAGAATAGCACGCAGATGACGCTGATTCCGCTGATTTCCGCTGAAAGATTCTTACGGCGGAAATCAGCGGAATCAGCGTCATCTGCGTGCTATTCCTACAACAGCCACAACCCCAACCCGGCCGCCACCAGCCCACCGCCCAGCGACGAGACGAGATTGACCAGATCGTTGTTGACCCACCCCCAGCCGCGCAACGGCCGCGTCGTCGTGCCACAACGGTGGACGCGGCGCTCCGTCTCCTTGTGGCAGGTGTCGCAGTAGTAGATCTGCTGCACCGTCGCTCCCATCAGGCTGTCGAGCAGCGAGCCGGCCGCGCCGCTCAACGCGCCGATCAGGGCGATGATGGGAGCCGCGCTCCACGGCAGCAGCCCGGCCAACGGCCCCAGCAGCGCCACCGTCAGCCCGATGAGCAGCCCGCCGGCCAGCGACACGCCCGTGCCCAGCGGCGACACCCCGCCCGACGTGCCCACTTCGACCACGCGCCCGCTGGTGATGAGGCGCGGCGGCGCGGCGCTCAATGTGCCTAGCTCTGTGGCCCAGGTGTCGGCCGTCACCGTGGCCATGACGCCGACGAACAGGTAGAACCACACGGCGTTGGGCACGGCGCTCTCCGGCACGATGGCACTCAATGCAGCGATGACCGCCCCCAGCCCACCGTTAGCCAACACCTGGCCCATGTCGCGCCGGTGGCCCTTCTCGAACTTCTCGGCCACGGCCGCCTTCTGCCGCTCCTTGTAGTGCGACAGGGCGCTGGAACTGATGAAAAACACCGCCAGCGCCACGCCCCACACCCAGCCCCCCAGGCCGAAGATGAGCGTGCCGACGATCAGCGCCCCCACCGCGCCGGAACGGGACAGCGAACCGCGCCAAAAGGCCAGCGCGGCGATGATGACACTCAGGCCGAAGCCGAGCAGCAAGGAGGTCAGTGTGTCTTGTGCCATAGGGTGGAGTTTATCCGCCCCAGCACGTTCCGGCACGTGTTCCCTCGCCCGTTGGGAGAGGGTTAGGGAGAGGGTCTTCCGCCCGACCCCAGCGCCCTCCCCTAATCCCTCCCACAGGGAGGGGGACGCGTTTCTCTTGGCGCACCTCCCCGTTTCTGTCACAATGTGGCCAGGTAGGAGACATTCATGCACGCCCTTCGCTCTCTCTTACGGCTCGCCGTTCGTTTCTTCGTCATCTGGATCGTCAGCGCCTTGGCGTTACTTCTGACCAGTTGGCTGCTGCCGGGCATGAACCTCCACCGCACCGACGAACTGTCGCCGCTGGAGGTGGCCGCCGCCGTGGCCTTCGTGCTGGGCCTGGTCAATCTGGTCATCCGCCCCATCATCTTGCTGCTGGCCATGCCCCTGGGCTTCGTCTTCCTGTTCGTCGTCGGCTTCTTCGTCAACGCCGGGATGCTGCGCCTGGTCGCCTTCCTGCTCGACCCCGCCTTTCAGGTCAAGAACTGGCCGGCGGCTATCATCGGCGGTGTGGCCCTGTCGCTGCTGACCGGCCTGGTGATGAGCGTCCTGAACATTGACAGCCAGGGCGACTTCTACGACGGCGTCATCCAGCGCCGCCTGGGCCGCCAGCGCCTCGAGCTGCCGCCCAACCCGACGCGCGGCCTGGTCTTGCTGGAGATTGACGGCTTGAGCTACCACCACCTACGCCACGCGCTGGACAAAGGCGCCATGCCCCACGTCCAGCGGCTCATCACCGAACGGGGCTACGTCCTCTCGCCCACCGACTGCGGCCTGCCGTCGCAGACCTCGGCCTGTCAGGCGGGCATCCTCTTTGGCGACAGTTACGACATCCCCGCCTTTCGCTGGTATGACAAGGCTCAGGGCCGGCTCATGGTGTCCAGCAAGCACGCGGCCGAGATCAACAGCCGCTACGCCAACGGCAACGGCCTGCTGCGCCACGGGGCCAGCGTCAACAACATGCTCAACGGTGATGCGCCGTTGTCGCTGCTGACGGCGTCGGACTTGCGCGGCGGCTCGGCCGACCAGAAGCGCGCCCGCGCCCGCGATGTCTATACCCTGTTGCTGGACCCCAACTTCTTCATGCGTGTCATCGGCTTGGTCATCGGCGAGGCGTTGGTAGAGATCGGGCAATACGCCCGCGACGTGGCCGGCGACGTCCAGCCGCGGCTCAACCGGCTGCGCCACGCTTACCCCCTCGTCCGCGCCGCCACCACCGTCTTCATGCGCGAAGTGTCGGGTTTCCTGACGATCATGCAGGTCATGCGCGGCGAGCCGGCCGTCTACACCACCTGGCCCGGCTACGACGAGGTGGCCCACCACTCCGGCCCGTGGTCGAACCACGCCTTCGGCACCCTGCGCGGCTACGACCGCTTCATCGGCTCGCTGCTGGAGGTCATCGAGACCAAAGCGCCGCGCCCCTACGAGTTCCTGCTGCTGTCCGACCACGGCCAGTCGTTCGGCCCCACGTTCCTGATGCGCTACGGCTACACGCTCAAGGAGTTCATCCAGGAGCGGATGCCCACGGGCACGATCGTCCACGAGACGACGGGCGGCGACGACGGCTCGCTGTCGGTGCTGGCCATGGCCGCTGAACTGGGCAACATTGAGAGCGAGGGCATGGGCGGCGCGCTGGGTAAGGCCACGGCGCGGGGCATGAAGCGCGCCGCCGAAGGGGCGATGCTGGCCCACCAGGGCAGCGAGGCGCGGGGCGAACCGGAGGCCGTCGCGCCGGCGGCCGACGTCACCTTCTGCGGCAGCGGCAATCTGGCCCAGATTTACTTCCATGCCTTCCCGGCGCGCGCCACCCTCACCCAGTTGAACGTCGCCTTCCCCGGCCTGGTGGATGCCGTCATTGACCACCCCGGCGTCGGCCTGCTGGTGGCCGCCGACGACAGCGGCGTGCCCATCGTCTTCGGCCCGAGCGGGGCGCGCAATCTCCACAGCGGCGAGGTGACCGGCGACGACCCGCTGGCCCCCTATGGCGACATCGCCGTGCGCGCCTGGCAGTTGCGGCGCGTGGCCGACTTCCCCAGCGCCGGCGACCTGATCGCCATCAGCACCCTCTACCCCGACGGCACGGTGGCGGCGATGGAGGAGTTGATCGGCAATCACGGTGGCCTGGGCGGGGAGCAGACCGACAGCTTCCTGCTGCATCCGGCCGATATGGCAGTGCCGCCGACGCGCTGCGCCACCGACCTGTTCGCCGTGCTCAACGCGCGGCGCGACCTACCCGCGCCGTCGCCGCTCCTGGCCACACCGAAGCAGGATGAGTGGACGCCGGCCAATCTGGTCGCCGGGTTGCGCCGCATCGGCGATTGGGGCGGGCTGGCGCTGCGCGCGGTCGCCCTCGACCGGGCCGCTTACCGGGCCATCGCCGACGACGGGGGCATAACCGGCCCGGCGATTCTCATCAGTCTCATCGGCGGGCTGATTGCGGCCTTCTTGGATAACACCAGCAACTCTCTTGGCGGTGTCCTGTTGGTGTTTTTGGCCACCTATGGCTTCTGGCTGCTGGCCGTGGCGGCCATACACGCCGCCGGGCGCGTCCTGCGTGGCCAGGGTACGTTCAGCCGGACGTTCCGCGTGCTGGGCTTTCTGCAAGCCATCACGTTGATCGAACTGTTGCGGCTGATCCCGGTGCTGGATACGCCGGTCAACATCGTCACCAGCGTGCTGTCGTTTTTTGGCGTCTGGCTGGGCGCGGCCGCGGCCCAGCGCCTGCGCGGCTGGCGCACGGTATTCCTGCCCATTGTGTTCTTTGTCACCATCGTCCTGGGCGTTTTTGCCGTCCTCATCCTGGCCGGCGGCCTCGACTTTGCCCTGGAAACGCTTGCAGGTTGGCTCGGCATGAATTAACACAGGTGTCACTGAAAGGACTTACGTCTGACAGATGAGCCGCCGATGGTGCTCTAACCGGCGCGAGACGTGGGGCCACTCACCTGTCAGGTGTTGAGTAGCCCTGCCGCCGCCTGCTTGATAGTTGCGCATTTCCCTCGCCTGAGCCAGAATTGGCGTATCTCATGAGGAGCGCCAACATGTCGTCAAACGATTGCACCGACCACGAAAAAGCCAACCAACTGGGCGTGGCGTTGCCGGCGCGCCCGGTTGTCTACGAGATCAATACCTGGCTGTGGCTCCGTGAGTTGAGCCGGAAGTATGGCCGCCGCGTCAGCCTGGCCGACGTGCCGGCCGCCGATTGGGATGCCCTGGCCGGCTTCCGCTTCGATGCTGTGTGGCTGATGGGCGTCTGGCAGCGCAGCGCCTTCGGCGCGGCGGTTGACCTGGAAGACCCTGAGCGGCGTCGCCAATTCGACGCCGTCCTGCCCGATTGGACGCCCGACGACGTCATCGGTTCGCCCTACGCGGTGCGCTGCTACGAGGTTGACCCGCTGCTGGGCGGCAGCGAGGGCTTGGCCCAGGCGCGGACCGAACTGGCCCAGCGCGGCATGAGTCTCATCCTCGACTTTACGCCCAACCACGTCGCCCGCGATCACGAATGGGTAACGACCCGGCCGGAGTGCTTCATCCAGGGCACGGCCGACGAACTGGCCGCTGCGCCCCATGCCTTCTTCGCCGCCGGCGAGACGGTCGTCGCCCACGGCCGCGACCCCAACTTTGCCCCCTGGCGCGACGCCGCCCAACTCAACGTCTTTCATCCCGGGTTGCGCGCCGCCGCCATCGAGACGCTGCGGGCCATCGCCACGCAATGCGACGGTGTACGCTGCACGTCGGCCATGCTGGTCATCAACGAGGTCTTCGCCGGCAACTGGGGCGAGCGCGCCGGCAATTGGCCGGCGGCCGAGTATTGGCGCGAGGTGCTGGCCGCCGTCCATGCCGGCCACCCCAACGTCTGCTTCATCGCCGAGGTCTATTGGGGGCGCGAGTGGGAGTTGCTGCAACAGGGCTTCGACCTGTGCTATGACAAGCAGCTCTACGACCGGCTGGTGCATGAGACGGCCGAGACGGTGCGCGGCCATCTGACCGCCGACCCGGCCTATCAAGATCGACTGGTGCGCTTTCTGGAGAACCACGCCGAGCCGCGCGCCGCGGCCGTCTTCCCCGCCAGCCGCGCTCTGGCCGTGGCTATCGCCGCCTATACCCTGCCGGGGGCCAAGATGTTCCACCAGGGGCAGTTCGAGGGGTATGCCACGCGCGTGCCGGCCGCCCTCTCGCGGCGGCCCGACGAGCCGGCCGACCGCGCGCTGGGGGCGTTCTATCGCCGCCTGGCCCTGGCGCTCAAGTCGTCGCCGCTGCGCGACGGCCAGTGGCGGCTTTGCGCGCTGAACGGTTGGCCGGACAATTACAGCTATAACAATCTGGTGGCCTGGTGCTGGCAGGCGGGCGACGAGCGGCGCGTCATCGTCGTCAACCTGTCGTCCCACGCCTCCCAGGCGCGCGTCCAGTTGCCCTGGCCCGAACTGGCCGGACAGAACTGGGTGCTTCACGACATCATGGAAGATCGCCTGTTTGAACATGGCGGCGACGAGATCCTCAATATGGGTCTCTTTGTCGAATTAGCGCCCTGGGGGCGTCACCTGTTCGCCTTTCGCTGATCGGCGGCGACGGGGCGCGCCCCGTCGCCTAGCGCTCATTACGAATAGAATGAGATTGCCAGTCGCCTAGCGCGTTCTGGCGTTTTTAATTTCTAGCCGAACCGACCGGCCCGCCCCACGGCCCAGCCGCCACGGCGCGCCGGCGTTTGCATTCCCATTTCCCACAGGAGTCACTACGAACATGACCGAGAACCTGAACCCGTTTGCCATCGCCCAGGCCCAGTTGGACAAGGCGGCCGGCATCCTGCAACTGAACCACGACATGCACGCCTTTCTGCGCGAGCCGATGCGCGAATTCCACTTCAGCATCCCGGTGCGCATGGACGACGGCCACACGCAGACCTTCAAGGCCTTCCGTGTGCAGTACAATGACGCCCGCGGCCCGGCCAAGGGTGGCATCCGCTTCCATCCCGACGAAACCATTGACACCGTCCGCGCCCTGTCGGCGTGGATGACCTGGAAGACGGCCGTGGCCGATGTGCCTCTGGGCGGCGGCAAGGGCGGCGTCATCTGCAACCCGCGCAATTTGTCCACCGGCGAGTTGGAGCGGCTCAGCCGCGGCTACATGCGCGCCGTGGCCCGCTTCGTCGGCCTGCACCAGGACGTGCCCGCGCCCGACGTCAACACCAACCCGCAGATCATGGCCTGGATGCTCGACGAGTACGAGACCATCCACGGCGCGCATGAGCCGGGCGTCATCACCGGCAAGCCGCTCATGCTGGGCGGCTCGGCCGGCCGCGGCCCGGCCACGGCCATGGGCGGCATGGTCACCATCCGCGAGGCGGCCAAGGCGCTCGACGTGCCGCTTGAAGGCGCGACCTGCGCCATCCAGGGCTATGGCAATGTCGGCAGCTTTGCCCACAAGCTGGCCCACAACCTGCTGGGGCTGAAGGTGACGGCCGTCAGCGACGAGTTCGGCGGCATCTACTGCGAAGGCGGTCTCGACCCGGAGGTCGTCTCCGGCCACATGCGCCGCCACGGCAAGGTCGGCGGCTGTCCCGGCAGCGAAGAGATCGGCAATGCCGCCCTGTTGGAACTGCCCGTTGACATCCTCATCCCGGCGGCCATCGAGAACCAGTTGACCGCCGCCAACGCCGACCGCATCCGGGCGCGCATCGTGGCTGAGCTGGCCAATGGGCCGACGACGCCCGAAGCCGACCAGGTGCTGACGGAGAAGGGCGTCTACATCATCCCCGACTTCCTGTGCAATGCCGGCGGCGTCACCGTCTCCTACTTCGAGATGGTGCAGAACAGCTACGGCTTCTACTGGACTGAAGACCTGGTGCAGCAGCGGCTGGACGAGAAGATGACCATCGCCTTCCACGCCGTACACGAGATGGCCACCGAGCGCCAGATCGAGACGCGCATGGCCGCCTACCTGGTGGCCGTCAACCGCGTGGCCGAAGCTGTCCGCACGCGCGGCTGGGTCTAGGGGTTAGGCGCGGATCAGGTAGATTTAGAAGATCTCACGCAAAGGCGCGAAGGGGCAAAGGCGCAAAGAAGAATAAGCTTTTTCTTCTTGGCGTCCTTTGCTTCTTTGCGCCTTTGCGTGAGCTTGTGCCCCCTCTATATCGCATCCTCGACTCTCAAAGCGGCGATCTCGTCGGGCGAGTAGCCCAACTCGCGCAGGATGTCGTCGGTGTGCTCGCCCAGCGTCGGCGGGGCGGCGCGGACGCTGGCCGGGGTGGCGCTCAACTTGGCCACCGGGCCGACCGTCGGCCGCGCCCCCAGCGCCGGATGCGTCACCCATTGCACCATCTCCCGCGCCAGCGTCTGCGGGTCATTCAGCGCCGTGGCCACGTCGTTGATGGGCGCGGCGGGAATGCGTAGCGCCGGCAGCGCCGCCAGCCATTCGGCCGAGGGCCGCGTCTGGAACACCGCCCGCAGCCGGGGGATGAGTTCGGCCCGCGCCGCCACCCGCCCCGCGTTGCCGGCGTAGCGCAGCTCGGCGGCCAGGTCGGGCCGCCCGGCCAGCTCGCAGAAGCGCCGCCACTGCTCGTCGCTGCCGATGCCGACGGCGATCTGCCCATCGGCCGTCGGGAACGTCTCGTAGGGGACGATGTTGGGGTGGGCGTTGCCATAGCGGGCCGGCGCGGCCCCGGCGAAGACGTTCTGGGCCACGTTGGCCAGCCAGCCGATCTGGGCGTCGAACAGGGCCACGTCAATGGCCTGGCCGCGACCGGTGCGCTGCCGGTGGTGCAGCGCGGCCAGGATGGCCGTGGTGGCGAACAGCCCGGCGCTGATGTCCACAATGGCCACGCCGACCTTGTGCGGCTCCCCCTCGGCCGGGCCGGTGATGGACATGATGCCCCCTTCGGCCTGGATCATGAAGTCGTAGCCGGGGCGGTCGCGGTAGGGGCCGGTCTGCCCATAGCCGGTGATGGAACAATAGACCAGGTCGGGGTGGGCGGCGGCCAGCGTGTCGTAATCCAGCCCGACGCGGGCCAGCGTGCCGGGCATGAAGTTCTCCACGACCACGTCGGCCGTGGCGATGAGGCGGCGGGCCACGGCCAGCCCGGCCGTGGACTTCAGATCGAGCGTCATGCCCCGCTTGTTGCGGTTGGCGGTCAGATAGTAGGCGCTCTGGCGTTCGGCCGCGGCGTCGTCGCCCACCCACGGCGGCCCCCAGGCGCGCGTCGGGTCGCCGCTGCCCGGCTGCTCGACCTTGATCACCTCCGCGCCGTAGTCGGCTAGCAGCATCGTGCAGAACGGCCCGGCCAGGACGCGGGAGAGGTCTACGACGCGGATGTCGGCCAGCGCGCCTGAATTGATCGGTAACTCCATGAACCGATCATATCCGGTCGTCGCCGCGCCGCCTACTCCCCTACGTTCGCCCCACGCCCTGGTAAGACGCGGAACCCCAAAGCCATCCACAACGTTATACTGCATAGCAAGACTCAATTGCGGACAAATGGATCATGCCTGCGAGAAATAACCGTTCCGGCCAACCGAACCCCCCTTATTCGCCCGTTGCCCAGCAGCAGACGGAGTTCTGGCTGCGCCCGGCCGCGCCGCCGCGCCGCGGCCGTCGGGCCTTGCTGGCCTTGCTGCTCCTGGCCCTGTTCGCGCTGACCGTCGTCGCCGGCGTGGCCGGCGGCGGGCTGCTCTTCGCCTACAGTCGCGGCCGGATTCTGCCCGGTGTGTCGGCCCTGGACGTGCCCCTGAGCGGCCAGACGCCGGCCGAAGCCGCCGCCGCCCTGGCCGCCCGCTGGGACGAGCAGACGGTGACGCTGCGCGACGGCGACCGCGCCTGGCCGCTGCGCCCCGGTGAACTGGGCATGAGCCTCGACGCCGCGGCCACAGCCGAGGCCGCCGCGCTGAAGGGGCGCTCCTTCGACGGCCTGCGCGCGCTGCCGGGCCAGGGGATGGGCTGGTTCGCCATCGCCCCCGTCTGGCGCTATGACCCGCTGGCCGCCGAGCGCGCTCTGAGCCAGATCGCCCCGCAGTTGGCCGCGCCGGCCACGAACGCCACCGTTCGCGTCGTGGGCGGCCGGGCCGAGGCCGTGCCCGCCGTCGAGGGGCGCGAGCTGGACACGGCGACGACGCTGGCCGCGCTGGCCGCCGACCCGGCGCGGGTGCTGATGGACGGCCAACTCGACCTCGTCGTGCGCCCCGTGCCGGCGGCGGTGCAGGACGTGTCGGCCGCCGTAGACGAGGCCAATCGCCTGCTGACCCACACCGTCACCCTGGAAGCGTATGACCCGGTGCGCGACGAGCGCTTTAGTTGGCCCATCGCGCCGCAGGTGTGGAGCGAGTGGCTGCGGCTGAGCATTGACCCGGCCGCGCCGGCGGCGACTAGCTGGACGCTCGACCAGCAGATCGCCGCCGCTTACCTGGACACGCTGGCGGCGGAGATGGGCGACGGGCGCACGTTGAGCGAAGAGGAGACGCCGGCCGCCCTCAGCGCCGCCATCCAGGCCCAACAGCCCACGGCCGCGGCCCGCGTCTACCACCCCGAAAGCCGCCACATCGTCCAGCCGGGCGAGACGCTGTCGAGCATCGGCTACGACTTCGGCATCCCCTACCCGTGGATTCAGCAGGCCAACCCCGGCGTCGAGTCGCTCAGTGTGGGGCAGGAGATCGTCATCCCGTCGCCCGACGCGCTGCTGCCGCTGCCGCCGGTGGCCGGCAAACGCATCGTCGTCAGCATCAGCGAGCAGCGGGCGCGGGTCTATGAGAACGGGCAGTTGAAGTGGGATTGGCCGGCCAGCACGGGCATTGACAGCAGCCCCACCGCGCCGGGCATCTTCCAGATTCAATCCCACGAGCCCAACGCCTACGCCGGCAACTGGGATCTGTGGATGCCGTCGTTCATGGGCATCTATCGCCCCGTGCCCACGTCGGAGTTCATGAACGGCTTCCACGGCTTCCCCACCCGCGGCCGCGCCCAACTGCTGTGGACGGGCGACCTGGGTCACCAGGTCACCTACGGCTGCATCCTGCTCAGTTCGGAGAACGCGCAGATTCTGTATGACTGGGCGGAGGAGGGCGTGGTGGTCGAGGTGCAGCGCTGAATAAGCAAACCGTTGCAGTAAGTTACAAAATGCTGTCGGCGAGGGCCAGACGGCGTTTGTGACCACGCCCGAAAAAGCGTTGCTGGACCTCATCTATCTTCAGCCCGATGGGGACGTGGCCGGCTACGCGCGGTCGCTGCGGCTGCAAAATCTGGAGAGCCTTGATCTCGAATTGCTCAGCGAACTGGCCGCGCGCTTCGCCAAACCGAAGCTGCGGCGGGCGGTCAAGGCCATTACCGCTGCGGTTAGCCTGGAAACCATGTCGGAGCCGCTATGAAGGCGTATTTGCAACAACTGGTGGGCGACGCGCCCGACGATCTGGCCGGCCGGCACGTGGCGCGGGAGTATCTACAGGGCGCGCATCCTGAGCAGCCTGCAACACCACGACGTGCGCCCATTCCTGATAGTCCCAGATGAAGTCGCTCTACTCGCCCGCGGCAACTTCGCCCGCCTCCTAGGTAAAGAGGAATAGTCTCGACTCAACGCCGATCTGACCAGTAGATACGGATGGATGCGAATGGCTCACCGCTGAATCCAAGCCTTCGGCCATAGACCATCGTCCGCTTGCAGCAGGTCAGCCTGCGGGTCAATGAGCAAACGGCTGGCCCGGCCGTTCCAACTGACGTAGACCTCGGCCCGCACGGCCACGTCGCCCTGGTATTGTTGGGCCAGAAACCGGGCGAATTGCACGATCATATCCGGCTGCCACGCCATCTGCCTCTCCTGTTGCAAGGTCAGATAGTCGCCGGGCCAGACCGTCGTCTCGCGCCCGCTGGCCTTGTCGCGCACGAAGAACGTGGCGTCGCCCGTCTTCTCCACCACCATGACGCGCCAGGCAAAGCGTCCGCCCTCCTCTGTCCAGTTGACGTCGCCGGGGTAGAGCCAGTGGCGCAAGGGCAACAGGGCTTGCAGGGCGACGAAGCCGATGAGCAGCGCGCCGCGCCAGGCGGGCCAGGCGGGCGCGGCCGGTCGCTGGCGCGGTTGCGGCGCGGTCGCCAATGGCGGCAAGCGCCAGTCGAAGAAGACCAGCGTGCCGCCGATCATGATCCACGGGAACAGGCCGATATTGAACAGCAGCGCCGTCAGGGCGTGGAAGACGATGACCGCGGCGTAGGCCAACGGCCGCGTTCGCGACCAGCACAGCCAGAAGAAAATCGTCAGATCAAAGAACAGCCCCGCCCAACTCATCGCGTAGCCGACCCAGGCCCGGTCGAACAGCGGGCCGATGAGCGGCGTGGCCGTGCGCGCGTGCAGCCAGATGCGCAACGGCTGCGCGTCGAGCAGCCAGTCGCGGTTCAGCTTGGCCAGCCCGGCGTAGAAGTAGACGAAGCCCAGTTGCAGCCGGACGATCCACACCATCCAGGCCGGCACGGTGGCGCGCGGCGTGGCCCAACCGAGGCGCGTGTCCAGCGAAGCGCGCCCGTTCAGCGGCAGGAACAGCAGCAGCAGGCTGAGGACGGAGATGAAGTAGTAGTGGTTGAGGTACGTCGTCTTGTCCAGCAGTTCGACGTAGGTGAAGAGCAGGCAGAACGCGCCCATACTGAGGCGGTAAGCGAAGCCCAGGGCGATGGCCAGCGACAAAGCGGCCAGCGCCACGAACACCAGCCACAACCCCCACTCCGGCAAGGGGCGCACCCAGCCGAAGCCGTCGTAGGTGAAGTGGAAGCGGGGCAGGACGTACAGCTCGCGAATCCAGCCCCTGGCCATGAAGCGCACCGCCCCCACCAGCATCAGCAGGCCAAAGACCATACGCAGCACGACCAACGGGCCGATGTCCACCGGGCGCGACAACCAGGCCGCCGCCGCCCCCAGCCGGCCGCGCCGTGGCGCGGGCGAAGCGTCGCTAATCCCCATCGCTGTCGCTGAAGGTCATTGTCAGCCCCATCTGATTGATCATGTCCACCTTGATGATCGTCATCAACTCGCGCATGGCCTGATAGGCGGCCTCCACCTGAGACGGCTTCTCCACGACGGCCACCTCCAGCGGGCCTTCGACGGCCCGCAGGGCCGCCAGCGCCGCCGCGAACCGCGCGTTGACCTCCAGCGATAGAGGCTTATCGCCGTAGGTCGCCCCCAGAAAGTCGAGATAGTCATCGAGCCCCAGCCCGTCGCCGCCGCGATACGTCGCCTGTAACGCTTCGACAGTGGCGATGATGCGTTGCAGCGACGCGCCGCTGTAGGGGGCCTCGACCAAATCCGGCCGAATCTGGTCGTTGGTGCGCTTGCCCAGCGGTTGGCCCAGCCGATCGCCGACGATCTCCTCGGTCACGGCCAGCATGTGGTTGGTCAGCAGATTGATGGAACTCCAGATGTCGCCGCTGGCCGCGTCGGCGTCAATGAAGATCTGAGTGTAGTCCTCGCCGTCGGCGGCCCAGATGGCGATGATCTCCTCCGCCCGCGGGGGGAGGGCCGTCGCCAGCGCGTTCAGCAGTTCGCGCCGCCGCGCCGCGTCCGGGCCGGTGGTAAAGTTGGCCAGAATGGCGTCGTCGCCGCCGTTGGGGTCAAACAGAAGGTACTCCATGACCCCCAGCCCGACGGAACTGGAGCCTAGAGAATCGAGATACGCGGTGGTCAGGGGCGCGTCGCCGGCCAACATCTCGTCGTTGACGAAATCAACACGGGCCGGGCGGGTGTCCAAACGGTTGTGGATGAGGCCGTCGGCCACCCAATCGAAGTTGTAGGGCAGCACGGTCATGCGCGCCAGATTGGCCCGCAGCCAGGAGGCTTGGACGGCATCCAGGGTTGCCGGGGTCGGGTCGGCGGTGAAGCTCTCGGTCGCTGCCACAAGCTCGTTCAGCGCCGCCAACAGCGCCTCATGACCGGGCAGGATCAGTTGCGTGGCCAGGTTCTCCAGCATCGCGCCACGCTCGAAGGGCGCCACGGGGGACGGCGCTTCGGCGCGGTCTGCCCCGCCGCACGCCGCCAGACACAGGCCCACCAACACTACCACCAAGCCGCGCGCCAAGCTCATCATCGCTCCTCTCGTTCCCGGCTATTGTGTGTTCAAGAAGCGCACCACCGCCTCGCGGTCGGGCGCAGCCAGCGCGGCGAAGGCGTCACGGGCCGCCTCGGCCTCGCCGCCATGCCACAGGATGGCTTCGAGGATAGTGCGCGCGCGCCCATCGTGCAATAGCTGCGTGTGGCCGTTGACCGTCTCGATGAGGCCCAGCCCCCACAGCGGCGGCGTGCGCCACTCGCGGCCATCGGCCACAAAGTCGGCCCGGCCGTCGGCCAGCCCCTCGCCCATGTCGTGCAGCAGCAAGTCGGTGTAGGGGTGGATGACCTGATTCGACAGGGCGGCGATGGTCGGGTGCGCGCCGGTCGTCAGGGTCGGCGTGTGGCAGGCGGCGCAACCGGCTTCGTGGAACAGCCGCTGGCCGCGCCGCACTTCGGGGCTATCCCAGTCGCGCCGGGCGGGAACGGCCAGCGAACTGGCATAAAGGACAACCTTATCGAAATCGTCCGGGTCAATCTCCGGCGCGCCGCCGTGGGCAATGGACGCGCAGTCGGGGAGCGAAGGCGTGCAGGCCTCGGCGGCGAACAGCGGCGTGGTGATGCCCATGTCATCGAGGAACGCGCCGGCTGTCTGCTGGGCAATCGTCGGCTCGTTGGCCTTCCAGCCGAAGCGGCCCAGCGTGACCTCGCCGCGGGCGGCGTCCCAGACCGTGTTGGGCCGGCCGGAGATGCCGTCGCCGTCGCGGTCGTCGGGGTCGGCACGGGCCACAATGTCGGCCGCCGCCACCGCCTCCAGCAGCCCCAGGCCGATGAGTTGGGTGGCCACGCGCGGCGACAGACGCACATCGGCCGCCGCTTCGCCGTGCCCCAGTTGGTCGAGGCGGTAGGTTGGCCGGCGCAGGCTGGCCGTCTGGCCGTCGGGGAAGGTGAAGGTGATCTCCTCATAGGTGACAACGACCCGCCCCTCGGCCGTCAGCCCCTCTAGCGCGTTCTCTTGCAGTTGGCCGCCATAGGTCGGCTCCGGCAGGGGGCCGCCGTGGGCGTCCTGGCCGGGCACGCTCAACCGCAGCAGGAAGCCGGTCGGCGTCTCGCCGGCGAAGGCGGGCGGGCGGCCGCGGCCGTCCTTGAAGTGACAGCCGGCGCACGAACGGGCGTTGAAGAGCGGCCCCAGCCCGTCGCGCGCCGCGGTCGAAGACGGCGCGGTCACCCAGTTCTGGTTGAAGAAGGAGTTGCCGACGAAGAAGAGCAGCCCTTGCTCGCGCGTCAGGCCGGGCGCGGGCCGGCTGAAGGCGTCGGGCGTCGTGTCAAAGACTGTCGTCGCGCCGCCGGCAAGCTCTTCGCGCGCCTCCAGGTAGGCGCGGTCGTCCGGGGTGGGGGCGACGACCGCGCCGCCGGCCGCGGGCGGGCGGCAGCCGGCGGCCGAGAGCAGCAGCGCCGCCGCTACCCACAGCGCGCCTAACGACCCTCTCGCGGACACAAACCTTATCGTCATCCTGTTATTCTACGCGCCGCGCGGCTATTAGGGCAGGGCGGTGTTGATTGACAGGCCCAGCGCCGCCGCCGCCTGAGCCAGGGCGTCCCCCTGGTCTTGCAGGGCATTGACGGCGGCCAACACCGCCGGCCGGTGCGCGGCGTCAACAATGGCCCGGTCGAACGGGACGTGGAGTTGCCCCACGGCGGCCAGCGCCGTGTCGGCCAGCGCGCCCAGTTGCGCCGCCAGTTCCGCGTCCCGCGCCGCCAACAGGCTCAACAGCCCCGGGCCGCTCAGCATCGCGCCGTCGGGCCGTGTATACTGGCCGCGGAGGACGTTGGCGATGCCCTGGGCGTTGGTGATGAGGTCGCGGTGGGTGTTGTCGCTGAAGCAGGAGTGCTCGTCCTCCTGATCCTGGTTGTCGTAGGCGACGAACATCCGCTCGCCGGCCAGTTCCGACTTGCTGAGCACGCCGATGCCGGTCAGGATTTGTTGCAGGGCCACGTCCGGCGGCTGGGCCAGAAAAGCGGCGCGGTAGTTGTCGCCGTCGGGCGACCATTCGGCCACCATCTGGCCCAGATGGCTCACCAGCAACTCGGCCGCGGCCAGCAGGTATTGGCCGCGGCGCTCGGCGTTGGGCGCGGTCGTATAGTCGGTGTAGGGGCGCTGCCCATTGCCGTCGGCGCTGAGGTCCTGGCCCCACAGCAGAAACTCAATGGCGTGGTAGCCGAGGCTGACGTTCTCTTCCGAACCGGATTGATTGAGCGATTGGAGCAGGTCGGGGGTGATAGTTGGGTAGCCGGCGGTGTTGTTGATGATGCCTGATTCAGGCGCGCCGGCCACGTAGTCCACGTAGGCCTCGTCCAGCGGCCAGGCGTTGATCAGCCCCTCCGGCCCGTCGGCGTCGTCAATCGGCCCGCCATAGAAGCGAAACGCTTCCGTCTGGCCATACGGCTCGCGCGCGGCCAGCCAGGCCGCCTTAGCCGCCTGGTGGGTCGCCTCGTTGGGATCGGCGACGAACGCGGCCAGCGCCGCCTGTAAGACGACGGCGG